>Ga0307376_10003094_pt1 | contig 15723 bp, 40 predicted proteins | sample TR2MG_FD_202536 | JGI IMG/M metagenome (GOLD analysis project Ga0307376, IMG submission 202536) | Soil microbial communities from Risofladan, Vaasa, Finland - TR-2 | ecosystem: Environmental > Terrestrial > Soil > Coastal area > Acid sulfate soil | place: Finland: Risofladan, Vaasa | collected...
AAAATGGTTACAGTAAGTGAGAATTTTCTTAAAAAAGATATTGAATTCAAGATAGACCACAACATGCAAAGTGCAGAATACATAGAAGGTTTTATGTTCGCTTGCTATATTTTGGATGCAATAACGAAAGATACTTTAACTGAACTTAGAAATTATTTAAAGGAAAAGGAGGTAAAAGTAAATGCTTAAAACTGAAATAATTAAGAATGATGAATTGCCATATCGCATACAAATTGATGAATTGCGAGGAGCAGGAGATAGTCCTTCGGGGGCTGTTATTGCATTATTAAGAGTAGGCAAAAAAATTCCAATCGGGTTAAGAGATAAAAAAGAAGTTGCTCGTTATATATTCTGGAAATATCAAACTAATTCAGTTTGGTCTAAATTAATTCACATTTTAGAACAAGATAAATTCGAATAAATATTAATTAAGGGGGAAAATGAAATGTATATAGAGTCTGAAAATAGAATGGTTTATTGCTGTAAAGAAATGAAAGATTATTTTGAGATTGATAAATGTATATTTTTTTCAGAAGCTAAAAGAAAAATATGTTTTGATAATCTTGAACAAAATACAATAAATTACTGTCCTTTTTGTGGGAAGAAAATATTAATTAAGGGAGGAAAATGAAAAATGGTTACTGTAATGAATGGCAAAAAAGTTAAGGTTCACACAATCTATAAGAACAAAGAAGGGGTAAAAGTTCCCGGAGTAACTACTGCACTTGGCGTATTAAATAAACCTGCATTAATACATTGGGCTTGGGATTTAGGTATGCAGGGGATTGACTATAAAGCGTTCCGGGACGATAAGGCTGACATAGGCACATTGACACATCTTTTGGCACTTTGTTATGAGAAGAAAGAAAAGCCGGATACTGATTATTTTACACAGGCACAGATTGATTTAGCCGAAATCTGCTTCTTAAAATATCTTGACTGGCGGGATAGACATAAAATAGAAAGTATATTTTTGGAAAAGCAATCTGTTTCGGAAATCTATCAGTATGGTGGCACATTGGATCACTACTGCCTACTTGACGGAGTTCCTACATTACTCGATTACAAGACTGGGAAGGCAATTTACCCGGAACAGTTCTATCAGTTAGCCGCATATAAAAACCTACTTGAAGAAGAAGGAGAATTGGTTAAGCAATGTATAATCCTTCGTTTAGGTAGGAATGAGGAAGAAGGTTTTGAGACAAAAATAATGACTGACCTTAATAAGCAGTTTGCAGTGTTTTTAAGTTGCCTAAAAATATATCAGTTAAGTAAAGAAATAAAAAATAATTAAGGGAGGAAAAAGTTATGACTCTAAAACAGTTGGCGAAAGGGTTGGCCAAAGTAAATGGTCTGAACGTAGAACAGGCACTTGACTTGGTAAAGCAAAGGCAAAAAGATATTGTATGCAGTGATTACTTTACTGCCTTCGTAATGGACAAGATAAGGCAAGATGAGGCCAATGCCTATGAGAAGTATTTATGGCAAAAAGAAAATAAAAAATTAAAGGGGGAATGGTAAATGAAAATAATATTCATAACAAAAATAAAAATGGATAGAGTGGGCTTTAAATTAGATGACAAACTTAATCATGGATACCGTATTAACGATATGAGTTTTAGACAATTCAACGAAGGATACCTTAATGCCCTTAAAAATTTTGGGATTATTACAGAAGATAAATATTATGAACTGGGAATAAGATATGGAGTATTCAAAAAAATGAAAGAGGAGGGGAATATTAATGAAAATTAAGGGAATAGATAATCTTGATATCGGCATGAGTAATATCGAAATCGAGGGGAAAGTAACCTATACAGAAATACCAGAACATAGAGAAGGAGAGAGTCCAAAAGCCAAAGGTGGCCATTACGATTTTTGGAGTCAACGAATTTTTATTGATGATGGCACCGGGAATATAGAATGCAGTATAAGTGTCAAAGACGAAAATGACGGAATAATAAAGGGGGTGGTGGCAAGAGTAAAGGGAAAGTTGACTGAATGGCAAGGCAAGAGAACGATACAAGGGAAACTGATTGCTATATCAAAGGGCGATAAAGTAACAGATGTGCAGCAGGAAAGAGCGGAAGAATACTTTGAAGAGAAGGCGAAAGAGGAAAAAACTAAAGTGGCAATAGTCAAAGAGGAAAAAGCAATTCCGGTTAAAGCAAAGGTAGACAATAATGTCTGGGAGGAAAAAGACCTGCGGATCGCCCGTGAATGTGCGGTAAAAGCAGTAACCGAATTAACCGTAGCCAAGATAATCACAGGTAAACAATTCTTCCCCTTTGCCAACACTATCGTCAAGTATATCTACAACGGCAAAGTTAACGGTAAAGAGAAGAAGAGCATTTTAAGGAACGATAGAGAGCCACTGGAAATCATAAATGATGATGCACCCTTTCCGGCAGAAGAAATAGAAAATGCTGTTAATGAGAAAGAAAAAAGAGAGGAGGAAAATAGTTACCATAAAGCAATCCCATTTAAAGGCAAACGAAAAGCAGTTTCGGTAGCGAAAGATTTCATTGCAAAAGGAGAAATGCCTGACTTACTATAATACACCTCCAAAGGCGGGTGAGACTCCCGCCTGCTATTATATTTTATATTTTATTAGTTAGATTAAATTAAGGGGGTGATAAACGATGACCAGCCAAAGTATAGAAATACTTAACGCAATATTAAAATTTAATGAATTAAAAGATAATTATGATAAGCGTTTAGTTATTATTGAACCAGGAGAGGCTATAACAGGTAGAGGTAGTAAGCCAGGGATATTTATATCATTTGACAATTTAACGGCCGAAAACTTACATGAGATTTATAGATATAAGAAAAGTATAGAGATATCTTTAAAATAAGGGGGTAAAGGAAATGTTAAAAGAAACTTACAAAATATCTTTTGAAGGCAATTTAAGAATAGTAGAAGATTTTATTAATGCCACGAAAAACAAAAGATATACCATAGATAAGGTAACAAAAGAAATAATTGCAGAAGATGACCATTGGGGCGGATATGATACAGGTCAAAGAATTATGACTATTTATTATAAGGAGGTCTAAAATGTCAGATTACATTTGCGGAGAGTGTAGGTATCGTAATTCGTTTCTACGTGAATGTGAAATACATCCCGAATATGGAGTCATGCTTGAAGAAGACACCTGCGACGACTGGACAGATGATAACGAGGTCGAGCTGACCGATGAGGAGAAAGATGCTATTGAGGGCGATATCGAGGCGCATCGGATTATGGTAGAGGGGAGGGAGATAGAGTGAAGATGATAGAAGCTAAAATCGAAAATTGTAATACTTTTAGCTTTCAATGCAAAAGGGTAAGGATAATTTTAACGCATTGTCCCTTTCTAAAATATTATGATTACTCAGATATGTGCAGTATAGAAAATAAAAAAATCAATAATATTAATAAATTACCTTCATGGTGTCCACTCGAAGATCATAAGGAGGAAGTAGAGGGGAAGGAAGAAGAAATGAATAAATTCTTTGGAATAACGGAAGATGATACTGTTGCTCATCGTGGAGACCGACCATGAAAACCCTATCTAACCTCTACGAGCTCATAATTATAGTTCTGCTTATCGCCGTGCTTTTAGTGCCTGAAATGCTATATTTTGCAGTAGATAGGGCAATTGAGAAGATACAGGAAGTGGCGGGGGAACTATAATGATACCATTTCCGAATAAAAAATACAATATAATCTACGCTGACCCACCGTGGGAATATAAAGAAAGCGGTAGTGGTAATAGGGTTGTTAGTTCAAAATATCCTACTATGAATATTGAAGATATTAAAAAATTGCCAGTAAAAAGTATATGTAATGATACTTGTATTTTGTGGTTATGGGTTACATTTCCGAGATTGGAGCAAGGATTAGAAGCTATAAAGGCATGGGGGTTTAAATATTATGGGTTGGGGTTTGATTGGGTAAAGACAACTAAAGACGATAATCTTGCTTGGGGTATGGGATATTACACAAGACAAAATACAGAAGTATGTTTAATTGGCGTAAAGCAAAATAGGATAAAACCAAAGGTTAGAAATATTTTATCAATAGTTCAATATCCGAGAATGGAACATAGCAAAAAGCCGAAGATTATAAGAGAAAAAATTGTTGCTATTTGTGGCGACCTACCCCGTATAGAACTATTTGCCAGACCACCAAAGGACAGGTTATTCGAAGATGAGAGTTACAAGGGATGGGATTTGTGGGGGCTGGAAGTATAAGAGAACTATAAAAGTTCTATAAAAAATATATGAGAAGGGAGGAAATATAAAAATGGATAATTTAGAATGGTTGGAAAAAATGAAAAAGAAAGACGAGATAAATGATAATAATTGGGTTGGTTCTTATCGACAAATTAAGGCACTTGAAATTATAGCAGAAGAACCAATAAAAATAAATGAGTCTTTTCGTTGGCTGAATAGTCATAGCTTATTTTAAATAAGTTTTTAAGAAAGGAGGAAATGTAAATGTTTATATATTGGTTAATTTTTTTAGGAATAGTTTTTTCTGTTTTATTTGGTTTGATATGGTGGGAATATTGGGGACAATGGATGTTTAATAGAATTATTATAAAAAAGAAATGAAAAAGGAGGAAATCCTAAATGACTTATAGCCAATTGGCACTTCTCAGGCACGTCTTAGAGCAGGTGAAGGAAGGCAAGCTACCTGAGATCACCAATGCGGAAAAAGTGGATTTGGATTATCTGGCGAACTACTTTAATAACTTGATTACAGACATTGAAAAGGGCAAGAAACAAAATAGGAAGTTTGAATTAGGAGTAGGAGAATATCAGCAATATGTATTGTATGTTGAAGTTAATAAATAAGGAGGAAACTATAAATGGAATTTAGGTTAGGCCAGAAAGTTAAGTATAGAAGAATATCGAAAAAGATAGAGATAAATATGCAATATTGGACATTCAGAGATTTTGATGAAGATGAAAAAAAGGAATTAGTAAGGAGGGAATTTATTGAATTAAAAAACGAAAGAATTGGTTATGTAATGGGTAGAAGGAAATTGGTATTTAAAACAATATTTTCAGTAAATCGCGACCACTATGATGATATTGGTGATGTCGTTGAATTTGTAGAGATAGCAAGGCAAGAATACGGTTTTGCTTATTTGGTTGCTTATGGTATGGGGCAGACCAATTATGTTTTAGAAGAAGATTTAAAGGAGGCCTCCCTAAATGACTGACTGCCATTATATCATATTACGCATAATAAAATCCTACAAGGGCGACAGTAATAGGCGGACCCAGACAGAGATAACCGATGAATGTATCGCTATGGGCGGCACTAACATCACCGACAGGCGCACCCGTATTATCCTGCGTGAGCTGATAGATGACGGGGCGCCTATCATATCTACCCCTGCCGGTGGGTATTACTGGTACGAGAATGATGAGGAGAGGGTGAAGTGCTACAAGGAGCTACGGCACAAGGGGATAAGCATATTGTTGAGGGCGAGGCGGGTTAACCGCAATTGCCTGGCTGAGAAGGCCAGGAAGAAGGAAATGGTGCAGTTGAGTTGGTTGGAGAGGGTGGGATAAAATTATGAGAATAGACAATGATGTTGCTAATGTGTTGGCAAATTCAAATGTAGACGAGAATTATCTTTATCTACCACAAGAACAACTTGAACGCAATCTATATTTGAGAACCAATAAAGTATTGGAATCAATGGGGGGTAAATGGAATAGAAAATTAAAGGCTCATGTATTTGATAAATCTCCTGCAACTGCTCTCGAAAATATTATATTAACAGGAGAATATACAGACGCAAAATATGAATATCAATTTTTTGAAACTCCCGGTGAAGTAGCTATAAGATTAATTGATAAGGCAGATATTAAGTTAGGTGAAACAATATTAGAGCCAAGTGCGGGTAGAGGGGCAATCGTTAAATATATTCCCGAATGTGATTGTATAGAACTTAATGAAGATAATAGGACTTTTTTAAAGGAAAAACACTTTAATCTCATATGGGATGATTTCCTAACTTTCGATAAAAAATATGATGTGATAATAGCCAATCCACCTTTTTCAAAACAGCAAGACATAATACACGTTGAACATATGTTGGAATTAGCTAATCGCAGAATAGTATCTGTTATGTCATCTTCTGTATTGTTTAGGACTAATAAAAAAACTGTAGAATTTAGAAATAAAATAGAAAGTCTTGGCGGTGATTTTATGAAATTACCGGAAAAATCTTTTACAATAAGCGGAACAAATGTTGCTACTTGCATATTATGTGTTAATGTAAGAAATATTTAGGAGGTCAATTAAATAAATATGTCAAAAAGAACGAAGGCTACGGTAGTATTTAGGAGAGGTGTAAATGAATAAATTAATAAAAGAGCAAACTTGGAAAGAAAAGCATAATGTAATATTAGAAAACAAAAAAGATATTATCAAAAAATATAATGAAAGCGTTCCAATCGAAGAAATAGCTAAAAAATATAAAGTATCTGGGTTCTGCATAAGTAACAATTTAAAATTGTGGGGAATGAAAAAAAAACATGGCATTAGATATCTTTTGGGAAAGATGATTTTAGAATTATTATTTTAGTGGAGGTATAAATGAGTAAAAAGCGTTATGTAGATACAAAATTTTGGGATGATAATTATATTATGGATAAAGACCCGATAGAAAAATTATTATTCCTTTATCTATTAACCAATACACTTACCAATATTATAGGGATTTATGAAATATCTATAAAGCGTATCGCTTTCGATACGGGGATAGATAAAGAAATGGTATTAAAAATATTAGAAAGATTTGAAGCTGATAATAAGATTAAATATGAGAATGGATGGGTTATTATAAAGAATTTTATAAAACATCAATTAGATAATCCCAAAATTAATGCAGGTATGGAAACATTACTAAAAGAAGTTCCAAGTAATTTAATTAAGTGGGCAAATATAGACTACGATAGACTATCGCATCTTAATCCTAATCTTAATCTTAATCTTAATAAAGAGAGAGAGAGGCAAGCCTCTGACATTAATGAACTTAAAAAGGAAGTTGATCCGTTAGAATTTGATTTCAAGGATAAGTGCTGGTATGGGCTTGATGACTGGCGTATAAAAATGTTTTCCGGTAAGTATCCTCAACTTAATATTAATTATCTATTAGAAGATATCTATAAGAAAAAATTTTTAAGTGATCCGTTTAGTTATCAAAAAGAGATTGCCATTGCCGGAGGCGTAGAAAAATTAATTTGGAGTTGGTTAGGACAGGATGAGAAATTCCGTAAACGAAAAGAGGCAAAGTTTGATATTCCGATTAAGGCGAAAGGAGGTTAATATGAAAAATACGGAAATCCCCGTCTATTGCTGGCACTGCGGGAAGAGATTTTATATCGAAATAAGCAATGTTCATGCCGGCCATTTGTTTTGCAGCGATGAACATAGGATAGCTAATTTTAAAGAGGAAATAAAATTAAAGAGAAGAAAAGGAGGTGAAAAAAGTGAATAGACCATATTTGGAAACAAAGATAGTGAAGGTGAAGAAGAAGGAGAAATGTAGAATGTTTAAAGAGTGTTATAGATGTGGGCAAGAATATGTTTGTATGATGGAGAGAAATAAAGAGAAAAAATGTAATCATTTAAACGCACCTTGCATACATACTTATATTTATAATGGAGTAATCCGGTGTCCTCAATGTGGAAAAATATTAACCCTAGAATGGTTAAAAAAAAGAATAATAATAGACCCTCTTTTGGTTGAAGAGAAGGGCAACTGGGTCAATGGTGAGAACCTTGATGCAATAAAGTTTCCGTGCTTTTGCAGCTATGAAAATAATCAAACAAGATTTTTAGGAGAAATAAATTCGTCTTTTAGAATAGGTCATGGGCAAGAGTATATTCTATCTTATGTGGAGGGACAAGGAGATACGAGCATAGTTGAACAAAATAAATCACTCAAAAATCTTATAGAAGTTCATAACATCCACATCCTAAAAGGCAAAATAATAATATTTGAGGAGGAAAAATAATGAATAGAAACCTTATTAGTGCTAGGCTACGAGCTGATAAAGTTAAGATAATCGAAATGTATAATAATGGCGTTGACATAATAGAATTTGCTGATGAATATGATGCTAAAATTAATACTTTATGTCATAGATTATATATGTGGGGTGTAAAGGTTAAAGGTAGTGATTGGCATAAAAAAGGGGTACATAAAGGGGCAAAGCAAAAATTTAGTTCAGAATTAATGGCTAAAATGAAGGAGAATAGCCGGATAAATAATGATCCAAAGAAGGGGATACAGTATGTCAAGTTTGTGAGGACTACTGCAGACCAGTATTTAATCAGTAATATTACTAATCATCCGATACTGTGATAGGGGGGAATAAATAAATGCCATTTAAAAAAGGATATAAACAAACAGAAGAACATAAAAAGAAAATTGGTGAAGCCAATAAAGGTAAATTTCGTACGGAAGAGACAAAAGAAAAAATGAGTAAAGCACAAACAAGAGAAAAGAGCCATCGCTGGAATGGCGGATTTAATAGAGATGCTAATGGTTATCTTCTTTTTAAAGTTCCAGAGGGGTGTAAATTCTCTTCAATGAAAAATTGCGATGGATATATCAAAGTAAATCGCTTACTAATGGCAGAATATCTACAAAGACCGTTGACATCAGAAGAGACTATCCACCACATTAACGGGGACGTAACAGACGACAGGATAGAAAATTTAAGATTATTCGAGAATCGAGGTAAGCATGTGACTTACCATAATAAATTAAGAAAAGAGGAGGAAAAATAAAATGATAACTGAAAATTATATTAAGATGTGTGAACAGGCGGAGGAATTACAAAAATGGTATAAGTCCGATGTGAAAAATGTCCGTGAAGGCGACCGTTATATCTGCAGATGTGATACCTGTAAAGAAGCCATGTTTGTTAATTATGTAAAGGATTCCGATATTGATTATATCAATGAGCGAGATATGACTGACGTTGACCCCACTTATGCGGCGATGGTAAGTTTATCCGGCGTAGGTGAGTTCGGTGCATTCTGGGATGATGGGGGGTTTATATATTTGCCTACACAAGAGCGGTTGTGGGATATGTTAGAAGGTACTGTATTGGAAAAATTAGATAATTTTATAGCTAATTTAACTATCACTATTTATGAAACCTTACAAGAGCATTTATTAAATCATGTTATGGAACATAATTGGGGGAAAATGTGGCATAACGAAAAGTGGGAGGCGATTTAATGTTAACCATAGGCCAGTTAAATAGAAAATATGAACTTGAGGCACTACTCAACAACTGCGTAGATGATGACGAGGCGATACTGTATCAGAGGGAATTAGAGGAGGCGAACCAAAATAAAAGTTAAAGCCAAAGTGCTGAAATATATGATAAGCGAAAATGAGATTAAACATCAGGTAAAGGATTACCTAAATATTATGGGCTGGTTTAACTTCCATATCCTGCAAGGCATAGGGGCTTATAAGGGCACACCTGACAGGATAGCAGTCAAGAATGGGCAGGTGTTATTTATCGAAGTGAAGAAGCCAATGGGGAGCAAACATAGCGATTTTCAGATTAAGTTTCAAGAAAACGTGGAGAAGGCAGGCGGGATATATATATTGGTGAAGTGTTTAGAAGATTTAATTAAGGCAATAGATAAGTTAGAAGGGAGGTGATAGGATTGCACAATTGTCGTGTTTGGAATTTAAGAAGAGGAGGATAATAAAATGGTAACTCTAAACATACCTTTAAGAACTGCACGAAACTTGCTCGATTATGCGAATGAATTTATAGATAATAGTTGTAATCAGGAATTTATAAGAGAGGCGATACAGGATAAAATGAGAATTAAGCGGGCAATCGGCAGGGCAGAAGGGATACCGAGAAGTATGATGAATGATTTTAGACTAAATGATATGGTGAAATAGGAGGTAAAAAGCGATGAAAGTTAGCGTAGCAGTTGACATATTAAAGGGTCGTCGTAGCCAAATTGATATTAATGAGGCGAGAGAACTTATTAGACTTCTTGAGGAAGGTGAAGCGTATCGGCAGATGAATGAAAAATTTGGAAGATGGTTGGAAAACAATTATTGGAAATTTGGAATATGGAAAGCAAATATTCATGATAAGTGGAATATTTACAAGCAAAAATACTTTCCAAAGGTGAAGTAATAAAGAAAAAGCCGGGGGCAGATTAGATTAGTTTGCCCCCCAAGAAAATAAAGGAGGGCGATGAATATAAATATAATAAAAGAGGTGATAAATATATGCAAAGGGTGGCGGCGACCTATCAGGGCTACATGGACAGCCACAAAATAGAGATACTTGAACTGATAAAAAAAGGGTGGCAGATGAAACAGATTGCCAAAGTGCTAAAAGTATCACAAACAACGCTTTCCGATTATGTGTACTTCTGGGCGAATGGCCACAGGAAGCAGAAAGGCAATTATATCAGCAATATCGGGCAGATGAAAGGCCTGCCGATTATGGAAAGGGTCAGCAGTGGAACGAGAGAAAGAATTGGCCATAATACGGTAGTCAATGATGGGAGGGTCGAAAGGCCGATATACCAGAAAAGCTTTTTTGGTGCTCCGCTGATTGTGGAATTATTAGATAAAGATGATATGAAGTGGAGATAATTATGGATAAGTTAAAAATAGAATTTATTGCATCATTGCCGGATATTCTTTCAGCAATAAATATAGCAGGGCAGGATGGCAATAGCAGAATGAAATTAGATATACCTGCAAGTGAGATTGAAGCAGTCATAAAAATGATAGGGTTGAAAGGGAAGGCGTTTAAGGTGACGATAGAAGAGATAGAAGAAATAAATAATGGTTATAAGAATTCAGAAATAGACAATTTAGATTTAATAAAATAAAAAGGTGAAGATAAATGATTGAAACATTAAGACATAAAGAAGCATTTGAATATTATTATAGTTTAGGAGATAAAAGAAGTTACCCGCAAGTTGCCCTAAAGTTTACCGTTTCAAAGACTTCATTAAAGAAGTGGGCAAAGGCTTTTAATTGGAAGGAACGAGTTGGGTTAAGGGATATTGAGAATGGCAAAAAGCTTGAAGCCAAAACCGACAGAACCATTGTCAATACCAAAGCTGATTACCGAGCAGAGATAAAAACCCAATTAGGCATATTAAAGGCAATCCTTAATAAGGTTATACAGGATTTTAAAAGTAATAATATACTCGATGTAGAGAATGTTAAGGATTTGGAGAAGGTTATTAATAGTTATGAGAAATTATGCAAATTAGACTTGAGTATTATGGGCGAGAACTTGGATAAGCAAGAAGTCATAATCAATATTCTTGGGGAGGTCAATGAAAACAACAATTAATATAGACCTAAAAAGTATAACTAATGAAGTCTATTTGCCCCTTTATCAAAATAAAGACAGATATCTTATTCTCTATGGTGGAGCAGGCAGTGGTAAAAGTTGGTTCGCAGCAGAAAAAAATTTGATTAGAACAATAAAAGAAGAAGGGCATCGAATATTAATTGTACGAAAAGTAGCAAGAACATTAAGGCGATCCGTTTTTCAATTATTTCAAGATTATATATTAAGGTGGGGATTAAGTAAATTATTTACTATTAATAAATCTGATATGGACATTAAATATTGTAATGGTAATATGATTTATTTTGCCGGTATTGACGATCCTGAAAAGTTAAAATCAATTGAAGGGATTACAAGTGTTTGGATTGAAGAAGCAAGCGAATTATCGTTAGATGACTTTAATGAAATAAACCGAAGGTTACGAGGTAAAACCAAAAACTATAAGCAAATAATACTTACCTATAATCCAATATCAGTTATGAATTGGACTAACAAATATTTTTTTGAAGGCAACCCTAAAAATTTCTTCCCATTAAGAACAACCTATAAAGATAACCGATTTATAGATGATGAGTATAAAGAGATATTAGAAGGATACACGGGCAATGCAAGAACAGTATTTACCCTCGGCGAATACGGTAAATTGGAGCATTCCGTCTATTCCAATTGGGATATCGTGGATGACTTTCCCGATACCGATAAAGAGATATATGGGCTTGATTTCGGATATATCCATCCCAATGCTTTAGTGAGAGTTTATCTAACCGAAAAAGATTTATATTGGGATGAAGTTATTTATAAACGAAAGCAGACTGTTCCCGAATTGATTGCCGATATGGAAACAGAGGGTATACAAAATAAATTAATCTTTGCTGATAGTGAAAAACCAGAGGCGATAGAAGAAATCAAGCGGTCAGGATTTTATAATATTATGGCATGTAAAAAGGGTAAGGGGTCAGTCGAGGAAGGAATACAGTTTATACAAAGTTTGAAACTTCATATTACCAAGCGAAGTACGAATATTATTAAAGAAGCACAAAGCTATCAGCGGAAGGTAGACAAGGATGGCAACGTGCTTGAGGCGGTAGAAAAGAGCAACGATGACGGCATGGATGCGGGTAGGTATCCGGTATTTACACACTATTATAATAAGGAGATGGGACCCCAGCTTTTATGGATAATACCCGAAGTGAATATAAGCAGTGATGAGGATGATGAGGATTAATCCCATTTCCAAAAAACATTGACAGCTTTATATATTATTTATACGATATATATAGAGGGTGTAAACCTTAATAGATAATAACTTTCTGCAACGAATAAGAGCGTAAGTCAAAAAGAAAGGAGAACTGCAATGGTAGCAGTCAAAGTAAATAAAGTAAATAATAAGACAAGAGATGCCAAATATGCGTTTGGTATGGCCTTGTCTTTTTTTGTTTTAAATTAAGGAGGTGAAAAATGAATATTGGAATAATGATTGATTTTCTTAAAGGTAAAAAGTATATACCAGCTAATTATACTTGGATGGGTGAGAATAATAAAATAATTGACGAGGTCATTGAGCGGTTGCAGATGTGGGAGGGTTTTAAGAAACAATGCAGAAAGGGCAGATTGTATATTGACGTTCTTTGTCAACATGGAGAAAGTGCAGGATTTTCAATTGGAGATGAAATGGATAATTTTGAGGAAAAATATTTATCAAAGCCAAGAATTAGAAAAACAATAGAAGTAGAAGTATTGGCATCAAACAGAGAAGTAATTAACGAGTTAGAAAAAGAGATTGATGAGATGAATGGACGAATATTTGATAAGGGGGAAATACGTGTAGTTAGTACACGGTGGGCGAGGGAGTAACCAATGCTCGCATTCCTAATCGGCTATTTCGGGCTATTTATAGTGTCGATAGTGTTTTGGATTATGAAAGGATAAGGAGGTCTAAATGATAAAGATAGATTATGAAGGGGCTTGGAAAGAATTTAAAAGAAAGTATGGTGTAGAATTATATTTAAGGAAAAAACACTACAATATTTTCTTATATTCTTTCATGAATGACATGGAGCAGAAGCATACCCATGATTATATTGACATACGAAAGCGAAGCGATAAGGAGATTGCCGATTACTGCTTGAAAAAGTATGGGGAAATGTATTTGGAGAATATCAATTTAAAGAAAAAATTAGAAGATAAAAATGAGGGTGGATATTTGTTTAGGGACGATGGTGGATATGGCACCGAGATGATAAAAAAATATAAGGATTATATAAACAAAAATAGAAAAGGAGGTGAAAAATAAATGAGCAATGGCGAATCGAAGGAGTTGAATAAAACCAAAAGAATAGATATTTTATTAGAGGATGTTCTTATTTACATAACCGAAAATAATAAAAAGATAAAGGGTATCAATGATTTTCTATTTACTGGATTAATTGAAGCAAAAGCAGATGAAGGTGCAAAATTAAGTCCCTCACAGGGTTGGTTTGATATGACTACACAGAAATTAGAAATTGTTTTAGCTATAAATACAGAGATGAAATCAGAACTGGAAAAGTTAAGTAAGGAAGTAAAATAAGGAGGTGATGCCATTAACGAAACCTGAATATGGGCAAAAGGAGGCGATGCTTGGAAGGCAAAATGAGATACTTAAATTTAAAAAAAGAAAGGAAGCGATAAATGGAAAGAATTTTTAAGTACAAAATTCCAATAGCAGATGAGTTTGAATTGGAATTACCGGTAGGTGCCAGGATATTAACATTTCAAGTACAATATGGAGAACCTGTAATATGGGCGATTGTTGAGCCAGGAAAAGAAGAAAAAGTGAATGTACGTTTTAGATTATATGGAACAGGTCATCCAATTAAACATGAGTTAAATTCATATCGATATATTGGAACAGCACAAATGGCCGATGGGCAATTAGTATGGCATCTATTTGTAGAGAGAAATCTAATAGAATCAATAAGAAAAAATATATTTTAAAAAAAAGAAAGGAGTTAACGTATTGAAAAAAACAGTATTAGTATTGTTAGTTTGTGTATTCATTTTTAGCCTTGCGATAACGGCGAGCGCTAAAACGAATGTAAGTTTTTGGACATACCCATCAATTAATTATGAAGGATTGGGGATTGCACTTGGAGAATATGAAAAGAACATCATAGAACAGTTTGAGAAAGAATATCCGGAGGTAAATGTTGAACTTGAGATTATCCCTTATGATAGCGGGACGGAAAAGCTAAATTTAAATATCGCATCAGGAACTCCACCGGACATTATAAGCGATGCCATATTGAGAGTGGGAAGTTATGCCAATGCCGGGTTGCTTGTGGCTTTTGATTTGACCGAAGAAGAGAAAAATGATTTCTTTCCATTTGCAATAGAAATGAGCAGTTTTGGTGGCAAGATGTATTACTATCCCATAGGCGTTGGAGCTGGTGGAGTACTGGTTAGTAAAAAGATTGCAAGAGATGCAGGGGCATTAGATTTACTTCCGCTTGATAAACCCGATAGAACCTGGACGGCAGATGAATATAAAGCCTTCTTACAGAAAATTGCTTCTGCTAAATTACCTGGTGTTTATGGAATGGGTATGTGGTTTGGAGATTCCCAATGTCAACAAAATTTTGTAATGTTAATGTTGCAGGGGTTTGGGGCAGAACCATATACTCTTGAGGATGGGAAATGGAAATGCACTTTAAATTCACCAGAGGCAGTTGAAGGTCTTGAGTATTATTTGGATATCTACAATAATTCACCAGGTTGTTTTCCTGAAGGAGTTGAGAATCTACTCTATACGGATAACAATAATCTAATGTTCAATCATCAACTCGCAATTGAGATTGGTGGTTTTTACAGAATTCTCGATGGACTTAAAGGTGATAAGCAATTTGCAGAACTTGAGTTATCAATATTCCCATATCCTTCAAAAGAAGGAATACCAAATGGCACTTTTCTTGGATCGGGTGGATTCGGAGTGTTTGATAATCATGATGCAGAAAAGGCAAAATATGCTCAACTATTTGTAAGATACTTCTGTGATAATGCTCCGGATATTTTAACAGCCGTTTATAACCTTTCACCTGTAAAAAAGTCAACACCTAAACCATTTCAAGAATTTAAGGACAATCCAGAGGTTCAATATTATTTAGATGTACTTCCAAAATTTAATAAAGAGATTGGACAGACGACACCCTTTTTTGGGCAGTATAAAAAAATATTCAGTTCAGTGATGCAGGGGGTTTTTACAGGGCAATTGACTGCAAAGGAAGGACTTGATGAGGTAGCCAGCAAAGTGAATAAATTACTTGATGAGTTTTACGCAAAATAAATAAAAGGAGGTAATATTGCCTGCC
>Ga0307376_10003095_pt1 | contig 15711 bp, 9 predicted proteins | sample TR2MG_FD_202536 | JGI IMG/M metagenome (GOLD analysis project Ga0307376, IMG submission 202536) | Soil microbial communities from Risofladan, Vaasa, Finland - TR-2 | ecosystem: Environmental > Terrestrial > Soil > Coastal area > Acid sulfate soil | place: Finland: Risofladan, Vaasa | collected...
CTTCCGCTCAAGCTGTACCCATGAGAGCCACCTGCCCGCACCGACAGCCCGCAGCAGGGGTCGCGGCAAGAATGCCGCTCCTACGGACCAACGCCCGGCGGTCACACCCGCGCGGTGGGAGGAGTGTAGCAGATTGGGGGAGGTGTGTTAAGCTGGCCAGATTCCCCGTTGCTTCGCCACTGCCCACCGCGTTAAACCTCCCCCCGAAATCTCCTCAGCCTCAGCGCGTTTGTGACAACGGATACGGAGGAGAAGGCCATGGCGGCGGCGGCGATGGCGGGGTTGAGGAGGGTGTGGAGGAGGGGGTAGAAGACGCCGGCGGCGATGGGGATGCCGAGGCTGTTGTAGAAGAAGGCGAAGAAGAGGTTCTGCTTGATGTTGCGGAGGGTGGCACGGCTGAGGCGGATGGCCTCGGGGACGAGGCGGAGGTCGTCCCGGATGAGGGTGATGTCGCCCGCCTCGATGGCGATGTCGGTGCCGCCGCCGATGGCGATGCCGATGTCGGCCTGGGCGAGGGCGGGGGCGTCGTTGATGCCGTCGCCGACCATCGCCACCCGGCGGCCCTCGGACTGAAGCTGCTTCACCGCTTCGGCCTTCTGGTCCGGCCGGACCTCGGCGCGGACGCGTTCTATGCCGACCGAGGCCGCCACCGTTTCAGCGGTGCGGCGGTTATCGCCGGTGATCATGAAGATCTCCAGGTCGAGACCTTGGAGAGCGTCGACTGCTTCGGCGGCTTCATCCTTGGCGACATCGGCGAGGGCGATGGCGCCGATCGCCTCTCCGTCTGCGCCGACCAGCATGACTGTTTTGCCCTCGGCCGAAAGGCGCTCCGATTCGTCCTTCACGGCGCCAAGGGCGAGGCCGCTCTCCTCGAAAAGCCGGACGGTGCCGGCGAGGAGGGACCGCCCATCGACCCGGCCCCGCACTCCCATACCCGAGATCGCCTGGAACTGGTCGGGCTCGGCGAGGGTGAGGTTTCTCTCGCGGGCGGCGCGGACGACGGCCTGGCCGAGGGGGTGCTCGGAATGCCGCTCCAGGGAGGCGGCGAGATGGAGCACGGCCTCTTCCGTGTTGCCGGGAGCGGGGGCGATGTCGGTGAGGCGGGGCTGGCCGCGCGTGAGGGTGCCGGTCTTGTCGAAGATGATGGTGTCGATGCCGCCGGCGACCTCGAGGGCCTCGGCGGAACGGATGAGGATGCCGAGCTCGGCGCCCCTGCCGGTGCCGACGAGGAGGGAGGTGGGGGTGGCGAGGCCGAGGGCGCAAGGGCAGGCGATGATGAGGACGGCGACGGCGGCGATGATGGCGTAGGTGGGATTGGGGCCGACGACGAGCCAGACGACGAAGGTGATGATGGCGATGGCGATGACGATGGGGACGAAGATGCCGGCGACGCGGTCGGCGAGGCGCTGGATGGGTGCTTTCGTCGCCTGGGCTTCTCGAACGAGGCGGATGATCCGGGCGAGGACGGTCTCGGCGCCGACGCGGGAGGCGCGGAAGCGGAAGGCGCCGCTCTGGTTCACGGTGCCGCCGACGACGAGATCGCCGGGGCGCTTGTCTACGGGCATGCTCTCGCCGGTGACCATGCTCTCGTCCACCGCGGACTCGCCTTCGAGAATCTCTCCGTCCACGGGGATGCGCTCGCCGGGGCGGAGGAGGACGGTGTCGCCGACGGCGACCTCGGCGATGGGAAGCGCCACCTCCTCCCCTTCTCTGATGACGGTGGCGGTGTCTGGCTGAAGGCGGAGGAGGCGTCGGATGGCCTCGGAGGCGCGGCCGCGGGCGCGGGCTTCGAGGGTGCGACCGAGGAGGATGAGGGTGATGATCATGGCGGAGGTGTCGTAGTAGACGTGCAGATCGGCTCCGACGCGGGCGAGCAGGTTCGGGGCGAGGGTGACGACGAGGCTGTAGAAGTAGGCGGCGGAGATGCCGACGGCGATGAGGGTATTCATGTCGGCGAAGCGGCGGCGGAGCGCGGCCCAGGCGCCCCGGTAGAACTGCCAGCCGGCCCAGAACTGCACGGGGGTGGCGAGAGCCAGCAAGGCCCAGAGGGGGAGATCGATAATGTGCATGCCGGCCATGATGAGCGCGGTGGCGGCGAGTGAGAACCACAGCTTCCGGCGAAGGGTGCGAAGCTCTCGTTGGCGGGCGGCTCGCTCTTCGTCCTCGGCGCCCGGGAGCACCACTCCGTAGCCGGCCGCTGCGACGACTCGGGCGAGGTCGCGGAGGCTCAGCCGGTCTTCGTCGAAGACGACGCCTGCTTCCTCCGTGGCGAAGTTGACGTTCGCCTCGGCGACGCCCTCTGTCTCGCGGAGGGCCTGCTCGATGCGGGAGGCGCAGGCGGCGCAGTGCATGCCGGTGATGTTGAGGCGGAGGCGGGTGCCAGTCGGCATAGTGGGGACATTGCGCGCCGGGGGCGAGATTCCTGTCTCGGCGACGGCCGCGAGCGGCGGGCCCGGACATGTCGTGATTTTTGGCGCACAGGGTATTGACAGATTCATTACGCTGCGATATATTACGTCTAGTAATATTCTCAGATGGTGGTCGAGGCAAATGGCACGGGAGTCACTGACGACGTTGGAGCACGCGCTGCTCGGGCTGCTGGGCATGAGCCCGGGGTCGGGCTACGACATCCACAAGGTATTCGAGAGGACGCCGCTGGCGCATTTCAGCTCCAGCCCGGGGGCGATCTATCCGGCGCTGAAGCGGCTGGCGCGGGCGGGGTTGCTGGATGAGGAGATGGATCGGAGGGCGGAGGCGCGGCCGCGGCGGGTGTATTCGCTGGCCGAGGAGGGAGAGGGGCGGCTGGAGGAGTGGCTGCGGGAGCAGGTGACGCGGGAGGAGCTCGTGCGGAAGCCGGGGGCCTCGCTGCTGCGCTTTAGCCTGATGGAGTCGAGGCTGTCGAAGGCGGAGGTCGTGACCTATCTTCGGGGTTTCCGAGAGGCAGTGGCGGCCTACGTCGCGGAGCTTGAGACGTACAGGGAGATGGCGAAGGGCGGGGGGCTGCACGCCCTCCTGGCGCTGGAGAACGGGATAGCGGAGTACGAATGCGAGCTGGAGTGGATCGATCGCGCCATGGCGGCCGTGGATGCCCGAGGCGCGGGACACCGAGGAAGGAGGAAAAGGCGATGAGACGGGCGATGGTGATCGCAGGATGGTTGGCAGCGTGTCTGGCCTTGCTGCTTCCCCGCGCGGTCGCGGGCGAGGCGGCGGATCAGGCGAAGCCGGAGAGCGCCGTCTGGGGGATGCTTGCGGCGATGCCCTGGGATGCGACAACCGTGGGGGCATCGACCTATGCCCAACTGCTGAACGGGCCGGTCGACCTGGCGCGCAGGGGCGCGCCGGGCGAGAAGCGAGTCTACGAGATCCGGCGAGTGAACCTCAACCTGGACCGGCAGGGCCGGATCGTCAGCCGGAGCGTTTCCGAGGGACGGGTGGCGCGGACGTTGGTCGAGGAGGTCGAGCCGGGCGCATGGTCGGAACGGTTCGAGTGGGAGCGATTCGGGCAGGGGATGGGTATGACGCCGGACGTGTACCCGACGGCGGCGGAGGTCGAGGCGGCGCGCGGTCTGGCCTACGACTACGATCCGCGGACCTTCGACTTCGTGAATGCGCCGGTGGACTTTGCCAGCCTGGGGGATGCGATGATCGGATATCAGATGAAGGTGCTGGCGATGGATCTCCACTGCTGGGATGCGATGGTGCGCGGCCTGAGCGCGGAGGCCGGAGCGACGGTCGACATCGGCGAGGGGGTGCACTCCGGGGCCGAGAAGGCGCCGTTCCGGATTACCGGAGTTGGGGGGCCGGAGGACTGCGGAGGATATCTTCTGGGTGAATCGCGGGTCAGGCTCGCGGGCCTGACGCGCTGCGAGGGGGAGCCCTGCGCGCTGATCTGGTTCTCGGCGGAGGGCAACGAGGTGACGCAGGACATCGAGACGCCCGGGATAGAGCTTCACATGAAGGGCGGGGAGTACTTCCGCGCCCTGGTTGCGGTCTCGCTCCTCGACGGGCACATCGTCGCCGGCGAGCTGTCGGGGCCCGTGGTGATGCGGATGCAGATGGGAATCGGGGGCGAAGAGCCGGCGGAGCTGCCGTTCGGGGCGGTGGTCCAGACCGTGAGCGTGCGGGAGGTCAGGGCGGCCCGCTGACGCAGAAGCGATGTGGGCAAAGAGAGCGCGGGGCCGGAGGCAGCGGCCTCGCGCTGCCGTTTGGCCGCGAGGGCGAGGGGCACGGTCTTCTGAACTGCGCCCCGCGGATGTGGTAAACAACTCCGAATACCGACTCCACCCAGGGGGGTGTAGCATGAGCTTGAGGATTGGCGCTCGCGTGGCGGCAGTGCTGCTGGTCGCTTTCCTGCTCGCGGCGGCGGGTCCGGCGGCGGCGGAGACTATGGCATTCGACGACCTGCCGACGTGGAACTGGTCGTGGGAGTACGTCCAGGGAGTCGTGGCGGCCGGGATCTCGCAGGGATATGATGACGGGTATTACCGGCCTCAGATCATAGTGACGCGCGATCAGATGGCTGTGTACGTGGCCCGGGCGCTGTGCGGCGGGGACGAATACGTGCCGACCGGCCCCGCGACGGCGAGCTTCGAGGACGTGCCGAACACCGGGTACGGCGACGCCGGCACGGACCCACACTGGGCCTTCAAATACGTCGAGTACGCGGTCGAGGCCGGAGTCGTGGCGGGGTACGACGATGGGTACTACCGCCCCGACGCCGACGTGACGCGGGGGCAAATGGCGGCCTTCATGGCGCGGGCGATGTGCGGCGGTGAGGAGTACGTGCCGCTCGCCACTGGCGACCCAAGCTTCCCGGACGTGGGGCTGGATTCCTGGTGCTACGACTACGTGGAGTACATTGCGGGAGAGGGAGTGACGCAGGGGTACCCGGACGGGCTGTATTACCCGGATGTCCCGTGCTCCCGCGATCAGATGGCGGTGTACATCTGCCGGGCGTTCGACCTGCCGCTGCCGCCATCGCCGTACGACATCACGGACCATTTCCCGCTGGGCGGGGAAGACACGTGGGTGTACGAGACACCGGAGGGCGTGTACACGAAGACGATTTCCGGGGTGCTGGATCTGTTTGGATTCAGCTACGCGGGGCTGGTGAACCAGGATCGAGGCGATATCGAGTACTGGCGGGTGGCGCCGGAGGGGCTGTACCTGGGGGGAAGATACGAGCCGGAGGAGGGGACGGTCAGCTTCAACCCAGCCCTCTACATTGCGAACGGGCTGTTCGCCAGCGACTCTGACAACCAGACCTCGACGGCCTACCTCGACGGGGAGACGGAGTTGGGGCCGGTGCAGTTCGGCTGGCAGTTCGTGGGGGTGGAGACGGTGACGGTGCCGGCGGGGACGTTCGAGGACTGCATGAAGCTCCAGGTGACGATGTACATGGGCGGGGAGCCGGATCAGTTTCACATCTGGGCGGCGAAGGGCGTGGGGATCGTGAAGCTCGATTCGGGCAGCTTCGGCGGCGACCGGTGGGAGGTGCTGCTGTCGGCTGAGGTCGGCCGGGCGTCGTACCCGACGAACGTGGGCCCGTTCACGATGGCGGACTACTACCCCATCGAGGTGGGGAACACGTGGGTGTCCGACAGCACGGACGGCGACAACGTTGTCCAGATCGTGGGCCTCGATGACGTCGATGGGATCGATGCCGTCGATGGGATCGATGCCGCGCGGATGGTGGAAGGCCCGGCGATGGATACGCCCGACGCGCGGTACTTCGCGGTGATCGACGGGGCTCTCTGTTTCGTAGGTGAGTACGACGGGGACAGCGGTCAGATGATGGCGTTGTCACCGCCGATTGCGTTTCCTATCGTCGCGAACATCGGCGAGTCGGGGGTGGAGACGGCGCAAGCATACGTGGACGGCACTCCGGGCGGGACGGTCACGTTGGAGTGGGCGGTGGTCGGCGCGGGGTCGGTGACGACGACGGCGGGGAGGTTCAGCGACTGCCTGAAGCTGCGCATTGGCATTACGGATCCGTCCGACGAGAGATCGGAGACGTATTCGTGGATGGCCGTGGGCGTGGGTCCGGTGAAGGAGGACGAGCGGCCGTTCGGGGGGACGTGGTGGACGGAGCTGAAGGAGGCGGACATAGGAAGCGTCCACTATCCGACAGCGGGGCAGACGTTCGACATCCAGGACTATGCCGACTACACGGTCGGGAATACCTGGCAGTATGGCGTGGCAGTGCATACGGTCACGGGGACGCTCGACTACGGCGGATATACCTGGGCAGTAACCGAGATTACGGGCGGCGAAACGAGGTACTGGCGGACGGACGAGACGGGGCTGTATTTCCTCGGGTATGACTACGGGGGGACGGAAGAGCGGTACGATCCGCCGTTCCACATCTCCGCCGGGCTCTCACCCGGCGACAGCGGGACGCAGACCTCCTCCATTCTCATCGATGGCACCCCGGTCGGGACGAAGTACTTCGCCTACTCCTTCGAGGACATCGAGGCGATGAGTACCGAAGCGGGCGTGTTCGGCGACTGCATGAAGATCGGCTGGGGGGAGTCTTCGTCGCCCGATCCGAGCACGTCGCAGAAGCTCTTCTGGGCGCGGTCGGTCGGCATCGTCGGGTCGCAGGTATCGACGAGCACGGTCGAGATGGCCTCGGCCGAGATCGCGGGCAGGGAGTATCCGCCGGACGAGATGATGTTCGACGTGACTGACTACTTCCCGCTCCAGATCGGGAATGCGTGGTCCACGATCTGGCAGGGCGAAGGGTGGTATGGCGCGGAGCGCGTGCTCGTTCCGTCGACCGAGGACCTGAGCGGGCTGGGAGTGACTGACACGGTCTATCGCGTCATCCGGTACATGGCGGACACGGCGGATGGAGCGGACTTTTGGGCGAGCCTTTCGACCGGGCTGGCGCGGTACGGGCACTGGGATCCTGGCACGACGATCGCGGTCTACCCGCCGCTGGTCACGCCGAACGGAATCTCGATCGGTGATTCGGATTCCGGCACGTCAGCGGCCTATGTGTGGGCAGTGGACCACTGGGCGTACGCGGGGTCGATCTCCGCCGCGTGGGAGCTGGTGGCGGCCGGGCCGGTGGCGACGTCGGCGGGGTATTTCCCGGACTGCATTCTGCTCCGGTACGACATTACACCGCCGGGCGAGGATACGATGATCCAGTACGTCTGGTTGGCTAAGGGCATCGGGCCCGTGATGGAGTTTGAGGCCGGCGAGGGCGAGTGGAGCGAGATCACGGGAGCGACCATCGGCGGAGTGACGACGCCCGCTGACCCGGCGCCGGCGACCAAGGAAACGGCGACCATCACGGCAGGGGCATCGCTCGGGTTCGACTTCAGCGCGGGCGCGATGGCGGCTCTGCCGGACGATCAGGACCTGACGTATGTCTATACGAGCGCGACCGATGCCGTGATGGAGAGCTTCGCCAGCGACGGCATCTCTCGCTACATCGGGTACGGCGACTGGGACTTCCTCAGCCTGTACACATACTCGACGTTCTTGCCGCCGGACTGGGATCTGCACGGATGGACATGGTGGCAGTCGGCGAGCGTGCTGGATGCGACCTGGGACAACATCGACGACTCGGTGGTCGTCAAGACGCGAGACGGCAACTACGCGCTGGTGCACGTCGTCGCTGCCACCGGCGTCGGGCTGGATATCGAGTACGTCTATCCCTACGGATGGTTTGGCTGGGATTAGCCGGCGCGGCATAACCGGCGCCGCTGCAATGGAGTCCGGGCTCCGCCGATAGGGCGGAGCCCGGTTTCGCGTCGCTCCCTAACCGACCTCAAACAGTGGCCGGCTGCTTTTTCCCGCCGCGCACGCCAATGGTGACGACCTCGAGGGGGATATCCTTGCCGGACTGCTCCAGCGCGCGCTGCACGAGGCGCACGAGGCCGCCGCAGCAGGGGACCTCCATGATGGCGACGGTGAGGGAGCGTATATCTGAAGCCGCGAGGATCGCGGCGAGCTTGTCCGCATGGAACTGGACGTCGTCGAGCTTGGGGCAGCCGACGACGACAGCTCTGCCGGCGAGCAGGTCGGCGTGATAGTCGGCGTAAGCGAAGGGCACGCAGTCGGCCGTGACGAGCAGGTCTGCGCCCTGGAAGTAGGGGGCGTCCGGCGGGACGAGGGCGAGCTGGACGGGCCACTGTCCGAGGGCGGAGGCTTGGCCGGTCCTCCCCTGCTCCGCCGCGGGCGCGAAGATTTGGGCGGCGGTGCCGGGGCAGCCGCAGGCGAGGGTGTCCTGGGCGTGAGCAGGAGCGTGCTCGTGCTCGGCGTTCGGGTCGTGGGCAGCGCTGGGGTCGCGGCCGATGCGGCTGAGGTGCGCCCGCGTCGCCTCGACATCGTAGTCCTCGGCCTCCCGCTCCTCCGTCCAGAGGGCGCCGGTGGGGCACTCGCCGATGCAGGCCCCGAGGCCGTCGCAGTACACCTCGCTGACGAGCTTCGCCTTGCCGTCCACGATTTGGATGGCGCCCTCGGCGCAGGCATTGGCGCACTGGCCGCAGCCGTCGCACTTCTCTTCGTCGATGTGAATGATGGTGCGCACTCGTGCCATGTCGGTCCTCCTCGTTTCGGGTTCTTCGCTCAGAGGATACCGCAGGCAGGGCGCGAAGGGCTTTGACGCAGGTCAAAGGAGGCGGGATGATGGGCCTGAGACGCGACAGTGCCGTCAGGAGAGGCCCGCGGCCAGGCGCTGGAGAGCTCCTCGGTTGAGGATGTCGATGCGCTGGCCGTCCACGGCAATGAGGCCCTGTTGGCGAAGGCGGCGGAGGGCGCGGGAGAGTGTCTCGTTGACGGTGCCGAGGCGGGCGGCGAGAACGGTCTTGCGGACGTCGAGGACGACGGCGTCGCTCTGCGCGCGAAGGGAGGCGTCGAGGAGATACTTGGCGAGGCGGGAGGGGACGTCGCGGAGGGCGAGGGCGTCGACGAGGGCGGCGAAGCCGCGGAGGAGCTGGCTGAGGGCGACGATCATGTTGGTGGCGAGCTGGGGGCTGGCTTCGAGGAGGCGGAGGAAGTCGTCGGCGGGGAAGCGGGCGGTCGTGGAGCGGGCGGTGGCGGCCGCGCCGGCGGGAAAGGCGCCGCGTGAGAGCGCCGCCGCTTCGGCGAAGGACTCGCCCGGACGGACGATGCGCATGACCTGCTCGCGGCCGTCGGGGCCGACCTTGTAGATCTTCACCTGGCCCTTGAGCAGGACCCAGAGGGCGTCGGCGCGGTCGCCCTCGGTGAAGATCGTCTCCCCCTTGCGATGGGTTTCGAGTGAAGCGATGGCGGCGAGCTGTGCGAGGTCGCGGGGGGAGAGGTAGGAGAAGAGCTGCCAGCCCTTGAGATCGTCGATGGTGACGGCGCCCATGTGATATCACCCTCCCATGGTTTGATCCGGGTGAGGGTGTTCGACGGGGTGGGCGTGCAATCATTTGGATGAAAGCGACGGAGTGGCGCAGCCGAATGGCAGGAGGCCCTTCGCTGCGCCTCAGGGTAAACTCGCTGCTGCCGAACAGAGACGGGCCGGCGGGCGTGGGTACGCCCGCCCTACAGAACGGCAACGGCCGGCGGGCATAGGAATGCCCGCCCTACAGAACGGCAACGGCCGGCGGGCGTGGGTACGCCCGCCCTACAGAACGGCAACGGCCGGCGGGCATAGGAATGCCCGCCCTACAGAACGGACGGGCCGGCGGGCGTGGGTGCGCCCGCCCTACAGAACGGGAGAGGGCGACGCCCAGGGGGTGCTTTACGAGGGGAGCTGGTTGAGGAAGTGGGGGTCGGTGATCTGGTCGTCGCGGGTGAGGGCGCCGATGAGGCCGAGGATGCGGGCGGTGACGGAGTCGACGCTTTCGGCGATGAGGTCGCGGAGGGTCTCGCTGGTGACGGCGCCCATGTCGAGGTGGCGGCGGCTCTCCTCGAGGAAAACGGAGCCGCTGCCGAGGTGGACGCGGTACATGGCGCGAGTTCCGTCGATGAGGGCGTGGGCGGAGTCGTCGGAGACGTAGATGGTGGTGAGGCCGAGGGCGCGGGCAACGTAGCGGACGAGGGTCGCCCGGAGCCGGAGGGTCTCCCGGGAGGTAAAGCCGAGCTCTCCCGAGGCGGCGCGGGAGACGAGGAGGTCGGCGTCGCGGAGGGTCTCGCTGAAGACGATCGGCGGGACCTCGGAGAGAGGGAGGGGGCCGGCGTCGCCGCGGGTGAACCAGACGGGGCCGCTGGTGACTCTTTCGGTGGTGTCGGATCGCGCCAGCAGGCGGCCGGCACCTTCGTCGTCGCGGGCCCATTGGATGTGGGCGTGGAGGCCGCTGTCGGAGTGGTCTTTGACGGCATCTCCGCGGCGGGGGGAGTAGCCGCGGGAGCGGAGGAGGGCGAAGGCGCGCCGGGCGGTGAGGGGGTTGCCCTGGAGGCGGGAGCAGGTGTCGGCGGTGCGCTCGCGCTCTCCGACGAGGTAGCATTCGCGGAAGACCTGCTTGAAGGGCTGGGCGGTGCGGGAGTCTATGATGTGCTGCTGCCATTGGGAGAGGCGGCCGCGGTGGGAGAGGTCGAGGGGATGGGCGATGCGGACCTCGGCGGCGGACTCGATCTCGGCGGGAGGGGGGCATTCGGCGAGAGGGTCGCCGGGGTCCCACAGGAACGGATCGCCGTCTACGAGGAGGATGAGGCGGGAGATGAGAGAGCGGACGACGGGGTTGGCGAGGAGGGTGGCGAAGTCGCGGCCGCGGTAGGAGACGTTCTCCACCATCGCCTCCTCGAAGCGGCGGCGGAAGTAGCGATAGGTGCGGGCGAGGTCGGCGCGGGACTGGCGAATCTCGGGGTACTGGGGATCGCGGCGAACGGCATCGGGAACGCCGGCGAGGCGCTGCTTGCCGGAGTAGGTGTGGAGGGTGACCTTGCCGCCGGCGACGGAGAGCCTGATGCGGTAGCCGGCGACATCCCACCAGATGCGGGCGGTCTTGCCGTCGAGCCCGGCGTCGGCCCAGGCGGAGGCGAGGTCGAGGCGCTTCTCGTAGGCGGCGAGGTCGCCGACGCGGGAGCGAGCCTGGAGGACCTCAAGGGATTCGCGGGCGGCCCGGCGGGCCGACTTGCTGCCGCCGCGGCTGAGGCGGAAGAGGAGGGGGGCGGACTCCTGCGCCTTCTCCGGCCAGAGGGAGAGGGCGCGAATGGCGGCGGGACGGCCGAGGCGGGCGTTCTGGCAGATGGCATCGAAGTGCTCCCGGCGGAGCGCGTGGAGGCAGGAGAGGTTATCCATGAAGCGGTCGAACTCGGGCAGGAGAAGCCCGCGGACGAACTCGCGCCGCCGGAGGAGGGCGTCCTCGGGGCCGGGGAAGTCGGGGGGCGGGGCGGTCGAGCAGAGGGCTCCGGCGGCGAGGACGAGGGCGCGGCCGGCCTGGTCGGCCCAGGGGCGGAGGTGGGATTCGAGCCAACGCTGGTCGAGGGGACGGGCGGCGGAGGCCGTCTTGAGCCAGGTGACGGCGGCCTCGTGGTGGGGCACGGGGATGGCCCGATCGACGGCGCGGCAGAGGTCGGGGCGGAGAAGCGAGAGGAGGCCGAGCGGTATCTCCGGGACGCCGGAGAGGTCGGAGAGAAGGCGTTCGTCGTCGCCGTCGATGCCCGAGGTCCGTCGGAGGACGTGCAGAGGCCACCAGGAGTCGGGCTTCCGCGCGAGGCTGTGGAGAGCGTCCCAGAGGTAGTCTTCGCCGGGGAAGTCGCGAATCCACCCGCCGGCGCGGAAAGTGAGGGAGACGTCGGGCTGGTGGGCGATATCATAGATGACCTGGCGGTACCACTTGGCGAAGGTGGGGTCGGAGGTGAGGCGGAGGCGGGAGAGGGCGGCGCGATAGTCGCCGTTGGGATGGGCGGCGCTGAGGATGCGGGCCTGGGTGAGACAGCCTCGGAAATCGGCGTAGGTGAGCCAGCCGCCGAGGAAGGCGCGGAGGAAGGCGAACCAGAGGGCGGGATTGGGAGCGTCGGGCTCGGCCGCCACCCGGTTTCTGAGGTCTTCGAGCCAGAAGGCGCGAACGGGCGGGGTGTCGGTGCCGGCGAGGGCGGTGAGGAGCCAGAGGCGGGCCTCGGCGCCGCCAGCGGAGCCGGCGGCCCGGAACAGCAGGTGGGGGCTGCGAAGGGAGCGGTGGGCAAGGAGGGCGCAGAGGCGCTGGAGGTCCGGGGTGATCCCGCCGGAGACGGCGCGGTCGATGGCGGCGGCGGCTCGCTCGGGCCAGCCGGGGAGGGCGCGGTCGAGGCGGGAAGCGGCTTTGACGAGAGGGGATCTGTGCGAGGCGATAGGGAGCGCATGGAAGACGGCGGGTGGGAGGCCGGCGAGATCGCGGCTTGGCAGCCGGGCGGGCCAGGCCTCGGCTGCGAGAGATAGGAGGCGGGGGTCGGTTGGGGCACTCGCCTCCGGGCGCTGGTCGAGGTCGGTTTGTGGGTGCTGCGATGTGTCGGTCATTGTGTGGTGGCGGCCCTTCAGTGCGCTCCGGTAGGTTTGAGGTGGAGAGATTCGACGGGGAGGGGGGAATGCCTGCGCGGGGCGGCAACGGGGGTCGCGGCAGGAATGCCGCTCCTACGCAGCGGCCGGCGGGAGAGGGGCTTCGGCAGCAAGCTACCGGAGCAACGAAAATGCCGCGCGCCCGCAGAGGGGCGCCCCTACGAACGGCGACGGTCGCTAAGCCCTTCGGGCCGGGATGGCGGTTCCTTCGGGGCCTAGCCACCGGCGGGGAGGCGTTACATCTTTTCGGGGGCGGTGACGCCGATGCTGTCGAGGACGATGCGGAGGACGGTTTGGGCGGTGCGGACGAGGGCGAGGCGGGCGCCGGTGAGGGCGGGATCGTCGTTGAGGACGCGGCAGTTGGTGTAGAAGACGTGGAAAGCGCTGGCGATCTCGCGGGCGTAGCGGGTCATGCGGTGGGGCTCGTAGCGCTCGGCGGCGTCGCGCACTTCGTCGGGCAGCTCGGCGAGCTTGCGGATGAGGGCGAACTCGTCCGGGTGCTCGATGAGGTCGAGGTCGACGGAGCCGATGGCGGGGACGGGGACGCCGCGCTCCTCCGCTTCCCGAAGGATGCTGGAGATGCGGGCGTGGGCGTATTGGACGTAGTAGACGGGATTGTCGTTAGCCTGCTTCTTGGCGAGCTCGAGGTCGAAATCGAGGTGGCTCTCGAGGGACTGCATGAGGAAGAAGAAACGGGCGGCGTCGGCGCCGACGTCGTCCAGGAGGCTGGATAGGGCGATGATATCGCCGGCGCGCTTGGACATGCGGACCATCTCGGAGCCGCGGAAGAGCCGGACGATCTGGTGTATGAGGATTTCGAAGCGGTCGGCGTCGTAGCCGAGCGCCTGGACGCCGGCTTTGGTGCGGGTGACGTGGCCCTGGTGGTCGGGGCCCCAGATGTCGATAAGCCGGTCGAAGCCGCGCTCGAACTTGTTCTTATGATAGGCGATATCGGCGGCGAGGTAGCCGGGCCGGCCGTCGCGGCGAACGAGGACGTGGTCCTGCTCGTCGCCGAGCTCGGTCGCCTTGAACCAGAGGGCGTCCTCGGCCTCGTAAGTATGGCCCCTCTCCTCCAGGGCGGCGATGGTGGACTCGACCTCGTGTTTCTCGTAGAGCGCGCTCTCGTAGAACCAGGTATCGAAGCGAATGCCGAAGGCGTCCATGTCGCGCTGCTGGCCGGTGACGATCTTCTTCAGGGAGTACTCGTAGAAGGCGGCCATGCGCTCCTCGCGGGGCATGGAGAGATAGCGGTCACCCTCAGACGTGGCGAGCTCGTCGGCCATGTCGATGACGTAGTCGCCCTGGTAGCCGTCCTCGGGCACCGTGGCTTCCTGCCCCAGCTGCTGGAGATAGCGCGCCTCCAGGGTCTCGGCGAAACGCTGGATCTGGGTGGAGTTGAGGGCGTCGTTGATATAGTACTCGCGGGAGACCTGCCAGCCGGTGCGTTCGAAGAGCTTGGCGAGGCTGTCGCCGATGGCGGCGGAGCGGCCCTGGACGACGCCGATGGGGCCGGTGGGGTTGGCGCTGACGAACTCCAGGAGGAGGCGCTTGCCGCCGCCGGCGTCGGAGCGGGCGTAGTCGTCGCCCTTTTCGGAGATGTCGCGGACGATGCCGCGGAGGTATTCGGGGGCGAAGGCGAAGTTGATGAAGCCCGGGCCGGCGACCTCGATCTTCCCGATGACGTCCTCGGGGACCTGGAGATGGGACAGGAGCATGTCGGCGATCTTGCGGGCGGGGCCGCCGATTTCACTGGCGAGGGCGAGGGCGAGTGAGGTGGCGATGTCACCATGCTTGGGGTCGCGGGGTGTCTGGAGCTCAATGCGCGCGGTGACGCCATCCGGGAGGTCTCCGGCCTTCTGCGCCCGGCTGATAGCTTTCGTCAGTGCTTCGATGATGAGGTCTCTTGCCATGGTTGCTCCGATGTGGTCAGCCCGTCAGAAGGCGCCACGCTTTCACTAACAGGGGAAATCCGTATTCGGCGAGCGCGAAGACGGTGAAGAAGCCGACGAGCACCTGGGCGAAGCCAGCGTGCCAGATGCGGCGGGGGATGGTCGCCGTCGCGCTGGGCCGAGCGCGGAGCTTCGCGACGAGGCTCTCCGCGACCGTGATTGCCTGGGCGATCTGCCTGTCGGAGGGCGGCCGGGTGGTGATCCACCGCTGGAGGGCTCCGCCCAGACGACGCCAGGTGAGCAGGACGATCATGACCACCAGGAAGAGGGCGAAGACCCGCGAGCCCTCGTCCACGGCGCCGCCGAGGGAGGACATGAGCTGCTGTGCGATGACGAGCAGGATGAGCAGCGCCATGAGGTTCGTTCCGCAGCGTGGATGGACCCGAGGCATTTGTCTGACTTTCTCCAGGGTCAGGTCCTCTCCTTCCTCGACGGCTCGGACGACCATGTGCTCGGCGGCGTGGATGCCGGCGAGGGGCGAGAGGCGGAGGAGCAGGAGGAAGACGAGTATCTGGAGCCCGTAGAAGAGGACGAGCGCGAGAATGGCTGCGGCGGCGCCGGGGTGGGCGGCGACTTGCTCGGGCACGGGGATGAAATGGTCGGCGAGCCGGGCGAGGCCGTAGATGACGGCGGCGGCGGCGAAGTTGATGGCCATGAGGAAGGCGCCGCTGGCTGCGAGGCCGAGGTCGCCGGCTCCGGCGCGGAGGGCGCCGGTGGTGAGATAGACGCCAACGGGGGTGGCGAGGCCGGCGATGGGGGGGACGATGGGCTCTCCAGCGAGGGCGGCGAGGATGTCCCGCGGGAGGAGGAGGCCGAGGTAGCGGCCGTCGGCGGCGAAGACGGGGACGGCGGGCGCAGGATGATCGCGGAGCGCGCCGGCGAGGCTTTCGAGGGTCTGGTGCTCGGAGGCGACGACGGTGAGGGGCCGTATGACCTGGGAAAGGGGCGTTGTCCGGAGGATATGCTGGGGATCGGCGCCGCCTGCGGCGAGGCCGAGGAGGTCGTTTGCGGAAACGATGCCGGCGACGTGGGGCCCGTGCGTGACGGGGATGGCGGGGAGGCCGCGAGTGCGCAGGAGGCGAATCGCCCTGGCTGCGGAGTCCTCGGAGGTCAGGGGGGGCGTGTGTTTGAGTATGTCGTTCAGGTCGCGAACAGTCATTCTATAGTTGGAGGGCTGTAGGCTTGTCAAACATAGGTAACACCATCGGAGAGTGATTGGTTGTATTGGGTGAGGACCTGGGCTGGGGTTTTCCAGCCGAGGGCGCCATGGGGGCGGCCGGTGTTGTAGCGATGGTTCCAGCT
>Ga0307376_10003098_pt1 | contig 15692 bp, 16 predicted proteins | sample TR2MG_FD_202536 | JGI IMG/M metagenome (GOLD analysis project Ga0307376, IMG submission 202536) | Soil microbial communities from Risofladan, Vaasa, Finland - TR-2 | ecosystem: Environmental > Terrestrial > Soil > Coastal area > Acid sulfate soil | place: Finland: Risofladan, Vaasa | collected...
GATATTACTGAAAAAGTTATGGGAGCCCTTGTAAAAGTTAAAGAATGGACCGAAGCAAATAAACCTCTTACTGAGAGTTTAGTCAAATGGGGAGCCGGTGTTAGTGGGACAACGTTAGTCTTAGGGGCACTTGTGATGATGCTTCCCGGCTTTGTTAAGAATTTGGTTACAATTGCTGGTTGGATAGGACCTCTTTCGGCTAATTTCACAGCATTTGCATTGTCTCTTGGGATGTCTGCTCCAGCGTTAGCTCTAGCCATTATAGGTTTCGCGAAATTAGGATGGGAAATAGGTAAGGCTTGGAAAGAAGTTAGAGAAGCGCCCTCTTGGAAAGAAATAGGAGAAATGGGAGTTCAAGCTGCTGATGCTCAAGTTAAAGCATTGGAGAAATTGCAAAAGGCATATGGATTAACTGAAGAAGAAATGGGAAAAGTTGCTAAGAATATGGAAGAAGGAAAAGGATTACTTGAGGGGATAAGAGGACCTACCGAAGAAGTGGTAGAAGCAACTAAATCTTTGCAGGAAACTTATAACTTAACAAATGAAGAAATGGATTATTGGCTTGAGAATCATAAGATGGCACCATCTGCGTTACAAAAAGTAAAAGAGGCGACATACGCATTGGCAGAGTCGGAGAAAGAGTTAGCAGAGGCTACCAAAGAATCTACAAAATCTTTTGAAGAACTTGATGGAGCTGTTTTAAATTCAATTATTACAGGAAAGGAACTTTCTGAGGGACAAGAGGAATATATGGGCGTGAGGCAACGAATGTCCGATCTTGACCGCACAGCCACACAACAAAAGATTGATGATTTGGATCGAGAATGTGTGGCTTTGCTTACTAACATGGATACTAATTTAATGACAATGGAGCAGATTGATGAATATCGACAAGTTATGCTTGATCATATTGTTACGGAATCTTCAGAGAGAGAAGAGTATTTGAGAAATATGGAGGAGATTCAGAATAGAATTTTTGAGTTGACTCATACTCGGACAGAGGTTGAACTTAAAGATTTAGATTTTAAAACGAATGCCTATGTTGAAGCAGCCAAACGAGCTATGTTATCAGCTGAAGAACAGGAAGAGGCAATGGTTAAAATACAAGAAGCTTATGATAAAGAAAAAGCTTCGATTTTAGAACTTGCTATTGCTAGGTCTGAGGGTGAGATAGCGAGTTTAGAAAAAGCAATTGAGCTTCGAAAAGAATCAGGAGAGGCAATTGATGAATTGATTAAAAAGCGAAATGCGGAGGTTGCGAATCTCAATGGATTAAAAGAGGCTTATAGTGGGACAGCAGCTGCTGCAGAGAAGCTCGCTACTGCTGAGGCTAAACACAAACCGCCCGAATTAGTAGGAGCCGCCGTGGCAGGACAATTTAAAGTGTTAAATCCACAAGGCGGATATGAGGGAGTAACTTCAGATCCCAATGCTCTGACCGCGGCAGAGGTAGCAGCAGGTTGGTCATTAGTTCCTTTAGCACAAATGGCAAAAGGTGGATTGATTAAATCCTTTATTGAATCCTTAAAATATTTAGCTGCTGGTGGTGGAATTGGAACTGACACTGTCCCTATAATGGCTACTCCGGGAGAATATCTGATTAAAAAACAGATGGTAGATTTTATTCGAAGGACTGGAATGGTAACTGGAGGATTAGTTGAAGCTATTCGAAGGGGTTTGCCAACACCAAATCCCGAATTTGCTGGTGGAGGAATGGTTGGAAGATGGACAGGATCACAGCTTGGGGTGGCCCCCGTCGGAGGAGGAGTCTGGGGTGGTGGCATTACTTTTGGAAAGGAATCCATTGTCATAAACGCTAAAACCCTTGATGATGCTACCATAAATCAAGCAGGGGACCAGATTATGCGAGTAGTACATGAAAAGGCTAAGAATGCCGGCTTGAAATGGGGTACGAGTTAAATGATCATAAAGTTAGGTATTTTAGGTTCAGAAATCACCTTTAATTTCGTGAATGTGAATTATGATAGGGTCAAGCCCAACTCTGAGCATGCCCTTATTTCCGGTGAAGTTAAATTCCAAGAGGCGTACAATTCATATAGGGTTTATTCCTTTGAATTTGTCTATTTAACATATGCTGAGAAGGAGGCTTTAGAGGACATTTTTGCTTTATCTAATATTCTGAATGTCCAACTCGAAACTGAGACTTATGGAGTTAACCATAGCATAAAATTTAGGAATCCGTTTAGTGCGATACGAAGTCAGAGGTACCCACCAGGCTATGAATCCACTATTGTGGGAGTGGAGGTTTAGTTTTTATGCAAGGTTTGCAGGGATTAACTACTTTAGATTTTGACGTTAAGTCACATGTAGTTGTGAGTAAAATAGAAATTGATACAACGGGCTGGAATAATTTCCAGGAATTACCTGATGTTAAATCGTGTAGCATTAATAGTAATTTGATTGACGAAGTGATGTTGCTCTCTGCTGCAAGTTTTACTATAACCTGTTTGAATACAGGTGACAAATTTTCGTGGCATGATACAGGGGCCACGCATTATAATTGGTTACGTCAAGGTAGAAAAATTAAACTTTATATTGGAATTAGAATTAGTGATACAAATTATTATTGGAAATGGATAACCGGCAGGATAGATGTCCCTAAGTTTACCCAAGAAGGTGGTCAGGAGATTTGTACTATTACCGGTAGTTGTCTTATGAGAATGCTCATTGAAAATAGAATGAAACAGGTTTATTGGGGAGCTCAAAAGTTCTTTAATACTTACGATAGCAAAGATGAATATCCAATGCCTTCAAGTTGTAAGGGAGTTCATCGAGCTTTTCTTGATTCGAAAGATCCTTATGATGGTACAAATTTGAAGGAAATAACACTCAATTCGGGCTGGACTTATGACTGGACGACCAATATATTTCTTTTATTAAGAAGTATAATTCCTTATTATAATGGAACTAATAATCTGGTGATTTATTATTTTGAATCCCAGATTCCGGAACAAGTAATTGCTGATATATTAGTTGAATCTGGATTTTTGAGAGAATATGAAAGAGCGGCGTGGATTGCAAATAGTGATTATGTGACTCCAACTGGGGAAACAATTGATAGGGTTTGGTTTAATAAGGGAACAACTTGTTTGGAGGCTGCGAGATTAGTGGCAGAGGCAGTGCAATATCGTTTTTATCCTGATCATGATGGCAATCCTATTTTTAAACCGCCACCAGTTGGTAGCGCTGCGGTGAAATTAATAACTGTTGATAATATTACTATTAATAATCGTAGGGAATTAGTAGATGAAGTCAAAAACCACATAATTGTTACAGGTGAAGAGAGAAAGAAGCTAGTCAAAATACCAACTGCGACCACTCAATCTCCAGTTGTTGACGCAGATCTCAAGGTTGCCACCATGTATGGAGTTATGGATTCTGTTGGAAAAGGTGGAATTAATAGAAGAGGCTTTCAATGGGGTACAGATTTAATGGCTACTGGAGGTTGGTACGAGGATGGTTCTTTTGATATAGGACAATTTGAGCATGAATTGACTGATTCTGAGTTAAGTGAATTTGTAAAATCAGACGGTAATGTTACTCCCGGACATATAGTTGTTGGTAATGATTGGATTTCAGTTAATTTGAACATTGAGACAGGTACCAAAATTCATTTTAGTACGACTGGAGTTTTACCTGCTCCTTTATCGTCAGGATCTTCGTATTATGCAATTCATTTAGGTTCGTCTCTTATACAAGTGGCGGCTAGCAAGGACGATGCTCAGAATGAAATTGCAATTGATATTACAGATCAAGGTTCTGGTATTCATGCAATTACGTTAAGTATTGGGCATTGGTATCGAGCATTTGTAAGAAATTCACAAGGAATGTTTTTTGGAAAATGGATTTGGATTGAAGTAACATTTTAAAATAGGAGTAATTGTGGGACTCCACTATTAAGAAGGAGAGGCATTTAGAATAGATGGCTATTATTAGTTTTTACGAAATCGGTGCAAATCAGATATATGAAAATAAGTTTACTGGTTATGCCTATTTACTTTTTGATACAAGCACTTCTTTCTATCACTATATAGAATGGAAAAAAGGAATAGACGGTAACATTGTAAAAAGCAGTGAGGTTTATCGGACTTTCACTCAAGGTTTACTTGGGAGAGAAGCAACAGGTATAAAAACTACTGAATACTATTGGCGAATGTGTATAAGAGTGAATAGTATTACATCTTACACAGATTGGAACGTAGTTACCACTAATACATATAAGACATATCCGTTTCTTACAACAGATCCTTCTTATAATTTGCAAACTCTCCGAGCTGAAAGCGCTGATTATTCTACGGCTCATAATGCTGCCTCTGGAAGTATGATTGAAAGTAATCAGATAGGACAAGAGAAGTGGTCAGCGACTTACAGAATATTCAGGTCACCTGGCCTTTGGGATACGACTGGAATAATTCCTGAAGGCGTTGTAAGTGTAGCTCTCTGTGGAACGCATCTTGGTACTATAATAGAAGATTTTAAAATAGTTGTGCAAAGTGGTCAACCAACTTATCCTCACGACCCCGTAGTGGGCGGAGATTATGCTAAAAGTAATTATGGGGATATAGGTGGTGAAAGTGAAACATTAATTGCAGGCAAAGGCGGATATTCATTTAATTTACCTCTTGGAGGGGCTTTTTTTGATTGGATACAAAATGGCATAACTAAATTAATGCTGCGAAGTAGTAAAGAACTGGCAGCTTCTGCACCTACAGGATTAGAATATATTCTGTCGTGGGCTGTTTATTTAATGGTAGAATGCCTTCCACCTTCTGTTTCTATAATATCTTTTGAAAATTCTATTGCATATCCAGGTAAATATAAAATTACTGGAAATGCTACTGCACATGGTGGTAAGGCATTAATAGGAACTGGTTATGCTTATAATATGTCAAACCCAGAAGTTCCTGCAAATCCATCTTATATAGCAAATACCGAGCTTGGGATATTTGAAAGAGATAATATCAGTTTAACATATCAAGGATGGAAATATTATATATGGGCTTGTGCATATAACGAACAATATAGTTATAGTCCTACTTATATAGAATTTATGACTCCAGTAAGAGCTCAGACTCTTGCAGCATTTGTTCTGGGATATGATACTGTTCAGTTAAAAGGCAAGCTGACGAACTACCAAGCCACTATATTAAGTATGGGTTATGAATATTATGAAGATGGGCATCCTGAAGATATTAATACTGTGTATTATACTCCAATAAAAAGTAGTGGTGACTTTTGGAAAACTTATGCAGTATTTAGGGGTTCAACTACATATTATTATAGAGCATTTGCTGAAGATAGTTGGGGAAGACAACATGGCGTTTGGGTAGAGTTTACTACTCTGGAACCTCCTCCATTAATTATAAATAATATCGGCGCGGAAAATAATAGAGTATTTGCAAGAACAATATTAACTGGAGAAATTTCAAATATTTTTAGGACTATAATTGAACGAGGTTTTGAATATAAAATACAAGAAGAGGAACCGGGAGCCGAGGATACGGGAACAGAGGTGAAGGAGACTAAAGTCGCCGGATTTGTTGATGGTGAATACTCCTTAAAAAATAAGGAATTATATAATCAACAGTATATTGCAGACAATATTATCTGGTGGTTTAGAGCATATTGCAAGGATGACGCTGAAGAACCAGAGAAATTTGTTGCATCTAGTTGGATGAAAAATTTACCAAACGTTATTACTCAAGATATGACAAATATTAATTATAACAAAGCAGATGGCAATGGACTCATAATTAGTGAAGGTGCATCGGAATTAACAATGAGAGGATTTGAAGTTATACATGAATTTTCTGATCGTTTACCAGATTCTTGGAGGTTTGAAATAGGAGGGTTTGAAGGGGAGCCGGAAAGTGTCGCGATATATGCTGCTGGTAGCACTACTCTTATAATTGATTTTGTGTGGCAGGGTACTTTAATTAAGACTGTTTATGAGACTTATGCGATTGCTGTGGGAGCTTATTCTATAACAATTGGTAGAATGCTTTTTGGCTGGCCGATAATGGATGATTGTTTAGTCGAGGGGAAAGATTATAAGTGCAAAGCTTTTGCTGAGAATGAATTTGGGAGAGTTTATGGAGAAGAGGTTGATTTTTCAACTCCAGCAAGGACTTATTTCTCGGAAGATCCTCCAACTGTTGGAGAGATGACGATCGTTAAAAATGAAATCATTGAGAATTTACCAGTTGGAATCACAGCCACTCGAAGGGGAGTTAGGTATGGTACCACCGAATCAGCGGATGAATTTGATGTTCACGAGAACGGAAGTTTTACTAATGGTCCCTATAATATGATGTTGTCCGATTTATTGCCAGACACAACTTATTATATTTATGCGTATATTGTAGTGGAAGGAATTGTTTATGAGGGAGCTTTGGAAACTTTAACAACTGATGCTGAAGATACAGAGGATTCAGATGAATATCCAACTCCACATTTCAGTCCTCATGGCCAGGATTATCGTGAAATAGAAACAAAAGTGTTTGCTGAAGTTCTGGCCAGTATAGGTATTATAGAATTTAGCGGTGGGAAGAAAACATTACCAATTACAAATCATTTAATACAGACGAATCCCAACGCAAAAACTATTGCAGATAGATATTTAGATAGATTTAAATTGGCAAAGACTCGGATGACAGTCACCTTTCCTACTCCATTGCCTTTTGAGCGAGAGGATACAGTCGATTTTAGTTATGGTGCCCTTTTGTTTAAGGAAAATAACCAGGGAGTTGCGCACTTCAAAGAAGATGGTGAAGGAGCAGCAGTTCTTATGGATCAAATTACAATGATAATTAAGAAGATTAATAGCGTTGGTTTAGATAAGACAGAGACAAGTGTTGATTATACGGCGGTTTTGGATTTGGAGCATGAATAGGAGTTGATGTTTATGACAATTCATAAATTTTACCAGACAGATGTAAATGGCAAGGTGACAACTGCTCACCATGTTGATGAGAAGAATATTATCAATGAATTAAGAAGAATTCTTAATGATATTGCCACTACTTTTGGGCAGACAAAATTTGGGGATGCTTCGTACCCTAAAGATGACACTCAAGGTTTGGAATTTGACGTAAATCGAATTACAGCAAAGACCGGGACAGGAACGCTTACAATTGCCGAATGTGGATTTATAAAATTATCGGCAGCCGTGCCTTATACTTTATACTTGCCGACGGCTGTGGGTAATGGAGGAAGGTATTACATATTTTTTAAGTCTGATGATAATAGCAATTTGATTACACTCGATGCAGACGGAGCTGAGACTGTTGATGGACAGTTGACTTATACCGGATTAAATTATCAGTATGCTTGTGTTATTTTAAGGTCTGACAACACGGAATGGATTATCGTAGGAAGAACCATCAAAAATGTAACGGATGACGCCCAGTTAAAAAGAGCAGCAGGCGATATAAATACTTTTGATGAGAAGACCCCTCTTCTTGACGATGATATTGTTCTTATTGAGGATAGTGTGGCGGGTTATGTAAAAAAGAAGGCGAAGGTTTCAAGTTTATTGGGAGCTAAGACTGAAATGGGCAAGGTTTTAGCTTTTAATTATGATGGTAATGGAGATGTAATGCCGGCGGAAGATCCAGGACCAATGGACGTTTATCACGAGAGGGATACAAATAATGATTTAATGTCTATTGCCAATCTTAAGGTCCCTAACACTATTAATTTTTTCTTTGAAATAGATGCGAATGGGGATATTACCCCAAGAGAAGTATAAGAAAGGAAGGTGATTTAAAATGACTACTCCAAATCAAGTACCGAGGGCAGATGAAGAAGGTCAACTTGGAACTGCTTCTAAAAAGTGGCTAAAGTCTTTTATTAAGCAAATGTTGTTAGGGGCTTTGGGTTTGGTGGATGAGAATGAGAAGGCTTTATTATTAGGCTCGGCAACTGTAGATGCAGTAAATCAGATTACTATTAAGAATGCAGCGACAGGGGATGGACCACAATCTCAGGCTACGGGAACGGACACAGATATTGATTATATTATTAAAACAAAAGGTGTCGGTAAGTTTCAGATAATTGATGGGTCAGGAAATGAGATTGCTGAGTTTCATACTATTGCCAGCGCAATTAATTTTCTGAAATTTATAGCTTCGGCTACGGGTGTAACCTTAACAATCCAGGCTATTGGTGATGATACTGACATCGATATTACCCTGACACCCAAAGGAGCAGGCAAGGTTAAAACTGCATTTGGAATAGAGATGACTGGATCAGGCAAAGAATTTTTAATGAAGGTTAACGCTTTGAGTTTCACTGAGCAAGTTTTAACTTCAGGTGCCGCGATTGCTTGGGATTTAAAGAATGGCAATAAGGCCATTCTTACAGCCGGGCATAATTTTACAATTACTATTACCAAACCATCTGGAGCTGTCGATGCTGTATTGATAATTACACAAGATGGCACCGGTAGCAGAGTGATGGATGAGATTGTTACTCAATCGGATGCAACTATTGCCACGGGTGATGTTCATGCAGACACAGATATTATAGATGTAGCAATTGATATGCCTACCGGCGCAAGAATTCGGTTTAAAACAACAACCACTTTGCCGGATCCTTTAGGGATAGACACTATTTATTATGCGATTCGAATTAGTGCGACCGAGATTAAGGTAGCGAGTTCGAAAGCTAATGCCCACGCTGGGACGCAGATAGATTTAACAGATCAGGGAACAGGAACGCATACAGTTCAGCAATTGGTCAAGTGGCCAACAAGCACGTTAGGGGTTTTGCAGACTGCGGCAGGAGCTGAGGATATTGTAAAACTCCATTATAAAACTGCCAATGAGCAGTGGTATGCGGAACTTATTGCTAATTTTGGTTAAAAATTAGGAGAGTGATGAAAGATGTTTAGAAAAAAGTTTGGATTAATTGCTTTATTACTTTGTATAGTTTTGATAGTAGGGTATTTTGCAGTTAACACAGGGGCAGTCTCGACTGTATTGTTGGCTATACAGGGTGCAATTACGGATGGTAATTTAGTTAAATTTAGTGGAACTAATGGAATAGGAGTTGATACGGGATTATCAGCATCGAATGTGACTAAGAATAGGTTTGATGCGACATCCGCTCCAACTATTAATGATGACGTAGACTTAGGTTATACGGTTGGTTCTCGCTGGGTTGATGTAACTAATGATAAGGAATATATCTGTCTTGACAATGCAGATGGAGCTGCAGTTTGGACAGAAACGACAGGGGCAGGTGGTGGAGCCACTACTTTTACAGCATTAACCGATACTCCCGCTAACTATACAGACCAGGCAGGAAAATATGTAAAAGTCAATACAGGCGAAACAGCTTTGGAATTTGGAACTCCTGCAGGTGGTGGAACCTACCTCGAACTAACCGATACTCCCGCAGCCTATGATAATGGCAAATATGCCAAATCAACCGCTGACGGTGTAATTTGGGATGACCCTGCCGGTGCCGGTGATATGACTAAAGCCGTCTATGATAATGATGCAGATGACATAGTAGATAAGGCTGAAACGGTAGATGATGGGATAGGAAATAGTTCTACTGCTGCGGATGTTAAAAATGCGGTAACCAAGAAGCATACTCAAAATACTGATACACAGTTTGACTTTTATAATGCTTTAGCTGAAGACCATACCTGGAGCGGAGACAAGGATACTCAACCTGTTGGTGAGAATGTTGTATTTGGAGATATATTGTATTTTAACTGGACTGATAAAGAATGGAAGAAAGCAATCGCAAGTGCTTATGCAACCGCTCGTGGTACAAGAATAGCCCTTGAGTCTAAAGCAGACGGAGAAACCTGTTTAATGTTAGTTAAAGGCTATATTAGGGACGACAGTGCTTTTGACTTTGGAGCAGTCCCAATATTCTTAAATGATGATACTGCCGGGACTTGTGATGATACTGCTCCAGAAGAAAGCGGAGATCAAATCTTTATGGTTGGTGAAGCAAAGAGTGCTGACATTTTATTTTTCAATCCAGGCCAGGATGTAGGAGAAATTTAGAAAGGAGATATAGACATGAAGATAGAATTAGATTTTCCTGATAATTTATTAGAGGATTTTAAGGATAGAACTCTTAGAGTTTTCGCAGGTATTGAATTAATAGCAATTAAAAATAGAGGGGATAAGTGGAAGGTAAAAACTTCATCCTGTGTTATGTGTGGTAAATGTTGTAAAGATCTCTTCAAAGAACACCCTTTCTCAGTAATCAATGGGCAATGTGTCTACTTGGTAAATCCTCCGGGATACGGTGATAAATGGATGTGTTCTTTAGGGGTCAATCGACCCTTTAATTGTGCTGTATCAGATACTTTTGCAAAATATTGCAAAGTAAAATATAAATATCTTGAGGAATAATATGAAGGTAAAATGTTGTGGATGTGGAAAAGAATATAGTTTAGGAGATAATATATTTGAGTATGATAAAGATACTAATTGTCCTATTCTTATATGTCCGTACTGTGATCTTAAGCATGCAATTAATTTTATACCCTTTAGAAAAGATATAAAAGCTAAAAAGATTAAGAAGTTAGATCTAACCAATACAGTAGCTATTCTTAGTGCTTCTCGTCTTGCAGATGCTTCAAGAGAACCACTGGTGCCTAATCAGCAAGATGTGTTTGATTGGGATAAAGCAAATGATATTATCTTGGCTATCAAAATCTATACTTCAAAAGGCCCATTAGCACACGCGTATAAACTTCGTTGGAGAAATGTCACCGATGGTGGAATTTTTGCTGACGTAGGTGCAGCAACGGAGATAAGTTTTTCTGCAGTTACTGACCTTGTAGATGGAGCTACGTTGGAGATAGGAAATGCGATATGTGGTGTTCAGACTGACTATACTTGGCAAGATGGTTTAGAATCTGAAGAAGATAATATACTTCCTAATGCAGGAACTTATTCTCTTGCAGATGAATACTATACTGAGTTTCAATGGGCTTTAGGTTGTAGTAATGCAAACAATGATGCAGAGTATGAATTTGAATTATGGGATGTCACAGAAGGTGCCACTGTCGGGACTTGTCTTGCAGAGATTAATATAGCGCCAATATTAGAATGGGTATGTCCAACTGGGTTTGTTGATGGAGACTGGAATCTCGAGGCATCTGCTTATGATGGGAATATGGTAACCTATGCCAATTATTCCGTTCCTCCAGAATCGTGGTCTCCATATGTAGAATATACTCATGCTGCCCTTAATTGTTCTAAAGTAAGGTTTTATGCTCAATGGTTTGCCGCTGATGTTTCTGATGTTAGAGTAGGGGTATTTTACGGCGGTGAATGGCATCAACTTTATGAAGGTACTTTCTTAGCAAATACTTATGAAGAGAAGGAGATAGGTTCAACTCAGGTAGTAACAGCTATGAGATTTAGTTTTTATAATTCTAACGTTACCACAGCAAAGCCAGCACAACTAAAAGAAATAGATTTTTATGAAGTTCCTTCGGCAGGTGGATTTAAATGGAATACTAAAACTATATTAAAATGGTGCGGTAAAATAATTTCGAAGTGGAATACTAAGTAGGGAGGTAATTTTTATGCTTTGGGTAATAGGGATAATTGTGGGATTAATAATTTTAGCAATGATTTTTAGCAAAGGAGCAATAGTGCCTCCACCTGAACCACCACCAAATCCACCTGAACCGGTACCGGATCCTGATCCGCATCCTTGGAAGTGGCAATTAGTCGATGAAACTACTGAACGATGGAAGAACTATTGTGAGTATATGAAAAGGATAACTTCTGATACTTTATTAGCTCTAGAATTACAGAAGAAAGTTCTGGTAGATGGTGTATGGAAGAAATTTTATCAGTGGGTATCTGATTGGGATTTGTTTCATAAATTAGATTACTGGGACTTGCCAGATGAAGTGTTGGAAAGAGGAACTTGTGATTGTGATGGGTTTGCCAGATTTACTGCTGATGTATTAGGTAGATTTGTAATGGTTATCTTAAAATTAATTACAGAAGTTCATTGGTTGGAGTATTATGGATTTTATCGACAATACATTTACAACCAAGAGACTGGAGAATTTACCTATAAAATCATTGCAGGTGGACATGCTATTTGTGTTTATAGAAAGGAAGATATTCTATTAGCATTCTCTAATACATCTTGGTGGGACAAATTGAATTTCAAGAATTACATTGAAATTGGAGAACAGACTTTTCCGGAGGGTTTATATTGCGTGATCAGTAGACACTGGGAAACTGGTAAGATGGAATGGATGGAGCAAGCAAAAGAAAATGAAATAATAGAAGGAACAAATATTTTTCACAGGAAACTGCGACTTATTAGGAATTTAAAACATTTAAAAAGAGGAGAACGAAAGAAAATAATCAAGCAATTAGAGAAAGAAAGGTGTTGAGGCAATGAACCCAATAGAATTAGGAAAAGCAATAGCTGAATATGGAACTCCAATTATAACAGCAGTGATGTTAATTTTAGTGGTTGGATTGGTATGGTATTTGATAAAACGGCAAGCTAAAAGAGAGGATAAGCATGACACAATACAAAGTGAGGAAAGATTGTTCTATCGGAATTTAGTAGTGAATGATTTAAAGAGCCTACATGAGGATGGTGCAAAAAATGCAGAATTGAACGCACAGAGTATTGTTTTACAGAAGGACATGATGAGAGAGTTAAAAGACTGTAATGAACATAACAGTAATTTCCAGGAGAAGACTATTGAGTCTCTCAACCTCATATGCGATAGATTAAATGATGGAAATGCAACAATGAAGATCGCAAAGAAAAAGTTAAATGAAGAGGAAAAATAATAAAATTTTGGATAAACTTGAAAGGAAAAGAAATGAATGCCAACCAATATTTATGGTGTGTAAGTATATTGCGGCAGGCATATAAATCGAAACTTACTACAAGACTTCCAGCTTCTGCTGTTGCTGCTCAGGCAGTTATAGAGACATGGTACGGAAAACTTGAACCAATAGATTTGCTTACTGGGAAGAGATCATATAATTTATTTGGGGTCAAATGCCTGATTAAGAATGGAATTATAGTCGCTGGGGGAAATAACGGTTGCGTGCAATGCTACACCCATGAGGAAATCAAGGGTGAAAAGATATTGAAACTTTTACATTTTAGAGCATATAAATGCTATAAGGATAGTTTTACTGATCATGCAAGAATATTATCTATTTCAAAAGATGATAACGGGGAACAAAGATATCGAGAGGCTTTTAATCACTTAGATGATGCGGAAGCCTTTATAACCGAAGTATGTAAGGCAGGATATGCAAGCGATAGCACTTATTTAAAAAATATTATTCCAATTATTCGAACTTTGAATAGAATCCCTATTTGGGTTTTAAAACTGTAAAGGAGGAAGTTCTATGGTATTTGTGATTTCTGTTTTTATAACGATATTAATTGCGTTTGTAGTTGTGGGATTTGTATTGATACCATATTTTTATGGATGTTATGTTTTATGGCGTAAGCTGAAGCCACTTTGGAAAATTGTGGTTCCAGTAATATATGGACTATTAGTTTGTTTTGCTATCAAGTTTGAGTTATTTACATTTGTGTTCAGATTTATTGGAATGATTAGGGGTTGAGAAATATTATATGAAAATATGGAGCATTGATTGGTGTGGTCTTAGTTGGAAAGTTTGGTTCGAAAGAACAAATGAAATTCCTGACCCAGATGAATATATTGTCTCAGGAGATTTCCTTGTAATTTTTCTTTTTGGTTTATGGATTACATTGGATTTCAGCACAGAGAAAAAACAAGAGGAAGTAATGGAGCAGATTTACATATTAACCGATGTTGCTGACAAGGTTGCATCTCGAGTTGTAGATGAATTTTTACTTCAAACTAGTAAGAAGTTTTTAGTTCCTAAAGATGTAAGCGAATATTTGAGCAGTAATGGCAATCCAGAAGTTATAATTGATTTAGATTCCATTAAGAAATTTAAGAAAATATTAGATACTCCTTACATGGAGCAGAATGGAAGTCAGCAATTTACTACTTTAGAGTGGGGAAAGGCGATTTACTGGGATTTAAAAAAACAAAAATATTATATCAAGAGGAGAAAATAATGCGTACGAGAATGAGAATAAAATACGTTGATGAGGTTCAATTTTGCTGCAAAAAAATGAAGGAGTACTATGAAAGCCACGACGATATGAAACTTAATGGTGAACATGGAGCGATGACTTATGAAGGACAGATGATTGATGAATGTCCTTTTTGTGGAATGAGCATAGAAATAGATATATCAATATGCCACTGGGGAGGAGAATAAAATATGGAGACGGCAATTAATTCATTTGTCTATTTAATTGGATTTTACTTTGGTATATTAGGATTATCTATTTTATTTTTTATACTTATGAGATAGAGGAGAAAAGAAATGATAGGAAGGTGACATAATGTTTTTAGATTGGCTTTTAGGTGGAGGATTATTATTTGCACTCTTTTTATGGTGGATAAATCTAATACAATACTTCTAGAGAAAAGGAGGATTTAGATATGTTGGAATTAGCCTGGTATTGGTGGGCAGCCATTATTGCTGCAGTGGCTGGATTAATTTGGTATTTTACTCAAGCATAATAAAAATTTGAGAGATATTAAAGGAAGAAAGGAGATGGAAAATTTGAAATATTTACTAATTTTTATATTAATTGTTGGTATGATGTTCTCTACAGGATGCTTAGTGACTCCTGAAGAATCAGTGCCAGAACCAGAACTAGTTTTGAGCGTTGATGTTGATGTTACAGAGTGGAATGAGAACTGTATCTGGTATACTATTGAAAATAATGGTGATCTTGATGTTCATTATTATAAATTAGCTTTCGATGTAAAATTTTACCCTGGTAACCATACACCAATGACACTATATGAGGATTCACTTGGAATTTTTAAGGTAGGAGATAAAGTAGCAAAATGTATAAAAATAGTGTGTCCTTATGTTGAAGATCCGACGACTTGCCCATATTATGGAAAATATAAGGTTCTTTCAGTTGAGGTTAATGTGATTGATTTGTGGTAGTAACTAAAAATAAAAAGAAAGGAGGGATAATCATGGTAGCTAAAGTTACAGAAAAAGGTATGGAAGTATTCCCGGGAATCACAATACCCTGGGATTGGGTTGATGGTATTATTTGTGGACTGATTGAGAAGGGTGACGCTAGTCTTCTTACAGAACCGGCAGTTAAGAAATTGGATGAAGCATTGGAGAGTGTAGTTAAAAATACCAGTTTTCTATTTGACGATGTAGGAAAAGTAAAGCTATTAAAAGCTCTTACTTTATCAATGGTGAAGAAATATTCGCCAGAATTATTGCCAAACCCTTAAAAGAGGGCATGTTTCGTTATAGCGTGCCCAAGAGGAAGAGGCAAAGGGATTTTGGCCACCCCTTTTAATAGCTTCTTCATTAATTTCTCCGGAAGCTACCGGGATTTAAGTATCCCCGGTAGCCTTTTTTTTATTTATTCTGCTAAAAATCAAGAATCCCCCTAATATTCCATCTTAAATAATGGCGATTTTTGAGTCGTTTTTTGCCAAAAATCAATGTAACGCTTTGTTTATAAGGGTTTCAGCGATTTTCCCAGACGCACCAGGACAACCCCTGTGCGATTATTTGGAAGGGGCTGGTATCATTGGCTATGAAAGGGCAAAGTAG
>Ga0307376_10003099_pt1 | contig 15691 bp, 10 predicted proteins | sample TR2MG_FD_202536 | JGI IMG/M metagenome (GOLD analysis project Ga0307376, IMG submission 202536) | Soil microbial communities from Risofladan, Vaasa, Finland - TR-2 | ecosystem: Environmental > Terrestrial > Soil > Coastal area > Acid sulfate soil | place: Finland: Risofladan, Vaasa | collected...
GGCCGCAATTCCAGGAAATGATGGATATGAATGGACAGGTTCAGTAGTATTAACTCTTCACGAATTATTAGCAGATGTTTTATGTCCCGTTTCACCAGTTCCAGATGATGCTATTGATTTTGATCCCGATCCTACAATTGTTGCTCAATTAACTCTTGATGCTGATGATTTGGCAAAACAAGGTGTTGATTTAGATGGTTATGCTCAAATAGTTGATTTTGTATTTACAGGCTCAAAAATTTCAGACCCTTTGAGATCAACGATAGAAGAAGATAAATATTATGTTTTATCTGTTGGAAGATCTGGAAATGCTGATATTGGAACTATTTTAATAGAAGAGGCAAGTGATAGATTAGATAATAGTTATATGGTAGTATATGATGGTGAACAATGGATAAATGTTTATGAAAGCGATATGTGGTTTGCTGTATATGGTGATTATGTTAAAATAGCAGATGGCATTGCTTATGATAATGGAATTGGGGTTCAAGTTCCAAGAATAGCGAAAGACTCAACAAATACGGAAGTTGCCTATGTTGAAGGGTTTGTTCCATTTTACGATGTTGATAGTTATAATTATGTGCTATTAGAAACTACAAATAGTTATTCTGATGTTGAACAAGATCAAAGAACAGGTAATCCTGTTTATTCTCGTGTAACTCCCTCTCCCGTATTTTCATTAGAGAATTTGGCAAATATTACAACATTATTAACTACTGACCCCGATCCTGTTATTTTAGCAAGGGTTAGAGATTATAATCCAAGAGGAAATCCATCAGAAATTAGTGGGGAAAGTTGTTTTATTGGATTGGCTTATGGTAATAGATTTGATATTATAAATCCTGATGCTGATGTTATTCAAAATAATTGGGTAGGCTCGATATTATATCCTGCTGATAATGGGTGTGCTAGTTGTAATTATAGAATAATTAAACAAACTCTTTATAATGATTCTTATGGAGATATTAATGGGGATGGGGTTGTTGACGCTAGTGATTTAACAATTATTGCTAGTTGGGTAAATACTTACACAAGTATCGATATTACCAATGCTGCTGATCAGTTACTATTTACAACAGGAACATTAGATATTAGGCAATTTTTAAGAGCAGATGTTAATGGAGATGGAATTGTTGATGTAACAGATGCTAATTTAATTCAAAGTTTTGTAAATAAAAGCATTTTTACTTTTCCTGCTGGAGACTCTTTTTCAAGAACCGAGTTAGTAGTAGAAAATTTATTAAACCCGGAAACTACTGAAGCAGATTTACCAGCAGATTGTTGTAGTGTTTTTAATTCCCCATTTACTTCTTGTGTTGATTGGCGAATTGAATATTTTGCCACTTGGATTCCAGATGCGATTTTATATGAGGATTTTATAAAATATCTTCCAACAACTTTTTCTAATGTTAGCACTACTTCTCAAGGAGGGAATACGACTTATATTCCGGGAGATGTTATTATTGTAGGGAATATAATTACTCCAACTGGAAGTTCATATCCAGTTGGCATAGAAGTTAATCATATTTCTTTAGAAATACCCATTACTGATGCTTATGGCAATGCTGTATTTTTAGATGGTTATGCTGGATTATTGTTGTTTGATAATTTTGTAGCTGAATATGCTGCGGGGAAAACTGAAAGTGATTTCCCAGCTATGAAATATACAGATGGAACATATGTTCAAATATCTGATTTTGCCGCTGGCCGAGTTAAAATTGCTCCCGCTATCCAATCCTTAGCTAATGAATATCAGGTAACTTTTGGCGGTTCTGTAAAAGACTTAGTTGGATTATATTATGATCCCATAACATCATTAATGACATTGTATATGGATAATTTATATAATGATGGAAGTGGACAACCAAATGCTATTCCATCATTAAGCACAAAAATATTAATAACAATATATTTAAAAAAGGCGGGCTTTGTAAATGCCACTTCTAGGGTTACAAAAGCGCAAATGTTGTCTTTATTAGGGTATTAAAATGGCAAAAATAAGAATAATAACAACTCAAAATAATAAATCTGGAAATTTTAATGAGAGCAGGGATGATCTTATAATAAACACAAAAGTTGTTTTAACAAATGGAGATAATTCTGGATTAACTGATATTGAGTGGGAAATGATAGGATGGGCTCAAGATTCTCCAAATGATGAAGAGCCAGACTCAACATATACAAATCCTGTCAAGAATGCTTATATTGGGGCTTCTTGGGATGATTATAATAAAAGAATATATCTTTCCCCCTATATGCAAGCCCCAGAAATAAAATGGCAATATATAAATTCTTATGATTCTGGTGAAATAATTGCTTATAAGAATAATATAACCGCAAAAGAAAAAGCATATATTAATGGTGCCTATGATTCTTTAAATAAAAGAATATATTTTTGTCCATTTGAGCAAGCCAATGAGAATATTTGGCATTTTATTGCCTGTGATGGGTATTCAAGTAAAAAAGACAGTTATGGAAGTGGGACTGTGGTCCCATTTTTAAACAACTCTAGTGTTGAATTTAAAGGATATTCCGATTGTGTTTATGATGATGTTAAAAAAAGAATTTATTTTATACCCTTTTTCCAAGCAAAAAAAGAAAAATGGCACTATATAGATTGTAACGCAAAAGATAATGATGGCTACAGTTCAGTTAATATAGTTTCTTATGATAATGAGTTTGTAAATGAAATGGTAGATGGGTATGCTTATTCTGGAGGAATTTATGATGAAGAAAATAACAGAATATACTTTTCTCCATACTTACAATCTGTTAAAGAAAATTGGCACTATGTAGAGTGTAGTTCTGGAAAAGTAATTTCCTATAAACATAACACAAATATAACCGATGGGTATGCTTATTCTGGAGGAGTCTATGATCCTTTGAATAAAAGAATATATCTTGTTCCATATTCACAGGGGTTAAAAGAAGAATGGCATTATATTGAATGTGACCCAGATAATGATGATTATAATATAGGAGATATTGTCGCTTATAAAAATAATACGAGTGCTTTTGATAAAGCTTATGTTGGTGGTGCTTATTGTGAATTACACAATAGAATATTTTTTGCCCCTTTTGAACAAACAAAAGCAAATGATTGGCACGGTATTGATTGTTTAAATGGGAAAGTATTTTCTTACAAACATAATAAAAGAAAAGAGTTAACTGATAATAGGGCTTATGCTGGGGCAATATATGATAGTGTAAATGAAAGAGTATATTTTGTTCCATATCAGCAATCTGAAAAAGCCTTTTGGCACTATATAGATTGTGTAAGTGGTGATTTAGTTTCATATATTAATGGGGAAAATTTCACTTTTACTCCAAGAGTTTATGGAACCTATATAATTCAGTTAACTTTAAATGGAAATATTAGAGGAAAAGTTGGGGCAGCAATAAAATCAAGAAAACTTGGAATAAGGTATCCTTCAACAAACGAAGGAAATCAGTTTTTTGGTAGTTGGCAAGATCAAATAACTTCAGCAACCTTATTAATTGAGGGATATGGAATACATAATGATAGTTACCAAGAAATTTTTAATATTGAAGAAAAAAATTCTCCGAGTGAAAGTGATATTATTTTAATCGAAGATAGTGAAGATGGGTATAGTAAGAAAAAAGTCCAATTTACTAATTTTCCAGCGGGAACTTTTGGGACAGATGAAAATGCTATACACGATAATGTAGCCGAAGAAATATATAATATTACAGAAAAAACAAATGTATCCGATAATGATTTGGTTTTAATAGAAGATAGTGAAGATGGATACAGTAAAAAAAGCGTAAAGGTTTCTTCGTTACCTGGAGGAGATAATTTACAATATGTTCAGGAAAAAATAGAAAGTACAGGTGAAACATATTATCAGCTAACTTATGTTCCTTCAAATTCTTTATTAAGTGATTCAAATAAGATTATAAAATGTTTTAAAGACGGTTTATCTATGAATTATGACGTTTCATTATCCAATGTAAATTATTATAACTATGATTCATTATATAATAGTATTTTATTTAATACGAGTATTGGATCGAAATATAGATTTTGTTATTGGACCGATGGAAATATTTTCCCACCTTCATATAAATGTTGGATTGAATATCAAAAATTATTATATTCGGGAATAGAAACATCAACTTATCTTGGAAGATCAGCTTGTATTTCTGGAAATTATTCTGCCATGGGAATCCAGACAACAACTGATTTTGTACATTTTAACTCTGATGTTGTAATATATGAAAAAAGTTTAGGTATTTGGAGCCAATATCAAAAAATAAATCAACCACATCTTGCATATAATTTTGGTAGTGAGTCAATAGTTATGTTTAATGACACTTTGGTTATAGGTGCCCACTCTGCGGTAATAGGAGGGGTTGCAACTGGAGCAGTATATGTGTACGTGAATATTGCCGGAACTTGGACATTTCAGCAAATTCTAAGCCCTATTGATGGCAGTTCCAATGATGAATTTGGTAGAAGAGTAGATATATATGAAGACACAATTGTTGTTGGTTCAAGTTCTCATAATTTACCAGTTGGCAATAATGGGGCAGCTTATGTGTATACTCGTACTGGATCTGTTTGGTCTCTTCAACAAAAACTATTACCATCTGATTCCCAATCAAATAAATATTTTGGTAGCAGTGTATCTGTTTATAAAAATACAATTGCCGTTGGCAGTAATGGTGATCAAAACGGAGGATTATATTTTGGTTCTGGTGCTGCTTATATATTTAAAAGAACTGGTAGCTCTTGGGTTCAAGAATCAAAATTACTTATTTCTGATATTGCTAATAATGATTATTTAGGATCTTCGATAAAATTATTTAATGAAGAAAATGTTTTTGTTGGTGCTCCTCAAAAAAAATCTGGCGTGCTATTAAAAGGTTTTGTATATCTTTTTTCAAAAGATCCAACTTGGATCCAAAAGCAGAAAATTTCTCCATCTACTTCTTCGGATGGTATGTTATTTGGTTATTCCATTGCTGTATCTGGAAAAGAAATACTTATATCTGCTCCATCTCAACGTATAAGCCCTTATACGGGAACAGGAGCAGTTTACGCATTTAATTTTTCAAATTATATTTGTACTCAATTACAAAGACTTAGGCAAAGTGTTCCCGCAACTCATGATAAGTTTGGTTGGTCAATTTCTGCTTATGGGGACGATGCTATATTTGGAACACCACAAATAAGTGGAGCTGGAATTGGATGTGGATATATTTTTATAAAAGATTGGTGTTAAGGGGTAAAAATGTCTTTAAATATAATAATTATTCAAAATGGAATTCCAGGAGAGCCCAATGTTAGTAGGGATGATTTGGAATTATATAAAACAATTTCATTAATTGGAATAGATAATGATGGGTATGCTTTGACAGGAACTACATTTAGTTGGCAATTTATATCCTGGGGACAAATTGGACCAAATACTGAGGCTCCTACTTTGTTTGGAAGTAACACAAATACTGCTAGTTTTATTCCATCAATTTATGGAACTTATTTGTTAAAATTGACATTAGGTAACGGTCTTTCAAAAACAATAGCGGCGGCTATAAAATCTGATATTTTGGGGTTAAGATTCCCTTCTAGTAAAGAAGGTGGACAATTTCCTTTAAATTGGGAAGGAGAAACAAATAAATCTGTTAAATATATAGAAGGATATGGGTTTTACGCTAATGTTAAGGAAGAAATAAGTGTTTTAGAAGAAAAAACCACCCCATATGGAGCAGATGTTGTTTTAATAGAGGGAAGTGATGGTTATAAAAAAAGAACAAGTTTTAGAGGGTTTCCAACTGGAACAACAGGAACAGATGAAAATGCTATACATGATAATGTAGCAGAAGAAATATATGATATAACAGAAAAAATAACAACTGTAGATGAAGATTTGTTAATAATTGAAGATAGTTCTAATGAATATAGTAAAAAAAGTGTAAAAGTTTCTAGTTTGCCAACTGGAGGAGGTTTACAATATGTTGAAGAGACTTTCACAAACATTAGTGATACATATTACCAATTAACTTATGTTCCAAGTGACGCTTTATTAAGTGAATCTAATAAAATTATTCAAAGTTTTCGAGATGGAAATATAATGTGGTATGATGTATCTTTACCAGATATTAATTATTGGTATTTTGAATCGAGTAGTAATCGTATAATATTTACTGCTAATGTGTCAGAGTATTCATTTTGTTATTGGACAGATGGGACAATTTTTTCTTAAAATAATTATGGAGTATTATTATGCCTGTAATAGATATTAGAATAGGACAACGAACATATATCCCTGGGGTAGGTTCTGTCGATAGTTATGGTGAATATGGGGAAAGTGTTAATAATTTAGTATTTACAAAAAGAACAATTTTTAATAATCGTGATGATGGATATGGAGATGGAAATGATGGATATCAATGGAAAATTATATCATATCCAGATACTTGTACGGAACCTCCCACATTAGAAAACGCAACATCAAAGACTTCTTATTTTAACGCTCCGCAACGCGGAACTTATATTATTCAACTTACTATGACTCATAGATTTACAGGAAGAAAAATTAAAGGACAAATAGCTGCTTCATATGTAACCGAAAAATATGGATTAAAAATATCATCCCAGAATGAAGGATCCGAGTTTTCTTATGGTTGGCAAGGATACACAAACGATAACTTAAGAACATTAGAACAAAAAGGAATTTTTTCAAACATAGATGGGGATATTTTTGAACTTGAAAATAACAAAGCCCCAGGGGGAGATGATTATGTTTTAATTGAAGATAGTGGGGATGAGTATTATAAGAAAAAAGTTTCTTTTGATAAGTTTTACAAGGGTGCCTTTGGAGGAACAGATCCTCATGCTATTCACGATAATGTTAGTGAAGAAATTTATAATATTGAAGAAAAAACTTCAGTTGATGGGGAAGATTTAATTTTAATTGAAGATAGTGATGATTTATATAATAAGAAAAAAGTTAAAATTAGTGATTTAACAGGTAGTAGTTTACAATATGTTTCTGAAAGGTTAATAAGTGCTGGACAAAATTATTATCAATTGACATATGTTCCAAGTGATGCTTTATTAAGTGATTCAAATAAAATTATAAAAAGTTATAAAGATGGGGAAATTATGTGGTATGACGCTGGATTACCAGATACAGAATCTTGGGATTTTGATGCTATTCATAATTCTGTATTGTTTAATGCAGATTCTTTATCCAAATATAATTTTTGTTATTGGACTGATGGTTCTACCTTAACTTGTCATTGGGCCGAACAACAAGTAATAACTGGCACACTTGATTTTGGTTTTTCAAATTCAATTGATGGTGAAACTTTAATTGTTGGCGCATATACAGTTTCTGTTTCTCCTGTTTCTACATGTGGGACAGCTTACGTATATATTCTTTCTGGTGGCGTTTGGACTTTACAACAACAAATTAGCGCATATGATAAGGCCGTAGGGGATCAGTTTGGATATTCTGTAGCTATATCGGGAGATACTTGTATTGTTGGTTCCCCATTTGATGATGATTTGGGAACTCAAACAGGATCTGCTTATATTTACACAAGAACTTTGGGTGTTTGGACATTGCAACAAAAAATAACCGCATCTGATGGAGCAACAGGATTTTATTTTGGGAGAAATGTTGCTATTGATAGAGATATAGCTGTAATTGGAGCGAGTATATCTGGAAGAGCTTATATTTTTGAAAGAACGGGTGGAACTTGGATAGAAACACAAGAAATTTTTGTAACTTCATCATCAACACAAAGATTAGCAGTATCAGTAAGTGGAAATACAGTTGTCGTTGGTAATACGAACGGGCCTACAACAAAAGGGTCTATAATGGTTTATGTAAAATCAGGAACATGGTCTTTAGAACAGCAATTAGAAGCTTCAGATGGGTTGGCTGATGACCATTTAGGTTGGGCCGTATCTGTTTTTGGAGATACGATAGTTGCTGGAGCAACTGATGTAAATCCTTATGGGGCTGTTTATATTTTTAAAAGAACTGGTTCTGTTTGGGCAGAAACACAAAAAATTCTTAATGTTGACCTTACTGGACTTTTTGGTTGGAGTGTTGATGTTAATAATAGCGTTATGATTATAGGAGATCCATATGCATATGTTGCGGATTATGGATCAGCATATATATATGAAAATATAAATGGGACTTGGGAATTACAAGAAACAATATTTGTGTTTGGCGGTTTACAAGTGGGGTATTGGGTTTCTTGTAGTGGTTTTTATGCCTTATGTGGAGAGTTTAGAAAGAGTAAACTAAGAGTTTGGGAAAAAACTTGTTCTTAAAAAATAAAAATATAGCAACTTTCTATCAATAAAATAATATTGTAATACACAATGTCTTTGATAGGAGGTTTTTATGCCTAAAGATGTAGATCGTCAGCAAATAAATATTAGATTAGAACGCGAACTATATAATTTTCTTGTTAAATATGCTCAACAGAATTATAAAACTGTAACAGCTATTTTAAGAGAAATTATTGCTGACTTATATAAAGAGAATCAAGTTCCCTTAGTAATTAAAAAAGATGAAGAATAAGGAGTAAGAATGAAGATAAGATTCCACGCAAAATTAGGAGAGGCTCATTCTTGGTGTTATACTCAACATGATATTATTAGAGCAATAAGAAAAATTGGTGGTCATGAAGTTTTTTTAAAGTCAACAGATAATCTTAAACACCTTCCAGATGATTTAAAAGATTTATTATTGCCTGGTTATCACGGAGCATTAATTAAAGGACCAACTGACTTTATTACAGAAAATGGTGAGCAAATAAAAGTTGATCCAAAAATTCCATTAAAGGAAATTAGTGATAAAGACCTACCATATGATTTAGAACTCGCGTATACAATCCTTTTCCAAGGGCCACGCAGGTTTTTACAAACATCAAAATGTAGAGCAATTATATGGAATTTCGAATCTTCTGCTCTTCCAGAAGGATGGAATGAATATATTAAATCTATTGATTTTTTATTGCCTTCAAGCCAATATTCCTATGATATTTTTGCGCAAAATGGAATTCCAAAAGACAAAATGGTATTAGTTCCACACGGGGTTGATACTACTATTTTTAATCCAAACATTCCTCCTTTCCAATTAAGAACTGAAAAGAAAATAAAATTTTTACATAATGCTAGGCCACATGCTCGTAAACTTCATAATAGAGTTATAAATACCTATCTTGATACTTTTACTGGAAATGATGACGTTTGCCTTGTTCTTAAAACTAAATTTCTAACTCCTTCTAGAGAAAAGCCTTTTGAGGTAGATGTTAAACAAATTTTACAAGAAGCATATAAAGGCAGAAAGAATCCTCCAGAGATAGAGATAGTTAATACTGTAATTCCAGAAATAGGAGCATTGTATAATGCTTGTGATGTTGTTGTAAGTATGAGTTCTTGTGAAGGTTTTTGGTGCCCAGGTCTCGAAGCTTTGGCCTGTGAAAAATTGGTCATCGCTCCAAGACACGGTGGGCAACTTGATTTCTTAAATGATAATAACTCTTTGCTAATTGATACAAAAGAAATGAAAGCGGAGCTTTCGCATCAATATTGGACCAATAGTGAAAAGGCTGTAGTTGGTGATCCAAGTTGTAAACATTTTGCTCAGTTATTAAGAAGAGCATATGAAAATTTAGAAGAAGAGAAGAAAAGAATTTTTGAGCCGTCAAAAGAAACTGTTAAAAAATTCTCTTGGGAAAACGCCGCTAAGATTATTTTAGATTTGCCTATCCCTTCTGTAAGTAAAAGAATTAATACTAAAAGAAAGGTTTTATATATAATTCCTTACTCTATGGTCGGTGGAGCAGAGGTATGGGTAAAAGAAGCTATTGAGAAATTAGACAGAGATGTATATGAACCACATTTAGCATTTGTTAATGGATATACAAAAGAAGCAGAAAAATTATTTGGAAATTTAAATGTAGAAATAAATGATTTATCTAATAGTGGGAAACTTCATGGATTAAAATGTTTATGCGAATCGGGAAACTATGATATAATTAATTTTTATAATAGTTTTTCAGTTTATCAAATTTTAAGAAGTTGCTGGGATCAAGGATATAGAGGAAGAATAGTAGAAACAATACATAGTGATTTGGTATGGAATGATTCCATGACAAAAGTATCATCAAGAGATAAGTTAGTATGTATGATGATGACTGTTTCAGAGCCTCTTACGAAAAAAATAATTGGATTAGGAAACAAGAATGTTTTCACTTTACCAGCACAAACAAATTGGGATAGATTTAAATTACCAAGATCAAAGGATATTTTTGATGAATTTAATATTCCTAAGGACTTTGTTATAGGGTTTGTTGGAAGATTTTCACCAGAAAAAAATATATCAACAATATTACAATGCGCAAGAGGTATGCCTAATGCGTCATTTGTGTTGATAGGAGATGGCCCTCAATTTGATATATTTAAGAAAATTTCTTCTAATTTGAAAAATGTATTTATTTTAGGCAAAAGAAGTGATGTTGAGAAATTTTATCCAGCGTTTGATGTTTTATTTTTACCGTCAACTATGGAAGGATTACCCTTGGTAATATTGGAATCTATGATTTCCGGAACTCCAACGGTTGCCTCTAATGTTGGAGCAATTTCAGAAATAGTTAAAGATGATATAAATGGATTGTTATGTGAGAAACCAAATGATTATTTAATTTTTACCACTCTGTTTGAAAAAGTTAAAGAGAATTGGAATAAATATTCTAAAAACAGTTTAATTATATCAAAGTCATTAGAAGAAAGAAGTAAGACATTAACTATAAATACTTTATACAATATGCTTTTTAAGGGAGGAAAATAATATTGGAAACTTATCAGCCTCATTGGAGGGGGAAAAATATAGGGCAGAGGAAAGATAGGGATGGGAAATATATAAAAATGATGGGGCCCGATGCTTTATTGTATGTTCCCGTTAATGTTAAAAAAAGTTCGAAATATAAAATTATTATTGAAGCTGCGAGAAATGGTGGAAATGGAGCAGTATATTGCAATATTTACGGGAATAAAAATTTTGATTTTCCGCAAGCAACTTTTTCTTGCACCTCTGATTTATGGAACAAATATGAAATTGAAATAACTACAAAGGATTTTCCTAAAACTGTTCCAATGGTTTTTAGAATTTGGAGAAAACCAAATGGTACTGGGTCCATATTAGTTAGGAAAATTTTTGTAGAATTGATTAATACAGAAGACCTTGATGATGTCCCTGTTAATATTTTAGGGAATTTACCTAATGTTAATGGTCTTAAAGAGCCGAATACTTTACCAGTAACCAGACCTAAAAATAAAGTTCAAGAAATTCTACAACCTAAAGTTAAAAGAATGCAGGCCGTACAAAGAAAAAAATATTCAAATGGGGTAACTCGTTCTAAGGCCGTCTCCAGAGCGCCAAAAGTAGAAGAGTTAATTCCAGGGACAGATGGTATTAAAAATTCAGTTATTATTTCTGTAAAAGATCGGGCAGATTTTTTAAATAGAACACTACATACCTATGCTAAACAAACCATGCCGTTAAACGAATTTGAAATGGTAATAGTTGATGATAATAGCAAAGAAGATATTTTAGGAGTTTGTAAAAAGCATTCTGAAATTAGTAAGTTGAATTTTCAATATATAAAAGTTGATACAACAAAGGGGGCTTTTCCACAAAAAGGTTTTACTCCGGCTTTAACAAATAATATAGGATTTAAAAACGCAAGAGGGTCAGTTTTTATAATTACTGGGCCGGAAACATTACAATCTGATGTTAATTTAGATGTAACCTGGGAAATTTGTAAAGAAGCCAAATGTGTTTATGGTGTCGTTTATCGTAGTAATGGGGCCTTTGTCGATAAGTTAAAAGAAACTCCTAAGTGGACACAGTATAGATCTTTTTCAGAAATACTGGCTATACCCGGATCTAAATTTGGTAAACCAGATCTTTCTGGATTTTGGTGGTATTATGCTGCTGTAAGAAAAGAATATTTAATGAATATAAATGGGGTTGATGAAAGATATATGATGGGGATTGCCGCTGAAGATGATGATTTTGCTGAAAGAATGAGATTATCTGGCGTTCAACTATTACATGATCAGAGAATTATAGGGATTCATCAAAATCATGAAAGAGAAGATAGAGTTCACCCTGATCATAAGTTTAGGTTTAATAAAACACAATGGAACCAGTTGAGAAATCATAATTGTAATTTGCTTCATAAATGTATTGCTAAAAAAGATTTTGTCGCTAATAAAAATATTGATTGGGGAACTGAAAAGGCAATAATTTGCAAGGAGATTTTCTAATGTTCTTATGTACCTATTTTAACTCTAACTATGCTGATAAGGGTTGGGCCTGTCATAAATCATTGTTGGATAGGGACCCAAACTTATCTTTTTTTATATTGTGTTTGGATGATAAAATTTACCAAACAGCTTTAAAAAAGGAAAAAGTTATAGCGATTAAACTATCTGATATCGAAAAAGAGTTTCCAGAATTATTAAAAGCAAAAGCCGATAGGACAATGGTAGAATATTGTTTTACTTTAAGCCCGTTTTTACCTATGTATATTCTTAATAAATATAATTATGTTGATGTTTTATTTTATACAGATGCAGATATTGCTTTTTGGGGAGATCCATATGAAATGGTTGAGGTTTTTGGCGACAAATCTTTAATGGTAAGTGATCATGGGTTTGAGCCGCCAAGGGCGGGTGTTAGATTTAATGTTGGTATTTTGGGATATAGGAATGATGACAATTGTAAAGAGTTTTTGAATTGGTGGGGAGAAAGATGTTTAGAGTGGTGTAAGGCAACAACTTTACCAAATGGTATGTGTGGTGATCAAGGCTACCTAAATATCATATATGATGAGCCAGATAAATTTAAAAATACTTTAATTTGTCCAACTCCAGGTATAAATTTTGCTCCTTGGAATATAGGCAAGTATAAAGTGACCAAAAATGATAATAAAATATTAATAAATGGTAAGTGGAATTTAGTCTGTTATCATTACCATGAGTTTAAACTTTTAAATAATGGTTATTATCCAACTGGATGGAAACATAGTGAAAGTGATCGTAAAATAATTTATGATCCTTATTATAATTTAATTATGAAGGTAAAAAATGAAAATAAATAATATTGATGTAGTTGATTGGTCTTTACCAGTTTTAGCAAAAGAACACGACGTATTAAATAAAACATATTCAAATAAAAATGAATTTGATAAGTATGAATCTTTTTTTAAACTTAAAGAAGCTATTGATTATATAAAAAGTGATGATAATCCTACTACCTTATTAGATGTTGGATGTGGTGCTGGATGGCAAGCGGTATATTTAAATAAAAAAGGGTTGCTTAACAATTTGAAATATACTGGTGCTGATTTATCTAATGATATGTGTATTTTAGCTAAACAAAATTATAAGGATGGAGAATATTATTCTATTGATATAATAAAGGAAAAAATTAAAGAAAAATATGATATTGTTATGGAATCGGCAGTTTTAGAGTTAGTACATGATTGGGAGTTTGCTTTAAGAAATATGATGACTGCCTCTAATAAATGGTTAGTATTCCATAGGTTATTTTTTACAGAAAAAGAAATGAAATATGAGCAAACATCTACATATTTAAACTTACCAGATATTAGAATTCACATTTCCTTGGTGAAGTTGAATGAAATATTAAAAGAACAAAATTTTAAAATTGTAAAATCAGATAAGTGGATAGTTAGTGATGCTTATAATATGGGAACATTTGTAGCAAAAAGGAGTTAATGTGAATTTTAACAAAATACATAATTTAACAGATGAAAATAAAATTATTCAATTGGTTATGGATAATTTAGATTTTTTTAAGTTAAATAAAGATGAAATAATGGCTATGGATGATGAAAGAAGAAATTTTTTTATTGTTGGGGAATATTATGCTTTTTTGACCTCTCATGTGGGTGATTTGGCCTCAAAATATTTATACAAAGGGCAGAATTCAAAAAGGGATTGGTTTGATCACAGGCATCACTTATTGTGTCCAGAAAGAGAATTTCTTGATTTTAATATGATTTCTGGGGACAATGTTATAATGGTTATGCCTTACAAAGCAAAAGTTCTAAATTTATGTTCCGGTGATGGATGGTATGATTATTATTTTTTTAGAAAAAGAGCATTGGAAATAGATTGCGTAGATGTAAATGAAGAAGTGTATAAACAGGCTAAGAGATTACATTTTGCTAAAAATATAAACTATATTTTACATGATGTTTTAACATACTCTCCTAAAGAAAATTATTATGATATAGTTCTGATTAGAGGATCTATTGAACATTTTTCAAGAGATAATCAACAATTAATATTTAAAAAAGCATGTGAGGCTTTAAAAACAGGTGGCTGGTTTTGTGGAGATACTCCTGAAAATGAAAAGGCAAAGGATTTACTTTTAAAGCAACACGAAAATGAATGGGAAAGTGAAGAAGAAATGAAGAATGAGTTAAAAGAAGTTTTTGATAATGTAGAAACTATGAGACTGAGATCTGAAAATAGAACAACATTATTTTGGAGATGTCAAAAATGATAAAAGTTGATTTTTGTATGATTGTTTTCAATGGGGATTATGTATTAAAAGAAAATTTAGAATCTCTTTATCCTTTTGCTAATAAGATAATTATCACTGAGGGTCCAGTTAAATATTATCGTGGATTAGGATTTAAGGAATCTACTGACAATACATTAAATATTATAAAAACTTTCCCGGACCCAGATAATAAAATAGTTTTAATTCAAGGGCAGTGGAATGAAAAAGATGATATGATTAAGGCCCAAGAAAAATATTATACTGGTGATTATGTGTGGCACATTGATAGTGATGAACTTTATAAATCGGAAGATATGAAAAAAGTTATAGAATATATAGATAAAAATCAAAAAACTTGTTATTCGATGTCTTTTAGACTGTTTTCTTTTTATGGTGGTTTGGAAAGGTATATTTCAGGATTTGAAGAAAATTTTGAGGTTGTTAGAATACAAAAACGAGGACGATGGCGCACTCACCGTCCGCCGATAATGGTTTTAGATAATGGGAAAACTTGTAGAGAAATGGGTCATATAGACCATTATCAATCAGAAAAAATGTTTGGAATTAGAATTTACCATTATCCATATGTATTCCCTACACAAGCAAAAGTGAAAGTTGATTATTATCAATCTTGGGGTGGTAGTGGTATTATAGCAAATTATTGGAATAGTTTATTTGTTCCTTGGATGAGAGCAAAAACAGAAGAAGAGAAGTTGAAAATTGAACAACCTACAAAAGGAGTTCAAGAATGGGTTCCTAGTCGTAGACCACCAGCCTTTACAAAACTGTTTGTAGGTAAGCACCCAGAAGTTATAGAGAATATTAAAGACAAATTAAATGAAAGAATTAAAAATGAAGGAATAAAATTAGGTATTTTTAAATGATAACAAATAAGTTTATATTTATCCACATTCCTAAAACTGGCGGACAGTTTATAAGAGGGATTATTGACCAAGCCAAAAATAAAATTAAAATATATTCATATGATACTCACGCTACATTAGACAAATCAAAAAACATTCTAAAAAAGTTTCAAGAAGAAGATGTTAAAAGTTTTTGTATAGTTAGGAATCCTTGGGACTGGTATGTGAGTCGTTTTT
>Ga0307376_10003101_pt1 | contig 15681 bp, 14 predicted proteins | sample TR2MG_FD_202536 | JGI IMG/M metagenome (GOLD analysis project Ga0307376, IMG submission 202536) | Soil microbial communities from Risofladan, Vaasa, Finland - TR-2 | ecosystem: Environmental > Terrestrial > Soil > Coastal area > Acid sulfate soil | place: Finland: Risofladan, Vaasa | collected...
GTGTTGGAATAAATTCATTTTCAACCGGATATCAATCCAGGTCTATAGGATCATATTCACAGGCAATGGGTTATGCATCAGTTGCAAGAGGTAATTATTCGACATCAATAGGAAGAAGTAGTATTACTAAAGGAGATAACTCATTTGCTTTTGGAAATCAGGCAAAAGCCATTGGGATTGATTCTTATGCCTTTGGCACAGGTGCTCAGGCTTCAGGTATAAAGAGTTTTGCACTTGGATCTGTAGGTGTGGATTCTACCGGAGCATTAACCGGGCAGACGGTTGCCTCGGGAATGGGTGCATTTGCCCTGGGATTTGGTTCTGCTGCATCAGCACAGGGGGCCTTCACATTTGGAGTGAGCGATTCGGCATCTGGCCCTTTTTCTCTGTCTATGGGCTATAGCACAAGGTCAAGAGGCTTATGCTCAACTACTTCTGGAGCAGGGACAATCGTTGAATCAACAGGCTGGTTTGGGACAGCAAATGGTATCTGGACTAAAGCCGGAAGCTGGGCTGCTTCTGCTTTTGGAGATCAATCTTATGCAAAGGGTCATACATCTTTTGCAACTGGTTTCAAGACAACTGCTGAAGGTCAGTTGTCATCAACTTTTGGTGATCAAACAACAACGACAGGATATGCCTCCATGGCAATAGGTTATCACAGTACTGCCCAGGCATATGGATCATTAACGCTTGGGAGATATAATATTATTTCAGGTAGCACTAATGCCTGGAATGCGTTGGATCCTGTTTTGGTAGTGGGAAATGGTGAATCTCCTGCAGCCAGGTCGAATGCTATGACAGTTTATAAAAACGGAAAGGTTGATTTAGGCAGTTCAATTAATCTGAACACTGCATCAACAGGAGGAGCATTATTTGTTAATGGAGATCAGGCTGTCTGGTATGATGATAACTACTTTTCGTGGGGCTATGATGGTAGTTATAATTACTTCGCTGATAATGTTACCATTGGAAATCCCGGAGATATGGGTTATTCACTTTATGTACAGGGACAAGTTTACTCTGAAGGTGGATGGGCAGGTTCAGATCTGAGATGGAAAAAGAACCTGGATCCACTGGATAATGCGATCAATAAGATTATGCAGTTAGAGGGGTATAGATACAATTGGCGTAGTGATGAGTTCCCGGAGATGAACTTTGATAATAATATACAGATTGGGCTCATTGCCCAGGATGTGGAAAAAATCATTCCGGAACTCGTCAGAACAGATAATAATGGATTTAAAGCTGTTTCCTATGAGAAACTTACAGTCATCCTTCTTGAAGGAATGAAAGAACAGCAAAAGTTGATTGAGTCTGTTAAAGTTGAGAATCAGCAGCTAAAATCAGATATTGATGAACTAAAAGCTCTTGTTAACAGTCTTTTATCCCATCAGCTTGTTCAGAGTAATTGAAAGACAGGCAAGCGATGTTCTTGTTACTATCTTGATGTTGCATCGTAATATAAATTGGCATTAGGTCTGCAACAGATATGCAGACCTGCCTTATATAAGAGCTCGCCCGAGGAATCCAATTAAATAAAGTCTAGTAAGCATTATACGCTTATTACTCATTTGTCTATGATATAAATTAAATAAATTTATAAATTACACTTAATAAAGGCTATTATTTACTCTTCGATAAACAAGTTCGTTTTCAGTATATTATAGGTTTAAATTTGTAATAATCTAATACTATAATCAAATTTTCTATACTTAATCAGAAAGATCAGTGTCAGAAACAGCAAAATTGCTATCTAAACTTTGGCTGATTGGATTATTTGTATTAGCAAGTTTTGAAAATTCCTATGGTCAGAATGGAATAAACCTATCATCAGGATTTGGAATGCCTGAACTTTTAAATATTGGGATAAGAGGACAGATAAAACAAATTGTGGTTGGAGCTTCCGTTGGAACAATACCAGGTTTGCCGAAAGATGAAAAGATATTTTCCGTGTGTGGTGATATATTTTACCACTTTGGCAAAGTTCCTGAATTATTGGAACGACGTGTATGGTACACAAGTTTTGGGCTGAATTATCTAAACGACAAAAACAATGATTCGGAAGATAGATTTACTTACCTGAATTTAAGGATCGGCAGAGATCTCAATCTTTCAAAAAGTATCGGCCTTCAACTTGGTGCAGGTATTCTCGCTGAGCTGTCAAAAGAAATTATTCCAGATAGCTGGGTATACAAATTTTTCCCTAAAGTTTTACCTAGCATAGGGTTGAACTTTTTTTTTCGATTCTGATCTATCCCTTAAGCAGGGGAGAAGAGAAAACGATGACCTTTCAGCTCAAGATTAAAGAAAATTTCAATTATCTGTAAATTTGTTTTACATAGTGTTGTAAAATATTTTTACATAATATATCATATAAGTTTGCTATATTATTGAATATTAAATAGATACAATCATGGCATCATTTTGGAATATAATATAGTAGTAAATAAGAAAAATGTCAAACTATTGATTGATGTAAAGAACAATGAATAATAAAGTTAACTGACCATGAATGGGAAGAATATTAAAATTGCAATACGCAGAATTACAAGAAATTACAAATCAAACCTTTTGATTTTTACAGGCCTTGTAATTGGGCTAACCAGTTGTCTGGTAATTTACACCAAGATTACCTATGAATTAAGCTTTGACAGCTATCATTCACAGAGCAAAAACATCTATAGAGTTATAAGAACCACATCCGGACTGGAGTATACCAATGGTGGATTGGAATACAGGCCCGGCGTTCTTTTTCCATTCCCTAGAGAGATAAAAAGAACTATTCCCGAGCTTCAGAATGTGGTGGCTATGTTCTATATAAACGGTGCAAAAATAATTATTCCTGCTAAGGATACAGTAATTGAAAAATCATTTATAATTGAAGATGGTGTTGTATATACTGAGTCCTCATTTTTTGAAATTTTCGACTTCGGGAAAAAAGAAGCTATTTGGTTGAAGGGTGAAGGGAAACAGGTTCTGGATAACCCATTTACTGCTGTTATTACAGAAGAAAGTGCACGAATACTCTTTGGTGATCAGGATCCTATAGGTCGTGATATTATTATTCAAGGAACGAAATATTCAATTGGAGGTGTTATTGAAGATCTCCCTCAGAATACAGATCTCCCATTTAAGGTATTTTTGTCTTTAGTTACTTTCATGGAAAAAATAAATCCGGGAACATTAACAAATTGGGCTGGTTTTAGCGATCCCTATCATTGCTATGTTGTTCTAAACAAAAGTAGTGATGTTGCAACTGTAGAGCAAAAGTTCAAAGATATATGGGTTCAACATGCTGATGCAGAATGGGCCGATCGAAGGCAATTCTTACTTCAACCTCTATCTCAAGTACATAAAGAAAGTCAATTTGGAAATTACAACAGACGCACTGTAAGCAGCGGGTTGCTTCTGGCAATAACACTTGTTGGAACATTTATCTATCTGATTGCATGTTTCAATTATAGTAACTTTTTTTTAGCTGAAACACTGAAACAGAAAAAACAAATCGCTTTAAAATTGATTCTGGGCAGTAAGCCAGTATCTATTTTCTTTCAATTTTTCAGTGAATCACTTCTGGTTAATCTCTGTGCTCTACTAGTTAGTCTTCAGCTCATTATGCCTATCCTGAATAATTTCTACTCTTTTTTAGACATCCCACAAGATTACTTCCCGGAGGTTGACTTTTCCGCCATCCTTTTCATACTGGTTCTGTTATTTACAGGAAGTTTTCTTTCTGTAATTTTCTCAGTCTCAAATTTAAAATTGAAGTCATTATCTTCACTGTTAAAAAGAATTGATTCCGGGGATGCAGGAAGAACAAACATTTTCGGCAAAGCAAGTGTAATTCTGCAATTTATTGTAGCACAAACAGTAATAATAGGTACATTATTTATAGTCAAGCAAGTTTATTTCATAAATCATAAGGAGCTGGGCTATGAGACCAAAAATATTATTGTTGCCAGGCTGCCTGATAATTCAATCTCCAAGCTTAGCCCCCTGAAAGGTGAATTAACATCCATGCCAGGGATAAGTGGAGTTAGTTATAGTTACGCTTTACCGTGTCAAGCCAATTGGTTTCCTGATATTACTATATATAAAGATAATGAGGAGAAAGTGATTTCTTCTGAAGTGAAATCAATTGACAGCTCTTATATAAATTTATATTCCTTCACCCTGCTTGGCGGGCAAAATTTCTCATCGAACGATACAGTGAATAGTGCGATTGTAAACAGGGAATTTTTATTGGAAACCGGCTTCACAAATTTAAATGAAGCAATTGGTTACCAGATTCAGCTGGGAAGCAACAGGTTAATAATAAAAGGTATTGTCGAGGATTTTCATTCCGGTTCATTACATGATAAAATAAGACCATGCGTATTTTATAACATGCCCGGACAGTTCAGATTTGTCAATATTAAACTTGCATATACAACGAATGAGGGGAAGAGCACATCAGAAATTTTACCCGGTGATATTAACAGGGTAAATGAGATATGGAAAACAATATTCCCTGATGAAATATTTGATTATATATTCCTTAGCGACAATATAGCTAATTATTACAAATCAGAATATAAAGCCTTGAACCTGTTTTTACTGTTCGCTTCAACTACGATTTTTTTGTGTATACTCGGGATTTTAGGATTATCATTAAGCATGAATGAAAGGAGAACCAAAGAAATAGGGCTCCGTAAAGTAAATGGTGCTACTATTTCTGAAGTAATTGTTTTACTCAATAAAAGCTTCATTAAATGGATAGCTATTGCATTTGTGGTTGCAGCACCAATTTCCCTGTATGCCATGCAAAAATGGCTACAGAACTTCGCTTATAAAACAGAACTGAGCTGGTGGATTTTTGTTCTGGCAGGAATGATTGCCCTGGTAATAGCTTTGTTAACTGTTAGTCTGCAAAGCTGGAAAGCGGCAACAAGAAATCCTGTGGAAGCTTTGCGATATGAATGATGAAATTTTTATTATTCTAAAACAATAGTACTTAAATCAGGTTGATTGTTATTCAGGTTGGTATTAGTTTCGCCAAAAGATGAGGTAGGGTTTCTAAATACAATAAATGAGAAAAATACTAACCTAATATTGAATCTTTAAAATAAATAGCATAAACGTTTTTTATCATGCGAATATTCTCTAAAATAGGTTCTGTTAAAAGCATAACCTATTGTATTAATTTTCCCTCACCAATTTCCCAGTGACATCATAGCATTGTATATCAGCTAGATACAACCTAATTGTAACGCAATTTTAGGTCATTTTTAACCAGGTTAAGACACTTTCTATACCTCTCTCTCTGTCTCAATGAGACGCAGGCATGTCTTAAAATGCTAAATATCTGCATTATACGTCATTTGTTATAATTTCATTATATTCTAACAATCTATATTTCACTATATGAACTATGCAACATTTTAGCCTGGGACAGCAGGAGGTATAAAATAAAATTGTTATTAGTTAATCAAAGATTTAATTTTGGTTAAGATGTAATAAGGCTGTTTAAGAAACACAATTAAGTCCTGGACATTATAACTATAAGAAAATGAAGTATATTGGACGTTCTTGTATTTATTTTTTGCTGTTGTTTATTTTTATATTTGGTTATGGAAATCAAACTTCCGGACAAGAAAAAGTGAATATTTCAGCTGGTATTGGATTACCTGAATTAATAAATATTGGCGTTCGTTATCAATTTAAACAAGTACAGGCAGGTATTTGCATTGGCACAGTACCGTTAAGAGATGAAAAATTATTATCAATTTCAGGAGATCTTTATTTCCATTTTGGAGAAGTGCCCGAATTGTCTGCCAGGCGTGTCTGGTATGCAAAGGCTGGTTTGAATTATCTTAGTGATGAATTTAATAACTCTGAAGACAGATGGACTTATTTCAATTTGAGGTTTGGAAGAGATATTAATATCTCAAAAAAGATCGGAATCGAGATTGATCTTGGTACCTTGATCCAATTGTCACACAAAAAAATTCCACCATCAACAGGGTGGAATCTTAATTTTCCAATCCTGCCAAGTTTTGGAATAAACATGTTTTTTAGACTATAATGTTTGGATGGCTCTTGGCTTTATTTTGTAATAGGGATTGCTTTAAATAAAAATTGGAGATATGAAAAGATCAACTATTTTAACGAATTTGGCTTTACTGTTTCTTGTTTCTGGTTGTTTTGCTCCTTTAAACTCTATTTATGATAACGCGAAACTTTTAGACAAAAACGAAATTCGATTTAATGGTAATTACTCAAGATACTACGGAAGTACCTTTAGTTGGGCTGGAGGGACCAGTGAAGGACTTGTTAACCTGAATGATAATCTGGGATTATCCATAGGATATGGTTTTTCAGAGAAATTCAATTTCAGTTTCAGATACGAGCATTTAAACACAAAAGCAAGTTTTGAGTTATTTAGCGAGGAGTATAGTTTAAGTAACTTGAACTATTTTGAAGTTGCGAGTAAATTAAATTTGAAGAAAGACAAAATGGCACTGGGATTACCTTTAGGAATCTACTTTAACGATGGTATATTTCTGTGGTCATTTGATCCAAGACTGTTTGTAACCTTTAGGAACAGTAATAAGTTTGAAGTTAATGTAATTCCCAAGACTCATTTATTTATTTCTGATGGAGTATCTGTCATTCCTGGGGTAAGTATTGGATTAGGCCTGAGCGATAACTTAGACAGCTGGGCAGTAAGACCTGAGTTAGGAGTTGACGGAAATGTATATTTTGGAATAGGTTTAAACTTTAACTTTAAGAATAAAGAGAGATAATAAGGTAAGCATGTAAGTCTTCAAACTAAAGCGAAATAATTTATCATAAATTTAAGTCATACTTTTGAACTATTCAAAAGGTGTAATTTTCTTCTTTTAAGAATTGTTTTTTTCTTCATTAGATTTCTTTTTTTGAGTATCTGTTTATCCCTGCCAAAGTACACATCCGCAGGTGTTACATTGTGTAAAGATTCATGATATCGTTTATTATTATAATAATCCACAGATTCATTTAGCCGATATTTTAATTCTTCCGGACTGGAATAATGTTCCAGCTTAATAACATTTTTCATAGATCGATGATACCTCTCAACCTCTGTTGTAAGGTAATAAACTATCTCTTAACCTTTACTCTAAAGCAGTCCACTTTAAGCTGAAATTACACAAGCTATCAGTGTGAGAAGATCCTGAGAGACATTGGTTTTCAGATATGGGAGTTAAAGAGGCTTAAATTAGACATGACCTGGCAACTTAAATGTAGGGAAGACATAGGGAAGAAACCATTAGTCAGACAGTCAATCCAATACTCTGACTTTCCATTGGATTATGTTAAGATATGGGTAATCGATAAGGTTGCCTTATTACCTTCAGAATATTGAGTATGACTGATAATTAAAAGAAGAAGTACATAAAGCAGATATTCAAGTATTGTAAAATTGACAGTATCCCGGTCATAAATAAATCTGGTCAATTAGAGCGTCTTGATTGCCCGTTCTTAGTTATGGTGATATCAGATGTTGGCGAACTGGTTAAGGGTCTAGAATGCCTTGTTTTAGCCGTTAAAATAGATTTGCATCTAATTGATGTTTAAGTCATTAGTGGTATAGCCTACTACTTCTTTAATTTCAGAGAAACAGGACGCAAATGAAGGAATTCCAGTTATAGGTCGAATAAAACCGAACGCTGGTTAATAGTTGAGTCATGCTGCATTTTCTTTACTGTTGTTCTGAGATAGTTCAACTCAACTTTAAAATCTCAAGAACCACTGAAAATCAACAGTGCTAATTCCATCCCCCTGGTCTTGACAGATTAGGTGGGGTAGATTTTTATTTGTTTCGTATTCAATCCTTTCATAACTTTATCACAATGAACAGGTACAATGGCAAGTATAATCCCTGAATACAATTACGATATTTTTATCAGCTACCGCCAGAAAGACAACAAAGGCGATAAGTGGGTGAGTGAGTTTGTTGATGCTCTGAAAGATGGACTCGGCGTATTAGGTTCATGGCTCTGAGCAATGATATTTAGTTTTTTCGTATAATCTTTTAAAAACAATGACCAATGAAAACTCTGCTTTATTCAATGATTCTCGTGGTAATCTTATCTTATTCCTGTGCAACAGTTTTTTCCGATTTACAGAGTGCAAAGCTTGTCGGAAAAGGTAATTTTGAAACTACTCCCAATTTCACAACCACATCACAGACAGCAGGTGGAGAAACGGATCATATCCAAAATCATTTTGGATTTCAGCTTGGATATGGGCTCTCAAATAGAATAGATTTAAGAGCACGGTATGAATATATCGGAGTGGATAAAGATATTGCAGATGTCAATACAAATGTATTCGGCATTGGGCCCAAGGTTAGTTTATTGAAGGACAGGATAGCAGCTTATGTTCCAATAGGTTTTGCATTTGGGGGAGATGTTGATGGAATCGATGAGGTAGAACTTCAGCCAACTTTACTTTTTACATTTCCTGTTGGTGAATATGTTGAAATTAATCCTTCTGTTAAGGGCATTATTGGCGATGAGTTCTTCTGTGCGTTTAACCTCGGATTGGGTCTTAGCACCAATCTTAACAAGTATGTGATAAGGCCTGAATATGGTATATTTTTAAATCCTGGTGAAAGTGGCCGTAATGGGCAGTTCAGTGTTGGGGCTACAATATATCTGTTTAAACCAGTTCCAAAGACTGAATAGAAAACCATAGACTTCTTAAGTCTCATGAACCAATTAAAATAACCGCGTTAATACCATCCATCTGGGGTAATACCTGGGTGGGTGGTTTATTTATTTGACTCTTATTATTGTCTTTCATATATTTAACAAAAGAATATTTTAAGTAGTATCATAAAATTCTGCAATATGAGAAGAATAGTTCTTTTAATTAGTATGTCATTGTTGTGCATTATATCATTGGCACAAGTACCGGAATCATTTAATTATCAGGCAATACCCCGGGACAATGGAGCAATCTATCCCGGAGTGACAATGTATATCAGAACGAGTATTCTATCAGGTAGTCCCTCAGGAAGTTCCGTTTATACTGAGACCTTTAATCCCACAACCACAAGTTTAGGATTATTAAATCTCCAGATTGGACAAGGGGCACCAGTCTCAGGTGATTTTACTTCAATTGACTGGACTTCCGGATCATATTATCTTAAAGTTGAAATTGATCCTACGGGTGTTGGTACTGTTTATACTGATATGGGGACAACCCAATTATTGAGTGTACCATATGCTTTACATGCTAAGACAGCAGAGAACATAATAGGAACAATCAACGAAACCGATCCAAATGCTGTATTACTATCAGGGGATCAAACCATTTCAGGGAATAAGACATTTACAGGCACAACAACTGTACTTACTCCTGTAAATACAACCGATGCTGCTACTAAGGCTTATGTTGATAATTTGCTTATTCAAATAGGATCACCAGATAAATTATTAGATGCAGGGTTTACCTTGCAGCAGTTAGTGAATGGTGGGTATTCAGTTTCTGAACTGCTCGCAGCAGGCATATCTATACCTGAACTATTAACAGCAGGTGCATCTGTTTCTGACCTCTTGTCAGCAGGCATATCTGTTTCTGAACTACTAACAGCAGGTGCATCTGTTAATGATCTCCTTACGGCAGGAGCATCTGTTTCTGAACTGATTATTGAAGGCGTAACAACTGAACTTTATGGTACTGCTTTTCAAGGTGGAATAATTGCATATATTCTGCAATCTGGTGATGCAGGGTATGTAGCAGGTGAAGCACATGGTTTAATAGCACCAACTAGCGACCAAGGTTCAGACATTGAATGGTATAATGGAAATTATATTACAACAGGAGCAACTGCTACAGCATTAGGCACAGGAAATAGCAATACGAATATAATCATCTCTTCTCAGGGTACTGGGAACTATGCTGCCCAAATTTGTGCTGAACTTGTTTTAGATGGCTACAGCGATTGGTATTTGCCAAGCCAAAACGAATTAAACATATTATATAGCAATAAGTATAGCATCGGTAATTTTTTGATGTCTCCATCTCTCTATTGGAGTTCAAGTGAAGTAAGTATCAATGGTGCATCCGCTCAAAGCTTCTACACAGGAGGAATTTCTAACTATACTAAGAATTATCCTATGCGTGTTCGAGCCATTCGGGCTTTTTAACTATTTATCTAATTAAACAGGTTCAAAGGTGTTCCGGTATGCTCTCTTTATGTTGCATGTTGTGAATCATAGGTCTAAGGTATGCAACATAAATCGCAACTCTCACTATTGATAAGTGCTCGCCTGCGGCAGCCAATTATAATCGGCATACGTGGGTTTGCATAAAGCAATATTTAATCAGGATTTTATTGATTTCAATGGCCTGATTGAACCTGCCATGGAATAGTGTAAGAAGCCTGAATTCCATAACATGCAGGTTTCATGACACAGCAAGGCCAAGCCCTATGGGTTATTAAATAAGCCTTGCTTTAGTCATTCAATAACCCCACTTCATATACCGAAAAATATGTCCGCCCGCTGGCGGATTGTCTGCACTTCGCGACGGCTCGCGCCAGATTTAATTTGATTGAGGGTATTTGGGATGCCATTTGTTAGACAATTGATATATGGTCTATTTAGTAAGGTATTGGTCCTTTGACAAATGGCTGTTTAAAGAATAATATAAAGTTGTATGTCATCACATTTAGGTTTAAATTTGGTATACAGGTAAATACAAAACGAGCTTGATAAGGAATATATACACAATTTGATTATTCACATAGATTAGGAACTGTTTCCGATATATTTAATATAAAGGAAATTCCTTTATACACTCGTTGGGCAACAATATGAAAGAAATGGAATGTGGATTGAATCAAGAAAGAACATGTACAGCAAATCAACAAAAAGACTTATTAAGTTGCTATAATACAGCCATATAATCCATATGTTTCTAATTGCAGTATATCCTAACTATATATATTAGAATATGATATTGCAACTTTGGAAAAATAAGGGGATTTGGGAGACCCTAAATAAAATTGTTTTAAATGTAATTAATAGATAATTTTGATAACAGTCTTTATATAATCGATATTATTATAGGTAAGCTGTTATAAGACTGGACATGAATCAAGCAAGACTACAGAAATATGCACCCACGTTAACAAAAATTTTATAATGCCACAATTACCTGAAATACGGAATATATGAGCACGATAACTAAATTATTTTCCCTAAGCCTGGTATTCATTTTAACCACTGCTATACTTACAAACTGCCATTCTACAAGAGAAAGCTCAAAAAGTTATACGTTGAAAAAGAATTCAGGTGAGGATTTTGATAAGTTTTATGAAAGGTTTCATGAAGATAGCGTATTCCAGATATCAAGATTAAAATTTCCAATTGACGGAATGTCTATTAAGGGTTTTAAAAAAACACAATGGACGAGAGACAATTTGCCGCTTCTGAAAACTAAGATTTATGATGTAGATACAACACAGTATAAAGTAACTTTCAAGAAGACTGAAAATATGTTTACCCAGAAAGTATGGATTGAAAATTCTGAGTTCAGCTCAGAATATAGATTTGAGTTGATCGATAAAAAGTGGTATCTGGTATATGTTTTAGACCAGGACTTATAAATTGAATATCATAATACTGGTGCTACAATCTGTGCAATTTGTTTATTACAGTTTTTATAATTAAGGTTCCCAACTCCCCAATCGTCATCAATTATTATATAATACAGTATATCAATTATATACATCATATTAAATACATCATTTAAGGCCGTTCCCAGCAATTCTAAGACACTATTTCTACTCCTGTTGTACTCACAATTCAATGCAACAATGTCATAAATCGCTTTATATCTGTACTATACGACATTTACCATAGCTACGATATAGGTTAACATACTATAGATCAATACATTAATTATTCAACTATACAACCTGGGACTTTGGGACCAGGCTTTTCATTTCTATTTACTCACTAATCAAATCAACATTAAAACACAACAGACAACTATATCTGAAGCAGGACTTGTTTATAGGACTAAGGTCAAAGCTTCAGACAAACTACAAGTTAAATGCTCAAAGGATGCATTTGACATATTTATGGAGAATTGGGCCTGGATTCCATAGAACATATTGAAGAGTTTTAGTTAATGCTATTAACCAGGTCAAAAAAAGTCCTGGGGATTGCATCAATATCAAAGGGTGGTATTAATGGTACAGTAACAGATATAAGGATTATATTACAATACGCAATTAAAGCAAATGCTAGTGGTATTATTATATACCATAATCACCCAATTGGTAATGTACAACCAAGTGAAGCTGATATGAAGATAACAAGGAAGATAAAGGATTCAGGTGATTTGATGGATGTTCAGTTGTTGGACCATTTGATTATAATACCTGAAGGGAAGTATTATAGTATGGCTGATGAAGGTATTCTATAGTATTGTAAGAAATAGTTTAAAATAATGTTCCCTAATTACCCTGTTTTATGTAAATTGAACTTGAATTGTGAAAAGTCAGTTATAGGTATTATATCAGCAGGTTAACATTATAAATGTGATCTTTGCTTATGTGGCTGACTGTGCTGTACATTAAATATTAGTACTGAATTGAAAGAAAGAAGTATTGAAGACAGGGATTATAAAACAAAAAGTTGAACAATAATTCCCATAGTGGTCAAATTTGTCAAGCTATTTTGGGCGTTAAGACAATATGATCTCCATATGAAAGATTTATTTGGAATTGGTAAAGCACTTTTATTCGTCATTTTGTTTTTCAATTTTGGTACAGTATTTAAGTCCAATTTTTTAATTTGCAAATTATTAACAACTTATTGATTTTAGAAATGGATATTTGAGGTTTACAATGATAGATGTAAAGAATCTTACAAAAAAGTTTGGCAATATTTTAGCGGTTGATAGTTTGACATTCCATGTTGATGAAGGAGAAATATTTGGTTTTCTTGGTCCAAATGGAGCTGGAAAAACTACCACTACCAGAATGCTTTGTTGTCTAATATCAAAGACCTGTGGCGAAGCAAAAATAGCTGGTTACGAAATTGGTAATATTGCTCATTCATTAGAAATTAGAAAGATTATAGGACTGGTTCCAGATAATGTTGGTCTGTATAATGAATTAACCGCCTATGAAAATCTTGATTTCTATGGTAAGTTATATGAATGTTCAAAAAAACAAAGGAAAGAAAATATAGAATATTATCTTACGATGATGGGCTTGTGGGAGAATAGGGATCAATCTGTGGGAAGTTTTTCAAAAGGCATGAAGCAAAAAATCGCAGTAGCAAGAGCACTTGTACATAACCCTAAATTGCTTTTTTTGGATGAACCAACAGCAAACCTGGATCCGGAATCTTCAAAAGTAGTTATTGATTTCATCCTCCAATTTAAAAAAGAAGGCAAAACAATTTTTCTAAATACCCATAAACTTGATGAAGCCCAGAGAATTTGTGACAGGATAGGAATTATAAAGACCAGATTACTAACTGTAAATTCTCCGGATCAACTAAAGAAATCCATCTGGGGAAATAAAACTGTTATTCAACTGGAAGAGATCAATAATTCAATCGTAACAGCAGTAAAAGAACTTAATCCGAAAGATTTTGAAGTCGTTGAAAACAAAATCATTATTAATGTGGATAATCCTTTTGAAGAAAATCCTGTTATTGTAAAGGCTATAATTAAAGCGGGGGGCTGCATCCAATATGTAACCAGGCTTAATCCTGATTTAGAAAAGGCTTACTTAAAAATAATGGAGGAGGCAAAATGAGATTTTCAAAAGTATGGACCATTGCTTCAAAAGACTTTAAGATATTCAGAAATAAAAAGGGCATTCTCTATTCCCTTATTGGTTTTCAAGTATTTGTTTCAATTGGTCTGCCTCTGATAATCCAATTTGCAAGTACGAAAACGGGAAGCTTCTCTGATCCTATAATCCCAAGACTTATAAATGCATTTTCATTTTGGTTTGTTATTGGAGCGGCTATTCTTCCAACATCTATTGCTTCATACAGTTTGGTAGGTGAGAAGTTAGAGAAAAGTCTGGAACCTTTACTTGCAACTCCTGTAACAGATGAAGAGATTCTTATAGGAAAAAGTCTTGCAGCATTTATACCTGCTATTATTTCAATTTACATTGGTGCAATTATTTTCATGTCCTTGATAGACATATTTTCTTATAAAAAACTATTGTTCCTATATTTCCCAAATTGGAATATTGCGGTGATATTGTTCATTCTTTCACCCCTTACCTGCATCCTTGACATAGGGTTCAATATCATAATATCCTCGAGGGTTAATGACACAAGGTCAGCTCAGCAAATTGGCATGCTAATGATCCTGCCATTCGCGACTATATATGTTTTGTCGGAGATGAATATAATTTCTGTGACTGTAAATAATCTCTTCATCATTTCAGCAATTGTCCTGATAATTGACATTATCCTTTTTTATCTGATCAAAAATATCTTCCGCAGAGAAGAAATACTTACGAAATGGAAATAACTTTGTTAAGACAATATTTGATCTTCAGATCACGGTTTTTGCAATTCCCAAGCCCAATTCCCCGAAATAGTGTAAATTGTATTTCGAATGTGAATAGTAGTCAATAGGTATTCTATCATCAATGTTATTTAATGAGAATGGAATTAAGCCTATGTGATTGACAGGGCTGTGCTTTAAGTTGTGGTTGAGAATTAAACTGAAAGAGAAATTGAAGACAGGTATAATAGAATTGCAAAAGGTGCACAATAATTCCCCCAAAGGGCACTTATGGTTACTTTTAGTAAGCATATAACAGTGTTATTGTTAATTCGCAGCAACAGTGAATATTAGACAACTACCTAAGAACTAACCATAACTGAATAAGCAAATTTTTTAACTTGACAATTACTTCTCAGCTATCGTGATTTGTAAGTAAAAAGTAAAACTATGACTAAGAAAAAAGGACTAGTAAAGAAAATTATCTTTGGAATTTTGGGAACCATAATTCTTTTCGTCTTAATTGTTTTTATTAACTTAATAATTTCAGGGCAATATGAATCTATTGTAACTAAAGGGCAACCTATAGAAAATTATAGCAAACGTAAATCCGCCCTTTTAGTTATTGATATCCAGGAGGCTACAACAGGACATCTTTCTATGTATCCATTCTTCCAGAAGAATTCAGATGAATTGATAAAAAACATAAACAGGATAATTGATAGTTTTAATAATCACAACATTCTGGTAATTCATATTCGAAGTGAAATATCAAATCCATTAATAAATCTATTAAATAGTTCTTACGCAAAAGGTAGCCCGGGGGCACAATTTGATAAACGGATAAAAACAACTTTTGGTTTAGAGGTTATTAAAAGAGCAAAAGATTCGTTTAAGAATACAAATCTAGATAGTATCCTGACCAGCAATAAAGTAAGTGAATTGTATATAGTGGGTCTGGATGCTGCTGAATGTATAAATGCAACTGTTGAAGCCTCACAGAATAGAAACTATACGGTTAATCTTATTGAAGAAGCAATTTTATCTAAATCAACCGAAATGAAGGATAGTATGATAGTAGTTTTTAAAGATAGGGGCTTTAATGTTTTACATATAAATAGTTTAAAAGTATTGGAATAAGCTAAAATTCAAAAACAAATC
>Ga0307376_10003102_pt1 | contig 15680 bp, 12 predicted proteins | sample TR2MG_FD_202536 | JGI IMG/M metagenome (GOLD analysis project Ga0307376, IMG submission 202536) | Soil microbial communities from Risofladan, Vaasa, Finland - TR-2 | ecosystem: Environmental > Terrestrial > Soil > Coastal area > Acid sulfate soil | place: Finland: Risofladan, Vaasa | collected...
TTGCACCCCCACACCACATACCCCCAATTAAACCCCTAAACGGGGGTGTATTGCAAGGGAATAATCAGGAACGCTTAAGTAAGGAAAAGCCAGATATACGGCTATAAATAAAGGTTAGCAAGGCAGTTAAGGAATGCTCAAAACAACCCTATCGCCTTTCAGTCCACCACAGCATTGCGATAGCAAGCAGCAGGAACAACACGGTCATTGCAGTAGCACTAAGGAAGGGTTGCCAGTCATTTAGCGCGCCCAAACTTCCAAACAATTGCCCGGCAAAGTGGAACAGTAATCCGAGTACGATACCCACGAAAATCATCGAACCGACCCCTCCCGCACGACGATGATAAGACGCAAAAGGGAGTGCCAACAACATCATTACCAGCAATGAAAATGGGTAATCCAGTTTGTTCCACATGGCAATTTCGTAGCGCGCGCTTCTTTGGTGATTATCGCGGAGGTGCTCGGTATATTGGTACAAATCCCATGCCGACATCTGCTCGGGAACAACCAGCAGTACGCTGAAAATTCCTGGATTCAAAGCCGAATGCCATTCCTGCAGTGGCTCGACATCGATACTCGTACCCGCTTTGCTGAACCGGGTCTCCATTACGCTTTCAAGCTGCCAGAGTCCTTCATTGACAAACTTTGCCCGCTTGGCACTGATAATCGACTGCAAATGATAGGTATCATCAAACTTATAGATATCAATATTCAACAAACTGGTGTCTGGCATAACGTTTTTTACGTTCACAAAGCTGAGCTCGTCCTTGACCCAAACACCGGAACGAAATTCTTTCAGCGAGATTTGGGCGTGCTGTGCCTTGAGGCGCAATTCCTGTGCCAACTTCTCGCTCGGTGGCGCCACAAATTCGCCAATAACAAAACTCAACAACACCAGCGGCAAGGCAATTTTGAACAGTGCACCAACCATCTGCATAAGCGATGCGCCGGAAGACCGAAAAACGGTCAACTCCGAACTGGCCGACATTTGTACCAGAGCGACAATCGTGCCGATCAAAACCGCCACCGGAAAAAGTTCGTAGATATGGCCGGGAATGGTCAGCATCACGAACAGCAGTACATAACCCAGGTTATACTGCCCCTGTCCCATCGCATTTAGCTCATGGATCAGATCCAGAAAGGAAAACAACATGAGAAGGGCGAGAAATACCAGCCCAATACTGAGGTAAATTTCCCGGCCGAGATAGCGAGTCAGCAGTTTCATGCTTTTACTTCATCACCGCTTCCGCCCTTGTGCAGAAGGGGCTCGGTCCTTCCATCATCCACATGGGGAGGAAAGCCAGTGGGAGGAATGTCAGCGTCAGGCCGATCTTTTGTTAATTTCCTGCGTAGCGAGAATAATGTCATTCGCCGGTAGAACATCAGCAAAGTTACTGTCAACATAGCCGCATGTATGGCCCAGAGGCCGAAACCGGGCGACAGCTTGCCTTGCCCTACCCAGGTATTGGTAACACTGATCATGTTGTTGTAAAACATGTACAGCACGATCGCCAATATCAGATTGAGCGAACGGCCAGCACGCGGATTGACGTAACCCAGGGGAATCGCCAGCAAAGCAAGTATCGCTGCGCTGATTGGCAATCCAATTCTCCATTCCAGCTCGGAGAGATTCCATGTTGTGGGGTTGCGCCATAACGCCAGCGTCGTCATGGTGCGCACTTCAGGCTCAGCCTGTTTGACAGGCGCTGCATCAATTCGCATCGCATAACGCTCAAATTCCACGATGCGATAATCGCGCCGGCCGGGAGTTCCTTCATAACGGGTGCCGTTGAGCAACACCAGAAAGCGATCCCCGTTCGGGAATGTTTCCTGCAAGCCATGCTTCGCCACCATCGTGCCGAGTTTTCCATTTTGCTTGGATTGCACAAAGATGTTACCAACACGGTTGGACCCTGCATCGACATTATCAACAAAATATACCCGGTCGCTCTGCTTGGATTCGCGGAACAATCCCGGTGTTGCTGCCGTTACATCATCGCGGCTTTGCAATTTTGTCTTGAACTCATCGGCCTTGCGCAATGACCAGGGCGACACCAACAAACTGAGCAACGCAATCAAACCGACCACAGGCAGGGCATACGATAGGACCGGACGAATCCAGCGCGTAAGTCCGATTCCCGAACAAAACCACACCACCATTTCGCTGTCCCGATAACATCGGGACAGGGTAAGGAGAATGGATATGAACAAACTGATGGAAAGCAGCACCGGCAGATAGTTCATGGCACTGAACCCCAGCAGAGCCATCACTCCGTCAACCGCGATAACGCCGCTGACCGCATCGCTTAACAGGCGTATTAACTGGCTAACCACTATAATGCCCAGCAACACTGCAAATACCAGCAATCCATTGCTGACAAATTCACTTACCAAAGCACGGTGAAAAATCCCCGAGCGCAGTGGCTTTGACTTTATATTATAAGTTTGCGGATAATCAGACATCTAGGCATGAGGCTTTTTATAAGGAGCAACACGTGGAATTTAGCATAAAACAAAGCAGGCCGGAGAAGCAGCGTAGCGGCTGCGTGGTGGTTGGCGTGTATGAAAGCGGCAAACTCTCCCCATCAGCACAGTTGCTGGACAAAACAGCGGCGCATCATTTAAGCGACCTTGTTGCGCGCGGCGACATGAACGGCAAAGTCGGGACCACCCTCATGCTGCATCACGTTGCCAACATTGTTGCCGATCGCGTGTTGTTGGTCGGTCTCGGAAAAGCCAATGAATTCGGGAGTAAACAGCTTCTCGACGTGTTGCATTCCACGATGGGCGCGCTGCAAAAAACCGCCTGCAAAGATGCCGCACTGTATCTCACCGACCTGCCCGTCAAGGGCCGCGATGAGGCATGGAGCGTGATGCAAGCCGTGCTGATCGCTGCCGGGTCCGTTTACCGCGGTGACCAACTCAAGAGCAAGCCCGCCGAAGCGCCGGCGCTGCGCAAAATCCTGGTGTGCTGTACCGGAAAACCCGGCAGCGCCGCTCAAAAAGCACTCAGCCAAGCCAGCGCAATCGCACATGGAATGAAATTGGCCAAGGATTTGGGCAATCTCCCTGGCAACATCTGCACGCCGACTTATCTGGCCGACCAGGCAAAGTCGCTGGCCAAGGACCACAAACTCAAGGCAACCATCCTCGAGGAAAAAGACATGCAGAAACTGGGCATGCATTCATTGCTGTCGGTGACACGCGGCAGCCGTCAACCTGCCAAACTGATCACGCTGGAATACCGTGGTGGCAACAAAAAGCAAAAGCCCATTGTGCTGGTCGGCAAGGGCGTCACATTTGACAGCGGCGGCATTTCGCTGAAGCCCGGTGCGGAAATGGATGAAATGAAATATGACATGTGCGGGGCCGCCAGCGTATTGGGTACCATGCAGGCGATTGCCGAAATGGGCTTGAAGCTGAATGTGGTCGCGGTAATCCCGAGTTGCGAAAACATGCCAGACGGCGCGGCCAGCAAACCCGGCGATATCGTGAAAAGCATGTCCGGCCAGTCCATCGAAATCCTCAACACCGATGCGGAAGGCCGTTTGATCTTGTGCGATGCGCTGACCTATACTGCACGCTTTGAACCGGACACGGTGGTGGACATCGCCACCCTGACCGGGGCGTGTGTGATCGCGCTGGGTCATGTCGCTAGCGGGCTGTACAGCAACGATGACAAACTTGCCAGGGAACTGCTGGACGCGGGCGATTATTCATATGACCGTGCCTGGCACATGCCGTTATGGGATGACTACCAGCAACTGCTGGACAGCAACTTTGCCGACATGCAGAACATCGGCGGGCGGGCGGGCGGCAGCATCACTGCCGCGTGTTTCCTGTCGCGCTTTGCCAAGGATTATCGCTGGGCGCATCTGGACATCGCCGGAACCGCGTGGAAGTCGGGCAAGGAAAAGGGCGCAACGGGCCGCCCGGTACCGCTGCTTGCGCAATATTTGATCCATCGCGCGCAACTCGCAAAATAATGTCCCCGACATCATGACTAAAGTTGATTTTTACAGCGGCTCGCCGGACAAGCTGCGCACAGCATGCCTGTTGAGTCACAAAGCGATGCAAAGCGGCGTGCGTGCGGTCATCAGCACGCCCGACGCTGCGACCACGGATGCACTGGATAAGCTGCTCTGGCATTACCCTGCCACCGCCTTTATCCCCCATTGCCGCAGCAATGCCGGTACAGCCGAGCATACGCCGGCGGATTCCTCCGATTGGCCGGTCTTGCTCGATCATGGCGGGGATAAATTTCCCCATCATGAACTTTTGATCAACCTGCACGACGAATGCATGCCCTACTTCAGCCGCTTTGAGCGAGTCATCGAGATCATCGGCAACAGCGAAGAAGACAGCAGCAAGGGGCGTGAGCGTTTCAGATTCTATCGTGATCGCGGCTATGAACTGCACCATATCGATTTATCCAAAACCCAAAACACATGATGCCCCTCAAACAGCCTGGCAAACAACCCGACAAACCGGATAGCGATACACCCGCCGGGTCGTCCCTGCCAACCTTAACGATAGGCGAAACGACATTGAACAACTTGCCGGTGCTCACAGAGGTTGTTTCCGGATCCGATACCGGTCTGCCTCGCGTTATGAGCGATCATGAAATACAGCAGCTTCTGCGCAGCCTCGAAGCCCGTATTGAAATCATGTTCACACAAAAACTTGGTCTTCACCTCGAGCAATTGCAGCGCCAGGCCATCGACCGGGCACTTGACGAAATCAAAGCCGAGCTGCCCGCATTGTTGCGGGACGCGATGGATGCGTATCTTGATTCCAGATGAACCGCATTGCCGTGGCTGACATTCACGAATTCACACCACCATAGGCCAGTGACACTGCGCGACTGCATTAGCCAATAGCGATCTGCATCCCTTTGGTATAATCGCGGCCCTTATGAAAAGCTCAGGATCGTCAGTTCGCCCCGACGTAGAACAATGGAACTCGAAAAAAGTTTTGAACCGAAACACATCGAATCGCGCTGGTATCCCGAATGGGAAAAATCCGGTTACTTCAAGGCCGGATTAGATCCGCACAAATCCGAATCATTCTGCATCCTGCTCCCCCCGCCAAACGTCACCGGCACGTTGCACATGGGGCATGGTTTCAACCAGACCCTGATGGACGCGCTGACCCGCTATCACCGTATGAAAGGCGACAATACGCTGTGGCAGCCGGGCACCGATCACGCCGGCATCGCAACACAGATCGTGGTGGAACGCCAGCTCGACGCGCAAGGCATTTCGCGCCACGACCTGGGACGCGAAAAATTCATCGAAAAAGTCTGGGAGTGGAAGCAGTTCTCTGGAGATACCATCACCCGCCAGATGCGCCGCCTCGGCACCTCTCCCGACTGGTCGCGCGAACGTTTCACGATGGACGAGGGTTTATCCACATCCGTTACCGAAACTTTTGTGCGTTTATACAACGAAGGCCTGATCTATCGCGGCAAGCGGCTGGTGAACTGGGATCCCAAGCTGCACACCGCCGTATCCGACCTCGAGGTTGTTCAGGAGGAAGAAGACGGCTTCATGTGGCACATCCGCTACCCGCTAACCGAAAAAGATAGAGTGCATGGATTGACGCACCTCACCGTCGCCACCACCCGCCCCGAAACCATGCTGGGCGACGTCGCAGTGATGGTTCACCCCGAAGATGAACGCTACCGGCACCTGGTCGGCAAAAAGGTGAAGCTGCCCCTGTGCGAGCGCGATATCCCCATCATCGCCGACGAATACGTGGACAGGGAATTCGGCACCGGCGTGGTGAAGGTCACGCCCGCTCACGACTTCAACGACTATGCAGTTGGACTGCGGCACAAGCTGGACATGATTTGTATTCTCACGCTGGATGCCAGGATCAACGAGCACGCTCCAAAGCAGTACCAGGGACTGGACCGCTTCGTTGCGCGCAAGCAGATCGTCGCCGACCTGGAAACTGCCGGATTGTTTGAAAAGACCGACAAGCACAAGCTCAAGGTTCCGCGCGGTGACCGCACCCATGTGGTGATCGAGCCTATGCTCACCGACCAGTGGTTCGTCGCGATGAGCAAACCCGGTGACGGCGGGAAAAGCATCACCGAGCAGGCGCTGGAATGCGTGAGCTCCGGTGAGATCAAGTTCCACCCTGAAAACTGGGTGAACACCTACTACCAGTGGCTGAACAACATTCAGGACTGGTGCATCTCGCGCCAGCTGTGGTGGGGCCATCAGATTCCCGCATGGTATGCGGACACAGGAAAACCTTACGTCGCACACGACGAAGACGAAGCAAAACAACTTGCCGCAAAAGATGGCTACACGGGCCCACTGAGCCGTGATCCCGATGTGCTCGACACCTGGTTCTCCTCCGCACTGTGGCCGTTCTCGACGCTGGACTGGGAGGAAAACCAGCCATTCGAACAACAGAACCAGTTCGTCAGGCAATACCTGCCGTCTTCCGTGCTGGTCACTGGCTTCGACATCATCTTCTTCTGGGTGGCGCGCATGGTGATGATGACCAAACACATCACCGGCAAGATCCCGTTCAAAGACGTCTACGTGCACGGATTGATCCGCGATGCGGAAGGCCAGAAGATGTCCAAATCCAAGGGCAATGTGCTCGACCCGATCGACCTGATCGACGGTATCGGCATCGAGGAGCTGGTGAAAAAGCGCACCACCGGGCTGATGAATCCGAAGGATGCGGAGAAGATCGAGAAGCGCACGCGCAAGGAGTTCCCCGATGGCATCCAGGCCTTCGGCACGGATGCGCTGCGTTTCACCTTCGCTTCGCTGGCTTCACCGGGACGCGATATCAAGTTCGATATGCAACGCTGCGAGGGCTACCGAAATTTCTGCAACAAGCTGTGGAATGCCACGCGCTTCGTGCTGATGAACTGCGAGGGCCAGGACGTTGGACTGGATGAAAACGAAGCGCCGCGAAGTTTCGGAGAAGACTTACTTGCGCAGCAAGTTAGTCGTAACCAAAATCTGCCGCTGGAGTTTTCTGCAGCAGACAAATGGATGATCAGCGTACTGCAACAGGCTGAAGCGGAAATGGCGCAACACTTTCTCGATTACCGTTTCGACATGGCCGCGCGCACCGTGTATGAGCTGGTGTGGAATGCCTACTGCGACTGGTATGTGGAACTTGCCAAGGTACAGATTGCCACGGGGAATCCTGCCCGGCAACGCGCGACACGGCGCACACTGGTGCGCGTGCTGGAAGCCATCCTGCGTCTGGCACATCCGATCATTCCGTTCATCACCGAAGAATTGTGGCAAAGCGTCGCACCGCTCGCCGGCAGAACAGGCGACAGCATCATGTTGCAGGCTTATCCTGTAGCGGACGCTGCCAGAATAGACAGGGCGGCAATGGAGCAAGTTACGCTGCTGCAGGAAATCATCATCGCCTGCCGCAAACTGCGCAGCGAGATGAATCTCTCGCCGGCACAGCGCGTGCCCTTGATAATCTCGTCCGGGATCGCAGCTGGGGATGAAGAAACACTCAAAGTACTCGCGCCCTACATCAGCAGCCTGGCTAAACTCAGCGAGGTTCAGATCGTTGCCGAGCAGCCTGAAGGTGATGCCGCTGTTGCCATCGTCGGGGCATTCAGGCTGATGCTGAAGGTTGAGATCGACGTTGCTGCCGAGCGCGAACGGCTGGACAAAGAGATAACCCGATTGCAAAACGAAATAAGCAAGACACAGGGAAAGCTATCCAATAGCAGCTTTGTCGATCGCGCGCCCGCTGCAGTGGTGGAGCAGGAACGCAAGCGCATGGAAGACTTCAGCGCAACCCTTGCGCAACTGCAAACCCAGCGCGGCAAACTGGGCCAGTAACAATCAACGTCGGCGCAGAAAAAAAACAAACTCACCGTCCTGTGCCGTCGAAGACAGCAGTTCGTTGCCGGTCTTCATGCAAAATTCCGCAAAGTCGTTAGGCGCGCCCTTGTCAGTGGCGGTTATTCTGAGCACTTGCCCGCTGTTCATTTGCGACAGGGATTTTTTGGCACTCAAAATAGGCAGCGGACAGGCCTGCCGGCGCGCATCCAGATCAGCATCAAACTTCATGGCGCTATCGGCAATCCCGCCTGTGCCCATGCAGCTATCCCGCCTTGCAGGTTATACACATCGGTAAAGCCGTTCGCCGCCGCAAAGGCAGCCGCCTGTGCGGAACGTCCGCCCATCTGACAATAGAAAACCGTAGTGGAGCTCTTGTCCATCCCGCCCAACCGCAACGGCAGAAGATGCAGCGGCAATGGATCACCTTGGGGAATTTTTCCACGCGCAATTTCCGCGTCGGTACGCACATCCAACAGGCGCAAACCGCCCTGCTCGATCATCGCATGCAGTTCTGCGACGGTGACATTCCTGAATCCGTTCATGTTTATGGCACTAGGCATTTTCTTGTTCATTTTCCGTTAGATTGTCATCCGCCAACAAATGCGAGACACGTGTATTTGCAACCGACAAACGCTTTACCAGCATGCGCAAAAATGCATCACCGAACTGCAATCGGCATTCGGGTGTGGCATGTTTCAGCACATCGGGATTGATTTCGATCAACACCACATCGTTCTTGGCAATCACGTCGGTGCTGCGTTTGAAGTCGCGTTCCAGAATGTGCGCCATTTCACCAAAACAATCACCCCGGTGCAAGAGGCTCAGCAACCGCCCCTGTTTGGTCACCCGCACAGTGCCCTGCCCCATGATGTAGAAAGATCGCCCGCTTTCGCCGTCACGGAGGATATACTCGGACTCGGGAACTTTGCGCCATTCACTGATGCGCAACACTTCCCAAAGCTCCGCATCACTGAAATTCCTGAAAAAAATCAGACTGCGTAGCGTATCGAACTTTTCCGTGTCCAGAATTTCGTTCTTTGCGGATTCCGAATGGCTGGTAAATCCGACCAGATCGTTGGCAAACTCTTGCCAAGTCAGATAGCGTTTTGAAGTGTCCTTCTCCATTGCCCGCAACACAATCGCATCCAGCTCCGGCGGCGTTTCGGGACGAAACATGCTGGGTGGCGGCGGATCGATGTTGATGATGTGATAAATCATGCTGAAGTTGTTGCTGGCATCAAACGGCAGTTTGCCGGTAAGCAGCTTGTACATCACCACGCCCAGCGAATAGATATCGGTCTGATGGGTCAGTTTCAGCTCCTTGACTTGTTCTGGAGACATGTAGGCAGGCGAACCTACTCCGCTGACTTGGGTGGTTTGCTGGTTCTGGATGGCCGCTGCGCCAAAATCTGAAATTTTGATATCTGACTCGCCCTGCAGCAAGATATTGGCCGGCTTGATATCGCGATGAATCACACCCTGGGATTGCGCATATTCCAAGGCCTTGCAACACTTGTAAATGATTTCCGCAATGATGCCGATCGGCAACAGCGTATCCACCTGGGCATACTGCTCTAGTGTGCTGCCCTCGACGTATTCCATCACCACATAATTCGAATCGCCCTCCATCACAGCATCCAGGATCTTTGCGATATGCGGGTGAGACAGCTTTCCCGCCAGTGATGCTTCAGTCATCAACAGTTTGCGATAAATCTTGGCACGATTGGGATCGTGCAGCATGCCCAGATCGAATAACTTGATGGCCACCTGTTGTCTGCTGAACGGATCCTCCGCAAGGTACACCGTGCTGGTCGCACCGGTACCGAGTACACTGACTATTTCGTATTTGCCAATTTTGTCCATTTTCTGACTGTGCGATTCAAAACGCCCCAATTCTGCGCATTTTGCAACGTGCTGTCTACATTGGTGAATACACTTTGAAACAATCTGACGTTCAAGCCAGTGTGAACCGCATGCAAAAACAACTATCATAGCCTTCATGAAAAAATTGATAGTATTGTTGTTGCTGTGCCTGTCTCCCTGTGCGCTGGGCGACGGGCTTCCCGATCTGGGCGATGTCTCGCAAGCCGCGCTTACTCCGCAGCAGGAACGCCAGATAGGACAGCAGGCCATGATGCGAATCCGTGCCAGCAAAGAATATCTGAACGATTCCGAAGTCAACGATTACCTGAACAAGATCGGCGACAGGCTGGTCGAAAACAGCTCCGAACCTGCCCTCGGTTTTGAATTCTTTGCCGTCAATGATTACAACGTCAACGCATTTGCCATGCCGGGCGGCTTCATCGGTGTCAATATCGGGCTGATACTCATCACCCAAAGCGAATCGGAACTGGCTTCAGTGTTGAGCCACGAAATATCACACGTCACGCAACACCATCTGGCACGCATGGTGGAGGCTCAGCGCGGTAGCGGCATGGTTTCGATGGCGGCCATCGCCCTTGCCATACTGGCCGCACGCACCAATCCGCAAGCGTCAGCAGCCGCCATCGCCAGCGTACAGGCCGGCAACGTACAGCGGCAGCTGAATTTCACCCGGGCGGACGAGGAAGAAGCGGATCGGATCGGCCTGCAACTGCTGGAAAAATCCGGCTTCAATCCCCACGCCATGCCCGAGTTTCTGAAGCGTCTGCAAACCTCAACCCGGTTGCTGGACAATAACGCGCCGAACTATATGCGTGACCACCCGATCACCAGCGACCGTATCGCGGAAATCGAGAATCGGGTACGCAATCTGCCTTACCTTCTGATCCCGGACAGCCTTGATTTTCAATTGGTTCGGACCAAACTCCTCGCCGAGCAAAAATCTGCCCGGAATGCCATTGCCTATTTCAGCGCAGCGCTGGGACCGGAAAATTTCGGCAACCCCATTGCGCAACGCTATGGGCTGGTGAGCTCGCTGTTGCGCGACAATCAGGTCGCGAAAGCCGGCCGTGAGATGTCGCTGCTGCTCAAACAGGCCAATTCCAGCCCCTCGTCCAGCAACAACGCCATGATCGCAACCCTGCAAGGGGAAGTTTTGCGTGCTGAGAAAAATGACGCCGCGGCACGGGCGTTTTACCGGACTGCCATACTGAATTTTCCCGATCACCGCGCACTGATATACGACTACACCGACCTGCTGCTGCAAGACAAGCAGCCGGAAATCGCCGTCAAGCTGCTCACCGAACAAGTCGCACTACACCCAAGCGACACCAACCTCTATGATCTGCAGGCCAGAGCCTACGCCATGCTAGGCAAGCCCCTCGAACAGCATCAGGCTCAGGCATACAGCTATGCCTGGCAGGGCAGGCTGAATGCCGCGATTGAACAGTTGCGGATAGCCAAACAAGCGGGGGGAAGCTTTTACCAGCTCTCTTCCATCGAAAGCGATATTAGCGAGTTACGCCAGATGCTGGAACCGGCCAAGAAACACTAGCCGTTGTCAGCGCGTTTCAGCGCGTTTGATGAACCCCGGCATTTCCGCCAAGTGCGATCAGCCACAGGACGGAATGCCAGCCAGGATCAGCGAGCCCACATCAAGAGCAAAAAAAGCCCCTCTTGCGAGGGGCTGATGCTTGCAACACTACCCTGCGGTAGTTTATGAGGAAAGATTAACCGCAAGATTTAGGCAAGATAGCTGGGGGCAGTCCACCTGCACCAACCGCCGCAACACTACCAGCTGTTGGAGCTGTAGTAGTACCTGTGTTTGCGACGGTGGCTGCGATTGTCGGATCAGCTGATGCATCACCGTTTGCACAAGTCCAACTTCCAGAAACGGTGTTGTAAAACATATGCACGCTAGCTCCTACGCCAGCAGCAGCCAGCAATTTATTGTTTACGCCGGTGGTATTATACGTCGCCACGAGGGACGAAATTGTTGGAGCAGTAAAAACGGATGGAGCAGTGGCAGTCGGAGCAGTGGGAGCTGTATTGCCGCCTGTTGTTGGGCATACTCCTGCTGTGCTACCTGTTTTATTCACACAGATTGTAGCAACGTACTTCCCAGAAGTAATCCCTGTTACACCTGGTACGCTTGCAGCAGTTTCAGCGGCCGAGTCCAAATAGAATTGACCGTTTGATGTGAATGACTCAGTCATGGGTGTCTTCAAGCCATCCAGCAGCGTGAAGGCTTCAGCAGCCTGCGCACGGGCGGTATAGTCGCCGTAGGCTGGGATTGCCACGGCGGCCAGAATACCGATAATCGCGACCACGATCATCAGTTCGATCAGGGTAAAGCCATTTTGGATATTTTTCATCATGATTAATGCTCCTTAGGTATTGAATTGAACACATTTGAGTTATGTGTTGCGGTATTGCAATGCAATTGCCATGCCAATATTACATACAGTTGTTTTTATTAAATAATTTTTAATGTTTTGAGTGGTAAGGCTACTGCGAACAACCTAATTTCGTCACTGACTGACGATTTTTGTCAGCACTGCCCGCTACTGAATCAGATTTACCCCGGGTATCTTGCTCACATCCACATCATCAATCTGCTCGGGCGCAAGAAATTTCCTAGCATATTCAAGATAGACTTTTTCCCGCATGAATACATCGAACAAGTCTGGATCAATATGTCCACTCAGCATGAACTTGCCGAGTATGGTCAGTGATTCGGTGAGGGTTTTGCCCTTCTTGTAGGGCCTATCCTTGGCGGTGAGCGCCTCGAAAATATCCGCTATCCCCATTACCCGGGCCTGCACCGACATCTGGTCGCGCGTCAGCCCGCGCGGATAGCCCTTGCCGTCCATGCGCTCGTGATGACCGCCGGCATATTCCGGAACATTCTTGAGATGTCTCGGCCAGGGCAGCGACTCCAGCATCTTGATGGTGACCACGATATGGTGGTTGATGATGGCACGCTCGGCAGCGGTCAGCGTGCCGGCGCGTATGGTGAGATTCTCGACTTCGTCGTCGCTGAGAAAATTGGCCTGCTTGCCATCAATATCGCGCCATTGATGGGCCGCGATCCTGCGCACCCGCTGCTGCGCCTCGGCAGACATTGCCTCGCTGCCGACATTGCAGTGGCGTAAAAATTCCCGGTCCTGGTCAAGCTGCATTGTCAGGGCCGCGCAGGCTTGCCGGGCCGCCTCGATCCGAGGCACATCTGCGCCTGCTGCGGCAACTTCGCGCAACATCGATATCTCGGCATCGCGCTTGAGCACTTCGAAACGGGTATCCAGCAAATGAATCCGGTCGAAAAGGGTATGCAATTTGGTCGCTTTGTCCACCACATGCACCGGCGTGGTGATTTTTCCGCAGTCGTGAAGCAGGCCGGCGATTTTCAACTCGTGCCTGTCCTTGTCTGTCATCACAAAATTCTTGAGCGGGCCCTGGGTAGTGCGATTCACCGCTTCGGCCAGCATCATGGTCAGTTCAGGCACGCGCTCACAGTGACCGCCGGTATAGGGCGATTTATCGTCGATCGCGGTATTGATGAGCTGAATGAAGGATTCGAACAACTTCTCCAATTGATCGATGAGATGACGATTCGTCAGCGCGATGGCCGCCTGCGAAGCCAGCGATTCCAGCAATTGCTGGTCATCCCGTGAGAACGGGATGATTGCGCCGCTCTGCCCGTCCAGCGCATTGATCAATTGCAGCACGCCAATCACTTCGTTTTCATGGTTGCGCATCGGGACAGTCAGGAATGACTGGGAACGGTAACCGGTCTTTGCATCAAATTGCTTGGTGCCTGAAAAATCGTAGCCCTCGGCGGCATACGCATCGGGAATATTGACCGTTTCGCCGCTGAGTGCCGAATGACTGACCACCATGGCGTGATTCGGATTGCCGGCACGATCGTAAAGCTGGACGGGATAATATGGGATAGGCTCACCGCTGGTTCCGCCCATCGAGAAGTTCAGCTTATTGTTGCGCAGTATTTCAAAGCACAACACCCGCTGCAGCTGCTCATGCAGATAGAGCGTGCCGGCATCGGCACGGGTAATGCGCATCGCCGCAACCAGAATGGTTTCCAGCAAAGTGTCGAGATCGCGCTGCTGCGACAAGGCGATGCCGATCTCGTTAAGATCCTTGAGTCGATCAAGCAGATTGTCGGACGAATTCATGCGTTTACTTGATGCAAACTGCACGCACCTGGTGCATATTGGTTATACCCTGCAGCACTTTTTCTACGCCGTCCTGTTTCAGTGTGTGCATTCCTTCATCCAGCGCGATGGCCAATAACTCCGCGACCCGCGCATGTTCCTGAATGGCTTTCTTTACTGCATCCGTACCAAGCAGCAATTCATGCAGGCCGACCCGCCCGCGATACCCGGTGCCCATACATTTATCACAGCCAACCGGCTCATAGATCGTGAACTGTCCCTTGTCATCGGCAAACAGTTTTCGCCACTCGGCATACAGTGCCTTCATCGCAGCAGCTGGATCTTTCTTCCAGGACACGGTATTGGCCAGCTCAACACTGTATTCGTCCAGCATCAGCTTGATTTCATCGGCTGTCGCAATATGCGGCTTCTTGCAATCGGCACACAAACGCTTTGCCAAACGCTGCGCCAGGATACCCAGCAATGCATCGGCAAAATTGAACGGATCCATACCCATATCCAGCAGACGGATGATGGATTCGGGCGCGCTGTTGGTATGCAACGTGGCAAACACCAGGTGACCGGTCAGCGAGGCTTCGATGCCGATCGAAACGGTTTCCTTGTCGCGCATCTCGCCAACCATGATCACGTCCGGATCGGCGCGGAGAAATGCGCGCATGATGGTGGGGAAATCCAGGCCTGCTTTTTTGTTGATCTGCACCTGGCGCAGGCCCTTCTGGGTGATTTCCACCGGATCCTCGACCGTCCATATCTTGGTTTCCGGCTTGTTGATGAATTTGAGGATGGAATGCAGTGTGGTGGTTTTACCGGAACCGGTTGGCCCGCACACAAAGAACAGGCCGTAAGGTTTCGTAACCGTCTCCTGTATCAGTTCGTTGTTGCGCGCCGAAAATCCCATTTTCTCCAGCGGCAATGGCTCGCCGGAAGCAAGGATACGCATCACCACGTCCTCCACACCACCCTGTGAAGGAATGGTCGCCACACGCAACTCGATATCCAGCGGGCCGAATCGCCTGAACTTGATCTTGCCATCCTGAGGTTTGCGCTTCTCGGAAATATCCAGGTCGCACATGATTTTCAGACGCGTCACCAGCGCATTGCGGTAAGTGGACGGCACTTCGATGTAGTTCATCAATGAACCGTCCTTGCGCACCCGAATCACCGTCTTGGCCTTGCCCGGACCCGGCTCGATATGGATGTCCGACGCACCCATCCGGTAAGCATCCATGATGACCTTGTTGACCAGTTTGACCAGTTCGTTATCCGCGGCAGCGCTGACATCTTCCTGGCTGACCCCGGTTAATTCCTCCTCATCACCTCCCATGCTGGTTAACAACTCGTCCATGGACGACTCGTCGCCCGCGAGCATAGTCCCGCCTTCTGAAGCAGTACTGCCGCCATAGAACAAGTCCAGGGTTTGTTTAAACTCGCGTAACGAGCAAACCTGGTAGTTCAGACGACTCTTGGAGAAAATGTTGTTGACCACCCGCGAGGCCTGAATCCGTTCCGGGTCGGTGGTCAAAATCATCAACCCCTCCTGGGTTTCCTCGACAGGAATCCAGTGACTGCTTTCAACATACTCCCGCCTCAGGTTCTTCAACAAGTCGGCGGGTTTGATGCGGTCGCCCCGGTAAGACTGGTAAGGAACGCCGAAAAATCTGGATAGCGCCTTGCCCAAGGCTGCGGGGCTGACCTGAAATTCGTCCAGCAGAACCTCTTCGATATCTATCCCCTTGCGCCGCGCAGTGCGTGTCGCCAATTC
>Ga0307376_10003103_pt1 | contig 15679 bp, 19 predicted proteins | sample TR2MG_FD_202536 | JGI IMG/M metagenome (GOLD analysis project Ga0307376, IMG submission 202536) | Soil microbial communities from Risofladan, Vaasa, Finland - TR-2 | ecosystem: Environmental > Terrestrial > Soil > Coastal area > Acid sulfate soil | place: Finland: Risofladan, Vaasa | collected...
TCTGTCTCTGCACTCTGAAGGAAACCACTGACCCTACGCTTGAAATGCTGGCCAGATGTTCATCTTTCTGAAGCTTAACCACTCCCTCGTTCCACATCATAAAGCTCCTCTTGTGTCTCCCGTGTTTTACGTGTAGAAATCCAACTGGCTTATCTGAACGAGTAATGAATAGCTTTTCTATTTTTGCAAAAACCCTAATTGAGGTTCCTATGTTGATGGCGTCCAGTTTGTCGAATGACATTATTTTGTCGTCAATGCCGAGATTGGCGTTAATGGCCTCTATGTCTATGGTGCTAAATTCAGAGTGGAAAATCTCACCGCCACACACATCCGTCTCATTTTTAATTACTCTCTCCAGATTTCCAGCAGCCCTATCTTTTGACTTTCTCCGCTTAAAGAAATCATTAGCCAATTCGAATCTTCCTGTTATATCACTCGGATTTGGTAAAAACTCGTCGAAACATCCAGAATATATGAGAGCCAGCATGGCTGTTTTATTAACCAGCGATGACTCTACGATATTCAAAAATTGATTAAAACTGGTGAAGGGCCTCTTCTGCAAAATACTTGGAAGCGCCTTGGCTCCCATGCCTTTTATGAAACCAAATCCGCATCTAATGTCGTCCCCTTCTACGCTGAAGTAAATATCGCTCTTGTTGATATGGGGAGGGAGTATCTTGATTCCCAAGCGCCTTGCTTCAAACAGATAATCCACCAGCTTGTTCTCTCCAGTTTTTGGATTTTCCGTATTTGGAGTGTTGCTCATAAGCATGGCCATAAACTCTTTTGGATAATGCGTCTTAAGATACATACTCTGATAGGCCATGAAACCATAAGCAACCGAATGAGCTTTGTTGAAACCATATCTAGCGAATGCCTTAATTTGATAGAAGATTTCATCCGAAACTTCCACGTTGCAGGATATTTTTTTACTTACCACCCCGGCGTCCAGCTTTTCTTCTAAGATTTTCAAATCAGTTGCTGTTGATGGAATCTCGGAATCATCAGTTATCGTTCTAATAACATTAATTCTCCCGGTCACTCCATTTTTTACACAACTCTCAACAAACAGCTTTTCGTATTTGGCAAACTGATTTATACCCTTGGACAGGTCAATCTTACCCTTGCTAACGATACTCCTAAATGCATCTGCCTCGTCTGGAGCCCATCCGGCAAGCTCATTTGCTATGCGGATGATTTGCTCCTGATAGAGAATAATTGAATACGTTTGATTGAGAATTGGAATAAGCTTTGGATGAAGATAATTTGGTTTCTCAAAACCGTTTTTTACCTTCCAAAACTTTGTCTCCATTCCTGCATCAAGAGGACCGGGACGATTCAAAGCGTTCACAGCGGCGATGTCGTCAAATTTATTTATCTTAATCTTTTCAAGAAGCTTTCTAATCCATGCCCGCTCAAATTGGAACACTCCAACGGTCCTAGCCTCGTAAAAAGATTGAATTACCTTTTTATCTTTTAAGGAAATGTTGTTAATGTCTATGTCAATGCCGTGAAGCTTTTTAACCAACTTTAGGGTGTCATGAATAATAGTAAGTGTGTTGACTCCTAAAACATCAAATTTTATTAATCCAATCTTGCTGAGTTCTCGGCTTTCCCCTTCTTCCCAGCAAGTTACCACCTCTTTGTTTCCGTTCTTGTTTTCCTTAGCCTCTTGTAGGCCAACAACGTCATGCAAATTAAAGGGAGCAATGACAATTCCAGCTGGGTGCTTTGTGACCTGCCTTACATTTCCTTCAATTTTAGCGCACATCCCATAGAGATTCCTGCTGGCGTATTTATCAAAGAACCTTCTGGCAATAGGGTTAGAGTTGTAGGCCTTATCCAAGGTGTCTTCTAAATCCATAGACTTAGTTGCCTCTTCAACCTCCTCCAGAGGAATGTTCTCTATTCTACTTATGTCCTTCATGGCAGACTTGGCCTTAATGGTTCCGAAGGCAATGATATTGGCTACATGGTCATGTCCATACTTGGCAACCAAATATTCCTTGACCAACTCTCTCTTGGTGTCTTCAAAGTCCATGTCAATGTCTGGAAACTCTTGAGACTTGGTTTTTATTAAATCTAACTCCAAAGCCACAGGGTCTTCATCAGTAACTCCAAGCACAAATAGGGTCAGTAGGTGCGGCTCGTTTTTCACCTTACCATTGGTTTTTGAATACTCAACACATTGCTTGAAATATTGAAACAAATCATTGACATAGTCTGGATTCTGGTCATTGAATATTTTAAATTCTCTATCCAGACGCTCCATATATTTAGTACTATTCAACTCGAGCTTGTTGAGCTTTTCCACGCACTTATCTTTTATAATCTGAAGAGACATCAGGACTTCTTCTCCCAAGGCATTTCGGCAATATCTAATTTGTATTTAGCACTACTTCGTGTTTTATTAATAAATCTTGAAAATATCAAATCATGCTCAACTGGGTCAATTTGAGTTATGCCAATACAAAAGGCAATCAGACTCCCACCGACTGAACCCCTGCCGGGTCCGACCATGATGTCATTCTCTCTACACCAGTTAATCAAATCCCAGACGATAAGGAAGTACTCCTCAAAGTGTAGGTCGAGGATAATCCCAAGCTCCTCTCTTAATCTATCGTCGTAGACCTTTTTGAGGTCTCCATTGAGTAGAATTTTTGGGGCTATTTTTAACTTCGCCCCTTCCTTAATTAAGTTTACAAAAAACTGCTTTGGGGTTAGTTTTCCCGTATCGAACTTGGGCAATAATGGTTCGCTACTTAGAACCTGAAACTTCTCAACCTTATTGGCGATGTTTATTGTGTTCTCGATGGCCGCATTAAACACCTCTTCGGGCATGTAATGATGCTCTCTTAGCCAAGTTTCTTTCAGTTCCTCAAAAGACTTGAAATACAAATCTCTAGTATTGTAAAAATAGTCGTCGCTATTGGTTTCCTTCTGCTCTTTGAGTTTGTCAGAATTGGCCGATACGTTCCTAGACTTATTGTTTAGGGTTACCACTATCTCATGAAGACGGACGTCTTCCTCTTCGAGATAATGAACATCTTGAGTTATGACCATGGGGAGGTTGTGTTTTTGCGCCATTTCCATCAAAACGCCATTTACCATTTTTTGTTCTTCCATCTCGTGAAGCTGCATTTCTAGATAAAAGTCGTCTTTGAATATTCTCTTATATTCCTTAAGGTAGTGCTCGGCTCTTTTATAGTCTCCACCCAAAATATTATAGGAAATCTGGCCGCCAAGACATGCGGAAGAACAAATTATACCCTCACTATACTTCTCCAAAATACTCATATCTATTCTTGGCTTAGAATAAAATCCGTACAACCAGCCATGAGAGGTGAGTTTGATTATATTTTTAAAGCCCTCTCTATTTTTAGCTAGAAGTATTACGTGATTTGACTTCTTATGCTTCTTCTTTAGGGCTTTCAGTCTAACCACCTGCTCAGCCTTGCTATCAATCTCTCTTAGATGGTCATCAAACAGCGTTTTATATTTCTTGTCCAACTCACTCTCTGAAGTAAAGTTGTCGTTTCCATTCATTTTGTCTGCCCATGCGAACAAGGGGTTCTTTTCCTCGTACACAGCCTCTTCCTCAATCTCTGATATTTTTTTGTCTATATTTTTTATTAGGTTTATGTCTTCGCAGATATAGGCTTCAACCCCTAGGATTGGCTTTATTGGGTCTATGCCCCATCTCTTATCTGGATTGGTGCAGGTCTGATAAAATTTAATCCAACCTGAAATTGTGCCGTGGTCAGTCAGAGCAAGGGCGGGCATGCCCATTCTTGCAGCCTTCTTGACTAGGTCGGGAATCTTGCATATGGAATCTAGGGCCGAATAATCGCTATGTGTATGTAGCGATATGTAATTATCAATCAACGTCATTCTCCGTCTCATCGTCCCCCGGCTGAACCATGTTGGGGTTTATGATACTCTGAATATGCCTAAAAATGCTCTTCCTTAAAAACGTAATGTTTTTAAATTTATTAATTATAGTATATTTAATTTGAGCCTGCTGTAATACTCTCAACAAATCTGTGGTCATCTTCTTTTCTAAAGCGTTTGTTGCCATTTTGGTATTTCTAACGACTATGGCTTTGTACTCCCAGTTCCTTCTTCTTTTTTTAAACTCCTTCATATATTCCTTGTAGAGTTTAACGTCGCTCATCTTGCAGTAAAGAAGATTCGTTATATGCCCATTTTCTACGAATATTGGTTGGGGCTCCATTTTCCTCAGCTCCCTATCAAAATACAGCCTATCGTCTCTGTTGAACTCCTTAAGCATTACAAGTTCGTTAAATAATCCACACGTTACAGAGTGTCCACAAGTAACTTTGGACAAATTCTCTTTACTTATATCTTCCAGTATAGAGAAATCATGTCTCTTTAGGTATTTATTTATATTTAGATTCGAAGAAGGAAGTGGGTCTACCACCATCACAAATTCGCTTGGCTTGTTTTGTTCCATTTAGATGGTCACCGCTTTGTTGTAAATCCGTATTCCTACCCCGGATTCTTCACACATTATCTTCGTAACTTCTATGTCTTCTCTCCATCTCTCTGCAAAAGATGTGTCCTTGAATTTTTCGCTATCACCGTTTAGGATGATTTCTTTTATTCCCGCCTGTAGTAGTAGCCCACAGCACGCTGAACATGGATATGTGTCTATATACAGTCTGCATCCATTTATGGATTTTCCATTCTTGGAAGCCAAAGCCACCAAATTACCCTCCGCATGAACTACAAACTTATACTTAAGAGCCCTGTCGTTATATCGCTCTGGGGTGTCTTTGACTTTTTTTGGAAATCCATTAAATCCAAAAGCCACGGGAACGTTGTCCTCGTCAACAGCAATAGCTGCAAATTGGGATGACGGGTCTTTTGACTTGTTTTTATACTCTCTAACTAGGTTAAAGAATAGTTCATCCCACGGAACGGCCTGTCTCATTTATAGTTCTTCCATTTTTCCAGTGCCTGTAACGACGCTGGGGGCTGATGCCGGAGAAGGCGGTGACGTAGCCACCGCAGGGGCAGAGGCGGGGGCGCTTGCGACCAGTCGTGCTTTTAGTTTATTGGCGTCATCGGCAATGCTGACAATCTCTTCGAGCTGCGATATGTATCCGGCCAGCCTCTGCTGTTCTCCAGATAGTTGCTCTTCTATCTGTGACTGCTTTCCAGTTAGCTTAAGCTCGTATTCTTTGTGGTTAAAATTGCCCAAATTGAATCTTTTTAGGAAGCGAACCTCTACTCCCACTTCTTCTGACATGTGGACCTCCGATTTTGTTAATGACCTTCTTAAGCATTATAGGTCGTTTATTGTATTAGTTCAAGACATCCTAGGCAAATTTATCCACTACTAGACCTTTTTCTTCGGTCTCATTTTGGATTGCTCTATATTTCTCTCGCTCCACGGCCTGCTTGGCGTTATACCGATAGATATGTTTTTTTACATTATCTATAAGATGCTCTCTTATTGAGTTGACCACTCGTTGTCCCCTAGTATAACGTGACTATGGAGAGCGTCGCCAGAAGAACTATCGTTGGGACAACCACCAACAATATGGTTATCCAGTCCATTTTTCTCACTGCGGCGGCAAATTCAACTCTCCTATCCAATCCCCTAGTAAATCTTCTTCTGTCCTTTTTACGTCTCTGTTTCATAGCTGAACCTTCTCACGTGAGTCGGCTATTCTGGAGTAACGAAGATGTGCGTGGCGCAGGGCATCTACGATGGTTTTATGGGCATAATTTGGCTCAGAGACAACTCTTTTGATGTCTAAGTTCAATACCTCAACCCTCTCTCCCTTGAAGCCACGGACTCCTATTATTATTTCTTCTTCTTTCTGCATTTAGTTTTTCCTCCTATTACTTATATAAGCAACCACAATTGGCGTAATACATCCAGTAATAAGCAGAGCAATGATTTCTATGGACCAGTCGTTGTCTTTGGCCTTCTGTTGAGGGGCGTCGATAATCATTTGCTGCTCGTCTTTGTGGTTGGAAGTCATCGCCGAGAGGGTTGTTGAAATCACCACTAGCGTCGTTAATGCAATTGCTGTTAATGTCTTTTTACTCATCCAAGGTCTCCTTTTCTTGTTTTTTATTCCACTCTGATTTTTTTAATCTTGCAAAATAGGCCCTTAATTTTCTCAAGGATAACGCTTCCATTTTTCTAACGGCACTTGCTTTGACCCCAGTCACATTTGCTACAGCTTCTCTGGATTGTCCGCCACCGCCGAAATACATTTCCTTCATAACCATGAGCTCTTTGCTGTTAAGAACTTTATTCATAGCATCCAACACATCTTCCATCTCCAATTGATGAAAGATGGAGGACTCAAGATTGGTGGGGTCTGCTAATTCCGGAAATATATCTAGAGCCTCGTGTGCAACTGTAATCGGTTTGTTTAAGTAGAGATAGTTTCCATCGCTAATGGCATTCATAGCTTGCTGAGCATTATACTCAGCTATTCCGCCTCCAGAGAGGTCCATAACGCCGCCTCCCCTTTTGCGGAGTATCGTAAATGCATTTTTCGCCCCACGAGTTATGGGAATCGATGTCTCTTGTAGTTTCTCTATCCACATATAATTTCTTATCCACGGCAAGGCGTAAGTAGAAAAACAAAAACCCCTACTATGGTCAAATCCGTCCAAAGCTCTAGACAGACCCATCATGCCAGCTTGGAAATAATCATCTACCGACGTTTTGGTCTTTGCGGCGAACTTATTCGCAGTGCTGGCCACCAATTTGGCATTTATCATCAGAATATCTTCTCTAAGTCCTTCTTTTACGGCTCCGGGCTTGTGTTCTTTGTATTGCTTAATCAAAGAAACAATCTCCCTTGCGCTAGGAGATTTCCTTAGCAGATGTTCTCTCAATAGTGGGGTGAATTTTGAATAAATCATATAATGTCTTTCACTTCGAATGTTTAGTGGCAAATTTTGTCATGTTCAACATCCGCATAATAAACACGAGCAGAGGGGATATTTCTTCACCCCACGGCCCGGATTTTTTGGATTAAACTAATATCCATAGATGACCCAGTCGGAGCACACATCTATCTTATTTCTTTTTTGTCTTATTTTCAACTATTACTTTAGGTGCCTCGTCCACCTCCAACTGAGCATCCTCCTCGGCTTCTTCCGGGGTAGGCAGTGCTGGGTCTTCTTCCTCGGACTCATCTGGGGCCTCCATGGACTCTTCTATTTTCTCCCCAATTGCGGTGTTCATCTTGGTTTTATTCATTATACCAATAGCTTTGTTCATTTCATCAAGGCTTTCCTCCGTGGTGTTCTCTTCCCCAATCTGTTTTAAATAAAGATTGCGCTTCCACTTCCTCAGAAATTCAAAAACCTTAATGGGCTTCCAGCCATAATCAAACTGCAAGGTTTCCTGTAGGGCAAGAACCGTCTCTATATTGTCCTCCAGCCCATTCTCTCCGGCTGAAACCAATAAGACATCTGCGCAATACTTTAGCGCCTCGGCCTTTGTTCTACCATACAAAACCCCATCCGGATTCCCGCACACCGAGATAACCAAGTCTTTATGCCTCACCCCCATGGTGTCGAGAACTTCTGGCTGAGATTCATCCTCCACTTCGTCCTCTGGAACTCTTGGAACATCATATCCAAAGACCTCCACTGTTGGCGTTTTTTCTTTAACCTTTTCGTTTTCCATTTACTGCTCCTTTACGACCTAGCATCAAATACGGTTTTCTCTTCCCTACTTCTTGAATTCATGGTCTTGATAAATTGGCTGTTCACCGTCTTTCTAAGGTTCTCGGCAGAACACGTCTTGCAAATCCAAGCAAATAAGAGTTGATATACATTATCTTTATCCACCCTAAGAGGGACCTGACGACACTCATCGAAGGACTTAGTCTTAGAGCAGAAGTCGCAATTGACTTCCACTTTGTTATCTGCTGCCATTGGGTGCTCCTGTCTTTCTTGATGACATTTGAGCAGCTGTCATTTCATTCGGGGAGACTATGCCTGCTTTAGCGGCCTTTTTCTCCTGAGCAATTTCCGCAGCTACTCTGTCGGGGAGTAGGTTAAGTTTTTGTATCGCCGATACGTTAACAACCACTTCGTCAGACCCAGTGGAAAGCGAGTCATAGTCCACCGGAGCGTCCCCATTAGGTGTTGGGAGCAACCAGACCACGTTTTTAATTCTGATAAATTGACCCTTGGGTTCAAACGACGCTATTGTTTCCTTATGCGTTTTGCTGTCTCTAATTGTTGCGAACTTAACAAAATCATCCTCATCCACAATCTGGCATAGATATTCCTTAATACCTATGGTCATGGAATAATATCTATCTGCTTCCTTCTTAGTTACACCTACAATTTCCATTTTAATCTCCTATTGTGTCGGCCAAATACTGCCAATCGACAGATGGCTCTGTTTTAACCGGGTGTTTCTCCAAGTCATCAACTGCCTGCTTAAATAAATCCGGATTGAATGATATGCTTTCCTGAATAACGGGTCTTTTGATGTGCCTCTTTTCGGTCTCCAATTTAGCCGAACCGCAAACAATACAACTGGCTATTTCAAGCGGAGAATTAAACACAGCCTCGCATTCTCCACACAGACTCTTATTATAGTCAAAACCATAAGCAACCTCGAAGGAGGTGAATGATTCTCCAAACATAGAACTCGCATCTGACTTTCTCCAGCCATTCTTAATAGCGAACTCATTCCCGCTACAATTAGACAAGTCCATCCCGGCGAAGGCGTACTTACACACATCGTGGGATGGGTCGAGTTTTGTGGTCCCGGGTTTTTCAAGGGTTGTTATCATCTGGTACTTCATGTTAGCACTTAGTCCATCCACATGAAGAACACTTAACGCAGCCTTCCTCACGAATGATGCTTTCTTCTTCGCATTGTGGGCACTTAGCTCCGTGCTCCTTAGCGCCATTTTTAATATACTTCTTAAGCACTCTTGAGATAGCCTTATTAAACGAAGTGATGGTTCCGTCTGACTTTTCCAATTGCTGTACGATGAAATGACTATCCACGCCATGTCGAAGAGACGTTGAAATCAATCTTGTGATTGCTCCCTGCGTGTCATTGAACATATCGCTGATGTTCTTAAGGATGGTATCTTCTCCGATATGTAAAGAGTACACCCCCTTGCTTTCCTTCTCAATATATCCCTTGGAAGTTTTGCCAAGTTCTACCTTCTTTGGTTTACCACAGAAGAGCTCATAGGGTTTGTCGTTGACTAAGCCCACCATAACCGCCCACTTAGTTCCGTCTGCTGTAATCTGAAATATATCACAAGGAATCTTCTTGGGGCGCTTCACTGCCGCATATGAATTTTCTGTAGCGTGGGGCAGTTCTACTTCCCCCTCCGCTATGGTTTCAAGAATTGCGTCTCTACATCCCTTCCGATAAACCGTAATCCCTTTAAGTCCAGCCTTCCACGCCTCCGTGTAAATTTTTGACACGTCTTCTACGGTGGCATCCTCCGGAAGATTGACCGTTGAGCTGATTGCGTGGTCAATATGCTTTTGTGCGGCTGCTTGTATTCTAACCCTTTGTTCGTAGTTTAGGTCATATGCCGTACTTCCGTAGTACGGAGACTTGGTCATATCAGTCTCCCCCGTAATTTCCATCCACGTCTCAACGCCAAGCGTATTAACGTTGAATATCTGGAATTTATCCCCTTTACCATCTACAAAGTCAACTCTAGACGTTCCATCATTTGAGTTTATTTTTTTCTTTCTTGTAAACGTCATGGCGAAGGCTGGTTCTATTCCCGAAGTGGTCTGAGTCAAGATTGACACACTTCCAGTCGGGGCTATAGTTGAAATACATATGTTTCTTCGTCCATACTTCTTCATGTCTTTTTCTAATTCGGGGGCATCCTTGAATAATTGCTTAATAAAGGCGTTGTTCTCTTCCTTTTTAAAACTATAGAAGCTGAACGCACCACGAGCTTTGGCCAAATCTATCGAGCATTTATATTCCGCAATCTTCTTGGCCTTAAAGATATTGTCGATGGCTTTAATCGAGTCTTCCCCACCATATTTCATCCCTAAATAAGCTATCGTGTCTCCCACGCCTGTTACACCAAGGCCCGTCCTTCTGCCCGATTCTGCATTGCGTAAAAATTCCGTCCACGTTCTGAGCTCGGTGGCCTTAATATAGTCTGGTTCTGGGTCTGCCTCTACTTTGGCAATAATCTTATTCATGCACTCTATTTCCAAATCAACCATATCATCCATCAATCGCTGAGCCTTTGTGACGACCTCACTCCACTTAGCATAATCAAACGAAGCTTCTGCCGTAAACTTATTGTCCACAAAAGACGCCATGTTGAGTGTGATTAACCTACATGTGTCGGCATTCATGGAAATTTCAGAACATGGGTTGCTCGAGTGAGGCAGGAAGCCTTCTTCGGCGTATGCTGAGGCCGGATGGTCTTTAATAATATTATCTATGAACATCAATCCCGGCTCCGCTGTCGCCCATGCGGTTTTTATAATCTCGTTCCACACCTCTCTAGCGTCAACCATTTGTTTGAACTTGGGCTTATCTGCGTCTACTGGCCAGCGCTGCTCGTATTTACCGCCCTTCTCGACAGCTTTTAAAAACTCGTCTGTCAAGAATACGGAAATATTAGCTCCGGTAACCTTATCTAAGTCCTTTTTAATCGTGGCAAATGTTAGAACTTCAGGATGATGCACACTGACTGTCATCATCAGAGCTCCCCTGCGTCCCTGCTGACCAACCTCTCTAATGGAGTTGGAAAATCTTTCCATATATGAGGCGATTCCATCAGTCGTTAGAGAGCTGTTGTTGGTTGCCATGCCCTTTGGCCTGATGGGAGAAATATCAAGACCAACACCACAGCGCCTCTTACTTAATTGCAGAATCTGCTGGTCCGTGTATCCAATGCCGCCGTAACTATCATATAACTTTGGCAAGACCACACAATTGCTGATTGAGCTAATCTGATACGGATTTCCAATCACAGCCATTGGCGACCCCTGAGGAACTACGTATTTGAAGTCCTTGAGTAGGGCAAATATCTCATCGAAACCCATTGGGTCGGGATATTTCTTTTCAATTCTAGCAAACTCTGAAGCCAACCTTTTGTGCATATCATCAGGGGTGTTTTCTTCGTAATTCCACTCGTTGTTTCCCCACTTTTTAAGGGCATATTTCTTTGTGAAAGTATCTCCGGCCAAGTCGTCTCCATTAAAAAATTCCACCGACTTTTTCTTAGCTTCCTCAAACGTTGCCATTAGTATCTTCTCCTTATTTACCCAAGACTTGCATCAGTCTTTCGTTGTTTTGTATTTTGTTGATATGCTGCTCATATTTAGATTCTGGTAATTTCATCTTCTTCATTATTTCGTTTTTTGTGTATCCTTCCGACAGAAGGGTCATAACCCCAAATGAGCCGGAGTCCATCCTATCCTTAACCCCAAGCAACTCCAAGTCAAACATAGCCTTCTCTAGTCCGGCCTGCTGCTTTCTACACGAAACCACGTCTACGAGGCTTCCTCCGGTGGAAGAACTAGAGTTGTCAAAAAGCTTATTTAATGATACCTCACTACTACCCCTATTTTCCATAACTTTTAAATAAAAATTGCACATTGAATGTTTGAACTTTTCGCCTTTTTCTGAACCCCTAGTCATCTCTTTGGTTTTGTGTTTTAAAAAATAAGGACATCCCTTGCAGGTGGTCTTGGATATGACACCACCCTTAGTGGGGCATTTGTCTTTTCCCAGTCTAAGGTATTGGTATTTAGTTTTGGGGTCTATAGCATGATTGAAACTAACGTTTTTGCTCGAATCAAATTTTGTTGAATATTTTTTTGACTTATACTTATATACCATCCCACCAAGCTTTCTGTGCCACGCCGTATACACATACGTCGAGAATTGGATATTCAAAGTCTCGTCGTATTTATCCAATGCGTCAATTAGCTTTAATCTGCATTCTTGCAACATGTCGTCCACATCGTGGAAGGGGATTCTTCCGGTCCAGTTCGTAAGCATTCTCTTTAGCTTTGGCTCATAGAAGCCAACAATATCTTCAAATCCATCGTAGCTTTCTGAATCATATGATATTATAGTGTTGTTAGAGAGACGTATTTGCTTTTTCATGGCCTATTTAATTTTGAGAAGAGTTGGATTTTGTAAAATATCTGCATCGCATGAGCGCTTAAAATCACAGCACCAACAAAAATCATTTGGAGTGGCTCTCCAGTCCTTGTCTTCGCCATTGGCCTTCAATTCCCTTATCTGCTGAGCGACTTTTTTAATCTCCGAAAACATGTCCTCCTCCTTGGAGTGGTCATACTCTCCTGAGGTCATTTTCTCAATCTTAAGGAAGTCCAACACCCTCATTATACCAATATCCGTCCTGTTGATTATTTTCTTCAACGCCGCCGAGTATAGTGACAATTGCGTTGTTTTGTCAATTCCAGCTGCTGCTTTGGAGGTTTTATAATCTAGAACCCGATAGTTGTCTTCATTTATTTTATCAATCCTATCTATGTATCCTTTAACCGCAAGTAGGTCGTCTATTACTATATAAAACGGCTTCTCGACGAACATTACCTGAGACTCATACAACTCTTCTCTTTTAAGGTATTTGCGTATTATATTTTGGCAATCTTCTTTTTGTTTATCGGTAATCGCAGGAAGGTCTGTATTGAAGGCTAATCTATGATACTTCTTAACTGCGGATACATATGCTCGTTTGATAAGTTCTTTTTTATCATATGGCATCCCCCGCTTCCTAAAGTAAAGTATGTATTTATAAAATTTTTCAAAAATCAGATGTACGAAGTTTCCAAAAATAAGCCAAGGCCAGTATTTCCTTGGCATTTTAAGAATATAGTTGTAATAGTATTTGCGATTACAAGTCTTAAATGTTTCTACTGATGAAAATGAAAGTTCTAATTTTTGGTTTGACATTGTTTTCCCGCCTTGTTTTTGTTTTGTAGATATATTGTAGTCCGTTTTACAAAAGAAAACAAAGGAAAAATTCGTTCATTGTTAAGTTTTTCTGGATTTCACCGATTCATTAAACAAACGATTTACCTCATCCATCATATCATTCCTAATTCTATTATTTCTTGCCACTTCGTCACAAATAATGCGGACCTCGGAGTCACTCTTATTTTTATCTCGGCGGGCGTCTTCCAAATCCCACAGTATTTTATTTATCTTACCCAAGTGAAGTATGGCGTCCTCGATATTGCTGAAAGAAACTCCAGAAGCGTTTTCACTCTGATATATTTTATATTTTGGCTCCTCAAGCTTCATCTGCTTGCAGCCGTCAAGCGCATCTGATATATATTGGTGAACCTCTTCGTCCAATTCGTCTCTTTGTTTGCGAACTAATGAGATGAGCTTGGTCAATTTTTCATCCGCTTCCTCGACTCTGCCTTCTGATATTCTCAGATACAACGCATCCAGCCTGAGATTAGCAATAGAAAGCTTGTCGTGAAGAGAACCTAGTGTTTCTGCCATTTTTTCTTCTCCCTTTTCCATTTGTTCATATTCTAATCCAAGAGAAGTTCTGGATTTTCTCTACAAAACCTCTCTATTCTCTCTCTCATGGATGTCGGATGAGTTCCGTTGAAGTCATTCAGCTGGAAACTAAACTCATATTCATCTTTGGCATTCTTAATTTTAGCCAACTCTCTCTGCTTCTGCTCTTCGCTAAAATGGGCTTCATTAAAATAAAACTCATTAAGAGCCTTCTTTTTATCCAACATCTTCTTCGCACTTTTGACGTAGCCGTAGTGGTAAATATGAAGGTCGGGGCAGTATATGTCATTTTCATACTTTCTCAGAGATACAGCAAACCGTTGGGCATCATTTAAGCAAAACCCTTGGGCGTCGCCCCAGCTTACTACTCCAATATTATTTTTAAATACCCTTACTTCGTCTTCATAGCAATCAAATCCTTCACTGTAGGTCTTTCTTAAAGAATCGTAGTTTTTTTCGAAATGATAGTATTTAAACACAATGGCAATCTTATTATTTTTTTCGCAAAAATCTATCGACTCTTTTATTTGATTGAATTCATCCTCGTGAACACATTCATCTGCTTGTAAGTAAAAGCACCAATCTCCTGTGCATTTTTCCAGAGCTTTGTTTGTTTGATTGGAAAAAAAATTCGTACCATCTTCTGGTTTTTCCCAAACGCTATCAAAGATTACGCACTTGGGATTATCTCCAAAGTTATCTTGTATCAACTCTCTAGTTCCGTCATCTGAATCACCCACATTAATTACGTATTCATCAACCATCGGAAGTAGTGAATTAATGGATTCCACAACGGGGTAATCAAAGTTTATAGCGTTTTTAATGAGGGTGAACGCCGAAATTTTGTAGGGATACGTTTCGGGGGATGGAGCTACAGATTCATTCATTATTTCTTCCTCCGATAATCTGCTACCGACTTGCAGATTTTAATAAAATATTCATCCGGATAATCTCGTTTCATTCTGTTGATGTCCTTATGAACCCATTGAACATTACCAACCACATAACCTAGAGTGCTGTCTATTCTATCTAATGAAGCACTTTTATCTCTAACACTTGAACTTGTATCAAATTTTAATTCCAGACCACTCAAGGCGCATTTTCTATTTTGCTTCAAAAACAGGTCCCAAAGATATTCGATGGTAACATTAAATTCAAGATTCCTATCTTCGGCGCATTTTTTGATAATATTCCAGTGTCTGCCGCTAATTTCCTCATATCCCTTCCACGATGTACTATTTTTACCATTTACATAAGTTGAACATCCACAGGACTTTACGTTATTCCAAGTTAATCCTCCGGTGGTTGCTTCTTTCATATTTCCACAGTCGCAACGACATATCCATAGAATCTGGTTTTGATAACCTCTATGGTCAGCCAAACTTAAGACTGTTAATTTGTTAAATTTCTTACCAGTTAAATCATTCATTACTTTTATAAATCTACCTCTTTCTCAATATCCTCATTGACATTCCGGAACCATCCCATACCACTTCATATTTTCCAGTTGTCATAATTTCATTATAAAACTTAACCACTCCGGGATGCCCCACTGGGTCAATATCGTGCATGGCTATTAGTCCATTAGAAACAACGTATGGTTCAAATAATTCAAAATCTTTTTTTACACCCTCGTAAGAGTGATCGGCGTCAATCATGATGAACTTTAATGGCTTGTTCCATATCGTAGCCACCTGCTCTGATTTTGAGGCCATAATTACTACGTCGTCAAACAAGTCTCTCTCGATGAGATGGCGGGTAAATGCTAGATGTGTACTCTTCGAAAAAGCGTCTTCAATTGTTTCGGGACTTGGATATTTGGCATAGCCACCCAACTTGCAGGTCCCCAAATCTGGGTATTGAAAGAGGTAGTCCACACAGACGGCCTTTTTCCCCGTCTCCTTGGCTCCCAGAGCGATTGCACACGAGGTTCGGCCATACAGACTGCCTATCTCCATGATTTCCCCCTGAAGACCCTCTACGAGCACGACTGCCTCGTAGAGCTTGTAGCACTCTTCTGGAGCTGAGCCTATTATACCATCTACCAATTGCTTTATTTCTTGAAAGGTTTTCATACATTCTCCTGTTTATGTTGTTTTAGATTTTCTAAAAATTCGTTGACATATTTCTCAAACGACTTTGTGTTCAAGATGT
>Ga0307376_10003104_pt1 | contig 15674 bp, 23 predicted proteins | sample TR2MG_FD_202536 | JGI IMG/M metagenome (GOLD analysis project Ga0307376, IMG submission 202536) | Soil microbial communities from Risofladan, Vaasa, Finland - TR-2 | ecosystem: Environmental > Terrestrial > Soil > Coastal area > Acid sulfate soil | place: Finland: Risofladan, Vaasa | collected...
AGATGATTTACTACTACTACTAGAACTTTTTGATGAGCTTGACGACGACGAACTGCTAGAACTTCTAGAACTACTTGAACTACTCGAAACTTGATCGAAGCCAATATCCCAAGCCATTAATTTTTTCTCCGTTTACATATTATGATCTAGTTTGTCCATCAATATCATCATCAAATGCAAATATACTATCTGCACTTAAATCAACTCCATATGTTCTTGCACCAGCATCAGTGTTAGTCAAATGATAGTCGTCATTTCCAGCATTAACAAATGTAAATGTTTGATTAATTCTGTTGTTTGTGCCTTGAGCTGTTGCATCACCTGAAGCATTATTAAGAGAACCAGTAAATGTTCCAACTGAGTCAAAGTCTTCGGGTGCATTATTATCCCCTAAACAATTTTTACATAAAACAATATTTGATCCACCTGTATCATCAAATCCATAGACACCATTATCTATAGCAGTACAGTTATAGAACCAATCAGTAAGACCAGAACTATCGCCCATAAATCCTGCTTCATCAACTCTTATTGCAAGACAGTTAACAGCTATACATTCATCAGCCAATCTTAGTCCTCTTGCTTCACCGCTACCGCTTGTAACATCAACCAATATCATTCCTACAGCTAACATATTTGCTGCACCATCTAACCTTACAGCAATATGAGTCGAGCTGCCAGCTATTGTATGACTTACTATTATATCTTGAACACTAGAATAAGCTTCTCCATTATAATAAAAAGTTTCATCGGCTACTGTGTTATTGAAGTAGACTCCATTGTTGGGCGTTCCATCATGTCCTTCCCAACTACCTGTACCTATAGTTCCTGCTGGTCTTATTATTCGGAAGTAACTAGCATTTGTAGTCGCTCCACCCACATCAACTCTTTGATCATAAGATGCTTGATCGTCATAACATTCTAACACTTCACTTTGAGCAGCACCAACTAAGTCAATATCTGTAGCAGCTTCCCATACGGTTAAGTCAGTATAGTCTCTGCCTTGACCAGCACCGCCGAAAGTACTCACATTTTCATTAGTGGCTGTTCGTCTTGAAGTTGCCATTATAGATAATCCCCGATGACCTTATCATAAACTAAACCGCTAACTTGTAACGGTTGGTGGCCATCTTCTAATATAAACTCAAAAGATCTATCATCATAATCTACAAATAGAAATGGTTGATAGATATGCTTTTCTTCTAATGCCGCATCAACATCAAAGTCTGGGTCGATCTCATAAATCTTTTCTAAAGGGATACAATACCTTCTTTTGTCATACACAATATGGGAGGTTGAATCTTCTATATAATCAGTTAGTTTATGAAATTCATGCTCTTCCAATCCTTCAACTCTCATCCACATAAAGTTCATAGCTTCTTCCCGACCAATCCCTTGATCAGGTTTTCTGACGGCAACAATATCACCTTCAATTATTCTTTCATGACCAGACGTAAGAGGGGCATAACTAACTAATGAAATTGCAATTTCCATTGTTGGATAGTTAGGATCTAATTCACTCATAATTAATCATCCTTGCTTATCATTGATTCTAATTGACTTCTGATTTGCTCTTTTGTTGCTGTCTCTGGAAGATCAGGATCAATAGTTGGTAACCCTGCTACACCGCTCTTAATATCAGCAAGACTTGTAGCGCCTGCAATACCTGTTTTAAATTGATTCCATTGAGTAATCATTTCATTTTGTTTAACATTTGTTTTTTCTAAAAGCTGATCAATAAGAAGCTTTAAGATTCCAACAAATATTTTTCTGAATCTCGGATGTGTTAATAGAAATGCTTTTGCTCCAGTTTCATCTAATGCCTTTTCATCTTCTACCTTAAACGCTTCAAACCCATCAATCTCTAGTTCAGTTGCATCTCTTACAAGATTACTTCCAGGGATAGCAATTTTTTGACTACCAGGCGTTCGAGCAGGGCCTAACTTCCCATCTATAATCGGTCTATTATCTGTACCGTCTGGTAAATCAGGATCAATTAAATAATCAAAATAATTATTATTGATATGAGGAAACTGTTGTCCTCTAGTTGAAATTTTTAGAACTTCCCCTGAGCTTATTCTATATAAAACTGTTGTTGCCATTATATCCTCCACCATTGTTTAAGAAATTTCTTTTCGCCAGTTTCCCAATATTTTAACAATGTATTCCTCTCATGTGTATTTAAAAAGTTTTTATCAAAATATTTCTGTTCAATTGGTTTCTTTTTATCCCATCTCCTAACTTTATGCTCAGCATGCAAGTGACGAATACCAACTACTTCTCTGAATGTATTTTTATGTGTCCAATCTTTAAAATGATGATCGGAAGGATTATCAACTGAAATAACTTTCAGCCCCAATTTCTTAGCAAAGATTCCCATGCGTGCTTCTGCATTTCCAAAGTTTTGTTGATATAGCTTCTCCATATTCATTTCCCACATCTTCAATGCTACATCAAGTTTCGATAACCAAGTCATTGTACCAAGATATCTTCCTGGATGATATTCACAAGCGATCATATCAGCATCACCCAACATCTCAAATAACTTGTCAACTCCCTCAGGTTTCTCCAAAACGCAATCACCATTTGTATTAAACACATATTCAAAACCAAGAGATTTCAGAGCTTTCAATCCAAGATACATATTCCAACTATGTGGAACTCCAACTCCTGATCCCCATGTCTTTGGTTTCATAACAATTTGATCTGCATACATAAGAGTTTTAACTGATGGTAATAAATTAACATGCTGATGGTTTTCACCATAATAAGGATTGTCATATGCAAGCAAAGTCCAATATCCTGTTTCACTACAACTCTTAAGACATGCTCTCAACCATACATTATGATACTTGTGAGTAGGAACAATAATTCCTATATGTTTCTTTAGTTTCTGTATCTTTTCATAATCCCTTAAATTGTTCTGGTAGACTTTTTCTTCTTCTGACCACCATCTATCATATTGTTGCTCAGGTATATCTCTACCATTTGCTCTATGAAGTCTTATTTGATTTTCTAACCATTCAAGGCGCCAGTTATATAATTCACAAGGATCATAATCTTTCTTTCCATTCCAATTTACTAGCTTCATGTTTTTTCCTTTTCTTCTCCCGGAGGATAATAATTATTAAAATAATGCTTTTTAAAAACCATACTTAATCCGTGTCCAATTATTTTATGGGGCCATGTAACTATATCAATATTTGGATTCATTTCAATTTCTAATCTCAATTTATATACATTACTGCAGGCACCATGATAAGTATGATTTTTTGTTGATGGCATTGTGTCGTGCATAAATATAATACCGCCTGGATTTAATCTTTTATAAAAAAAATAAAACTCTTTACTTACAACATCAAAGTCATGATTTCCATCTAAGAATACAATAATTGGATCATCATTAAAAATCTCCATGAAATCAAATGAAGACATTATCATTGGGATATGCCACTTAGACTTCTTTTCTGTACTTCCGGTTTTTTCTCTAATATCACAACTATAAAATTTTCTTTGATAGTTTATAGCATATCTATTAAACATTGCAGTTGATGAACCAGACCCTACTTCTACAATACACCCATCAAATTCTTTTAATATAAATCCTGTAAGAATTTCAATCAATCCAAACATTTATATGTCTCCAATTTATAAGAAGTATCTATGTTGAAAAAACAAATCTCCATCATCTAATATTTGCTTGTAAGCACGGGTGTAGTTCATATATCGGCACATTGGGCAAAGAGAAACATTAGGTCTTAATGCTAATCTCTCTGTCCATATTTCTTTAAAAGTTTTTTCTTTTAAACTACCTAATGTTAATCTGTCAACACCTCTGCCTTGGCAACAATAATAAACATCTCCGTTTGCTCCAATTATTCCAACCAAAGCAGCTATTGTGCATGGAACATTATCTTCTGGTAAATATCGTTTAGTACTAATAACCCTTCCGTCTGGATATTTGAAGTCAGTAAAGATCTCACCCCTATCATTTATATATGATGGTTTTATTTGAAGATATGCTGCACATAGATCATTTGCCAACCCTTCTGCTTTATGTAAATCTTTATTATTATCAGGACCAACTACATAACTAAGTCCTATTATTTTGTTCCTTTTTATTGCACCCGTTATGTTCTCTAAAACACGATCAAAATGATCTGCACCTTTGACCTTTTTATAATCTTCTCTATTGTGTGCATCAAGACTAACTCTGATAAATAAAAACTTCTCTAAATTATCTACCTTATTTAGCAAGACTCCATTTGTTACTAACCCAACTTGAAATCCTAAAGCAAATGCCATTGATGCCATCGTATTAAAATTCGGATTCATTAATGGTTCGCCACCTCCAGTAAATGTAATACTCTTAGTACCCATTTGTTGAAGATTTCCAATCAATGAAATGTATGTGTTCATATCAAGATGCTCATGGTGATCTTCTCTCCATTCACCAAACATACAAAAATTACATTTTAAATTACAACTATTTGAAGGATCAATCTCACAAGATATTGGAGGGACAAATTCGCCTCTATTAAGCTTCTCGACTTGATCTAAATAATAATAGACCTTATTATCCATGCTCATATTTATAAAGTCCTTTCTGTCAACATTTCTTTTGTTACGCTTAGGTCTTTACACGCCCATGCATCCCATAAGAAATCATTAATATATGAATAAGGAAGAAAACCATAACCATTCTTCCCCCAATATTTACTCCAACTATTTTTGAACTTAACAACTCCGCCATATAGTTTATCATCATAACCAACAACAGTAACCGCATGACCACCATAAATTTCGGATGGGTTTCTTGGATATGAAACATAACCTGTTACACCTGCATAAAATATCTCTACAAAACACGGTATACCGATCACAACAGGTCCATTTAGTAGAGCAGCCTTCAATTCACCTAAACTATTAATTCTCCAATAGGAATCAATTAATGACCATTGTGATACAAGTGATGCCCAATGTTCGGGCGATCCTTTAACCATATCATCATAAGGCCATGCACTTTCACATGGAACTCCTATCTTATGAAGAACTTGCATAGCATAACGAATAGATGTTCCTTCTTCTTTTGGCCATGCATCAATTTCTTTACACTTCCAATATAACCATGATTCTGAAAGATCATATGCTTCACCTTTTCTATGATCCCTCTTTCCTGCTTCAACTTCCATTACATGCTCTCTTGTTTCCTGCCATTCTTTCATAGCAACAGTTGCAAAGCCAACACAACTCCCAAGATTTCCTTGGTCTTTAACTGGAGACATACTGAACTCATGATCAACAACCGCAGGCGCGACCGAAAGTATCTTGTCTAAAGGAGCATGTAAAGAGTTCGAAAAGGCAAAATCTCTTTCATCATGTGGGTCCTCTTTGTAATTTAAAATAGTCTTGTAGTTATTTTCTGTTAGCATTTTATTAAACCTCCAAAATTGTTTTTATCCAAGCTTCTGGAACGAACTCTGTCTTTGCTCTTTCTCTTGCAGCTTCTCCCATTTTCTTTAACAAGTCCCGATCATTATTTAGGGTCTTAATGGCTTCTAACATTTCTTCATAACTATTACATCTAAACCCAGTCTCATCTGTAACTCTATCTTTCATACCAGAGTGGTTATCACAAATTACTGGTAATCCTGCTGCATGAGCTTCAAGAATGACTCTCGGTCCGCCTTCCGTGTATCCTTCTGGTAAATGATATAAGAAACAATTACCATTATTTAAAAACTCATATACAGGAGGTTTATTCTTTTGATATTTATATACCTGAGGATGATCCTTACAATTACTTCTAGCTGGCATAAAATGCAACTCAATTGAAGAATCTATTCTCAATATATCACTTACCATTTCATTTATAGTTTCAGGATATTTATTATCACCCTGTGAACTATGTCTTATTAATTTTAACTGATCATTATAATTGGGTTCGACTTTGAAAAATTCAGTTAGATCAGTTGGTGGTGCCATTACTTTTGTATTAGCACTCTTTATTCTTTTAAGTATCTCAGCCTCATGCTCCGAGTTCAAGAATAGATATTTATCCCAACCGAATGTCCAATCAACTTTCCCTGCTCCACCAATCTTGTAGTTCAATATCATTATCTTTTTCTTAGCATTTAAATGTGGCATATGTGCTTTATACATTGGTTCGTTAAAGTTCCAAATACAATCCGATGTATAAAAGACTGTAATGTCAGAAGGTTCTCTCATTGATTGCCAAGGTTGCTGAATAACTCCCTTTGGAATATTTTTTAGATACTCTCCTGATATATTTCCTGTTGGACATAGATCAACTCTATAACCTGCATCCAATAGACCTTGCATTATAAAAATTGTTGATCTTTCACTTCCGCCATACCCTCGGCATGTAGTTATCATTCTTGCTAATGGTTTACTTTCATCAACTTCACACATAGTTCGTCTCTGCCAGAAATGACAGCGGTGACCACCTTTAGCTACTAACTGAAATTCTGATGCTAAATATTTCTCTTGCCACTCTCTTTCGGGCTTCCTTCCTGCATCATGAACTATAATTAGATCGGAATGCTCAGATGCAAACTTGGTTGACCACTCTCTGTTTTCTCCGCCTGACGGACCATCCACAAATGCAAAATCAAACTTTGGATCATCCTTTTTAAGTTTAAGAGACTTTCCATCCCATTGTCTAATATCATTTTTATTCGGATCTGATAACCCTTTAATCTTTTCAATCCACCCCGTCATTGTTTCATATGTTATAACCTTATCAGCTATAGTACCCATTAATAGAGATGAAAGTCCTGCACCAAACTCGAGAACATTTTTAATTTTATACTCTGCAAAGATATCTTTCATGAAGACCCAATCTCTATCGGTCATACTTCCGCCACCCCATTTGAATCCCCACTTCTCTAAGAAATCATTATCAACTGCCTCTGCTTTTGGAATGACAAACACCCTCGGTTCCTTTGTAACATTTTTAAAGAATTTATTAGGAACCTTTTTCCCATATTCAAGTCGACCGCCCTTGTAATATTTTCTAATACCTTCGGCAATTTCCTCAGGCTCAATTATTTCTACACATTTGGGAACTTGATCAACATGATGCCCAGCAGTAATATTATCAGGTTTGGTTAAGTTTTTACATCCTTCAAGTTTACACTTCCAACACGAGGTGTGCTCTCCACAGAACATTGTCCCGTTCGTTTGAATGTATTGGTGTCCGAAATATTGTGTGAATGATGCCGGTTCTCTAGCACCAGCCAACGTAACGCATGGATTACCAAAGGCCGCAGATAGATGCATATGCATACTAACAAGACCCAAGGTACCTTGCGCATGAAGGAATAAATTCCACAGATCTCTGATTCCACGATTCTTATCTTGAGTTTTCCCTACATAGTCAATTACATTTTCAAGACGAGGATAAGGATGGTTACTAACACCAATCTGTACAATTTGAATATCATCTTTTAATATATTAATAACCTCTTGCCAACGATGGTATTGTTTGCAAGGCCATCCAGGTTCACCACCATAAACAAACAACCAATAAGGACCATCAATTAATGGAGGCGCTTTATGCTCTTCTTCTGTCATCCATATGTCAGGAGTTATTGGTCCCTGTGGTATTCTCAATCCGAGTTTATTTTCCATATCAAGTCTAAACGCATTACACATATGAAGGTCAGACGAATTTGATTTGTTTGTAAGGAATCCGGGACCTATCTTTAATATATGTCGATCATCCCGAAAGTTGTGGTCTATATATGGATTGTGATCCCAGATGTGCATCGCGGTTGAAATCACACCCACTCTAGTATCAGGAAATGCTTTTTTGAAGTCTCTGACTCCAGCGGTGAATGTTAATATGTCTCCAATAGCTTGTCTATTGTGAAAGACAATTTGTTCGGGTGGTTCTTTTATTGGTTCGTTTCCATATAAATCCAAACCAATTTCTGCTGCTTCGGCTTCAACAAATTCTCTGACTTTCTCATTATCATCATCCATTATGAAATGGAAGTGATCGTCTTTGAATCTCGTTGTTATTTGAACCTCTGTGGCATCGTTTCTGCTTTCAATTTCAGGTGGTAAACTAATCATCTCTTTTTTAATCAGATTTCTCACTTTCATGTTGCAAAGTCCTTTCTTATTGTTTAATCTTTTTATCTTCAGGTTCTGGATGTAATCTTCTTATAGCTTCTAATATTTCATTGTCTTTTATATTTGATTCCTCTAAAATAGATTCAAACTTTTTATCAACCAAGGATTCTATACTTTTAGTATCCTTAGTCTTTCCACTAATATTATATGATATTACTCCTACCAATGCCGATAATGTAAATAAGCTGAAAGCAACTGACACAACTACTATCATAGTTCTAACTTTTAAGCCCATTTTTTTTACCTCATTCAAAATAATATCAGTTGTTGATTCAACAGTTTCAGTACAGGTTCCTATATTATTTGCTGATTCTTTCGAGTGCTCTTTAAGCGCCTGTGTCAAGTCAGTCATTGGAAGATTCTTAATATAATTTCCGATGTTATTTTGATTTGTCAACATCGCTTGACATAAATCACGTGTCTCTTTTGATGCATCTTTTAATGTATCAAATAACTTTATTAACAGATCTGCTTCGGCCATTTAGAATACCTCACCATTGTTAGTAATAGATGCAATATTTAAGTTAACATCTTTTATTGTATTTTCCTGCGTCATACTAGATGCAGTTATCTCATTTTTCCATTGATGTATTCTATTCTCCAACTCATTAAAAATATATTCTTCTTTTTTCTTTACTGCTTCTCTTGTTCTTTTTGCTTCGGTAATATCAATTGCTATTACTCTAGCTCCTGTAACCATCCCTTTATCATCTTCCTTATACTCAGCAGTAACAAGAGTCCAAACTGTAGAACCATCTTTTATTTTCGCTTCATATTCAAAAGTTTTTTCAATATAATCACCCTTATTCAGAGCGTCCCATCTTATTATCCAATCTTCCATACTCTTTTGTGTAAGCATATTTGATGGACCCATAGACAACAGTTCTTCTCTAGTCCATCCAGTTAATTTACACATAACATCATTTACATAAATGAATTTATCATTTATAAAATCAATTTCATATATTCCAGCATTAGTAGCTTCAACTATTTCTCTATATCGTTTTTCACTCTCCTTTAAACATTTTAATATTTTTATCTTTTCTGAAACATCTTCAAATGTAGAAGCCATAGAATTTGGGCCTGTTTTAAAAGCATGAACTCTATAACTACCTTCAAATAAGTCTCCCTTATAATTGACTACATCTTCGTTCCATTGTTGTCCTGTTTCAATAACCTTACGATATTGAATTGCAACATTAGGATCTAAAGTAGGAAAGGCATCTTCTATCTTCATTCCAATAAATTGACTATTATCTATTTTTAGAATAGTATCAGCTCCTGGATTGTGACCGCTAAATATTAATTCACCATCAACAAGTTCATACATATGAACACCAAGAGGAGTTGATTTAATAACATCTTTGAATTGATTTTCGGCTTTTAATTTTTCTTCTTCAAGTTTCTTTCTTTCAATAGCATATTTTAAAGATCTAACAATAAGACCAGCATTAATATCAGGTTTTAAAAGATAGTCTTGAGCACCCAGTCTAACACATTCAACGGCCATATCTTCATGATCAGATATAATAACAACAGGAATATATTCGCATTTTTGACGAACTGTTTTATAAGTATTTAATCCACTACTATTCGGTAATATAAGATCTAATAAAATAATATCTGTATCACATTGACTACAATCTGGGCATTTTGGACTTAAAAATTCTAAACCGCTTTTAAGAGTTCCTTTATGAGTCACAACAAACTTAGTATTACCATTAGTTTTTAAAAGGTTGATTATATTATCCGCTGTCATTTCATCATCCTCAATGTACAGCACATTAATCTTTTCTGAAATAATCATTCTTCTTCTCCTATATTTTAACTGTTTTATCTTTATATGTAAGGAATATATGTTTGATAATAACTAGGTCGCCTAGTATTGGTTTACCATCTTTCATTTGTTCAAACTCAATGAATTGTAAAGTTATTTGTAAATAAAATATAACCCTCTGTGGAACTTTTGGGTCTGAAACAAATTGAATCGCAACATAAGGTTTTTGCTTTAAAAGAAAATCTTTATTAATTTCATGCTTTATAATAATATCAGCAATGTGATTTGCATACTCAGTTCCCTTCTCATCTGAATATGGAAACAGATCATATGATTTAATAAATTCTCTAATCTCCACATAAACTTTATCATTCAATACCTTTGTAATATGTGAGAAGGTATACTTGCTTAAATCAATAGTAGGATTCTGTGCTGACGATATTATACTAAAACATAAAACCAACAACAGAACGACCAAGAATTTTTTTATCATGATTAGGCCTCTTCGTCTTCCTCATCATCAATCTCTCTATTGCTAGATGGATTTACTTTCTTTGAACTAAAATCTTTATTGAAAACAATACCACCAACATGACGGCTCTTTATTTCTCCAGGTTTCTCTCCAGTAATTCCGGGAGTTGGTTTGGGTCTAGTTTGTATCGGATTAGAATAACCATATTCATTTATCTTATTGTAAAGTTCTTCTAGTTTACTTATAACTTTTTTATCCATGATATTTGGCTCCACTTTGAAAAAGATACTAAACCCTTCATTTATATTTTGTTCTAAACTTTAATCAGTTTAACCTCACTAAACTATATATATTAATAACTGAATCAATAAGTATTTACTTTTCATAAACCAAATTATAGGAGGTCTAAAATGAAAAAGATGTTACTGATAAGCATTGCAGTTCTGGCAATGGTTGCTGCGGTATCAATTCCTTATTGTGTTGCAGCAGTAGGTATTAACCCCTCAACCGGTTCATTCGGTCCGGATGCGGATGTATGGAAAACAAAGTATTTCAGAGATGGTAAAACCATTTTGAAATATTTGTACATCATGAACGAAGATGGAATGGCATTGTACTTGTGCAGTTATCAGGATGAGCAAATTCAGTTTGTGGCATTGGGGTTGAGACATTTCAAAGAAACCCTTAAAAAATCTGCTGAGTTACCGATGTACAAGTCCAGTGATTGTTGTTGGAATAAGGTTAAATATTTGAGTGGAGATCAGGGAATTTTGTTCCAAGATAATACATGGTCATGGGTGTTAAACAGTAAAAATGATTTAACGATTGATACCAACATTGTTGATAACATCCTTGACAACAATAAGATCAAATGGAGGTTCGATACCGAAACTGGAAAAAAGGAAAGCGAATTTAAATTCCCGGAACACCAGGCAAAAAACTTTGGCAAATTAATCGAATGGTTACTTAAAGAGGAGGGAAAGTAATTATGTTACGAAAAGTATTATTTATATGTTGTGCCGCAAGTGGAGTCATCTTGACTCTGTGGATGAATAATATACCGATATTATAATACTCCTACTATGCCATCTGAGAAAAAGAGTGGGCTTCGGCCCATTCTTTTTTTTGTATACTTTAATTTACTATATATATTAATAAATGATAGCAAAAGAGTTATTAACCTTAATTTATAAAGGAGATACAATATGACAATCTTCGCGTTAGTATTCATGTTGGCAGGAATCATTTGGGTTTGTAATAATGTTGCAGATCCGAATAAAATGAAGAAGTCAGTAGTAGTGGTCAGACCGAGAAGAATGAGCAAGTATGAAGATTACTTCATTGACGGTAATACAATAACCTACTTTAAAAAACTAAATATCAAAGGTTAAAAAGGAGGTAGTACAATATGTTATACTTATGCATATTAATGGCACTCGGAATTTTCAATGCAGCAATCTTTTATCAGAGTGAAATGTCGGGCAAGACATTGATCTTGTTGGGATGTCTTCTTAACATGATCGTAATAACCTTGAGGTTTGGTATTGTCTCACCGGAATTTTGGGGATGGTATGGAATCGGATTTGTTTTCGGGTTAGCCCTTTTGTGGAGAGATCGGCACACCATCAAAGAAGAATACGAAACAGGATGGGCCATAATCAGCGATACATTCAGTTTTAAAAAGAATGATGATGAATAAAAGGAAGGGGTGATAGAAATATCACCCCGACCTAAATTTTTTAACCTGGAGGATAAAACTCATGATTAGTAATATTATTCTTTCATACATGGTTATCTCGGGGTGTCTTTTAGTTTTGGCTGTTTCTATAAATGGAATGAGATGGCTTAATAGAATTTTAACATAGTTTGATTTCCGCCATGGCAGACGGCGGTAGTAGTCGGCCCTCGCCCTGGCATATGGCGGGAATCTCCACTAGTTATATGCTTCCTTTCTGAAGACAGCGCTAGCATGCCGCTTCGCCTAACGGTGAGAAACTGAATAGCATGCGCCCCCCCTTTTCTTTTTTTGGTTAGTCCCAAGAAGGATCAGGTTGTTTGAATTCCTTATGCTTTGAATAATCCACTGTGACTTCGTCGCCAGGATTGAGTTCTGCTTTAGCATAAGTATTATAATAGGGAGGTTCCTTTTTGATTACTGCAGTTGGTTTATATGAATGATTGAGGTAGCTTCCAAATGGGGTTATTGTAAGTTTCGGATTATTGTCTTGAATTTTTGATACACATATATTAATGTAGTCTCCTGATTTGAATTGTTTATTTGCCATCACTCCATTACCATGAATTTTGGATGGCGCAATCTCATAAGCATCTTCACTATCAAGCTCAAGTTTATCAAGATATACTTCCAAAATGTTCATTAACATGATCCCCCATATTTTTATTTTGTTCTAGTTATTTATAAAATAAAAATCTATATATATTAATAATTGGATAGGGATGTTTGGATATTAATTATTATAAAAATAAGGAGATAAAAATATGTTAACTCTATTCTTCCTAGTATGTTTCTTAATTGGTGTGGTAACAATTGCTGGAGTTATAATGAAAGTCGTTGCTGGTTTCATGGGATTCTTGTTATTGATCATGATCTTCTCAATGGTTGCAGCATTAATATTTGAACCATTTCTGTTGATAGTGACAATCGTTGTTGGATTATCAATTCTTAAAGGATTTGAAGGATACAAAAAACCTGCTGAAATATCAGATTAAGAAAGGATGGTATCAAATGAAAAAGGCTCTAATTATAGGTCTTCTGCTTTTCACAATCATTGGTGGGATCATTTTAATCGAAGCTACCGATCAAGTGATAAAGAAGTCGGAAGTTACTTCTTCCAACACCAACACAATCATTGATAAATTAAAGCCGTAAAATTATAGATCTAGAAAAATGAATCCCTTAATGGGGGGTTCATTTTTTTGGAAAGATTTACTATATATATTAATTATTGGAATGACTAGAATGAGAATGAGGGAGAGATCCCTCCGAGTCCATCAACCCTTATATTGAAAGGAGAAAATCAATGTTTATCGAAGTCAAACTAGCAGCAACGAATGGATCGTTTGGCAATGAGGATGATATAGTTTGTCTAAACAAAAGGGACATCCAATCGGTAGTTGCAACAAATTCTACAGTTAGCTGTATGTTCGTCACTGTTCTGAGAGTTAAATGTATCACTCACATTGAAACGTTGTACGTCAAATGTCCTTATGGAGAAATCAAAAACAAACTGATAAGGAAAGGAAGAATCCAATGTCGCCCAAGTCTTCGAAAGCGGATCTTGAATGTATTTGTCCCAAGTGCGGAGTAAGCCACATATTAAAACTCTTCTGGACTGGGAAAGGAAAACCGAAAAAGTTCTGTCGGGAATGTAAGGGGTTATCTGATTTAATTGGTGATCAACCAATTCTCAAGGCAACAAAATTAAAACAAGCAACAGAAATTTATCTGCCTTAAGTATATATAAGAACCCTATATATATTAATAAATGATAAGAAGTTATTACCATTTAATTTTTAAGGAGGTGGATCAATGGATAGAACACCGAAGAAAGCCGGAGCAATAAGATTGGGATTCAGAGCATTTGCCATTGCCATCGGGGCATGTTTCGGTTTAGCGATTGGTGGAGGCCTAGTTGCATTTACAGGATTCTTCATTGTCGCGTTAACAACAGGGTAAACCTATTACATTAAAAGGAAGGTGACATTATGAAGATCATCGAGGTTAATGAAAACCACCAACTATGTGGAAAGTTACAAGATGTACCTGCAGACGGTTTAAGTCTTTACAAACAGCTTCTTATTAAAAACAAGGATCAGCTGTTTATCAAAGTCAAAACCTCAAAAGGAGAAAAAGTCGTTCAGATCATCAAGCTCCACAAAAACGTCCAACAAACGATCATGCATTTTCTTCATCGGGAAGCGCTTGCCGGGAGACACATCTAAATGGTTCAGAGTACCTTTCGCAAACCATTATCAGATGATGATCTCATCAAGCAGTGGCTGATGGAAATATCATTACACTGCGTCAAAAAGAAATTGGAGGACGATCCCGAACGGGTTGCAGAGATGCAACTCCTCATGATGGATTTGGGCATTCCTGGTCCGAAGACCATCAACTAGTCTATCACAAGTGCCTTAGGGCCAAGCTCAATTTGAGCACACCAATAATGCCGAAAGGCCGAGAAGCCTACAGGAGGGGGCCAAAATTATGTGACAGGTTTTAAAATTGACATAAAGAAAGTGGAAAAGCCAAGCGCGAGCACGTCCCTTGCCGGGGACAACTGAAAGGGTAAGCGAGCTGAGTGAGGGATTTTGAGCATCAACTTCAAAGGGGATGCACCCAATAATCGACTGCGACGACCTTACCCTTTCCCCTTCGGGGATTTTTTTGGTTAGAAATTATTTTCCAACAAACATAAAATTATTTAAAATTTCTGTTTTCATACTTTTCATTTTTCTAAAATTATCTTCACTATCATCGGGTATTTGTTTCACATCCTTTTCAGTACTGTCTAATTCTCTATCCATATTATCGCCAGCATCTTCTGCTAAAATATATTTTGTAATTGGATCCATAGCAATATTCTCCATGACTTTTTATTTAGTTTTTGTTCTAGTTTCTATATATATTAATTAATGATAGAAGTTACTTGGCAAAAATTAATTAAGGAGAGAAAAATGTTCATAGTAAAAAAACTAGGGGGATTACTTATCTGGGGCATCTTTTTTTATGTCCTTTATCAATTATTTTTTGGAGGTGGTTTATGAGCAAAGATACTCAAAAGATGCAAGAACTTATTGCCGAGATTCTTGAATCCAGTCATACAATCGGCAAATCAGGAATGAAACTTATAACAGTCGCAGCTATGTTATTTGACATAGAATGGGATCATGTTGATAAGTTTGCACTCAAATGGGAGAACATTAAGGTTCAAGGTGAAATAATTCCATGCCCTGTTGTTCTTCTCACTATGAAAAATGGGGAGTCTAAAGCAATTACATCAGATGAAAAAGAGGCAGTCGAAGTAGAGTTAGATAAACTATAACATCTATCATGCATAATAACATCCCGAATGTTATAATGCAAAATTAATGTTAAGGTATTGATAATATTAAACTTTTGAGTAAGGAGAATACATACATGACAACTAAAAAAGATGTCAAAAATTCATTATTTAAATTGCTGATTTCAGCTATGTGTGTGGGCGGTTTGATCTTTGGTGTCATTTATTCATGCACCTTGGG
>Ga0307376_10003105_pt1 | contig 15673 bp, 10 predicted proteins | sample TR2MG_FD_202536 | JGI IMG/M metagenome (GOLD analysis project Ga0307376, IMG submission 202536) | Soil microbial communities from Risofladan, Vaasa, Finland - TR-2 | ecosystem: Environmental > Terrestrial > Soil > Coastal area > Acid sulfate soil | place: Finland: Risofladan, Vaasa | collected...
GATGTTTATCTAAATAGGATTTCTTGCCTGCCCCTCTAAGCGAGTGTAACTCAGTTGGTAGAGTTCCAGTTTTCCAAACTGATTGTCGCAGGTTCGATCCCTGTCACTCGCTCATAATAATTAAATAAAATAAATGATCAATAAAAAAATTGTTTTGGAAAAACATATTAGTAATATTCACAAAATTATTAAATTAGCAAAAAATTATTTAAAAGAAAATAATCTCGGACCGGAAACGGAAGGATATATATATTTTTGCGGTCCCAAAGTTTCCGATCTTGTTGTAGTTAGTATAAATAAAGCATTAAAAGCAAAAGAACCTAAAGCAAAAAAATGCACGGATGAAGAATGGAATGAATATTTTTATAAACATATTTGTCAGCATGAATAATTATCAAAAAGGAGGAAATAAAAATGAAAAAAAATACGGTAATAGTAAGGTGCAGAAAGTGTGACAAAGCGTTAGGATGTTACTATATCGGTAACATAAAAATGAGACCGTGCATATCATGCGCATATAACGAGATATGTCCCTATGAAAAACAGGAGCACGAAAGAGTTTTAAAGTTATGCAAAATTTGTAAATTAAAGGAGAGTATCAAATGAAATGCTATAGTTGCAAAGAAGAGTTTGATGTTCTTCATCACAAAGAAAATTCAATAGAAATAAATCAGCTTTATGCGGATAATTGTAGAGTATTTATAATAATGCGAGTTCTAGTTTGTAAAAAATGCTCAGAAAGACGCGATCCAGCAGACATGACGAACTGGTTTAAACCGTATAAACGCTAATTCATTAAGGGCTTGGCAACAAGCCCCCAATTCTCTGGGTGTGGTAAATCGGTATTACGCGCGGTTTGGAACCGTGAGACAGCAGGTTCAATTCCTGCCTCCCAGACCACGAGGTGTAGCTCAGCCCGGATAGAGCAGCGGTTTTCTAAACCGCCGGTCGTAGGTTCAAATCCTACCACTTCGGCAAGTTTAATTAATTAAAGAAAAATGCGTATGAACTATCAAAGTACAAGCACATCTTCTGTGCAATTAGAAAAAGCGGAGGAGTTAAATCCCTTCGATTATCAAGCACCGACAGAAATTTCTGTCGAAAAAATTAAAAGGTTTAGAGAGGCATGTAAAAACCTGCATGATCTTATTCAGTCAGGAATTCCGATTAGTAGGGAAAAGTCATTAGCTGTTACTAAACTGGAAGAGGTTTCCATGTGGGGTAATAAGGCGATCGTTTTCAATCAATAAAAACAGGGGGATTTCCCCCTATACACGCATAGCTCAGCCCGGATAGAGCACTTGGCCTCGGACCAAGGTGTCGTGGGTTCAAATCCTACTGCGTGTGCAATGGGCGGTTAGTTCAACTGGTAGAGCACCTGCTTTGCAAGCAGGAAGTTCCGAGTTCGACCCTCGGACTGTCCACAGGGTAGGTTGGCCGAGTCCGGCTGAAGGCAATAGTCTTGAAAACTATAGGGTGTAAAAGCCCCGAGGGTTCGAATCCTTCACCTGCCGCCATGAAATATATTATTATAGTATTGATTTTTTTAAGTTGTTTTATTTTTTGGATCACAAGAGCTACCGGTGAGTCCCAAAACACCGATGCTGATCAAGTTGGCTTTAGTTTTACTGCCGGCGCAAATGGTATAGAATCACATACTTTACATTATAGTTGGGATGATTAGGGGAGCATGGTATAATGGTAATACACCTGCTTGTCAGGCAGAAGTCCGGGGTTCAATTCCCCGTGTTCCCGCGTTTTTATTATTAATGTTCCGATGGCCAAGTGGTAAGGCCCCGGATTGCAAATCCGAAGTCATGGGTTCGATTCCCATTCGGAACTCATATTGCTTAGATAGCTCAGTTGGTAGAGCCGTGGTTTGAAGGGCCATGGGTCGCTGGTTCAAGTCCAGCTCTAAGCACAAAATCAAGGGAGCAACTACAGGAGACGCGTTTGCTGGGTCGCTCCACCCCTTGCCCTTGATTTCATGGGTGGTTAGCTCAGCGGTCAGAGCGGCAGGTTGTTAACCTGCGGGTCATAGGTTCAAGTCCTATACTGCCCTCAAAAAGTATGCTATAATATATATATACATATATATTAGGCTCCTATAGCTCAATGGTAGAGCAATGGTTTTGTAAACCATCGACCGGGGATCGATACCTCGTTGGAGCTCAAGGCATGGGGATGTCCCTTTCCCTAGCACCCATGTATGTAAACGCAACGGTAGCTAGGGAATTATTGCGCGGTGGAGCAGTTTGGTAGCTCGGCTGGCTCATAACCAGCAGGCCGTGGGTTCAAATCCCACCTGCGCAACACATAATAAAAAGCGTTTATGCAACAAGATTTATTCGGGGTTGTAGACCTCGATTCTATTCCAAAAAAGAAAAGAAACAAACCGCTTAATATACATTTAAAATTAGGTAAGGTTTGTATTGGCAAAAAAACCTTCATTTGTCGCGCTATCCCCTACTCGCCTAACTACCTAAATAAAAAACATTGGGCGGTCCGTGCACGCTGGAAAGATGCCTGGGAACAGGAAATTTGGGGCCGATGGATGGAGTCGAGGGGCGAGTGGAAAGACTATAGCTTTCCACTCCCCTTCAAAATAATATTAACTGCTCATTTCTTTTGTATCCGGGAGCAGGATTATGATAACGCGATCGCATCTTTAAAAGGAATTATTGACGGGATCGTAAAAGCAGGTATAATAAAAGATGATACCTATAATCATATCGTTCCTAAGGTAAAATTCGTCCCGGTCAAAACAAAAGCAGCTGAGCATGTAGAGATATTAATTAATAAATATGTACGCAAATAATATGTATGATCGTGACGATGTAATCGATATGTTAGAGCAATCTAACCTTATCGAAAAAGAGCCTTCCAGAGAGGCTCTTATGGACGCGATAACGGCATGGGATTACGCGAGTAATACTTCGCGATGTATGACAACGCGAATGATCCTTACCACTCATCGCAAATTATTAAAAAGACTCCGCCCTGATATTGCCGGCAAATGGCGAACATGTGATGTATGGATCGGAGGAATTAAAAAAACCTTCGTTTCCGAAGAGTTAATAAAAAAAATGATGATGGGCTGGATCAAGTTATGTAATTATGACAAAGTCAAAGGATCAAAAAAAGACAAAGAAAAATTCGCGAAAAACTGGCACATTATGTTTGAAGAAATCCATCCCTTTGAGGACGGGAATGGAAGAGTGGGGCGAATACTCTATAATGTCCACCGGTTCAAACTTGGACTGCCGATCCATATAATAAGGTTTGAAGATCGTTGGGAATATTATGAATGGTTTAAATAAAAACACGGGATACTATTCCCGTGCTTTTTTATTTAATTCTTCCATCTCCAGTTGCTGTAACTTCTTCATGGTCTCTGTGGTAAGAGCTCCCGTTCTTCTCCCCTCACTAAGAATATAATTATAATCTTCCGGTGGCAGTTCATTTTTATATTTCAATAATATAATTGCTTTTTCCGTATTGTCATTGTAATAGGATAGTCCTGCAATCATATCGTCCGCACCTGTCCTCATGAGACTCTTTTGGAATTTATCCCTCAACGCATTCCGCTCCTTCATGGTATAGCGGTTGCTGAGATTTTCCATGACATTTTCGTTAAAGAATTTCTCGGGGTTTGTCACCTTCTGTTGAAAATATTTAGTAACAGCATTGTCTATATAACGGTTCTCTTCTCTCGCCTTCATAGATTCTTTTTGTCTATGCGGTTTTACTGCCTTTTCTGTAAATTCCCGCTCTCCAGCTGAGGTAAGTCCCAGAATACGACCGAATAGAGGATTTTTAGCAATCTCCCTAAGCCAAGTGCTCTTTTCCGGATAAGTGTTCATATCAAGCCATTTCGAGGTTCCCGGTAGTAGGTTTAAATAGGTTCTCATTCCGGCCTTAGCCAGAGTCCACTTACCTAACATTTTTAATTTCTCTCCCATCTTCAGATACATTTGGTCTTTATCCTCAAACTTCTTGAACATATCCTGCCCGGTGAACCAATCTGCGTGATTCTTACCTCTAACCACCTTGCTAGTAGCCGCTGCCATCTCGAAAATAGGATTTAATGACGGAAACTGGTCTGAGGCATACAAAATACTTTCCCCGACTGCTACAGTTCCTTCGGCAAAATTTCTTTTTTCATCTTCAATTATAATAGAGGTAGCTATTCTGGCTATAACATGGATAAATCGGTTCTCTTCGGACATAGGTATTTTAATAAATAAAGTTTCGCCAGCCCAATCCATGATCGGGAACACAAGCGTATTATTTTTATGAAACTCCGTTATCTTACGCATTAACAATCTGTCTCGTTTAGTTCCGAACATATTATCATCATCATCTCCGGCCTCTAACATAGTCTGATAAATCGTAGGTAAAATAGTAAAATATAACATGCCCCACCATACCGCCGATCGGGATTTCGGATTAGTCATTAGATCAATAGAAGATTCGATACCGCGGATAGTAGCATTATAGAAAATAGCAAGACCATTCATCTCCGCATTAAGGGCTGATTTTTTCTTAAAGTTTGGAGACCCGACATTATTCCTAATCCAATGATCGGCCTTAGCTTTACTATCAAAGAAAGTTTGTTCTTCTAAATATATATCTCCGGCGATCTTCGGGATAGCCTCAAATATTCCACCGAGTTTGCTTAGAGCAAGCCACGGAGTCAATAGTGTCTTAACAGTTCTCTTTAACGCACTCTTTGCGGTTATTTTTTTGCCGGCATCTTTGTCTAATCTAACACCTAACTTCCGGAGACTTCTTTTAATATTATCCATTTCGTTCTCGTCTAAAGCCTCAAGGATACGCCCGCGTCCGTGGTAGTCAATAATAAGTGTTCCACGATCAAGCATTTTCATTACCCGATCGGTATAATCGCCCTTTTCGAACTGATATGCGTGCGGAACTGCCCTGTAATAGTAGCGTAAAAGCTGTCCAAATGCCTTCAGGTGCATCGCAGGGTTCCAAGTATACCCAAATATACCACTTTTAGCTCCCTCGACCATTCTGAAGGTTTTTAGCGACTTCTGGAGGTCCCTAAAGAAGAAGTTTACGAGTTGGAACCCGGGACTAAATACTGTATACGAATGTTTAATAAATTGAGTCATAGCATTGCCAACATCAGCGATCTGCTTAGAATATGCCATGCCGGTGTATGTTATGCTTTCCGTTATTTGTGACGGAACATAATATAATTTCCGTTTACCATTTTCAAGCACATATAAATTCCCCCTGCCGGTCTCGTGGGTTTCTACTGGAACACTTATAATTCTGGTTATTGTTACGCCGTCCTCATCGGTTATTCTTATCGGAGAAGGAGCCATTCTAGCCTTTTCTATATCTTCCGGGAACATATTACCAAGCATTTTTGATATTTTAGAATGAAGAATATTTCTTTCACCGGCATAAACAACCCCGATATTTTTAAGTAAAATATTGTGGACGATATTATTAACATCATTCAAGTTACCGGTTTGGTGATAGAGTCCCGCTGGCAGAGTAGCGGCCATGCTGTAGGCGGTGTTAAATGGAGCGTAGAAGTTTCCCCGACCTGACTGTCGCATAACCTTAATATGTGCGATTTGGTCCACGCTGAACAGGTCCTCGTATTCAAGGAAAGTGCTAAGCAGTCCCTCTCTGAGACCATTAGCGACTTCAAATATCTTATCTGCCTTATCTTTACCCCATTTTCCCTCTAAATATTTAAGTAATTCAGCCGCACTCACCTTATCATGCCCGAGTGGGTTTGCGATCTCGTCCCGGCCCTTGTCTTTGGATATACGCTCTAGGAACAGGGCGGAAGAAACCTCCTGCGTGGAAAGTTCGTATTCCCGCATCTTATTATAAAACGGCTGAAAATGTTGATATAAATTAGTTCTTACTTTGTTGCCTAAATAGTCATACTGCCCCATGAAAAATACGGGGTTAAGGTCGGGATTTTTATCGAATTCTTCGGGATTTGTTTTATACATTTCCTGAGCCCAACCATACTTATATATAAGAGCCCTTTTTGCGATTCTTTTTGATCTTAAGAAGTCCGTGTATAAATTACGGCTGAATTCCCACCGATACATCCAAGAACTACGCACCTGATCAACTATATCAAGGTCCTGAGCTCTCAGAGCCCTCAAATTAGCAACTACAGCATCCTCAGAGCGACCGAACATCTCCATAATGTGTTTAGACCGTAATCCAAGTATATCAGCTCTTGTGCCGGACAATAACTGCTGTATCTCGATCAACGCCCGTCTTACATCGGGTTTGTTATCCATCATGTCGAAGAATCGACTAGTAAATAACGGAGCCTCTCTTCGGGCCATATCCGGAGCGGTTAATAATGCACTAATATAATCGGCATAAAGTTCAGAGGGTTTATATCTGTATTCGACCTTACTCGGTCTATTATCGGTCCAAAGTGTGGGGCGCATTATCTTGGAGACCTTCACTAATTCCTTCTTGATATCTCCGATAATAACTTTAGAAGTTTGCTTGATCGCGCCATACTCATTTTGCAGCTTATCTATTCTGTTTTGTGCCTCAACGCTATCAGGATTTTTCTTAAGTTCAGCATAGGCTGCCGGCAATAATTCGTTTAATATCTTCCGGCCCCGGTCGACTACCCGCATATCATCTATAAAACTTCCCATAAACTGATAAGACAGGGTATATAACCGCCCGAGCAGATTACCCTTATTCATTATATTATTAGGCAGGAAATCGAACATGTGTCCAAGTTCGTGGGCCATAGTTCTCCCTACTTTCTCAGCAGAATTTTTGCCGACAAATAGAATCCTATTAAGACCTATATGATAACCGGTTTTTTCTACTGCTATTTTTCCGCCTCTGTAATCTTTTATCAATGATCCCGGCATGAAAAAACCCCAATATGCCCTAGAATTATTAAGTAAAATTTTACCAAAATTTGTAAGTTCTCTATATAGAGAAAACATTTCTATATTCTCAACTTCCTTAAACTCAGTAGCCAGATCAGCCTGTCGATCAAACTCCGTTTTAGCGGCACTTCTCTTGACCTCATTTTTACCCTTTTCGATCCTGTCCTTGTCAATCCTCTCCTGAGCCTGAGTTTTTTTCTCCTTTTCGCGAACAGCCTGATCCATAGATTTATCCTCATCCAACGGTTTAGGACCGAGAGTCATCCTATAATACATAGCTAAAGCACGCCGTTCTTTTTTGTCGTTCATTCTGTTCATAACGGCTTGTTTTTCGATCAAAGCTAAACTATCAACAAATTCTTCAAAACGCTTTGCCTTCCGTGCCTTTTTAGCTATGGTAATCATTTGCTGTTTACGCCTCTGGGCGATAGTCTCCGATTTCTTCTTAGCCTCTCCAGACCTATCGAGTTCCTTATCAAAGGCCTCCTGACTGACACCGCCAGACGGACTATAATATTCTTTTGTCGGAGTTCCCTTCTTTTCAGGCGGCTCAACCTCAGGCTCTGCAAACATCTCTTTTACATCGGCCTCGGTTATAGTTTTGTCTCCGGTTAATATTTTCTCATACACCCATGCTAATTTTTCTGTATTATTATTTTGTTTCCCGGATAAATATTTTAACGCTTGTTTCAATTCTTTTTTCAAATGTGAGTACACCTTCTCCAGCACAGAGTGCGGAGACTTATTCGCTTTTACATAAAAAGCAAAGGTTTCTGCGAAAAATTCTTCAACATTTGTAGAACCGTATTTTTGTCCGAATTGATTGCCTTTGTGGAATCCACGCTCAAAATGTTTCATTCTTTGAGTTTTTGTCATTGACCGGAATACCCTATCAACAAGAGCCCTTTCCTCATTCGTTAATAAGAAAAAATAACCATAATGCCCGAACTCATGAAGAAAAATCTTCATCCCGGTATCTCCCAATTTCCACTCTCCGGACTTTATCCTATCTACAATCCCTGTTCGCACAGCTATCCGTGGGTCTTTAAGTTTTAGATTTCTTTTGTTTTCAAGAGTTTCTTGGCGTGTTAATCCCCTGACAACTGTAGCCTTAAAGTTGCCACCGGCACGAGTCATTCTCGTGGATGGGTCTATTTTGAGCGGAACCAGCACGCTATCTTTTGTGTTTAAGAAAATATTAAGTAGAAGGTCCATTTCCTCCTTCGCCAAAGAACCCTGATCAACTAACCGTGCTAGTTGACCCAACATTCTCATGTGGCCGCTGCCTTTATTATTAAATTTATCGCGAATTTCCTTCCCCTCTAAGGCAACTACCGGCCCAGCTTTTTTAACAGGTTCCTTCTTCGGCTCTTCTTTTTTAGCGGCGGCCTTGGGTTTAAGTATCTCAATAGCGTCTTTATTTAAAATAAAGTAATCGGACTTACCGCTATTACCAGTAAGAAGTTTATACCAGCTTTTATCTCCGAATTTAGTTGTTTTACCGTCCGGCATCTCCCAAGCCTTATCTATTCTTCCGTCAATGTGGACCACATCATATCCGGCTTTTTGAGCCGTTGCTAATACATCCTCCATAAACTCGTACATATCAACGGATTTATCATTATCTTTCAAGAAATTTTTTGCCGCTGCATAACTATTTATATTTAAAATTTTAGCGTCCTCTTTTATATCAGCCTCTATTAATTTAAGATCAATTTTTTTATAGGCATTCTTTTCGTCAACCCATTTTTGGTTATCATAATCATACGCCTTTTTACTGATATCGCCCTTGCCTTCGCCGACAAAAACTACCGCGCTACTCCACCTACTATCATCAGTAGTAAAATAAAGCACATCCTTACCTAACTTTTTAGTCTTTTTTCCAGCCTCAAGACCCCCGACCCCGTGGACCGGAGTTAAGGAGCTATCGAAACCTTCCTTTAATATTTTTTCTACATTTTCCTCTTTAGTATAATGTCTGATCCGTTTACGCTCAGCCGGTGCCTTCTTCGGCTCTACCTTCTTTTCCGACAATGCCCCTATATCTTTTAGTGCCTTTTCTATCCCCTTTATTTCTGCAACTACTTCTGCCCACGAGCCGTCCTCATCATATTCCGGTTCTTTCCTTCTATTTAATTCTTTTAATCTTGCCTTTGCCTCCAATACCGTTGTCGTATATACTTCCATTCCATCATCTATTTCAATCTTGGTATTAGCATCTACTTTCTTCTGCGTTTTTACCCTCTCCAATTCTGCCTCTAGGAATTTAATATATTTTTCGTCATCAAGAATTCCGTCTTTTCCTATAAACTTTTTATGCCACCCTATTACTTTTTTATTATGCTCTTTTGCCATTTCTTCAAAAGCAGACTGACCGGGAAATTTTTCCCCAGCCCGAAGAGCCTTGAAAATAGCAACTTCTAGGTCCATTCTCTTTTCCTGTAGTTCATCCCTAACTTTTATGTCCTCAATTTCTTTTATTCTTTGTTTTATATTTATCAAACCCACACCACTATAGGGATTTTGCATACTCTCCGGCAGTTTCTCGTATAACGCCTGTAGTTCCTTTAATTTTTCTATAGCTTTCTTGCTAGGAGGCTCGTGCAATATTTTCTTGAGTTCATATTGAGTTGGTCGTTTTTCTGCAGGTGCTTCTTTTTTCTTGGCTAATTCCTTTTTAGCCTCTGTCTTTTTACGCTCTGCATTACTAGCAATCCGATCTAAATCCCTTTTACTAAAGTCACCCCAGCCCTGTTTCATTTCCATAAGGTCCCATTCTTTACCATTCCAGTAATATATAGCTTTTTTCATAGAGTTAGGACCGCTACCGACAATAACATTCTTAGTTTTAAATTTAAGACCTTCGTGTCTGAACTCTTGCTTTTGCCCCTCTGCCTGTCTCTCCGGTTTCGTCTTAGGTGCTAACAATTCCGGTTTTTCTAAATTACCAGCTCGTATAGTTTCTATAATATCATCTGCGTTGTATGACCGCACCCCTACTATTTCCTTTGACTTTGTCCTTGCCAATATAATCGCTATTTCCTGATCACTAAAACCTGCCTCAGATAATATACTTTTGTATTTCGCGGCTTGATTCATACCACGCGGAAACTCAATGCCCTCTAATCGATCTTCCGGTTTCTTTTTTTTCTTAGGAATCGGTCTCGGTTTAGCAACCTTAGGCTTAGTGGGGGTAACGGGCGGTTGTCCTCTATATACTTTAGGTTTTTGTTCACGCGGAGCCTTAGGCTGGAATATAGACATCTGCTTTTGAGAGTTCTTCCACAGCTCATCGATCTTCAACATATTCTTTCCCGGAACTCTTACCTTATCGCCTGATGTTAATTTTATACCTCTTAACGGTTCTGGCAGCCTTCCTTCATCTGCCGCTCTTACTATTTGACCATGGCCGGAAATTAATTTTCCATTCTCGTCCACAATAACGGGTGTATCATCAGCGTATATGCCTTTGTAAACAGTATTAGTATATGTACTTTCCTTTGTATTTATAATTTCCGTTTCCGGAACACCCTCTTGGATTTCATCAGAAAGCCGCTCCACATCATCATATGTAAGCTCTACGGGTTCTATATAAGTATTATTTGATAATCCATCAGCTAATTCTCCGGCGATCGCTTTTTTGAAATCAGCCAAAGTAGGCGACTGTCTGGCCGTATCTATTATATATTCCTGCATATCTGTCGCACCGGCTAAGCCTTCGTCAAATGTTTGATTTGTAATTGGTTTTTTTTCGATCGGTTTTAATTTGGGTTCTTCCGGTTTTTGTATTTTTTGTTGTCCGGGTGCTGGCGGCGGAGGTGGTTCATCCGGAGGAACTTGTCCGCGATCTACGCCGGCAGCATCTCCACGGGTAGGCTCTTCCGGTAAGACATCTTCAGGTTTTACCGCAGGCTCTGCAGGTATTGTCTTTTGTCCGAGAGCTTTTTTAGTCAAACCTATAGCAGACCCCGGGATGGAAAAGGCAACCAACTCTACTGCCAAATCTTCTAAAGAAGGGAGTTTAAATTCTTGATCACCAAGACCAGCCTCTGCCAGTATACCATGGCCCACATCAGCGACCCGCTCTTCACCCATTTCCGCGATCACGCCATCCCAACCGGCTTTTTTCAATAGCTTATTGAGATCAGCTAATGATGAATTAGGATTAACTTTTGCGAATTTTTTTATAAAAGCTATCTTAAATAATTGATCTTTTGTTTTTTGTGCGATAGTGTTAAATATTTTAATCTCTTTCAAAACGCCACCAGACTTTTCCGAGGCAACCTCAACCCATTGCTCACCAAAAGCTTTGGTCAACGCTAAGCCGATACTGTCTCCCTCATCTGTGAAGAAGAGTTTTAATTGATCCTGCTCGTCCTGATAGTATTCAAAGTTAGGGATCATGTTCTCGATCGTGCTGGCAGTAATCCGAGTAACCCCGGCCAAAGGAGCCTGCGCCGTAGCACCCACTAACCCTCCCAATATCTTAACAGCAAGCCGATCTGCTATCTTTTTTTCAAGTTGTTTTTTCCCTACTCCGGTCAACCACTTCTTCGCCAACTTCTCTGTCGCCTCTATCGTTCCCTTTTTAACAGCAGTATAAACTCCGCCGGTAGCATAAAGCTCCCCGGCAAAGGCGGGTAATTGCGCTAAAACATCAAATACTTTATAGGCGAATGTAGAGTCTTTGTCCCCTTGCTCTAAATAACTCTGTAATAAATCAATATCTTCTAAAGTTTCCGTGCCCTCTTCGAAACGACCAACTGCCTGTGACAGATCAATAATATGTTTTGCCTCTACCGCTCCGGATAAAAACGGAACTAACTGAGATGGATTATCTTTAATGTTCTGCCATTTAGTATAAAAGTTATTCAAATCCTTAACATGCTCTTCGTATAGATAATCCGTTTGCGCCTCTCCGATCATTCTGATCCTGTCTGCCTCAGGCATCGGAGGCATATCCTCTGTCGCTTGTCTGAGCTCTTCTCCTTTTTGTAGTTTACCTTCCCTCAACAATCTCAAAACATCAGCTTTCTTTTGAGTAGGACCGAACTCATTAAGGATATCATTAATACGCTCTCCCTTATAGAATCCCGGTTTATCTATGAGTTGTGGTAACTCTTCGCCACTAGGTGTTGTTTTTGCCACACCTTCTGTGGGTAGTCTGAGGTCCAAACCACCCTCAGGGGCTCCTGTGGTCTCGATTTTCGCCGGTTTTTGAGGAACACCCCTGAAATGGTCTCTAGCAGTTTCTAATTTAGCATCAAATTGCGCTTGACTTTCTATTTTTCTTTTATGATAGCTTTCGAAAAAATAATCTACATCAGTTGCTCTTGCCCCGGTCTTAGTATTAATGCCGTCAACGATCATGTTCGGATGTCCTACCTTTTTATACTTTGAAGGCCAATGCCCTTCCTTATCCGGTTTTCGCACGCCGTCCCGATAGGCAGATTCGTAATCATAAAAGCCGGCATTAGGATCAGGGTTTAGATCATAAGCCGTAGACACGCCAGAAAACCAATTCCGGAAAGAATCGGTTTCTGTTATACCTTTTCTCTTATTATAATTTTCGTAGAACTCTTTTAGGCTAGTCATTGTTATTTCTGTTAAATTTATTCTCCACTAGGTTGCCAATAAAGTTGAAGTTCGTAGTTCTTGTCTAATAACTTCCTAACGGAACTTATTTTCGCATTCGCGTCCGCCTCATCTTTAGCTACGCCAGCCGCTATTAGTTGAGCAATAAAATCTTCATCCGGCAATGTTGCTGGAATTTCTGGAGTTGCCGGATTAACTGGCTCTCCAGCTATACCTTTTATTATACCACTAACTAAAATCTCAGCCTGAATTTTGTCAACCTTAGCCGTGGCCATTTCTCGTCCGTTAAAGGTTTTAACCGCCATTTTAGCTATGTCGTCAGAATTATTTACTTTGATGTCAATTAATTCCTGAGTAGTTTTACCCCTCAATACATCATATGGGATATTAGTCGCTGCGGAAAGATTTACTAAACCGTTTGCGGTCCAGCCTTCGGGCAGTTCACCACCGATATCATTAAAATTTTTGCCGGTATCATCCCACTCAGCATCCTTTATGCCGTTAAGTATGTCACCCCATTGATCTTCCGTAATATCATGGGCGAACATAGTTTTACCGCCAATTAATCTTGAGTCGTATTTACCACCGGTAATGTCTTTGAGAACATCATCGAGAGTGGATTCTTTATATTTATCCTGCATGAATAATTCTTTAAGCGCATTCGCTCCGCTTTCTTCGTCTGGGAAGGCCGCGTAAACCGTGCCGTCCTCCATAGTCATACCAGCTACTCCTCCGTATTTCTTAGTTATTTCATCTAATGGCAATAAAACAGAACTATTATGTCTCCACGGATCGGTTCCACCAAGTTTTTCTCCTATGCCCTCTGCGGCAGTCATGTCTGGGAAGTCAGATGCAGTAACCCTGCGCCCTGTCTTTTTTTTATCTTCAATAAGATCATACATTTTACCCGCTCTGGTAAGGGCATCAGAACTGGATTTAGAACTAGCCGTCATGATATCGGACAATTCTTTTAGCGTGGCGGTCATAGTATCACCGCGATACCTCCGCTCTTCCGCAATAGTTCGTAAGTGAGCAGTAGCGGCATTTTGTCTTGACAACCTTATCCCGGCCTGAGCGTCCGGAGATAATTCTCGATAATTGATATCGCTAGGGTCTGTAAGCCCTTTCTTAGCCTCAGCACCGCGCTCACCACCGAAAGCAGTTGCGTCACCGTAAACCTCTTTCCAAAAACTTGATGATTCATTAATATCTTTATTCTTATTTTGTTTACGCCGAATCAACTCCTTCGCAAATTCGAGAAATTCATTGTTTCTATTAAAAACTTCTAATCCGCTACCACTTCTTCTAATTGGGGCGGGAGACACTCGTTCTTCAGCTGTCGGAGCATTTGATACTCCAGCGTCAGGAACATTCTCCGTAACCATTTGGCCGGTAACGGGGTCTTTATATGTTTTGGTTGCCATATATTTATAAAATTATTTAATAATTATTAACCAGCAGGAGTATAACCCCTAGTTTGTAAGTATCTATTCCGTGCCCGTTCGATCGCTGCTTGTCTTTCTATATCGTAAGTTGACGCAAATCTGCGATTAGGTCCTGTAGCGTATTGAGTCTGAGCTCCTGACCGTGTGTATCCCGCCTGCGGAGTACCGTTTTCAATTCTTTTCGCGCTATATAATGGACTGTATCGTCCCTCTTGATAATCTACATTGCCACTAGCGAGATCGTAGGGATTGGCAAAATTGCCAAACTCATCTTGAACCTTTGCCAACTCTCCGCTACCATAGCGTTTCTCAGCCGCAACCCCAAGATTTTCAGCCTGTGTTTGTATCTGGTCGTTAGTCCGTTCCCAACCATACCGTCTTTCCTGCGGGATTTCTCCTTCAATATCCGTGCTTTGTGCTCCTGCTTTACCGAGAACTTCTTTAGCTCTTCCGGACCAAGCTCCACCGCTAGCCGATATGCGCTCTCTGCTTTGCTGTAGTTTTTGCTTATAGCTCAAAGCCTCTTCTTGTTGATACATCGCAGCGGCTTGCCTAATATGGCCCATCTGTCTTTTTAAATTATCTATATCCTCGTATTTGATTTTATCATAATACGGACCGACATCTAACTCGGCTTGCTTAGCCATATCTTCGATCAACGCATAAGTTTCCTTTTCGTTCATAACAGGATTGTCCTGTATATACTGACCATGCTTATCCATAAAGTCCAACATAATCAAATGTTCTTTACTCAATGGAGTTCCATCGGGATATTTTAAAGTTTTTATCCAGTCCATATCGCTGCTTGGAGGGTCGGGTTTGTTTTCCGCAGTTTTGTTTGGAGCTGATTCCACTTGGGACGAAAGAGACGCACCCGGAACGCGAGCTCCTTTCGGAACTTTAACTTTTACTCCTCCGATATACGCATCGATCATCGGAGCGTTTGTGCTGGCAACCGAACCCGTGGGCGTTGGTGACGCACCGGGCACATATACCCCTTTAGGCACCATAACAGGTTGATTGCCAATATATGCTTTTATCATTGTTGCCATATAATTGAAAGTTAATTAATTATCTTTGTGAAATTTTACCTATAATAGTTTGCAATAACGCAACTAACTCAAGAGCTCCGGCAGTCTCGTTCTTAACGAGCTTAATATTATTGCCGTCCGTCTCGATTATAACTTGCCTCATATTAGGAGCTTGAGGCTGCTCATCTTTTTGTTCTTGCTTTTTCTCATTTGACATACATTTTTATAATTATTGAATTAAACTGCACTATGTAAAATATATCCTGTCCCTCCGGCCACTACCGAACTCATAAGTGTTCTGGTGTATGTTACTCCATTCAATACAACGGAGGCAGTATTACTTCTGATCTGGCCGGTAACATATAGAGCTGAACTAGTAACGAGATTAGAGAAACCGGCATTCCATGAAATATTAGCTCCACTTATTCCGCCGATATAAACTGTAGAAGTTGAAGTCCAATTAAATCCGTCATAATACATCATATTCAGAGTGGTCCCACCAGTTAGACTAATCGTTACAAAGTTTGAGCTTGGGCTGATAGTAATACCAGAGCCGGCAGACAATCCTTTAAAAGGAAGATTGACTCCGCTCTTAGCTAAGGCTAATCCGTAAGTCCCGCCGGCATTGCTTGTAGTGTTTGCCTCTCCACCGCTACCGATAGAATTAAATGCTATCCAT
>Ga0307376_10003106_pt1 | contig 15669 bp, 17 predicted proteins | sample TR2MG_FD_202536 | JGI IMG/M metagenome (GOLD analysis project Ga0307376, IMG submission 202536) | Soil microbial communities from Risofladan, Vaasa, Finland - TR-2 | ecosystem: Environmental > Terrestrial > Soil > Coastal area > Acid sulfate soil | place: Finland: Risofladan, Vaasa | collected...
AACAACAATTTTGTCGTTATATATAAAAGAGGTGATGGTAACAGATTGTGTATCTATCAACCTGATGGGACAGAAGATTTGAATACAACATTAGAAGCAGGCAATACCGATGCTGTTCTCAATAGTGTCGTTCCAACTTCTGATGGTGGGTTTGTTGTATCATTTGGAATCAAAAATGGTAGTTTCGATAATGTTATAAAACTACGAAAATATAGTTCGACTGGGGTCGCTGGAACAACTGTTACAGTTAGTGATCCTGCAGCAGCAGATCCGGGTGGTGGATTACCTTGGAACTCATGGTATGCAACACAAGCATTTTTAATGGATAATGGAAACATTGGCCTTGCAGGTTGGAGTTCTGGTTCAAAGACTTTGTATTGTTGGGCATACGATCAGGATTTAACTGAGGTACAAAGTCTTACATCATTATCAACAATCGCACAAACAATTGATTCTTATAGACAAGCATATGCTGCTCAATTTGGAAGTGGAAAATACGGTTTTGTTATGCAAAGACAAGGTCCATCAGGCACAAAAGTCTATTTGGATGTCTTAACAACATAAAGGAGATTTAGATAATGGCAATTCGATTTATAGTAAAGCAGACCCGAACTTTGTAAAAAATTCCCTACCCATGAAAGTCATATTTACTTCTGTAAGTCTTGTTCTTATACATTTGATAAAAATGGTGATCGGCACGGAGAGTGTAACCAATGTGGTGAGTGCTGTTTTCTTCGTGCAGATCTTCACAAACTCGGGGATTCTTTTGTACCGGGAGATCCCTGCCCTTATTTAATCCAATCATAAACCCTTCCTTTTTTTAGAACAAAATATAAATAGTAGCCAGACTCGGTCACCACCCGGTGACGGTCTTAAAGACGGAGGACATTCACAATGGCTAAATTTAGAAACGGTGATCTAGTATTAACAAACACACAACAAGTTATTCAAGGCGGAGTATCCGTCATTAACTCCAATAGAGATGGTAAATTTACTTCTTTATCATTATCCATAGATGCTTATGCAGTATCAATTAATGAATTTTCAACTGACGGAACACTTATAGGAGATTCTGATGCTGCCATACCTACAGAAAAAGCTGTCAAAACATATGTAGACAATAAAATTTCAGGATCAATTTTAGCAAGCACAGACAATGCATTAGCACGTTACGATGGAACAGATGGTATTCAAGGTAGTGGAATTGATGTTGATGATTCTAATAATATATCTGGTGTTGCAAGCATTGACTCCACAGGGACAATTGATGCCACAGGAAAAATTACAGCAGGAATTGGTGGTGATGATTTTGCTGTTCTTGATCCATCCGGTGCGATTACAATATCAAGATCTAGCGGTCTTGCTTATATTGACTTCAAAAGCGCAGGAGCTGAGAATTATGATTGTAGAATCCAACAGAATACGAATGGTTTTAGATTCTACACAGGTGGAGATGGTGCTACTGTTAATGCTCTTACAATCAACTCAGCACAAAATATCATTGTTACAAACAACCTGACAGTTCAAGGAACAAACAAATCAGCAGGATATCTTTACGCTGGAACAACTGCTCCAACAAACACAACAAGGTTGAATTATGATGGTTATTTGTATGCAACTAAAGTCTACAATGCTGTTTGGGGATAAGATGTGTCTCATTCGTTTTAGAACAAAATAGTAAAATGTGTGAGTTAAACTAGAGGGCCATTCCCTCCGTAAGAATCAAAGAAAAGGAATACGATGAAACATTTTTTACAGTTTTACGTTAAGGAAGACTACCTATTTTTTGACACAGTTCCATTCACAAATTTCCACAACGGATTATCTTGTGTATGGGGACTAGTTGAGGATGAAGGATCAAAATTCTATTGGATGGAAAGTGGTTCAAAAGAAGATCCTCCGATAACAGAAGGAGATTTGTATGTTTCATGCTGGACCAATGTAGAGTTTACAATGGTTCATAATTGGGCTTTGAAATTTCCTAACTTGAACTTTAAAATGGGCGGTCCTCTTATGTATTATGATACCCATCTTGAAAATAAAATACCAAACTTTAATTGTTTAAAGGGTAATGCTGAGGATCTACTATATAATGGAAATATATCATGGGGGTTAAAAATTCCAGAGATAGACGGTCCAATAGGATATTCAGTAACTCTATTAAAAAACAGGGGATGTTGGTGGGGAAAATGTACTTATTGTTGTAGAAATGCTATCCCTATTTATAGAGATTATGTTGATCATGTTCCGATTATAGATCATCCTGGACATAAATATATTTGGTTATACACTTGTGCTATAACACGAAAATTAATGCACAAATTATATCCAACATTTCCAGATAGGGATGATGTTACATATGCTTCATATATAAGAGGCGATCAATACTCTCTTGATGCTTATAGAGATGTATTACCCAAATTAAAAATGAATCCTAAATATTTATCATGGGATCTTGGAATTGAATTTCCTGGTGATAAAATGTTGAAGCACATGAATAAAGGAGCAACAACCAAAAATTATCTTGATTTTATTGAATTAGCAACCAAACATGGAAATATGATGCATTTCAATTTCATTTTGAACTGGAATAATTTAACGAATCTTGATGTTAAACAGGTTTCAGATTTTATGCATAGCTTGTCGGACATTACAGATGGAAGTAACATAACTGCAGATATATACCCTTTGTTTTTAATGGATGATCGACCAATGTTTCACGGAATAGATAAGAAGGAATTAGTATATCAACCACAGACAAAGTGGCGAACATTAGGAGAGTGGGATATAGTTTTATATTGTTATAACATAACTGGAAAACAAAAAGAATTGAATAAAAAATGTGAAGAAATGATTGAGGAGTTTCCTTTTGCTACAATGAGAAATAGTATATCTTCATATAAAACTTGTGAATAAGAAGGAGCTGTAATGATTGAATGGATTAAAAACAAAGTCAGTTTGTGGTTCCCTCTTTCTCTTAGCGTTTTTGTAGCATACGCTATTCAAAGAGGTGGGTTAGCAGTTTCAAAAACAGGAATGGTTCCTGAATGGTTTGGTGGTGGGTTAAGAATTTACTTTTTAACAATTGCTGTTACTATGGTGTTTTGTGGTGTGTTAATGGATAATGTCCGATCAAAGACAGCAATGTTATTAGCAACAATATTAGGAAGTATTGGTCTGTTAGCAACAGCATATGTGCCAATAACTTCGGGTGAAATGATACCTTGGGTATTTGGAATTTGTATGGGTATTGCAGCAACTCTTATTAAAATTATTCCATTTTCAAGTCCAATGAAGATATATAATGAAAATGAATCATTAAAGGTTGCCCCACAGGCATCTGCAAAAAATTTCGGGGCTGGTGTTTTTGTATTCTTGTTACCAATAATAATAGCTTCTATTTCGTGGACAGGAATTGCTGTGGGATTGTCTTTGGTCTTCTTTTTATCAGGTATTCTTGTTTATCTGATAATGCCTGATGATAAAATTGTTGGATGGGATATTAAGATTTTTCCAATATTGTTCAAGGACTGGCAGTTTTGGGCCGTAATGTCTTATTTCTTTATTATGGTTGGATTTTTTTATAGAATACTTCCAAAGTTCCTGCCAGCCATGAAAGCAGCAGGGATTGAAGATGCTAGTCTTCTTTTGGCACTAAGTTTTGTATTAGCAGGAATTTTAAGATGGCCTTTTGCTGGAATAGGAAAAGAAATAGGGTATTGGAATATCACATTTATAGGCCTTGCTATTATGATTTTTTCAGTTGTTCTTATACCAATTGATCCTGTATTAGCATTGTTTACATTTACAGTTGGAGGAGCGACACACACCCCTAACTATTGGGCTGGGTGTAAAGATTTATGGGGTTCAAAATATATCGCCACAGTGCTGGGTTTGGGATACACAGCAATGTATTTAGGTGGTGGCGTCCTGATGGGAACATGGTAATGAGTGATACAATATTCGTTCAATTTATGGTGAAGTTGAGAACACGTGGTATAGATCATATTACATTAGCAAATGGATTTTCTGATGCTTATAGTTTATGTAAAAGTAAAGGTGATTTTGTTTGGATAGAACATGTTGGAGATCTATCTTATGAACGAAAAAATTTAATAGAAGAATTTAAGTCTAATACTTCATTTCCAATCAAAAAGGGAACTGCTTACATAAGTGCCTTAAATGCTTTTAACTTGTATCAAAGTTATGTATGGGCGTTAGAGAATCCAGACGTTAGTTTTATAGTGGGTGGTCCTGCTATAGATAGGGGAGGTGTACAAATTTCCCAGCAAGATGAGATACCAAAGAATTTATATATAACTACAGAAAGTGTTGAGGAATATTTTGGAGTTCCAGAATATTCTCAGAAGTGGGGTTTAGAATTGCCAACAAATATGGATAAAGACTATGCTATATTTTTCACATATCCATTAGACAACGATTGTTATTGGGGAAAGTGTATATTTTGTAGATACATTACTCAAAAATGTAAGAGTAGAATAAGAAAGAATCTAGGTTATGAATTTTTAGATTTAGAAACTGATAGACTTAAAATGGTTTGGCTACAAACTAATGCACTTACACCGGCGAACATCAGAAGGGTACTGCCCAGTTTAACTTATAGAGATGATATATTCTATTCTTCATTCATTAGGGGATCAGCGGCTGAAGCAGAGGCATTAGAAGATACGTTATCTAATCCTAAAGTGGTTCCTTCTAAGATTAAACTAAACATGGGCATAGAGCTACCTTCTAATAGAATGTTGAAGTTTATGAAGAAGGGTGTTACTAAAGAAGAAATTTTGAAAACTCTAAATGTAGCTGATAAATATGGCTTACCTCTCACACTTTACTTTATGCTGGGTTGGCCAGATTTAACAGAACAAGACGTCAAAGAGGTTGAAGAATTTGCCTCAATGATGCCTAAAAATAATCTTAATGATCAAAAAATATTTTTTATAGTTCCTAGTGTAGGCACTGAGTTATATGACCTGTATAAGGACAGAGAGAAGATGATAGTTTTGAGCTCTGGTCCTTTTCACTGTTCATATACTTTAGAGTTGACTAAAGAAAAACAAGAACTAAATGAAAGGGCTAAGGCAGCTATAATAGGAAACGGATATTTTACAGTGGATAGATTCAGACTCGAGAATCCTGGTGCTCCTACTGAACATGATTGGAACAACAAATGACTTGTAAAATAGTATATACGCTTGAAGATTTGAAGAAAGTCTATGATGAAGATGCTTGGGGTGTTAAAGGGCAGTGGAATACTCATACAAGAGTGCATGAAGGACATATTGGTTGTGGTCGTATTGCAAGAAAGCGTGCTGATTGGTTGATGGGTATTTACTGGGCAAATTGTGCAGCAGCTATTTATAAAGTAGCAGGTGAAGCAACTCAATCGGATGATCCTGAGCCACTAAAACATAACATAGATAACATGAAAGAATTTTGTGATGTTTTATTTATTTCAAAGGGGGATTATTTCCCTTTTATGAAATATTACGATTATCTAAATAAAGAGATGGAAAAAGACTTTCCACCTTCATATTTAGAAGAAACGGGACTAATTAGTTCTGTTTGGTGCAGATCAACACTAAAATTTGCATTGTTCGTTAAAGTGTTAATGCACGAAATATATGATATTAAAATTGATTTTCAGATTAGTTCAGGTAGAGAAAGATGGAGATCAGCAGGAAAATATAAACAATGGAACCTGGAACGTTTTGGTATTGACCTGATGCTTATAGATCCAATAACTGATAAGTTTGGTAACAACTACTCAGGTATGAAAGAAAAGGTTCCAAAGAATCTATTGGATCGTATTAACAAACAGCTTCTTCACCCTCATTACAAACATATTCATGAGGTTGAAGAAAATATTAAAGACATAAAAGATTTACATGTATCTGACTTTGTTGTGGAGGATGGATGGGTACAATGTAGATTTTATTTTAACCCCCATCAATGGTGGGCGGAGGGATTCAGATGCAAATAGTACAAACATATCAAGAAGTAGTTGATTTGATCTCGACTAACACAGCTGGGTTCATTGCCATAACTCTAAAACAGAATGCCGCTGATGAATTACACCAAGGTCATTTGAATCTTGTTGAACACAGTAAGGCGAATTATGATTTAACTGTTGTATGTTTTTGGAATCATAGAGAGTTTTTACACTACATGTTTCCTGACTATCCCCAATGGGAGGAAGGAATAGGAATCCCTTGGGATTCAACTGGATGTACAGCTTGGTGTGAAACCAATGGAGTGGATATTCTATGGATTCCTTATATAGGATATACCGCAGATCATTTTTCCGGATTTGATATGACATCTACCATTCAAATCATTCAAGATTTATGGGTTTCGGAAGGATATTTAATTGTTGATCAGGAGGAAAATCCATCTGGATTTAATATGATGCAAAATGCACAAGCTATGTCTGTAGGAGACTATCTCTTTCCGACAAAGCCATGGAAGCTAATAAACACATGGAAAGATGGATATATAAGATATACTGTACGGGATTTTGCGTTGAAGCATGCAATTCCTTTGCAATATGATATTATTGAGCCAACTGTTTGTCCGGAAGATGGTTTGTTTTATTCAGCATCCCATTATAAATATACTCAAGCTAATAAAGATGCAATTAATCAAATCCCTGTGGTTGTCGATGCTACGGGATATGCAAATATACAACTACTACAAGACGAACTAAACAAAATAGATCCTGGAAACCTAGTGGTATATAGAATGGACGTTACAATAGGAGGAATCGTTGGTGCTGCCAATGATCTTATTTCAATCTATTTTCACATTGAAGATGATCTTTTTGATATATATACTATTTACAAGAAAGGAGTAAGATAATATAGTGAAAGGAATATTGAATGAACCGTACTCAACCCCAGCTGTAGTCGCTGTGGAGTTGTTTTCATCGGGTTGGTGTAACTTAGAGTGTAAATACTGTTATATACCAAAGACTGACTTCTTAAAGGGCATACACAAGGGTATTATAGAGAGAATCAAGGATGGTTCCTTTGTTGATGATATACTTGATATTTATGGAGATACAGTTGAGACCATTGCACATTGGGGAACAGAACCGACCTTAACAGTCACACACTTTAAGGATTTTTATAAAAGGATCTCGAAAGAATTTCCTAACTTTAAGGCAGTTAAAATATCGTCAAATTTTATGACCAACCCAAATAATTTGATCAAGTGGGTAACAGATATTTTACCACAGGATAAGCCATTAAAGGTTGATATTCAAGTTTCATTGGATGGACCTCCATTCATGACAGACAAAAATAGAATAGGCGGTTCAACACAAAAAATAATTGATAACTGTATCAAGTTTACAAAAGAACTTAATAGAATTGGAACAATTCATAAAGTGAATATGCATCTTAAACCTACAGCAGGTGATGATGATATTCTTTCACTTTCTGATATGGAAAAAGCAACACATTACTATGAGTTCTTTGACCAGTTTGTTACTGATTGGCTTGATGCAAATAGCAACAACGCAGCAGATATCATGACTTCTTGTGATCCAACATTGGTTTTACCAGGTTCATATACTTCACAGGATGGAAAGAACTTTTATCAATTGTTGTTGAACCAGTTGAAATTGAAGGAAAGAAAATGGAGATCAATAGCACCTCCTGAATCGAACTACTTTTGGCGATATAAACAAAAATTTTATTTCTATAAAGAGATTTATACAAAACAAAGAATGTTCACATGCTCAGCAGGGGATAGTTGTTTTGCATTGGGAGATATTCCAGGAACAACACATATATGTCACCAATCATTTTATATGGACTATCCTCAATACTATGATGAAGCAAGAAAATATGGTCTTGATCACCAAACAATGGAAGGAATTGACTCTGGTAGAACAGATACTCTAAAAGACCTTTTTATTACCAAGAAAGATGATATCAAAAGAGTTACCAGGTTGATGTATAATACAAGAGCATATAATGATTTTCTTGAATTAAAACATTCTATTACAATGGCTCATATTTTTGAGCTTGCAGATTGTGGACAGATTAATCCTGTATATAAGGATGAAAAACTTGCAGAACAGTTTAGTTATTTTGCACAAGTATTAGATTGCCCAATGGATAATACCACTATAAGCGGTAGTCAATTGGTTGGGTGTTCTTCATTGTTGAGAGTTTTCGGGAATGGAGTTTTTGAAAATATATTTTTACGAATTTTAAAGGAGCTTAAATAATGGATCTTGAGAAACAGTATACAAAAACAGATGTAACAAATCCGTTCGCAATTTGTGATTTGTTTATCAACAATCCTGAAAGTGCTTATGTTGTTGGCAAAAAATGGAAAGAGCAATTGAATAATACTGTAAAAACTATGTTTGAATGTGTGGAAAAAATAGATAAAGGAGAATCTCTTGGAGCATTTTCTTATCAACCAATTGAAGAATGTCTGAATTTTTTAAACAGCATAACTGTTGAAAAATTAAATACTAAAGATTTAACAGAGTTTATAAAAGCTTATATATTTTTAGCTCACAATGTTAATCAAAATACGGAAAAATATGATGGTGTTACAAGGAAGATTGCATACTTGCAAAGGTATTGTGATGGAGCTCTTACATTCTCTGAAACAATAAGCCTTTTAAAGATTACAAGTCAGAGATTATATAGATGGAGAGAATGGACTCCACCTTCGTTCAGATTGAGCACGCACTATTATAATTTATTAAAAGAGGAATAAAACCATGGCATTTTCTTGGACTACAGTTACAGCTGGGGTGACTATTGCTACAGCTGCACAAATAAATCAGGTAAAAACAAATACAGATCTTTTAGCAGATGGATTGAGTATTGCACATTACTCTTGGAGTGAAATGCCTGTAGCTCCGGGGGATTTCATGAAGGCGGCACAAATAACAGAACTTCAAGATGCCCTCGACTATATTGATGCGAATAACGTATGCTCTGCTCAAAATGCTGTCAGGTATGTAACAAATCAGTCGGGTCAAAACTCAGGAATTGACGTTACCAAAAATAATACGGTTGATGTTGATCAACATGCTACTTACAATTCTAATGTTGATACCGTTGTTTATAGTACAAGATATACTGTAGTTGACAATGATCAACATAATTCATATTTAAATAATCAAAATACAGGATATTTAGCGACTCAATATACACAGGTTGATAGTGACCAGCACTACTCATATTGTGGTGGATATAATTCTACTATTTATAGTCTTCTTGATAGTACATACTATGCATCAAGAAATAACTCTGCTAAATAAGGAGTAACGATAATGGCTTTACCATTTGCATGGACAACAGTAAACGCAGGGGATAAAATCGTATATGATGATACCCTAACAGATTTAAGAGGAAACGCAGATTATCTAGACGATAATGCAGCTGACGTTGCCAATGATGCTACAGTTAACGCAACTCAAAATTCATCTGTTGACTCAAGCGATGATACTACAATTAATGCGACTGCTGATAGTGGATATGATGCTGCTTTAAATTCTGGAGTTGATAGTGGTCAAAACACAGGGGTAAATGCAGCGCAAGATGTTGGGTATGATGCAACATATTATCTTGGAGTTGATAATCCATATTATGGTACAGTTTATGGTGCTTTAGATATTGGTTATGATGCTGCTTTATATACTGTAAATTATACATCCCAAGTATCAAGTCAAGACATAACAAGATATGGAACGGTAAATGCAACATATTACTCACCAAACTATACATCAAAACGATAAGGAGAAACGATGTCTGAATTAATGAAAAAAGAAAATGATCAGATTATGCAAAATTTTCTGAATCGAACATTCTTTTCAGCTTGGAAACTAGAGAATAAAGGAAAAGAAAAATATGCAAACTATGATAAATTAGAAGTTCAAATTAATGCTGCGTGTGATTTAAAGTGTAAATATTGTTATTATGCAAAATATAAAAAAGATTTGTATCCTTCTGACATATCAAAACACTCCTTAATATTAAAGAATCTTGATATGTTATTATTGTGGTTAAAAGAAAACGATTTATATCCACAACTTGAAATATTTTCAGGAGAACCGTTTTTTCAAAATATAGGATTTGAAGTTCTTGAAAAATTGATTGATTGGAATAATAAAAATGAGTGTCGAGCTCCTATTGTTGTTCCAACAAATTACAGTTTTATATTTGATGAGGACAAAATTGAAAGACTTGAGAAACTATTTGAAAAATCCAAAGAAAGAATATTTCTGAGTTGTTCTGTTGATGGTAAATATTGTGATGAAAACAGACCGTTTATTAATGGAAAAATACGGGACGACAAATATTATGATAGAATGTTTGAGTTTTCAAAAAAGCACAACTTTGGTTTTCATCCAATGCTTTATTCAGAAAATATTGAGTTATGGAAAGATAATTGGTTGTGGTTTCAAGATAACTTTAAAAAACATGGTATGATGTTTGATCAAATATATCTTTTAGAGGTAAGAAATGTTGAATGGTCATCAAAACAATTGAATGAGTTCTATAAATTTATTAGATTTTTGATTAATTGGTCGTGGAATCATGTGAAAGATTTCGTTGCTCCTGAAAAATTCCCAAGATTTGTATTTGATAAAAAACTATTTAACATTTTTAATATGTTTGCAACTACATCAAGAGGTTTGGGATGTTCAATGCAATCAGCCATGCAACTGAGGCTCGGAGATTTAACAACATCAGTATGCCATCGAGCAGCTTATAAACAACATAACATGTGGAAATTTATAACAGACGGTGAAAAAATAACTGATATCGAAGCAATAAATTATAACTTAGCAATTGCTGCAGCATCATTTGATTTTAGAAATTCTCCATATTGTAACTATTGTTCCATAAGAGAATTATGTACGGGTCAATGTTTAGGTTCAATGTTTGAAACAAATGGGGATCCATTCATGCCAATTCCAACTGTGTGCGCCCTTGAACACGCTAAAGTTGCAGGAATATTAGATGAATTGAAAGCATTGGGATTAAGTCATCATTTTTATAGTTGGACAAGTCCTTTAAAACAAAAATCTTTGAAAATTTATTATAAACACCTGAGGGGGAATTTAAATGAAGTTCAATGAAATTAAAAAGCAGATTGATGAATTTGTGAAAGATCAGAAAATCTTTCCAGCAGAGCAATGTGAAAAAATAACAGAATGTTTTAAGTTAATATCCTTCGATATTCATCGGATGATTGATGGTGAAAATATAGAACAAAATAAAAATACATATCATGAAGTGCTTAATACCATGTTAATGGTTAGTTCATCGGTTTTAAATGCTCCAATTGATAAAAGCTTTTCCAAGTTTATCACCTCATTTTCTGAGTTGATTTATAATTGGAATGCAAATATATGGAAGGATGAAGTATTTCATCAGATTTGTCTATATATGAGTAGAACTGTAGAGCTTAGAAATACAATGTTAGAAACTGTAAATATTATTAAAGATGTGGAAGACAGAATGAGAGACCTTAGTTCATGGTCTCCGCCTGCATACGAAGTTGCAAAAGAATATTTTGATCAACTACTAAAAGAAAACGACGAAAAGGAGTAAGAAAACATGAAAAGAAGTACAATCGTAAAACTGTGGAGAGTGTTGGGAAATTTAGAAGGATTGAAACATGATGTTAGATTTAGTTATTTTCTTGCAAAGAATAAAGTTGCATTAAGAACTGAACTTGAAGTCATGGAAGAAGCACAAAAACCATCGGAATCATTTCTGGCTTATGAGCAAAAAAGAGTTGAAACAGCTCAATCGTTTGCTGATAAAGATGCCAATGGAAATCCAAAGGTTCACAATGGTCAGTATGTTATTTATGATAAACGTGATGAATTTGAAAAAGAGATGGCAAAACTAAAAACCAAATTCAAAACAGCTATTGCAGCCAGAGAAAAACAAGTTGCGGATTATGCAGTTCTGTTAGAAGAACCAGTTGAAATATCATTGTCAAAAATTAGATTTTCTCAGCTTCCACAACAGATTGAATCTGGATACTTGGAAGTGTTTATTGAGGCTAATATTATTCAGGACGACCAAGATATATCAGTAGTTAAGTAATATTTTAGTACCGACGGGGTTTCCCCAATGTTCCGGTGGGGGATCAATCTGATCCCCCCTACGGACTAAAATATCAGGAAGGATAATCATGACAGAAGAAAAAAATAAACCGAGTCGAGACCTCATCGTTATGATAGGCATGACTCTTTCGGGAAAAACAACTCACGTTGATAAAAACTATTTACCAGGGCATCAACTGTTTTCAATAGCTCATTATCAGGCAGCGTTACAAAGGACAAAAATACAAAATCCTGATGTTGTATTTGCAGCAATGGAAATTGGTGTAAGAGCTAATATGATCAAAGGGTTGCCAATTGTTATCGACGAAAGAAATTTATCTCTTGATTCATTATTTCTATGGAAAACATTGACAAGAGAACACGGATATGATCTTAAAGGTGTTTTTGTTGATACACCTTTAGATGTATGTACAGCAAGGTTAAAATATCTCCTAAAAGGGGAAGCAATTACAGAGGCTATGCACGAGAAGCTGACAAAAGAATACGAAGAAGCGAATGAACTTAAAGAAATATTAAAAATGAAGCATCAGTCTATTGTAGATAATGTAGTATTTATAACCTACGATGGAGGATAAAATTCATGAGATTTTACAACGTAGACATGAAAGGAAAGTTTTTTGTACAAAGAGGAGCAGCTCTTCCTGCAAACGATCCGTCAAATGAAGGACGTTTGTTTTACAATGAAACAAATGAAACTATGTATTTGCATGATGCAAGTGCATGGCAAGCAGTTGCATCAACAGGTTCAGCAGCTCCATATCTAAGAAAGGATATGGATGACGTAACAACATACGATTTAACAGCAGATCAAATGTATTCATCAGCTGGAGTTTTTAGATCAACAACAGGAACTATTGTTCTTACTACATCAGATGCATTGAACTATGTTAGAGTTATTGATGGTGTTAGTTGGGAAGTTGCAATTAACGGTGTCCAAAGAATGTTCATGAACGCATCTGGTAACCTTCAAATGGATGGTACGTTGACTGTTAGTGGAGCGTCTGGAACAATCAATGGAAATACAATTTGGACTGCTGGAAATGATGGACCTGGATCAGGACTGAATGCTGATGTACTTGATAATCAACAAGGAACATATTATTTGGATGCTTTAAATTTGACAGGTACAGTACCAGTAGCACGTTTATCTGGCACATACAATATCAGTATCACTGGTACAGCCAGATACGCATAAGAAAGGAATCAGAATGTTTAAAGCATGTTTTGTTATAACTGAAGAATGTAATATGGGGTGTAACTATTGCTACATGAACAATCGAAAATCACTAATGAGTAGGGATACATTTGATTTTCATTACAGCGTAACTCTCCCGTATTTTATGAAACATTATAACGAACAAAGATATGATCTTGATATATTTGGCGGAGAACCTTTGACATACTGGCCAATGATAACGCATATTATGAATAAAGTCAAAAATGATTCAAAGATAAATTCTCTAAATTTGATATCAAACGGTCTACTGTTGAATGAGCAAAGGGCAAAATTGTTGAAGGATAACAAAGTTAATATGTCTTTATCATTCGATGGATTATGGGCAGAACAGCTTCCTAAATATAAAGCATTGAGACCGTTGTTATCTAAAGTATTCAAATCGTGTTCCGTGTGTGTAACACCAAGGGACATGGATATGGCTGAAAATTTCACTTTTTTAGTAGATGAATTTAACTTAATTCCTCGTTTTAAGGTGGTTAGAGACAATATTTGGACAAAAGAGGACGTTGAAAACTTTAAATTTTCCTTAGATCAACTAGAAGAAGTTTTTATTGAATACTTTAATATGGGCAAGTTTTTATTCCCAACTCTATTTGAGCATAACTTACTGTTATTGTTAGAATCATCAGCACATCAAATCAAAAAGATGAGATGTTTTGTTGGACATAAGGGTGCAGCATTTGTACCCAACAATAAAGTCTATCCGTGTGCAAGGTTCTTCACCGATGATTACTATCCAATATTTGATGGTGTTGTTATGGAAGAAAACCTTAAAATCATTGATGATACAGCCAATTTGTTTTCAGATTGTGTGGGATGTGAACTTGAAGATCATTGTCAGTTCATGTGCTTACATCAAGAGATGTTAAACAAGGGAGTACTGTCAAATGTATGTGAATTGTATAAAGCAATTGAGATAAAACTATTGGACATCAATGATAAAATGAGAGAGAATGATGAATGGAGAAAATATCTGTACGAACAAAAAAGGAGAGCAACGAATGGATAAGAATTTTGATTTGTATTGTGCAGCTTCTTTAATGACTGAGGCATCAAAGTTTTTGAGAGATCATGATAGAGACTTTGGTCTGGTCCTATTAGAAAAGTGTCAAGAATACATGGGTCAAATAAAAGTTGATGAAAAGCTAATCGGTGAGGTAATGGAATATGGAAAACAACTCCAAGAAAAGATTAAAAGAGAGAATCAATCAACTGAAATGTCAGGTGAATCCCCCAAAGAGTAGTTTTTCATTTGAGGTTAATCTTACAGAGGGTTGTAATTGGGCGTGTGAATATTGCTTTGAAGGTAAGGATAAAATTACAGGTAAACAACATTTGTTGAATAAGAATCCTGATCAACTCTTGAAAGCCATACATGCTATACTCAATGATGATTGGTTCAATAGGCAATTTGGAAATTTGCACATTGATTTTTGGGGCGGCGAACCAACCCTTAATCTTAAGTTAATGAGTATAATCATTAGGGAATTTATGGACGACGAACGTGTAGCATTTTTCCTTTATACAAATGGCTCAAGAGTCGAAGAGTTGATCCATGTAATAAGTTGTCTTAAAGATAAGACTTGTTATGCGGGAGAAAAACTTGATATTCAAGTTTCCTATGATGGAAATCCAATACATGATCTAAGAAGAGTTGATAAAAAAGGAAATGGAACATCTCATATAGCACGCCATGGAATGAGTGTTTTTGCATTGAATGGATTCAAATTTAAATTGAAGTCAACATTGATGCCAAAAGACTTTAAACATATGTCTGAAGCATGGGATGACATATTAGCATTAAGAAATGCATATGGAAATAACATCAATTATGCACCAACAATTGAATATTATACTAATGATTTTAAAGAGGAATATCTTCAGGATTTAGAGAAAGGTTTAATGGATATTGCTTTTAAAGAATATAACTTTTTTATAAAAGAAAGAACATTCATGCTTATGTGGTTTACAAACAACATGGGTAAGGCAGTATGTGGCAGTGGAAAGAAAATGGCTGCTGTTGATATTGATGGGAATGTATATCTGTGTCACGGTGCAATATATAATGGTGTAAACTCTGAATTGAAGTTTGGTGATATCTTTGACATTGACGAATTATTGCAAGGTATTAAACACAACAATGAATACCTAATGTCGTCTGTCTATGACGAAGAATGTGAACGATGTGAAGCAACTACCTGTATCAGATGTAACTATGCAAAATATTTATTTAGTAAGGAAAACGACTTCATTGATAAGTTCTATGACATGAAATGTCAAAACAATTTGTGTCAATATTACA
>Ga0307376_10003107_pt1 | contig 15664 bp, 22 predicted proteins | sample TR2MG_FD_202536 | JGI IMG/M metagenome (GOLD analysis project Ga0307376, IMG submission 202536) | Soil microbial communities from Risofladan, Vaasa, Finland - TR-2 | ecosystem: Environmental > Terrestrial > Soil > Coastal area > Acid sulfate soil | place: Finland: Risofladan, Vaasa | collected...
GAAGCAATTTGTTCTTTAGTTGCTTCTTCATTTAGTTTTCCTAATCTTAAATCTTTTAAAAAATCTTCTAATAATGGATAAAAATTTTTATTCATATACTTTTTTATTTTTGAATTAATTGCCCGTTATATTTACATATTTTATTAATAACTTCATCATTTATAACTGCTGAAGGCGTATAAATTATATCTCCAGTAATGTGTTCTGGAAAATGTTCTATTGTTTCTAATGGATTATTATAAATAATTAATGATCCAAATATTTCTTTAGGTATATATTCTAATGATTTTAATCTATTATCATTTAAATATAAAGATGTGCCTATAGTATGTGAGATACCTTCCAATGTTTCTAATTTATTAAAATCAGCACCATAAGACATTTCAACTTGTTCAGGACCATTTATTAAATTTTTAAGATTATTATGAGTTATAAAAAGAGAACCTTTTACTCTACTTGGAAAACCTTCTAATGATGTTAATCCAAGTGCATCAGTATGAAATCCGCCCAAAATAGTTTTAAATTTTATATAAGAAGGTAAAGATGCCATTTCTTTTTTTAAAACAATTGTTGCCATTGAATTAATAGTTTCATCAGAATTTATTATACAACGACTTAATATTTCATATTCTTTTAACCATTGTTTAATAAGTGTACCTCTTCCAATATCCATATCTGAAATAGGATCACCATCTTCAGTAAAATTTAAATATTCGTATAATCGTTCTTTAACTAATTTCATAACATTGTCATATAATCTATTCTAATAGCAAAAGTTTGGGGATTAAAGACATAAAATCCTGTTATTAAATTTTCTGTTGCAGAGGATGCTGGATCTGGGGCCGTAAGCCATATTCTTAATGCGCCAACTTTTTCCCACAAATCATTGGTTTGTATTTGATCAAGGTATTCTGCTGCGCTTAAAGTTGTTGTATTTCCTGCACCGTTTAATCCTACATCTACAGCTTTATAATATTGTACATATGAATTAGCATCTCCTGTACTAACTTCATAATATGTTAAATAATCGGGAACGTGATTAATATGAAGAAATTCTTGATAAACTGCAGCAATAGAAGGGTATGTTGCTTTTAATACATAACCTAACATTGCTCCATTGGGATATTTAAATGCTGGAATTCCAGCAGAAGTATTTTCTGTTAAAGGTATTCCCCATATCGATGTATCTATAACCCATAAACTAGCATCTATAGCAGTTATATCAAAAGAATATCCGGCCTGAGTTCCAGTAAATGTTAAGCCACTTGGATCATATGTGGAATCTACTAGTATTCCAAGTTCATCAAATCTAATATCTAATGCATTTTTAATTGTTATTAAATTTGAAGGATCTGATGTAACATGTACAGCACTTTGATAATATCTAAAATTATTGTAATAATTAATAGAAATATCTAAACTTAAATATAATTCGTCTGTTCCACCAGACCATATTACTGATCCATCTAGCGGAAAATATTGTACTTTATTAGAAATTCCTTTTGTTAATCCTTGAATGAATATAACTTCACCGGGTTCCAATACTTTTGTTTGTTGCACCCATCCATCTACAGGTTGTTCGATGTCTGATAATCCCATTGAAGCTATAATGACACTCCCGTTAACAATTCCAGCAGCTTTTCCTGATAAAAATTCAAAGGTATATGTATCACCATCACCTGCGCAATGAGCCAAATCAGGATTGATGTAATCATTAGATGTATTATTAAATAAATCTGACATACTAAGTTAATTATTTTATTTATTTATCCACAAAATAAAATTAGATAATGACTAAGGTTCTAAATCTTTGATAAATAAACTATATTCTTTTTCTCTTCTAATTTCTAATCCCGGAAATTTTGATGATAATTTAGTTGTTTTAATTTTTTCTGCAGCTTTCATATAATCCTGTTTCTTAAGATATTGAATAAAATCAGATTGACGTAACCCTGATATTCCAATATTATAACCTAATGAAACTATAGCATCAAACATATTTTGTGTTAGGTGAACATTAATATCTTGTTCATCCCACTGTAAAAATAATCTTTTAATACCATTTTCAATCCTTTTTATATCTTTATTAAACAATATATCAGCTTGTTGAGGTGTTATTTTATCACCTAATTTATATGGAGATGTTAAAACTGATTCAGCGTGCCCCCATCCAACTGTAATTTTTCCATCACCTATAGCGTATGCAGCCAATTTTAATTTTTCATGTTCTTTAATTAAATTTTTTGCGTCTAAAGAAATTTTTGCATTTTTAATATTTATAGCGCTTTCTTTTACTTGTTCTGGTATACTTTTAAATTTTTGAGGATAATTAATTTCTACTATATTTTTAATATCATTAGATGTTACATTATCTAATTTAATTAATTCTGTTACTGCTACATCTATTTTTGTATCATTCCATTTATTATTTTTAGAAATAAAACTAACAAGAAATATAATGATTAAAATTTTGCTTAAATGTTTTTTTAAATTTATATTTTTAGCTTCATTAAACTTTAAAATTATATTATTTAATAATTGATTTTTATCTTTAATTTTTTTAACCCATGATTGAATTTTTTCAGAATTAAATTCTTCATTAATAGAATTTACTATTAAAGTTTCATATAAAAAATCATTATAGGATAAGAATATAATAGGAATCATAGTTATGTTTATTTTATTTATCTCAAAAAAAAGAGGCATATGCCTCTTTTATATTCTATCAAAGTTTTTTCTTTCACCAGGATTAATAGGAATTCCAAATTTATCAACCTTTCTTAATTTTTTTTTACTTCAGGCTTTTTAAGAATTGCCTTAGCATCAAGTACTTCTACTCCATTATTTAAATATGGGGTTAATAACTCTGGTGGAACTAAAATGTTCTGTTGTGATATCTCGTCACTCTTATCTGCTTGTGTAATGGTAACCTTATCCTTATCTTTTTCGGCGTTCTCAAGTAATGCTATGACTTCTTCGCCTTTTGATAGTTTATTAAGTTCTTTAAGATTAATTTTACCAATCTTTGTTTTTTTATTTAGAGGATTTACAATTCGTTTTGACTTTTTAGGAACCTTTACTTCCTCATTTTGTAGAGGTTCCTTTTCTTTTTTTGATTCGACCACTGTTTTTTTATTTTTAGGTGGTCGCCCCATTTTTTTCTTAGGTGGTTTATCTGGTACTATTAATTTATCTTTTTCAAATTGTTCAGGATCTTTATCATCATCTTTGGATTTAATGTGTTCTACAAATCTATTAATATCAGTTATTTCCTGATTATACATCTGATCCATTGCTATGTTATAATCTTCTACAAATTTATCATCATCTAAATTATTTTCATCAAAAGTATCTATTTCCCTATCAATAAAAAGTTCTTTTTGTTCTTTTGCTGATGGATATACAGGTTTACTATTATAATCTTCAAGTTTAAATGTATTAATTTCTTCAGGTTTACTTTCTATATCCTTTTCTATAGGTTCTTTGGTTTCTGGATCCGGTTCTATTTTATCACCTTCGGTCATTAACTTAATATTTTCGGCAACTAATGCAGTCATACCAAGAGCAACTATTGGAAGTAAAGCACCTGATATCCAAGAAATTATAACTTGATACATTTCAGGTGAACTTGCCTGAACACCAAATAATATAGATTTTTGCCAGAATGTCCAATCGTCACTTCCAGTACCAACCATATATTTAAACGATGCATAAACGTTTGCTGTTACTTGTAATGCTGTCAACAAAATCATTAAAGCCCAGGGCAAAAATCTATCTTTATTTTTTGTCATTAATATAGAAAATAATACAGAAGCTTGACCGATTTCATAGGTTATACCAAGTAGTATAGCCAATCCCATATTATTTGCTAAATTAAAAAATGTGATTGAGTGTAATGTAGATACAAATCCAACACATGCATATAATGCAATAAATGTAAATATAAGACCCCAGTAAAGTCCTCTATTTGTAATTTTAAATTTTTTTAAGTTCATAAGTTTATTTATATAATTTTACAATAGATATTCATTCTTTTTCCTTTTTAGTAGTATCAACTTCTGCACCCCTAATATTAAGTGTAGTGGTTGTATTAGATTTTATTTTTTCTGCAACAGATTGTATTGATGCTGCTCTTTGATTTGCAGCATCAGCTTTTGATTGTTCTAATTTTAATTCAAAATTAAATTTCTCGCTTGCTATTTCATATTCTCTTTGTAAGAAAAAATAATCAGTTTGAATTGAATCTATTACATTTTCTAACGAATCTATAACTACTGTATGTTTTGTTTCTATAATATTTAAACTCATATTTCTATTACAACTTTGAGTAAATTTAAATAAAAATAGAATTAAAAGACCAATAGTTATCCATTTAAGATTTTTTGAAAAGAATTCTTGTGGTGTTTGTGCCATATTGTTTTTAGCTATATATTTCATTCATAATTTATATGATGAAAAAAGGCCCAAGTTTTAATGGACCTTAATTTTATGACTTTAAATATTACTAAGAACACGCCTCTCTTTAAGATTTTTCATCAGTTGGCAAATCTTCTTTAACAGATTCTTGTTCATCTTTAATAGATGCTTCTAATTCTGCTAAATGAAATCCTTGTTCAGCAGCGGCCCATTTTTCCTGAAGATATTGAATTTCTTTAACTTTTGTTCTTGCGTTTTCAACTTGTTCACCAACCACAATTCCTATTTTAGCATATTTATCTGCTATTTTTTCAAATTCTACTGCAGCTTGTAAACCAATTCCTCCAGTACGAGATAACATATATCCACAAAATTCAAGTCCATGATAATCAAGTTGTAATGGAGTATTTTCATCTACAAGAGCGAGTTGTTTTCTTATAACTTCATTTAATTTTAAAACACCTATCCATTGTGTTTCTTGCCAAAATGCATATTTATCTAAATATTCAAGTAAAAACATTCCAACATCATTAGCACCAAATACGCCCGGTTCACTAATTGCCCACATACTTTCACTAAATGCTTTTCCTGCATTTTCATAATCTAATTTATATTGAACTGTTTCTTCAGGAGTAGGTTTATTTATTAAAGTTTCTGATTCAACACCATCTTTTACGACAGTTAATTTTGTTGTTTTTTCTTTCATTTTTATTTTTATTTTTATTATACGTTAATTAAATATTCTTGTCCATGTTTTATATGATATTCTGTTACAAGAGTTTTAAATTTTTCTTTATATTCTTGTAATTCTTTTCCAACGCATTCTACTTCTTGTAAAACATTAGATTGTTTATCTACACATAATATAGTAGATCTATTAATTACTATACCTTTTTCTTTATACATTTCATCAATAGCATTTGCATACCCACCTATTTGATATTTGTATTTAAGTTCTTTAATACTTCCTTTTTTAATTTTTCCGTTAGATGATTTAAAATCTGTTATTGACAAACCAAACGATTTAGCTCTAAAAATAATATCTAATTTACCTCTATAAAATAATGTAGGAGAATATATCCCAAGTTCCATTGCAATTACATCTATTAATAAATTAGGATAATCTGAATAATAAAATTTGTAAAAAAGATCTCTTCCTTCTTCAATTTTATTTGTAGGTATGTTATCAGCTAATAATATTTTTGGACTTTCTTCTTGAGTATATTTAAGAGCTTCAGAAACATCTTTACTTTTAGAGTAAGTATTCATAAAATTCTCAATAAATACGTGCATTGCAGAACCTCTATGACCAGCAGATGTTAAAATTGCATCAGCCCTTTCTTTTCCAACCTTTTCAACAAAAGCATCCCAGTCAGGATCAGGGATCATTTCACCGATAACTGCTGTTACAGAAGGGATTTTAATTTTATATACACATTCAGGTAGACCGTATGAACCCTTCTGCCATTTGATGTTTTCTTTATTAAATTCAAACATCATATTAAAACCATTTAGTGAAAAAACTTCTTCTTGGCTTTGTATGATTATCAGGTGATTCATCTAAATGTCTCCAACAAGGTTCAGTTTCTTTACGAAAATCTATATGCCGTACTTCTTTTAATAGGTACGAATCCTTTCCATTATTAGGAAATACTCTAATTTCTGTATTTTTTCCACCATCTAAAGAACTTATAATACCAGGATGTAATTCAAATCCTTTTCCAAAAGGTGTTATAACTTGTACTGGTTGTCCTACTTTTGTTTCCATACTATCAATATTTTAGTTTTATATTGATAATAAATGATAAAGTTTTATGTAGCATGGATTAAAAGAAAACAAAAAAAGGAGAAATAATATTCTCCTTTGATTTTATAATATGCTGGAAACCCATGTGATAAGTAGTGGAATTAAATTAAAATGCAATACTACATATACTAAGGCTCCGGTTACTACTAAGAATTTGAGTAACCATTTTAATGAAAATTTTTCAAATCTAAAGCGATAAACAATTAAATAGGATAATGTTAAATTTTTATCATCATCTTCAAATTGGTTAAATTCACATGTAAGACATTCAGCAAAACCAAGGGTTTCATCTAAATATCTATGAACAGGATTAAGTATTTCCATTACCTTTGTACGTTTAACAGTTTCAGGTAATGCTTCATCAATATCTTCTAATGAAACTATCGTATAAACATCAAATAATCTAGTACGATTTAATTGCCATTTATTAAAATTTGATTTAGGATTTTTTTCTTCATTCTTAATAGTTTTTTTCCAATCAGAATAATTTTCAAAATCTCTATAAACTTTTACTATTCCCCATTTTTTAGGGTTTAACCATTTAAACATAATTAATTTTTTAGTCTTCTATTTCTCCATAATATGCATCAATTAAATCTGGATATTTTTTATATAAAACTTCAGCAACATCTTTTCTTCCTTTACGAAGTCGAGTTTTAACTGTTGAAAGATTCCAACCTAAATCATCTGCAATATCATTTAAATGTTTTTGATTTATTTCTCTTTCATACATTACAGTTCTGTATGGTTCATTTAATTCATTAATAGCTGAAATTGATGCATCATATAATTTTTGCGTTAATTCCTCGCCATTTGGTATCATGCACTCAGTATTAAAAATATCTACTGGTGTGTGTAATAATAATAATTTAGAATTATTACTTAAATACTGATCATACGAAAAAGTTTTATTTTTATTACGTAATATTCCAAGAGCCTCATTTTTTGCAATTGCATATATCCATGTTGAAAAATTATACTCAGTATTATATTGATGTATTTTTTCCCAAGTTGCAATAAAAGTTTGAGATACTACTTCATTTGCCAAATCTCTATCTTTTACAAAATTATATGCAAAGGAAAGTAATCCAGGCTTAAGACGTTTAATAAGAATTGAAAAGTTTTCGTTATTTCTATTTGATAAAAAATTTAATGCTATTTGTTGAACACTTAAAGCTTTTTTACTCATATGTTTATATGTTATTTATGTTTTATTAAAGTTATAGAAGAATTAATCCTCTATAACTTGCTCTACGTAACTACTAATGTTTTTCATAAGAGTTTCTACTCTAACGAAAGGAAATTGTCCAATACCATTTACTATTTGAGTAAGTGTTTGATGATCCATAATCTCTACATCTACTGCCCCAATAAGTCCTACTATTTCATTAAAAGGTCTATCACCAATTGCTTGAAGAATTGCTTTTTTAAATTCGGGTTTAATTCTGTAAGTTGGAACGTACGCAGTTGTTTCAATAGCTTGTTTTGAATCAACTTGTGGTTCTTTCATTTTCTCGTTTGCCATAAAATTTATGTTTATTTTAGTTTATTTTTATATAAATTAATTATTAAAAAGTTTTATAATAAATTCTTTCTCTTTAAAATATTATCACTAGATCCAATATAATACATTTTTCTGTTAAAGATTTTTAATATAGTTAATTATCTGTTATTTTTTTATGTAACCTAAACCTGTTAACCATGTTAACCAGCCTTCAACTTCTTTAGAAACTATAGTTTCTGAATTAGTAATTTCACCTGTTTTTGTTTTATAGTGTAAAACGTTAATAAAATCGCTTTCATCTTTATCCTGAACAAAAGCAATACTCTGTTGAGCTCGAGGTTTAGTTAAAGTATGTAAAATTTTTCCGGAATCTATAATATATTCAGGAATTTTTTCTTCTACTTTTTTTGCACGAAAATTTTGTTTTCCCATTTTTAAATTGTATTAATTGTAAAATCTAAAAGTTCTTTATATTTTAAAAATATTTCATCGGGTGTATGACTTTTCCATAATAATTCCTTAGAACCTTCTAATGCAGTTTGATAAGCGCAAGGAATTATTTTATAACCCGGATAGTTTTCTAACTCAATATAATTCTTTCTTACCTTTTCCTGAAAATTAATATCAGCTTCATGGATATCTGATTTACCATTAAGATATTTTCTATCATTACCTTCACGTTTTTCGAGTAATCTTTCTTTAATAAAATCAATAGGAACATCAAAGAATATATTTAAATCTGGATATGGTAATTCTAAAAAGTCAAATTCAAATTCGTCAATCCAGTCTCTCATTATTTGTGATTGTACATTATTATCATATTTAGCACCTTGATATGCCATATTACAAAAAACATATCTATCTAAAAGAACAACATCATTTGCTTGCATTTGTTTTTTAAGAGTAGGAAGATATAAAAATCTATCCATTGCGTAGATGTTTGCAACAAATATAGGATCTACTTCATTAATATTTCCGTATTCTCCTCTTAGATATGCACACACAACACTACTAGCTTCATTATTTCCATAACTAGGAAAATGAATATGTTCATATTTAAGATTATTTTCTTCGAAATATTTTTTAATTAATTCTATTTGTGTGCTTTTTCCACTTCCGTCTAGGCCAGAAAGCACAATAAGTTTTGCATTACTCATATAATTAGATTGTTAAAGGGATTTATCGTGAATTAAATCGTATAGATACATTAATATAAAGTGAATAAATACGCCAACACATACTGTACTTAATATGGTCCAGGGTGTATTGAAAATTATTTTTATTCCAAAACCATATGACGCAATTCTAATTAACGCGCCAATAAAAGATAACATTGTGGCTACAACATTAACTATATCATGTTTTAGTGTGTTAGGGGTAGAAATACTTTCAGTGGATTTATTTTTAAATGAATTTAATCTATCACTGAGAGAATTATCTTTTATCATTACTTTTTAGTTTTAAGGTCAATTTTTTTAACCTCTGATTTATCTTTTTTATTTTCTGGTTCTTCTTTATCTTCGCCAGTTGTACTTTCTTTATCTTTTATATCATCTTTAGGTGATTTAGTTTTAAAAAGTTCACCTTTTTCTTTAGGTTTTTCTCCATCTGCACCTTTTGTAAAACCAGGTTTTTTCTCACCTTCTCCTTCACCTTTTGTAAAACCAGGTTGTTCCTTTTTAGTATCAAGACTATTTCCTTCAGTTTTTTCACCCTTTTCCTTGTTTTCACCATCTTTAGTTACAACTTCACCAAACATTCCGGGCTTAAAGTCTTTTATAGAATCAAGATCTGTTTGAAGATCATATCCTGGTTCAAATTTGGCCCCGCCTATATTCATTTCTACTTTAACTTCTACACGGCCCTTTTGAAATTCGCTTTTTAACCAGTCGTAAGCTTTTTTATTGCTTTCTGGGATTACAATACCATCTGAATTAACCAAGCCTTCACCGCCATCCATGAAATCTGCTTTAGTTATGTTTTCATCAGCATTTTCATAAAGTTTTTCTAAATAATCGTTGATGTTAAAATTACCTGCTTTCATATTATTGAATTTATTTTATATATCCTTGTATAATTATATATCATAGAATTTTTTACCAAATTTAGCTTTATAATAATATTGTTCTCCAGGAATTACTTTATAAATGCTATCTTCACCTTTAAAAAATAATTTAACTCCACCACCATAACTATAAAAATCTAATATTATAAAAGTTTTATTAACTACTTTTAGATTTTCCTGGAATGCGGCTTTGTTTGCCCCCTTTGGTAATATGCCAAATTTTCCTGAAATTTCTATTCCTATTAAATCTCTCAAAAAACCTAACCAAGACTCTCGTGCTGCCACCTTATTTCCTATAAGAGTCTTATTTTGTATAGTTTTTTGGGCTATTTTTTCAAAATCTAATATTGCTCCAATACCCATATCTTCTATAGGATCTGATTCATCTGTAAAAACTTCATTTATTTTTATAAATTTTTTACATTTTTCTCTGAAGTCTGTAGACCAACCAAGATAATCACAAGGGTCATGATTAATACGCCATTTATATTTTTTGAGAAATTTCCATAATTTTATATACAAATAAGTCCTTATATTTGTTCCTGGTTCGTTAAAAACATACGAATCAAGTTTATGTTCAGTTATTAATTCAAATGCAGATACTAAATAAGATATAAATTCCTCTTTTGTTTTAAATCTTTTTTCACGATAAATACCTATACCCATATCTTTAATTGGATCAGAATCATCAGTAAATTTTTCATATATAGATTTAGCTCGCATATTTACTTTTTCCAATTATACATATTTTCTTGTGGTAGAGGTAAATCTCTTAAAACCCATTTATTTGTTTCTGGATTTTGTTCACAATATTTATGAAGTAATCCTTCATGATAATGGCTACCACCAAAAAGTTGTGTATTCCAATGTCCACGAGTTTTTCGTTGGCCTTTACGTCGATTGTTCGTTTCCCAATCCCAAGAATCACTGCTTCTTTCATAAAAACTTTTGTGACTATATCCATCTAATTTGGTCCAAATAAAATATTGAATTTCTTTTAAACTTGCACCTTCTTTACCTTTACTTTCTATAAATAAAAGTATCTTAAAAGATTTCGAATTAAGTGTTCGTTTTGAATGGCCTATACCCATATCTTCTATAGGATCAGATTCCTTGGTGAATTTTTCATTAAGATAGTCTTTAATTAATTTTGCTTTCATACGTATAAATAATAATTTTCGGATGTAACTATGTAATAATAATATTGTTTTTCATCCCCAAAAACACCTGCTGTTGTAATTCGTATATCAGTTCCTAAAAAATAACTATTATAATCCAAAACTAAAATAGTTGATACACTTTTGTGTTTAATATCAGAATCATAAAATATGCCTTCGAGTTTTTTATTTAATAATGAATTTAAAAACATGCCCCACATTCCATAATCACCTTTTTGTATAGTTTGCTTAGCAATTTCCCCAAAATTTATAGTTTTACCTATACCCATATCTTTTATAGGATCTGAGTCGTCAATAAATTTTTCATTTATAAATTTTGCTTGCACTAGTTGTTTTTATTATATATTCAATATACACAAGAATGATTGACAAAAAAAGCCCGCATTTAGGCTGCGGGCAAATCTCCTACCAATGAGTGCGTCTTACGCAGCCATTGCTAATTCATAAACATTTTCGCCGTTTAATTGCGTTTATCAAGATAATCACTATTACCCTTAATATGTAGTCAAAAACCAGGTCACCCCCTAGAGTCGAACTATTCCCGACAGTCAATCATTTTATCCTTGGCCTAATGATCAGGCACTATTGGTGATTTAAATCGTGGAGGTGCGGGGAGTCGAACCCCGGTCCTACATACCTACTATATAACTAGTCCTTTCGGACACTCTCAATATTTTAAATAACATTATAAATATAATACTTTTATATGTAATTTATATTATATTTTTGTTAATGTTTTGTTAATTATTTCTTTTTACGTGCTACTTTTTTCTTCTTAAGTAATGTAACTTCTTCTATAACATCATTATGTATTGGAATTGGATCAGGTTCTGATCCAGGTCCTCCTCCATTGTCCGGTGTAGGTATTGGTGTGGGTATTGGTATTGGATTAGGTTTATCCTCATTCTTTTTAGTAAACTTAAACCATTTTTCCACGCCAAATAATTTCCAGAATATATAATAGACTAAAAGAAGAAATAGCCAAAGACCTACTATGTTTTCTGGAAAAATTTCCAAATCACTAAATTCTTTATATGCAATAAATACTATAATTATATTTACAATTTGCATCCAACTCTTTTTAAGCCAAGGTAACGCAGTTAAAAGCGCCCATGCTTTAATTTTTTCCCATACTTTTTTAAAGAAATCTTTCATAATTTTTTATTTATTTTTAATTTGTTTATACTCCTAATTCTGTTGCACCTTCATCTTCACCCCCACCAAGATCTTCTGTACCCGGTTCTTCAACTGCTCCACCACCCATATCTATACCTCCTCCAAAATCTCCACCACTCATATCCATGCCTCCTCCAAAATCTCCACCACCCATATCCTGGCCTTCATCACCACCCATAGCTGCTTTCATACGTCTTGCTGCATCAGCCATACGTCTAAGTTGTTCTGTTCTTTCTCGTTTATATTTTTCATTAAGTTTAAGATCATCCTCAGTAAAATCCATATATTTTTCAACTAAAAATTTAGCGTCGAAATACATTCCTTCAGTTGTTACATTTCCTTCACCATCAATTTCTTGTTGTCTAATACCCATAAGTTTTTCAACTATATCGGCACCTTTAGATGCAATATCTCTCTTTTTAGTTTCAGTAAATAAATTTTCTTCAGTAAATTCAAGACCTATAGCACCTCTTAATGCTTTATCTTTCATGAATATAGGATGTTTTAAACAAAACTGTATCCATGTGGGTTTCATTAACATTTCTTCGAGAATAGAACGAATACGATTAATAAAATAATTAAATCTTATTTCTTCTCTAGCTATAGTATCGCCGCCTGTAGACCAACTACTTCCACCACCACCTTCATCACCACCTCCAGAAAATCTATCTTTAGGTATTTTTGTTTCAATAATAAATCTTTTCCAAAAATAATCTAACGCAGCGGTGTCTGATAAATTATATCCTGCTGGGGCCATAGAATCTATTTGTACTTCTGATCCATTTCCGGGTGAAGGAATAATATATTGTTTTGCAAATGAAAAATTAGGTGTTCCATTAATATTAACTTCACCACTATGATAATCAACAGTAATATCTTCTTTATACATACCTCTAAGTTGAGATAAACGGGTTCTTGCTTTAACTTCTGATTGAGTTCCAATAGGAACTATAATTTTCATACGATGTTGAGCATTAATAACGTTCCAAATAATACGTGAATTTTCCATTGTACGAAGCATATTAAATGCTCTAACAAGTCTTTCTACATATGATAAACGGGATATAAATTGTCCTCTAGCCCATGAGATATAAATTACATTTCCATCAAGTAATTCTCTTTGTTTTTCTGAATCCCCCTTAAACTGAATCCATACTCTATATTCATTACCTTCATCATCTATTCTTAAATCTGGTTCTAAACTACAAGGATCAAGTTCTTTAAACCCCAAAATATTTTTTGCCGGTTCATCTTCTATTCCATCAAAAATAATTTCAAATGCAAGAAAACCATCTATTAAAAATTTCTTAGCATAATGCCAACCATCATGACTATTATTAAATCCAAACGCATAATAAACTTTCTTAAAAGATTCATTTAAATCGTCTACAATTTCTTTTGCTTTATCAGCTTTAAGAACTGATTTAAGTTTTTGGGTGTTTGGATAGGCAAAAAAGTGTGAATCATCCAAAACTATTGTTTCATCTGCAATAACTTCTAAAACATGTTCTATTTCACCATTCATTGCAAATCTACGAAGAAAATCTCTTCTAGTAGGGTATTCTTTATCAAAAAATGCTATAAATTCTTTTTGTCCAACATCCATAGCAGCTGCCATATGTTGACCATAAAGACTATACATTGATTCATCCTGTGTTTCAGCAATACCAATGGATTTCGATTGTTTAATAAGTTTCGAATCCCATTTCATTCCAATAACGCTATAATAACGTATATTTCGTTGAATAGTATCTAAAAAGGATCGGGGGCCTCTATCTAAATTACGTGGAAAAAATCCTGCCATAATATTGTTTTATTTATTTTATATATTTAATATGTTATAAAGTTTTGTTTTTATTATCCCAATACGTTTTATATATTAATTCTAAATTTATTCTTTTAAAAGACTGAATGGGATTAAAAAAGGGAATATAATTCCATTCTTCGTATTCTATCATTCTTAATTTACGTATATCTTTTAATGAGTATGATCTATAGGCATAATTAAACATTGCATTTTGTGACCTATTAAAATACTCAAATAATTTAGGATTTTTTCCAGATAGAGCTGCTATTTTATATTCTATATTTACAGCAGGTTTATTATATTCTGTTAATTCTTCTACATTTTCTAAAAATTTTCTATAATACTGAAAATATGCCTCAAAAAACTTTAAACGTTCTTTTGGTGGTAACATGTTTAAATTCAATCCTTTTATTAATCTTTTATCTAAATTAATAGATGTACAAAATAACATTGGAACAAAATCATGAAAATTAACAGTTTTACCTGTTTTTAAATTATAAAGTTCATTTAAATTAGTTTGATTAATATACAGAAATGTATAAACCATTCCATGAAATGGAACTTTACGAAATTTATTTAAAACAGATTCTTGATCAGTAGATTCAACTTCTATTAATTTTTGAGATCCCTTTAATTCATATTTTAAATAATTCTCAAACAAACGAGTATATGCGACATGCTCAATGTCGTCTATATTTCTATATTGATTATATGTAAGAATTGGAGATTGCATTATTTATCGTTACCGGCCCAAAATCGACCAATTAATTTTGAAAGAGTTTCTTCAGTAAAAATATAAAATTTAGAATTATTTTTTTCTGCCCAAGCAGTTAATGCAGCAAATTTTGCTTCATTAATAAGATATTCTTTTGCTTGAATATTAAATCTTCTTTGTTCTTTAAGACCAGCATTTATATCTGGTGGTATTGGCTTTTTTAATTTATTAGATGGTTTAATTTCAATAAACATTTTTTGTTTATTGCCTTCACCTTTATCCACCTCAATCCAAAAATCAGTATTATAATTTTTAATAACCCAATTTTTTGGATTATTAGGATCTAATCCTTGACGTCTACATTCCTCAAGTTTTGATACTCTATCATAATATGGAATTTTAATAGGTTCAGATGACCATCTAAGAATAGAAGGAGAAAAATCACACCATCTGCAAAAACTATGTTCCCATGAACTACGATATATTACAAGCGTAGGATCCCCTATATATTTTTCTGGGTGTTGAACTTTATAATATCCCTGAAGAGTTTGACCTTTTTTTAATTTACCATTTTCGTCAAAAACATTTCTATTAGGTTTATGCCACTGTTTATATCCAGAATTGTGGGCCATTTTTATATATTATATACGTTATTATCCGATACACTTATTTTTTTAGATTTTGGAAAATTTCCATGTAATTTTCTCCACCCTTTAGCAAATCCATTTTTAATCATTTGTGTAAAATAAGCAAAAGCATTTTCCGATTTCTCTGGATTGTATGCCCGCCAATACATATAACAATCTAAAATTGCAAATGCAATACAATCTTCACGATCTTGTGGATATACGTAATTTAATTTAGTTGAAAATTTTTTGGCCATTAATTGAAACATTTCAATTGCTTCTATAGATAGTTTATCATTTTCTTTGCATTTAATAATCTCATTTCGAAGATCAGCATTCTTTACATGATGTACTGCCATAATTAAAATTT
>Ga0307376_10003110_pt1 | contig 15660 bp, 14 predicted proteins | sample TR2MG_FD_202536 | JGI IMG/M metagenome (GOLD analysis project Ga0307376, IMG submission 202536) | Soil microbial communities from Risofladan, Vaasa, Finland - TR-2 | ecosystem: Environmental > Terrestrial > Soil > Coastal area > Acid sulfate soil | place: Finland: Risofladan, Vaasa | collected...
TTCTTCGATTTTTTCTTTCTTCGTACAGAACCGGTCTTGGCTCTTTGGACTTTTTTCTCTTTTGTATTTTCATCTCGTTCAATATCAATAATTAGCTTTTCGTCTTTTGCCATTTTCCTACGTTTAACGCCACTTAAATTCTTCTTTAAAACTCTTAATATGCAGCGCTGATCGACATTGTATTCTCTTCCGAGCGCTTCATATCCATCGAAAGTTCCGGTAACAATAAAATTTCCCGGATCTGATTTCTTTTTAAGAATACGACCAATTGCAGATGCAGGAGTACTTTGTCCTGCTTCGTAGATTTCTACTGTCTCTCCAATTCCAACAAGAACTGAAGAACAAAGTAGCATGTTCTTTTCTTGGTCAATACATAATGATTTATAGATAGGCATTATAAAGTATCTCCTGGTTTAATTATACTAAATAGTATAATAACATTACGAATAGGAGAATGTTTGTGATTAAAAAAACTCCGTCATATGTAATATTTGGACATGGAGGAACTATATCTAACCCAATCTATGCTGCCCTTCCAGCCAAGTCAAAAACGAGCGGATATAAAGTCTTCGCATTTGACCATCAAAGAATAGATATTACGGACGAATCTCATGTATATCCCATCCTTAACTATATCAAACCCAAAATAGTCATAAATTGTGCTTCATATGGATGTCCAGAGTCTTGTGAATCAAACAAGGTAAAATCCTTCTCTGTTAACTCTGTCGGAGCTAGTATTTGCGCGGAAGGATGCAAGAGAATAGGGGCGCAACTAGTATATATATCAAGCTCTTATGTTTTTGACGGTACAAGCAAGAAGCCATATAGTGAACATAGCAAGGCCAAGCCTGTAAATATCATTGGAAAATCAAAATTAGACGCCGAAAACAAGGTAATGTCGGCTAGTAATAAAAACTTGGTTATTAGAACGGGATGGGTTTTTGGGAACAATGGAATCAATTTTTTGACTTCAATGCTTTCTAAGGCGTCTTCAGGAGATGTCATAGATGTCATTTCGGACTGCTATGGATCTCCTTGTTATTCAGTAGACTTGGCAGAGGCGCTTGTACAACTGATAGACCAAGATAAATCTGGCATTTATAACGTCTGTAATACAGAAAAATGTTCGTGGGCAGATTTTGCATATGCAGTGGCAAAATACTCGAAATTCGACTTTAAAATCAAGTCTTGGAAGTTTGAAGAGCAGAAGTTCATTGATTTTCCTATGCCAAAATTTACAGCCTTATCTACTCATAAGTATACTAAAGATACCGGAAAGAAGATGCGGTCATGGAAAGTTGCCCTTATGGAATGCCTAAAAGAAATTTAGGTCTTTGGCAAGCGTATAATTTGCTCCAATCAAAACACAAAAGTTTCTGCTAGGGTAAAATCCAAAGGATTGTTCTTTTCCAACCTCCGTGAAGGGTGGGCGGATTGAAACATCGAATATACATAGTGGAGACGAAAGATATGCCAATTAACGTAAACCTTCCTGTTCCCGTACCTCCAGTTAACATGGAGGCATACAATGACCCAGTTGATGTTCTTATAACGACGAACGATTATCGTTTTAGCGGGCAGAAGCTCCAAACCGACCATGACGGCAATATCATCAAGACGCCAATTCCAATATGCCAGCCATCGTGGTGGGCAAGCAGAGGCGTAATCAACGTTCCTATGAATATTCTAAGATAGCTATTTGCTAATGAAAAAGAAACAAGCCGAACTTCAGAACAACTTTGCCGATATGCTCGACGCAGCTATTGCAGAAGCAAAGGGAATTACCTCAGATGCTCATAAGGTCGTTGATATCATTACGTTCTGTGAAGATCCAAAATATTTGAACCTGCTTGGGCAAGATCCTCCTTTGAATCTTTGGCCAATGCAGAAAATAGTATTGAAGATTTTTTACAGGGGAACACCAGGCAATGAGCATATCCAACTTACAGGCGAAGAAGAACAGGTTCTTTTTGATATATCAATAAGCGAAGAACTGGATTACGACTTAGAGAAAGGCGGCTTTACTCAAGTCATAAACAAATACAAGAGAAGCAGCCTGTTTACCCACATGCTTCTCATAATGGGTCGTAGAAGTTCAAAGACGACGCTGGTCAGCTTGATTGCTGCTTATGAGTCATATAAGCTTCTAGAGAGTCCCGAAGGGAACCCTCAAAAGAAATATGGAATTGCCCCAGACAAAAATATTCACATTATCAACGTTGCAACAAACGAAAACCAGGCATTAGACCCATTGTTCGTAGAAATCGAATCAAGACTATCCAGAAGTCCTTATTTTGCCAACAAGATCAACCAATCAAAGAGTCGTAAGGGTAAAATACACTTACTAACAGAGAGCGACAAGCGAGAAAACGAAGCAAGAATCAAACGAGGAATGGGCGTTTTGGTTGATGGATCGATTGTTCTTTTGAGCGGACATAGCAATTCAAGCGGCTTGCGCGGACATGCAACCATCGTACTGCTATTTGACGAATTTGCCCACTTTGTAACCAGCAGCGGAAGAAGTAGCGGCGACGAAGTATACAACGCTTTGATTCCAAGTATGAAACAGTTCGGCTCAGATGGTAAAGTCGTCATGTTGTCAGACCCGAAAGGCAAACAGGGGATGTTCTGGCGTCTGTTCCAAATGAGCCAAGAGGAGAAATCGGCGGAGAACGGAGAGAAAACCTATCCTCATGACCATCTTCTTTCCATCCAACTTCCGACTTGGAGAATGAATCCAACCAAGGAATTTACCAGAGAAGTTTTGGAAAAGACAGAAAAACCTAAAGATCCGACTGTCTTCCATACTTCTTATGGCGCTCGATTTGTAGGTATTGAAGGTATCCGACTGTTTGATTCTGAGAAAATTGATTTTGCCATAGACGCTGCGAAGAGAGAGCCTGAAAGAGGCGACAGTCGTTATATGTACTATGTGCATTTGGACCCAGCAACAACTTCTCACAATTACGCTCTTTCAATGTGTCATAAAGAAACACTTTCAAGTCCGTTTTTTGGAACTCGGACAAAGATTGTCTTGGATATTTGCAAATTTTGGACGCCTCAAGAGGGAAGACCTATCGAAATCAAACTGATCGAGAATTATATCAAAGAGCTTTGCAGTAAGTTTAGAATTTCCAGCGTAACATTTGATACGTTCCAGAGCGCTCAAACAATTCAGAATCTAAAATTCATGAACATTAACGCATTTGAAACCCCATTCAATGACCACTATTTGATAGAAATATATGGTCATTTGAAAACGCTGTTGAATGAAGGCGACTTGATTCTGTATCCGAATGAAAAGCTGATTGGCGAAATGAAATGCATTCTTGGCAGAGTTGCAAAGTTCGGACTAAGAAGGTTTGCAGATAAGAAATCTGAATATCCAACGGATGATTGTTGCGATTCTTTGGCTGGGGCTGTTTACCAGTGTCTGCAAAAGGTAATGGTACCTAGCCTTCCTACTAGCAGAGTTGTACGACTTGGCTTTAAATGATTTTGGAGTATGCAAGATGCCTAACGAAATAATGGAACGTGGGAAATTAGCCCACGAATCCAAAAAGAACAATGAAGAACAAAGCATCGAAATGGATGCCGTTTCTGTTGCATGGGAGTTTGTCAGAAACAAAAAGAAAGCTGAATTCGAGGCAGAACAATACAATGCAGACCCGCTGGATATCATTCATCATTGGATTGAAGATGGACATGAAGAGTGGATTTATGCCATAAGGAAGGACAAAAAATATATAAGGAAGGTTGTTCACAGATCAAGAGATTTGATCAAAGACATTATAGAAGACATTGACGAAAATATAGGAAAACTGGTTCCTCTTGTTCCTCCGGCAGCAGGAGCTGGAGGCGCTCCTCCAGGCGGTGGTGGGGGCGGCGGTGGAGAACTGGGAGGTTTATTCGGGTCTTCCAATAAAATGGTAAAGATTGCCGCAGGGGGAATTTCAGGCTATACGGCCAATCTGCTTAAGGGCGAGCCGTTTATTGATGACGAAGGATATAGATGGTATCAAGTTTCATACCACAATGACGACCTTACTCAAGCTCTTGAAAAGCTGCATCAAAGCGGCAGAAACAGCGCCAAACTTGATGATGAAGTTCTTGAAATATGTATGCAAACGTTGATTGAAGTTTACGGAGAAAACCATCCGTTTAAAACAATAGACATAAAGTACATATTATCACATAAAGCAGAAAGAATACTCGAACATGTTGAGGCGTTGACAAAAGGTTTTGTTTCAGCTTATATAACACATTGTGCTAACCACAAAAACATACCTGAAAAAGTTGTTTTGTTTGCCAAGAGGCTTGGAGCTAAATTAGATACTATCCATTCTTTCATATTGAAAGCCTCGACCAATACGATAATGCCTATTTCTACTGTTTATACTAGCAAACGAGAAGATGCTCAATTTGAAATAAAACCAGCCAACCAATTACTCCAAACAAGCAATGAAGTATTGGGTACGTATGACATAGATTCATTGATTTATACTTTGGCCAACAAAATCAAGGAAGAAAATGACGAATCAATACCTGAACTTATTGTAAGAAAATTGTATACCCTTCTTTCTAACTTCCCAGACAAATTTACTCAAGCCCATGCCGATGCTATTCAGGGAATTTCAGGAAGAACCGAACCAGGAACAAGTCTTCATGATTCATATATGAAGCTGTTGACACTTTTAAGATTAAAAGACGCGAACGAAGAAGAAATTGATAAAGAACTGATACAACTTAACATTAGACGCACTGAGAAAAAAAATAAGGGTCTTAGGTTATTTGATGAAGAGGATTCTGCTGGACATATCATGAATCTTGCAGGCGCAAGAAAGATGGACGCTTTCATAAACAGGAATCCGGTTTTATTTGAGAAGTTCGACAAACTTCCTGTAAAATGGATAGAAAGGTTTAGGCCAACACAGAGGGTTAGAGAATGGGCAATCAGCCACGTCTATAAAACTCAAAGCAACTATGCACCAAATCTTGCTATTGAAAAAACTATTTTAAGATTAATATCCGAAGACAGAGAGCTTGCCAACGGACTTGTAAATGTTGCTTCTACAGACCTGAAAATAGCTTCATACATAAAACTCATTGAAACAAATATTCCTATTTCCAGCAATCCTAATGTAGGTATGGATAGAATATCGTTTGGAAGCATTAGTCCTCTTGGATTGTCAATCCTTACTGGAGCGTTAATTAAGAATTACGATACTTATAAAGATGAAGAATTTATCAAAGTTGTGGTTAATAAATACAAGACGATGGAACCTGGTGTATTAACCGATGGAATATCACCGCTGTACTCTTCTGGTATAAAAAACTGGCCTGAGTTCTCAAAAGATTTTGACGCCATGCCAGATATGACTTCGCGAGAAGATTCAAAAAAACGAGCTGAAAACGCCATAAGAGCTGGAGCTGTAGGACAAGAAATAGGAAAACTTCTTGAACTTGAAGACGGAAATACTCTTCTTGAAATCGTATACAAAACGACAATGGAAGGCATCAGAAATTCGGCATGGAAAAACCTTGTTTTGTGGACCAAAAATCTTAAACCAAAAGAAATTGACGACATGCTTTCGAGAATAGATTATATGACTGACGATCAGAACAACCTGTTTTCGCTTAAAAGCGCAGATCCAATGTTCTTTGAAGAAATTTCAAAAAAGCTGTCAGCTTATCCCAAAAGACTGGCCGAAGTAATTGTTGGTATGTATTACAAAAACAGGCCGCAGATGATAGAAATACTGAACCGTATTAGTCCTCTTGGGAAAGAACTTGTATCCTTATTGCCATATAACCTTAGAAAAGATACTGATTTGCCAAGTTGGATTACAGGCATTACCCCAGATAGATATATAGAGGCTATTGTCATTAGAAAGAAGGTTATCAAAGGCTAAGCGTAGAATCTTAACCTAAGAGAGTTTGTGAAGGAGAATCATATGCAGGTTCAAAGAGCGGGTAGGTCGTCTGATGATTTCTTGGATAGTCTCAAACTGAAAATGGCTCAAGCCAGCGTTCCTTTGGTTGATAAAAGGCTCGAAAAGAAACGCGAAGAGAGCAAGGAAGATACCTACGAAAAGCTACTTGAGAAGAACCGCAAGGATGAAAAAGAACCGCCACACATTGAAGAACGCCTTGAAAAGAATACCAAGAAGCTTTCTGAAAACCAGAAGATAGAAGGCATCGTAGAGCGAAGACTTGAAGAAGCCTCTGATGCGCTCTATCCTCACCGCAACGAAGAAGCTTGGGAAAGAACAGAAGATAAGCGCCCAGTCAATGCCCTGCCAGAAGAAATGCAAGGCTCAAGCGATGAGGAAAGAAAAGAGAGACAGGAGAAAGCTTCTTCAACCGAACCTGAAAAGAGGGTTTTGGATAAAGATATTGGCAGTCAAAGAAAGAACGAAAAAATTGCTTTCAACTTGTTTTTGAAGTACAAAGACGACAAAGAAGATGCCAAACGCAGATTCTCAAAAGTCTGCAAAATCGACAATGAAATGTCCACTATTATGGCTCTTGCAGGAACTGAAAAGAGAAACCTTTCAGATGAAGAAAGGCAGCAGATTTCAGACTTGAAGACTGAGAAATCGAAGCTCCTTGGAATCGTCTAGGTTCTGGCGAAAGCCATCGGATTGAAACAATGAAGAAACTTCCTATTGGTACAAGATCGCCAAGTTGTTGCGGGAGAGCCAGATATGAACTGGTACTTCAGTAACTATGCGTCCGGCAACATCGAGAGCAACCCGCAGTTGACCGAAGATATTCCTCAGAAAATGGGGACAACTCCAATCCCCGATGGATATGTCAGGCTCTACCATCAGACGCCGCTTGAAAACGCCGAGTCCATTAGGACTCATGGAATCCTCCACGACAAGATGAAGGGCATTGAGGGTCCAAGGCGAACATATGTTTGGAGGACTCCGTTTTACGGAAAAAGTCAATCGCACGCCACGGTTGAGCTTCATGTGCCGGAGGAATTGTTTGATCCTCCTCAATTCTTGAAGATATCGGATGTTCCACCGAAGTACATCGTTGCGATCCATGAGCCTTGGCATGATCGGGCGCGATACCTTATCAGTGAGTTCCCAACGGTCGATTCAATGATCGAAAGTTTTGGTGAGAACTGGCAGGAACACATTTCGACCATTGATGAAGAGCACATGAAAGCGATTCAGGCTTATATCAGGCATCTGAACATCGGGAACAGCCCAGACAAGGGGCTAAAGAAAGAAGCATCTCTCCCTACTAGTCAGCAGGAATGGCCCGTCAGATGCCCCAAGTGCTATAAGATGTGGCGCATAAACCAAAACACGCCTGGCTGGATAGAAGCTCGCGATAAGCAGATGAAGGGCCGGACGGCTGATATCATCTGCAATGAATGCATGAGGGCTAGGAAGCCCGTATCTTCACATCTGGAAAAGTTGAGAAAGTCACTTGGCGATGATTCCCTGAAATTGAGCGATCTTGATGGAGTTCCTGAATCAGAACTAGAGATACTTCATAAGCTTGTATCCAAAAAGAAGGTAAAAGCTTCAATTAGTGCAAATCCAACTACATTCAGTAAGCCTGACCCTTCTGACCCTATTGATTTACGACTTAGAACATCTCCGTGGGGAGGAACGAGATGGAGGGCCAAACTTCCAGGAACGAATGACAATACTACATGTTGGGATGAAAAAGATCCTAATCCTAAGGGTTCTCCGATGAACGATGACTATAATGATGTCATAAAGCAGGAGAAAATTAATGGACCCACTCCCGCTTGGAACAAGAGAAGAATGAGAAAGAGGAGAAGAAAATGATTCTGCAAAGCCTGATTACAGATGCCCGAAGGATTTCTTTTGATTGCTGCAAAAAGACGATGGCAAAGAATGACAGTCTTGAACTTCCAGATTCCCTGTATCAAAACGCCGAGATTCAAGGAGCTATCAAGCTAGGTTTTGTAAAGCTTGTTGGAAATACTCCGATTACTTATGAAGCTGCAACCATTGTCAGGCTTAAAGAAAAGAGAATCAAAAATATTTCGACCCTGAAGATCGGCCTTGACTGCATCAAGGGAACGGTCATGCCAGGACAGATAGTGACAATTACAGAGGACAAATTCGTATCGCTTGAAGTTCAAAATGCTCTTTCAATGGGTGTTTTGATGGACCTTGACAATCCTACTCAGTTAGTTGATCAACTTAGACCATTCGAGCCTGCCGTTCTGAATGAACTAACCAATGCAGACATTAAGGCAACTCCGGCAAAGAAAACTGCTATAAAGAAGGTTAACGACGGGGTTACCATGGGAGAGGAAGATGATCCTTCGGACAACTTCTACAAGCCTTCCGAAATTTTGAGTCCAAAGGCCAAAGTAAAAGGTAAGGTAAATGCTCCTGTTGCCCATCCTGTTCAGCAAATATCTCAGGCTTCGATTGATGAAACCATGCAGGCTATTGAAGGAGCTACAACAGAGGCTCCGCCAAGTCCTTCTAAAGGAAATGGAGCCGCTAGTTCCGAAAAACAAGAAGAGGACCCTTTGTCTTTCTTGTTTGAGAACTAGAAGAGATGAATTTTACAAGAATATCTACAAAAGACGGTTCTGAATATATTTGCAACTCGAACCTTTCCAAGGTTGCTTCAGGAGCCTTAGAAGGGGTCAAGTTGTATTCTGAAAATGGTCCTCTCGTCTGGAAACAGATCGGTGACGACTATTCCGGACCAAGTATCATAAATAATACCTCTCTGGCAAACATGGGCAAAGGATATGTAGATATTCTTCCCAAAGAAAGACTGATTTTTGGAAAAGCAGACAATGCAAGAGCATACGATCCGTTCTTGGACCTGTCTGTTGCCAGCGCAGATGAGCATGGTGGCTTCAAAGTCTTCATGGGAAATCTAAAGGATGGAGACATTCTTTTGACGTTTTGGGACGATGGAAAGACCATTCTTCCGGCAAAAGTAAACATCAGTTCTTCAAGGTTTGACGCTGAACTTGTCGAATCTTATAAAAGAGACCAAAGATGCTTCATCCTTGATGAAAAGGGTGAAACATTGGTTTCTATTGGCAAGTCGGAAGGGGATACGGTTTCATTGCTGAAGCCGATATCTTTTACGTCTTGGCTATGGGCGCATGATACAAACTTTAAGAAGGCTGTTTCAGAGCGCTATGCTGTTTTGGACGAAGATGGAACCTTCTTAATAAAGGACTCCAAAACGGGGAAGACGTTTAGAGGATCTTACAAGTCTTCTGGATACGGAGAAACCAGGTCAGTTGAGCTAATGGAAATTGAATGGCTCATGGCAAGCAAAGGGCTTGGAGCCATTATTCCGTTATATGATTTGGTCAAAGCGTAAGGAGAATAAAAGTGAGCTTCACTGGTTCTTGTGTTGTTGATATGGATGTTACTAATCCAGTTGTCAAAGCCTATTTAGACGCCATTATCAAAGAATGGGGATGGATTCTTAATCCCGAAATTGGAACTTGGACTAATTATGGAGTTTCAGTCGAAGGAATAAAGATCGGAATTCCTATTGAAGAGGCAGAACAGGTCTTCGGCCAAAGATTTTCTCCAAAAGAAAAAATGAAATATAAAGATAAAGATGGCAAAGAAGTAACAAAAACAGTTACTGTCGTTTCCATAGGAAAAAGAACCAACCCAGAGCCTAACTCTTATGATATTGAGGCTGTTCTCAAAGAATATGCAGCTAAGGGCGAAAAAATAAGCTCAGAAGAAGCCAAGAATCAGGCGAGAGAAAGAAATACCCAAGTCCAAGTCAATGTCGATGCCCATCCTTCTCAAGACCAAAGAAGGCGCGTTAATGAAAAGGGAGAGGTCGTCAAGAGTAAAGATGGAAGAGAAGAAGTATTTTCTCCTGCTGACTTTTTGAAGGACAGAATAAAAAGGGCTGGCTTGGCCGCAACAGGGCTCGCTAAAGCAGTTAAAGCGGCAAAGGTTGGGTCTCAGTTTGGTAAATCTGGAAACCTTGGCGGGGCAGCAGTACTTAAAGAAATCTCAAATGGCATAAAAAATCACGCTCATGGATTCAAAGGCAAGTGCAAATATGGCTTTGGAGCTGCTCCTTCCGCTCCGCCTTCTCCTCCTCGTGGTCAATCTGGTCAGAGCGATCAAGATCTTGAGAATTTGGAAGAGAAGGTTAAAGCCTAGGAGAAAGATCATGGATAAAATTAGAATTGGAAAAGTCGTATTTTGGAAGACCGCCAACAAGACCATGACTGGAAAAGTTAAGAAAGTCATGTCTTCCCACGTTGTAATTGACTCCGGAGGATTAGAATACATTGTTCGAAGAGATATTCTTTCGACTGATGCCATTGATAAAATTGCAAAAATGGCTTGCTGCGCAGTTGCAGATGTAAAGATCAAAAAGACGGCTGCTGCAACATCAGGAATGGAAAGAATTGAAGGCTTTGAATATGAAATTGATTATGAAACCGGAGAAATGAAGATAAAGATTCTTGATGGTAGAGGAGCAACTCAAACAAACCATGGGAAAGCCCATCATGCTATTATAGATGCCTTTATAGACAAAGATAAAGGAACTGTTTCAATAAACCCTGGTTTGCCAAAAGGCTCCGTAACTGATCCTCTAGCAGACCTTGGAAGTCTTGTTCCAGAAGTCAAACAGAGGATTGGCCCAGCAGGACCAAAAGGACCTGGCGATGGACCAAATAAACCACCAGCACCAAGACCGCAACCGGTAGATGAAGAGGAAGTTGGACCGACTAGGATTCTCGCAAGATGAACTTAGTATTTTTTGAAAAAGATGGAGCATTCAGAGATTGAATGGCTCATGGCAAGCAAAGGGCTTGGAGCCATTATTCCGTTATATGATTTGGTCAAAGCGCAAGGAGAATAAAAGTGAGTAAAAATTCAGTTTGTGCTGTTGATGTTGATATAAAAAACCCTCTGATCATGCAGCTTCTCAAAGAGATTCTAAAGGAACTATATCCAACATGGCTTCTTGATCCAGAACCTGAAGAATATGAAATTCAAGCAAAGCTTCCTAGTGGCATAACAGTAAAAACTGCTACGCCGGACCAATTGAGAGAAGCTACTCAAAGGGCAAGGGAGGATTGGGAAAACTTTGGTGTTACTGTTAAGGGAATTAGAATAGCGATTCCAACAGAAGAAGCTGTAGGACAAAAATCGTGGGGTCAACGCTATGCTCCTAGTGCTAATATCAAAGGAAAAGGCTATAAAATAGTTTCTCTTGGAAAGAGAGCAGATTCGACTCCGCTGTCTACAGACATCCAAGCCGTTCTGAAAAGAAAAAACATAAAAAATCCTACTCCTAAAGATTTGGAAAATGCAAGAAAAGAAGCTGAAAAAATAAATAAGATGACAGGTGTTCATGTCGATGCTCATTTTAGCGACAACAAGAGAGATAGAACAGATTCTAAGGGAAACAAAAATTCCCTTACGGCTGCGGAAGATTTGCAGGACAAGATCAGAAGGGCAGCCCAAGCTGCGGCTGGAATTCAACGGGCCAAGGCCGCAGCAGAAAAAGGGGTGAAATTTGGAAAACAGCCAAACCTCCCGATCAGAGGAATGATTCAGACCGTGGCAAACGCCATTCGATCAGATGCCAGTAATATAAAAGGAAGGTGTACATTTACAGGAAACGTCTATAAGCCTATTACTCCTACTCCTGCTCCGAGACCTGATTTGGAAGAAGGGGAAGAAGAAAGAATACAGCAGGGTATCAGAGCTTAATCGGAGAACAATCATGGATAAAATTAGAATTGGAAGAGTTGTATTTTGGAAAACAGCAAGCAAGACCATGACTGGTAAGGCAAAAAAAGTCATGTCTTCACATGCTGTTATTGATTCGAATGGAACCGAATATATCGTAAGACGAGATATTCTATCGGTTGAACCAATCGACAAGGTTGCTAAAATGGCAGTTTCTTATGGAGCAACCATCAAAACAGCCGCAGTCAAAACAGGAATGGAAAACATAGAAGGATTTGACTACGAGATTGATTTTGAAACCGGGAAAATCAAGTTCAAATTCATTGATGGCCAGGGCGCTAGAAAGCATAATCACGGCCAGGCCCACAAAGAAATAATGGACGCATTCAACGGTAAAGATGCGTCAGTCGTTGCAATTAACCCCGGTCTAGAAGACGAGCCGGGAGTAAAAATTGATCCAATGGCAGACATTGGAAGTCTTGTTCCAGAAGTCAAACAGAGGATTGGCCCAGCAGGACCAAAAGGACCTGGCAATGGACCAAATAAACCACCAGCACCAAGACCGCAACCGGTAGATGAAGAGGAAGTTGGACCGACTAGGATTCTCGCAAGATGAACTTAGTATTTTTTGAAAAAGATGGAGACTCAGAAATAAAGGTCATCTTAAATTTGGACGATGGAACGATGACCATTTCAAAACCGACCAGAGGCATGACTCCTGCATTAAAGAGATATGCTGAGATTATGATTGAAATGGCCACGGAAAGTGAAAGAAATAAGATGTTGGAGTTCGTAAATCAGGCGGATATGAGGCAGGTTATCGTTGGGAAAGATCTATGCGGATGAGGCGGTTTTATGGAACGAGTTTTAGTCATAGTAAACGCAGAACGTCCCAGCGAAGACCTGTTTTCTATTACAGAAGAGATTAAGGCCAACGGCTATAACGTTTCCATCTGTTGCTCAAAACTTACATCTGAAAAAACAGAAAAAGTCAAGCCTGATTTTCACATGGAAGAAACTCTTTGTTTGGAAAATTACAGCGGCGTCATTTTCATGGACGACGGAGGAGACGAAAAGAAGGCCATTGAAATTGCCGAAGAAGCCAATAAGTCTGGTATTGCAATCGGAGGGTATGGAGTAGGGGTACATATTCTTAACGAAGCCAAGCTTCTGGACGACAAATATGTATCCGCAATGAGTCCTATTGAACTTTCAGATAAAGCAAAGAAAGTCAACAGTCCTTCGGTTCGATGCGAAAACATCGTTACGTCCTCTGGCGAATGCGCAGACGGATTTGTCGTTGTCTTCATTGATGCTCTTGGCGGAGAGATCAAAAGGATTGTCAAAGGCAAAGAAGAGGCTGATATTCCATCCAAATCAGCTATGGTCATCAGCGAACTTAACAAGTGGACTGAATATTGGCATTTGGCCCAAAAACTGTATGAAAAAGGCGTTGGTCTTATCGTTGTTCCTTGGCAGAACATCGATGTTAAAAAAGCTACTATCAACAATTTCTTGGTCCTATCCCCAGCTTTTAATCCAAAGGTCAAAAAGATATCTGCTGAATTGTCCATTCCAAAGCGCTGCTGGTTCAAGCAGACCAATATCGGAAAAAATGCAACCATTCAGGCCATTAAGAATCTTGAAAGCATTGGCGTTAGAAACGTCAATTCGTCTTCCGTCTTGTCTCTGACATCAGACAAGATTGCTTCGGCAAATGTATTATCTGTTTTTATAGAACAAGGCAATCCGAAAGCATTCAACAAGCAACAGCTTGACCAAGCTGTTGAATTATTGTTCGAAGAAGGCTGTCGATGGATTAAACCCATTGATGACAGCCTTGGAAGAAAGGTTATGCGGGTCATTGGACACAGAACGACATGCATTCTATCTAGAAGACATCTTGCTTCTGTCAAACATATGATCCTTACAAAAAACCAACTCAAAAAAGCGCTAAACAACGTTTACAAAAAAGACTTTATGGTTCAGGATAATTTAGGAGAGATAATCCTAGGAGATCGTTCTTTTGAACTAAGGTTCTTCATGAGAAGAACGGCTTCTGGTTGGAAATCTTCTTGTGAAATAGCTCGGTCTGGACAGCTTTTGTCAAATCCTCAGGATTACAGCAGAGGTCAGATTTTGAAAGCTTGTACAGCAGCCAATCTTATGAGCATGTTATATGAAGGTAACTGGTCAGAAAAGCTGGCTGAAGCGAGAGAGCTTTCTGAAAAGGCTTGTTTGCTTGTTCAGGCCCAGCTTGATAGACCAACTGACCTATCTGAACTATGCGTTGACATTACATTGAATAGCGGAGAACCAAGAATCATAGAGATTAATGGAATTCCTGGTTTGGTTTCAGCCGACGAAGCATATTCAAACCCAAACAAACTTCATGCATTTGCTTCTCTATACAGATTGAACCCTGTTGTCTATGCTCCAATGTTAGAAGACGAATGGAAACGTTCTAGAACTGACATGGCGGATTCTCTTTCTGAGGGTCCTTGGGGCGATGGTTTTTGTGATGTTGTTAGGGCAGAACTAGCTTATGAGAAAATATGGCCACAACCTGATGGCAAGATAGCCATGCATATTCCGCATGAAGACAGTCTTGTTAAGCTGACGATTGATGAAGCCATTGAAGAACTCAAAGCCGAAGCTGTTTTTGCTTTGGATCAGTTTAAAGAACATGAATACAAAGAGAACATTAAGCAATTTAAAAAGATGATACTGATGAAGAGTATTCATCGTTTGCTTGTTTTGCGAGAATACAAGAAAAACTCATGCCAAGAGCAGATTGTTCATGTCGCCTTAAAGATGACAGGTCCTTTCCACAATACAAACGAAGTGGGCATGGGACTAGATGCCCCAATGCCATGGGAGCAGGCTGAGTTAACTGATTACGATCCATACAAACAACAGATTAACAGGGCAAGACGACACCCAGAATACGGAATAGGCTCAATTATGTTTTTGGGTGATTGGGAAAAAACTAGAGTCAATTTGGATCAATTTAGGAATCCATATTCAATAGAAACATTGAAGAAGTTAATCGACGAGGGAAGTCCCTATCCATTCTCAAGGATGAACTGGGGATAGTTGTAGTTAATACGGGAGAAAAACATGAGAAGAGTTATCATAGCAGATGATATAAATCCAGAACTGTTAGTTCCACAAGATCCGAATATATCAGTTCCTGTTCAGCCTGCTGTTCCAGAAGCAACCCCAGCAGTAAGTCCTCCTTTGGAAGAGACAGAAATAGATAAACCAGTTCCGGCAGTTCAGGAAAAAGAACAGTACAAGAATGATTTGAATTCATTGGTTTTGAGATATCGAAAATATTACTATCAGGGGACTGAAAAGAGCGAAAGAAACAAGGAAATCGTATTCCGGAAGATATGGAACTATCCTTACGGAAGTAGAACAATCGGAGAATTCCTGGTTTCTAGCGCAGCTAACAACTCTGGAGACTCAGATCCAGAAATGTCAGCAAAATCATTACTGGAAGGATTGCTTGATCCTGTTTTTGGACCGAAAGAGGTTTCTAATTTTGCTGGATATTTATCGCAATCAGCCTTGTCTTTTAAACCCAAAAAGAGCAACCTTGAATGGGCAAAAGAACAATTGACTCCTTATATTCAGGGAGTTCTCTTTCCTGGAGAAGCTGGGGCAGCAAAGATTCCAGAAGACATTATGGAATTACAGACTAGTGACGATCAAAAGGCTTGGGAGGCATATAGGCGCGACAAATACAACAACTACAAGATATCTCCAGAGATTGACCGAATAATGCAAGCAACAGCAAGAATGGAAAACGAATTAATAACCATAGTTGATTCCATGCCTATTGACAAGATTAGACAGGCAGTAGAGTTCTTAAAAAGCAAGGAAATTGGACTTCCTATTACTGAATCTTCCCCAGACGGAACGGCAGAAAGAAATCAAATCAAGAGCA
>Ga0307376_10003111_pt1 | contig 15658 bp, 4 predicted proteins | sample TR2MG_FD_202536 | JGI IMG/M metagenome (GOLD analysis project Ga0307376, IMG submission 202536) | Soil microbial communities from Risofladan, Vaasa, Finland - TR-2 | ecosystem: Environmental > Terrestrial > Soil > Coastal area > Acid sulfate soil | place: Finland: Risofladan, Vaasa | collected...
CTAAGAGTGATTTTATCATAAGTTCTTTGATTATAACTTTTTCCATCAAGATGTATACTCACATGTTCACCTAAGAAATTCTTAATAGCAATCTTAGCTTGTTCTTTATTGGCAAGATTAATATTAGAACCTCCAAAATTAATAACAAGTTGATCTTTACTTCCTATTGTAGTTGTTCCAATAGTATAACCTTTATTCTCTTTTTCTATCTCTTTTCCATCTTTATTTAATACAGCATCTTTCTGAACTCTAGTAGGACTGATAAATTGACGGATGTATTCTACTTTTTGTTTAGGAGTCATTACACCTTTAAGAGTTGTAATTTGTTCAGTTAATATATCTACAATATGATCTAATAAACTAGGATCTTGTTTTCCAATACTTTCTGTATTCTTTAAACTCACATAAGTATCCAGACCTTCAAATAAAATAGAATGCATAGGTACTATAAAACCATTTCTCTCAATATTCATGAGCTCAATAGACTCTTTTACAGCCTGGCTTAAATCAAAATCAGATAGAGTTCTTTGAACTTCTTTTTGTTCTTCACTTGTTAAAGTATCAGGATTTGTAAAAGTACCTTTCATACCACCTACAATATCAAGCATTACTTCTTCTCCAGCTTTTATTCTTTTTGATAGAGCTTTCTGTTTTTCTACAGCTTCTCTAAATTGTTGTTTATTAAATTCAGCACCTTGTGTTTTAATAGCAGATTCTTTAAGTCTTTCTAAAGCATCAAGATTTTCAACACTTCTCATATTAAAATATACAGGTCTTCCTGTATCTATATCTCCTATACTACCATCTTCATTAAAATAACGAATGTTTCCATCATTATCTGTAATAACAGCTATAGCAATAAACTTACTTAACCAATAATTTCTATCAGCTCTAATTTTTCCTTTAGCAATAACATTGAGATCTTTCTCAAGCATGCCTTTTAATTTGAATCCTTTCTTACCCTTATACTCTACAGTACTGAAATCAGAATCCTTATCCTTCTTTGCACTTACTATATCAGCAAGGATGGTTTGATGAAACATCTTATCTGGATCAGATTCATTTTTAACAGGAACAAACTTTTTAGTAGTCTTGTCATATATTTCTTTAGAGGTTTCTTGAGTAGTACTTCCTACAACTCCTGCTAAGTGTTTATCTTCTCTAGCTTCTGAATCAACAGAAGCTTTAACTGTAATAGTTGATGCTGGTATATTAGATAATATTTCTTCTGTTTCTTCTACACTTAAATCTGAGGCACCAACTCTGGCACCTATAGCTTTTAATTTATCTTCTGCTTGTTCTAATGGGGTTATAACATCATTGATAAATATAGCAGAATCATATCCTTTCTTTATGAAAGTTTTAAGATCATAAGCAGGATTCTCATTAATGATATCAAATATAAGTTGAGGCACATGATATGTTATACCTAATGCTTTCTCTACTCCAAGTGCTGGAGAAAGTGTGTCATAGACAGTTTGAGTTATAACTGCAGGATCAAACTTGGTTCCTTTAGAATTCTCATCAATTAAACCATTTACTAATTCTTCAAGAGCTATCTTAAGATCTTGGTTATCACTCAGACTACAAACACTCATAATTAACTAACATTTTTTAGCAGCATCAATAACATTTTTAAATGATTGAGCTACTGGTTTTATACTAAAATCTTTTTCTTTTGAAGTGCCTGTTTTCTCATCTTTCTTAATAACAGTATTATCTTCATCAGTACTTTTTATCCCTCCTGGTTCTACCACTATTATCTCTGAAAAATCTTCTTCTAAGATGTTAATGTTAGGTAAATTAGGAGCACTTAAAGTTACTGATTTTTTTCCTACTCTTAGTATCTTATAGTTAGTATTATCATAGACAACTTCATACTTTTTCTTCTTGGCTTCCTTAAGATTATCAAGAGTTTTATTATTGTTAATATCTTGTAGAGTAAGGACTTTTACTACAGAAACTTTACCTACAGGTCTGCTACTAGCAATTGTAGTAGCTGACGCAAAAACAAGCTCTTCTCCATATAGTTGATTTATAACTTCACCTACATCCATTTTTGAATCATCAAGAATTACCCATTTACCTTTAGGACTTTCTGCCATACCTGTCATACTAGATCCTTCTGGACCAGAAGGTTTAAGACTAGCATATGCTGCGGCCTTTCTTTTATTTATATCAGCTATTTTAGGATTCGTAGATGTCTCAAGTTTCTTAGCCTTCTTTTTTACTTCTGCTTTTTGTTTTGTTGAACTAGCTTTAGTAATTCTTCTTTTTCCTTTTTTGGTAGGTTTAGGTACATCAGTCTCTTCAGTACTTCCTTTTTGTCTCTTTGTTGATTGTTCGCCATGGAGTGTGTTTATTATTTGTCTTAAGTTATTAAATGCATTTGCTACTTCTTCATTGGTTTTATATTGGTCTCTATCTTGTAAAGCCATTATTTTATCAAGAGCATCAAAGGCCCATAATTCTACCTGAAGCTTTTCTTGCTCAGTCATCTTGGTTCCTTCATAAAGCTTATCTAAGCCTTCAGCAATAGTATCTGTAAAGTTCTCATTATAGATACCTTCTATAATTGTAGTGGTGCCATTACTACCTCTTATCTCAAATACTTCATCTATCTCATCCTTAGGAGTATTATACTCTAATTTGTTCCGCTCTACCTCTACTGCAATAACAAGCTTTTCATTTGTTATCTTTTGGCTTGGTTGGTTAGTAGGTGATAGCGATTCAATATTACCTAACTCATCTGTATTAATAATATAATCTACATCATTTACAGTAACACTATCTTCTGTAACATTCTCTACAGCGTATTTGTTGACCATCCTGCTAGCAAGTGGTTCTCTAACCATGATACCTTCAAAACCAAAATCTGTAGGATTACTGGAGATATCAGCTCCTTCAACTTCATATTCTACATTTTCAGTCTCAAACACAATATTGTCTGGACCATATATTCTAATAGTACCAGTCATACCTTGCCAGTCAACTTCTTGATCTTGCAGTTCTTCAATGGTTACAGGAAGAGTTTTTCTAGTATCTTTTGTTTCTGTAGTAGTTACAGTGGTTGTAGCAGGAGTTACTGTTCCTGTTATAACATTAGTAGCTGTATCACCCTTCTTATTTAGAGGGATATATTCCAATGAAATAGGATCATACTCAAGCTTATAATTCTTTGGATCATTTGCCAATTTAAGAGATGTAATAGATCCATCTAGTTTTACAGTAATTTGAAAAGGTATAATCTTTAGAGCATCTGTATTTACTTTAAGACCTGTAGCATTCTCTAGAAGATTTGCATAAAGAGATAACTGTAATTGGTATCCTTCTTTTTTCTTAAAATCATCCTTATCTGTTCCATAATAATCCCATTTCTTACCTGTCTTAATATCATAGATTTTAAGCTCTCCTTGTGGTGTAACAACAACTAAATCCATCTCACCACCAATAGTCATCTCCTTACCATCTACAATAGCTTTACCATGAACAATAAGGTTCTTGGCAATAACTGTTTCCCCTCTATCAAGAAGAGTTTTCATAAAAGTACGGAGCTGAGCTCTTAATTCTTCAAAGGCTGCTTGATCCATATTAGCAGGCTTAGTCATAGCACCGTAACTAATAAAATCTCTTATGAGTTCATCAACTGTATTACCCGCAGCAAAAGATTCACTATAAGCTTGTCTATTAATAACTTTTTTAAACTCTTCAAAATCAAGACTATCTCCAAGTTCTTTTTTAATTAAAGCAACTTTATAATCATCAAATCTACTAGTAAATACAGAATTCCCAGCTTCACCTGCTGCCCATTCATTTATTACAGCTGCTGTATCCATATTCTCTGCTTTAGCTTTTTTAAAGATAGCTTCAGCTTTAGAGATCATGTTTTTATTTCCAGCCTTATCGGCAAAGGGTATACTCTCCTTTTCATAATGCTTAGGAAGAATAGTATCATAAATAAGATTTGAGATCCTTAGATCTGTATACTTACCATTAATCCAGTAACCCTGTTCATTCTTCTTTATCCCTTCAGCATTATTAGTTAATACTTTTAAATTAGCAAGAGCTTGTTTCTTCTCAGGAGTCATTCCTGAATCTCTCATTAATTTAACAGCAATATAATCTTGTAGTTTGCTAACTGTTTCATCTAACTTAGGATCTGTTTCTGCTTCAAGAGAATATTTCTTTTGAAGTTCTTCTAAGGCATCAACAGATAAGTTCTTCCATTCTACAGGAATCTTAAGTCTGTTTGCAGAATAGTCTTCAAAATAAGCAGTTCTTATTGCAACTTGTTCAGGAGCTATAGCAAATTCTTGAAAGGAAACTCTTGTTCTGTAATCATCATCATAAAGATCACTATTATAGGATATTCTTAATTGTTCTAATAGATCATCAGAATATGTAGAGATGTCATCTCTATCAAAAGCTTGTTCTTCATCTTCTCCAACTTCTGATTGGTGAAGCACCATAAAAACATTCCACTTATCCAGAGCTGCATCAAACTTCTCTCCTTCTGTAATCTTAATTGTATCATCAGCTAAGTCTAAGAAGTGAGTAACTTTAGGCCATGGTTGTTTGGTTTTCCAAGCTTCTACTGCTGCTTCATAAAGTTCTTGAGGAACTCTTACACCAGGATCTTGTTCTATAGAGGAGAGTATCTGATTAAGATCTTTGTCAAAAGTAAATTGTTCAGCATTTCCAGCTAAGGTATCAGGCATCATTTGAAAACCCCTTAATACAGCTCTAGTTAATTTTTCATGGATAGCTAAGAAACTCTTAGGTGCCATTAATACATTAATACTATTAGCTAACCCGCGCATTTCATCTTTAAGTAAAAGGTGATCTTTAACTAATGTATATGCTTCATCCAATTGATCCGTAAATACAAGAGTACCTGTCTTTCCAGCTAAGTGTTGAATATACTCACCAAAAGCTTCTTTAGCTCTACCATGTGCTATAGTACCTTCATCTTCTGATTTAGCAAACTTAGTTGCTTTCATCTCATCATAAAACTTCTGTATCTTCTCTAACCTAGCTGTCTTATCTTGCTTACGCTTCTTCTGCTCGGGATCTTTCTCATCTAATACATCAATCTCTCTTCTAAGAATATTGATCTCATCTGTTACTCCCTGAGTAGTTAATAAGTTCATAAGACTCTGAGCATCTCCTTGAGCTAATGCATTAGAAATAGCGGAGAAGGTATTAGATATATCTGCAATCCTTTTACTATAATCTTTGAAAGTTGCCTTAGCAAATACCAATTGATAAACAGCATCATCCCAAGCTTTTTTAGTAGCCATAGCCGCCATCTTTGCAATAGGATCTTGTTTCCTATAATCACGCATGTTTATAGGATTAGGATATCTATTTGCAGCCTCTAAATAAGTCTCTTGTACATCTTTTGCTCTAGCTATTACACCATCAATTTGAGCCAATGCTTTATTGATATCTTCTTCTTCTGTGATACCATATTTAGCAAATGCTTGTTTAGCTTCATCCTTAGAAAGATTCTTATAATCTTTAAGTCTATCTAGCACAACATCAAGCTTACCTGTTCTTATAGCTGTCATCAGATGATGATTTTGTAAAGCATCTCTAGAATCAAGAGTTCCTTTCTTATCACCCAATCTAGCCGCGGTAAACATATCATTAGCAAGTCTACCGGTTCTTACAGCATTAATTATATCAGGAGCTATAATATCCAGATTAACATTGCCATTTTCATCCTTAACTAATTCATTCAAATATTCAAGAGTACCCATAACATGAGTACCATCTTCCTTATCATAACCATGTAACTCTTTCTTTCTTGCCTCTTTAAAAGCTTCTATCTTCTCTCTGTTAACAGTAGCATTAGCAATTTTACTTATAGCAAGAGATGGTGCCGCCATTACCGGTTGAGCAAACATACCCATAACAAAACCACCTGCAAATGTTTCAGCACCTTGAGCAGAAAGTTGAGATTTTAATCCCTTCATAAAATGAGGCATGTAACCTTCATAAGCTCCTTTAATAGGATCTCTATATGTAGCTTCTGCTTCTGCAATAGCTCCTTGTGAAATAGCTTCTTGTAAGTTCTCTTGAATACCTTCAGCAAAGTTTGCCTTCAGATAGTTCATACCAAACTGACCATAAAGTTTAGGTTTTTTCAAAGACTTAATAGCAATCTTAGCACGGTCTGCCATACCTTCACCAACTTCTCTAAAAGCTTTATTCTCAAAAACAATAGCAGGGATTAACTCTTGTACCTCCCTACCCATCATTCTCCTTAGAGGAGCAAGCATAGTAGCATACATTAGTTTATTACTAGTCATGATAGCAGGCATGTTCCAGAAGGCTGTTTTATAAGCAGCATCATGTGCTAGTTTTTCTATAGTCTTAAGATCTTCTCCTTCAGGATTTTTTCCATCATTAGCAGCTCTGTATTCATCAATAAGTTTTTCATTGACATCAATCTTTACCATACCACCCTCAAGCTTAGCTTCAGAGACAGCACCTTTGACCATGAGTAAATCATCAGCAAAGGCTCCAAAAGTCTTAACAGTCTTAGCATAATTTGTAGCATAATCTGTAGCCTTTAATGCGGCTAAAGTATTATCTAATGGATTAAGAATGTTAGCTGTACCTTTTACAGCACCCATAGCACCTTGTCCTATCTTGTTCCAGAAACCTCTAACTTTATTAAAGTCATCACCCATTTCATGCATTCCTGCTAGGTTATTAACTTCTCTTTCAGCACGAAGAACATCTGATGCAACATCGGCACCTTTAGCACCAGTTTTTAATTTACTAAAATCAAATAATTTATTTACAGCAGATAAACCTTTACCAATCATAGCTCCACCACCACTACCACCAGTTAGGGCAGTAACTCCAGCAAGTGCTAATTCTTCAGCTAAGAAATCTGCACCAATACCTACGGTATATCCTGAATTTAAAAATGTATTAATAAAGAAACCACCTATACCTCCTTTACCAGAAGAACCAACAGCCATGATATGTTTCATGTCTTCTGCTCCTTTTAAGTCTGGAGATAATGGATCTGTAAAAAGTGTGTTCCAACTTCTAACCCCGGACATAAAACCTACACCAACTAGATCATCCCATTGCTTAGCTGCTCTAACAAACTCATTACCTAAGGTCATGTTCTTGTTATAGAGCTCTTCATTATTTCTATAGGGACTGAATCCTAATTTATCATATACATCTCCTGTAGAGTGGTACCTCTCAAAGAGATTAGCATCCGAGTCACCACTGTAGGTAAATGGTTGTAATGAATAATAAGGATTTGCTTTAGGTGTTGTACTCTCAAATTTCCTTGCTAAAGACTCTGCAAAAGAAAGAGGATTATCTGTAGCTCCTGGATTACTTCCTTTTTGAGGATTACCTACTATATTATAGTAGGGATTCATTGCTACAGGCTTAGCTGCCAATAGATCAGGAAAAGATTCAGCATTCGGAAGACTAAGCTGACCAGACATAAGACTGGATTCCCCAGCATCTTCTGAGATTGGAAATTCTTCTGCCATGATTATTGTTGTTGCTTTTGTTTATTTAATTTTTCCTCTTCTTTCATTATTTTAAGATTCTTCATCTCTAAATCATGAAGACCTGCCATAATCATATTATAAGTAGCTGTTGATTCTGCTAATCCTGTTGGTGCTATATCCGAATGATGAGGTGTCCAACTACCATCAAGATTTCTCTGCTTAACTGTAACATCATATTTTACAGTAGTTCTACCATTAATAGTAGTAGCAGTTGCTTTAATAGGACCTACAGTAGCATTTTCTTCATATGTATTTATACTAACAGAACCGTTTGTCTTAAGAGCTCTTTGAAAATCACTATCTTTTGATAGTTCAATCATAGGAGTCTTTATTTTACTTTTATCAAAGAAAATATTTATAGGATAGTTAGATAGTTCTGCACGTAAAGCTTCAGGAATCATTTTGCCTTTACCAGATCTCTTATCAAGATAATCTTCACTTAAAACTATTTGTGCAGAACCCATACCCGATTGTCCTCCAGCAAGAGCTGCAACCTTGATATCATAAAAGTTTTTCTTATCATCTTTATTAGTTATATCACCGGATTTATTTATATCAGCTACAACATCAGCAAGTATATTCTTTAATATTATATTCTTATCAGCATTGTTTATTGCATCTTTATAAACACTTCCTGTATTAGGACCTATACCTACATAAGCATTTCCTTGATCATTAACCACCTGAGTTAAAAGATCTTTAGTATACATGTTTGTAGATGTGGGAGCCCTCTCTGAAGGATCAACTCCTGTTGCAACAAGTGTATTGCTAGATATATTACCAGTTCCACCTAAAATATAACCAGTATTAATACTTGCATTTTTATTTCTCTCATTGTTATATCTTTTATGAAAATCTTGATACAAGAACTCATAAGCTTTTTGAGCTTCTGCAGAAGAACTATTAAGATGCTCCTCAGTATATTTTTTAATAAAACCTGCTGGAGCTATTCCTTTTCCATAATCTTTATTAAGATAACTACCAACTTTATTAGCGGATGGAGTCTTATAAAATAATTCATCTACATATCTGTATAAACGATTAATAGCAATTTGACCTTTCATCTCATCAGCTATCTTTTTATTAACTCCTATATTAAATCTAAGAGTTCCATTAGCAGCTTGTTCAGCTAATTTTGTATCAGTAATAGTCTTTTTATTAGCTAGTGTTAATTGTTCAAGCCATCCTATATTAAGAGTCTTAGCTTTTAAATGCTCCATAGTAGCATTAAATATATTTGTATTAGTTTTACCTGCTACTAATTTTTGATAAGCTTCTGGATCATTCTCATTAACATTCTCCCATTTACCTTTACCATATACTTTATCTAGATAATCTGTTGCTCCAGCACTCTTAGCTGCAACAAAAGCTTGTTGATTAAAATCACCAGCACCTGCTTGAGCTTTTGCATTGATACTTTTCCACTCCTCATGATTTAACTCATAACCTGCAGAAATATCATCAGCTAATCCCATATCTACATTAGTTCCAGCAACACCATCAATAATCATAAAATCTTCAGGATTACTTTCACCTTTTGCTCCAACTTTCTTACCAAGTTTAATATATTCTATTTCCTTATTAAGATCATGCTCAAATAATTTCTCATCTTTTCTAAGACCGGATTTATAACCCTCAAGAGTCATATCAGCTTGAAGTCTTTTATTGATTTCAGCAAAAGGATTTGTCTTAATTTCAAGATCACTATTTAATTCAATAGATAAGGTCTTAGCAAGACGCTTTAAATCATCCTGTAAATGAATTTGGGATTGGGCATTATCTGATCTACTTCTAAGAACATTAAGATCACCATTCTCAGCATTAGCCTTAATAGCATTAATGTTTTTCTCTAGATACTCTTTAGTACCTTGTGCACTTTCTCTATCAGTGTAAGCTTCATCAAGTAAAGCTTGTTCTTCCTTAGTAAGACTTTTTGTATTACTTTTTTTCTCTAACTCTTGTATTCTAATATCTATAGAGTTATATGTACTATTAGTCACATCAAGATTTTTATATAGACCAGCTAATCCTTTATTGATAACTACTCCCATATATTCTCTTTCTGCAGCATCCTCTGATCCATAAAGAGATGCGTCATTCTTAGCTGTAAGCTTCCTTGTTACATAAGCTTGAGTAAGATAATTTGCCTCTACTCTAGGATCATTTCCATAGGCCTCCTTGAATACATTATATAGACCACCAACAATAAGATCACCATTAGTCTTCTTTACTATATAATCTCCTGTTAATTCATCTCTACTAACTTTATATCCTGCATCTTTAGCTGCTTTCATAGCATCCTTCTGCCAATTATAATATGGAGTATAAGTAGGAGCTGCAATGTTTTTACGCTCTTTATTAGTAGCCTTTCTAAAATCTTCTCTTTTAAATTGTAATTCTTGTCCACCTTGTAACCAACCTTGGCCACCACATTTAACCGGATCAAAACAATTCATCATTGCTTCATGCTTTTGTTCAGCATTCATTAACTTTTTAGTCCAACCCATATCATACATGATATCTTGATCTTGAAAGAAAGGATCAAATATCTTCATTGCTGCATCTTGATTTTGCTGTAGAGAGAGGTCCATTCCAGATATCTTTCTAAGATCACCATTAATCATCTTAAAGAAATCATCTCTTCTTTGGATATTATCATCTCCTGTTAATGGGGCATACAATAAGCTACCATAAAGGTCACCAACTTTCTTTTTAGCAGCATCATATTTGGTTTGTTTAGTCTGTAGGACATTGCCAAAAAAGTTAAGATCTGGTTGAAAGGGTTGTATCTGTGGAATGTAATCAGTTACGCCTTGAATGTATGTTGCCATGAGTTATAATTGTGCTTGTAAATTTATAAAATTTATCCCTATAACTAATACACTTATAAAGTTTATTAGCTAATTATCCTTGACTAGGGTACTGTTGTTGTTGAGCATAATTAATATCTTGATCATAAGGATTACTAGAACTCTTCATTCCCTTCATCATCTTTAGATAATCTAAAGCATCCTTTCTACTTCCTGTAAGCGCTACAGCATCCCAGTATTCATTTGTATTATTTGGTTTGTTAGCATGAATCATATCATTAGAACCTATGAAATCAATCATACCACCTTGTCCAGGATTAGTATTATAATTAGGGAACATGCTATTTAAAGCTTGAGCTTTTGCTCTATTAGTTATAGCATCAATATAAGATTGTCTTAGGTTTTGTCTAGCCATATTTCTAGAATTATCAAACTGTTGATTAGCAATAGTATACTTATCCCAAAGCTGAGTGTTTAATCCAGCCACATTCTGTGCTTGTTGATTTCTAATATTAGTACGCTCTTGGCTTAACTGATTAGATATTCCAACATTTAGGTTATTATATCTTGCTTCAATATCTGCAGCATTCTTTAAAGCCTGACCTTGAATAGAAGAAGATCTTGCAGATAAAGCTTGTGGTCCAGCAAATGCTCCCATACCTTGTGTTTGTATATTAGCTTGCTCAGCATTAGCTGCTAGCTCGCGTGTAGGATCATAGTAAGTACCTTCAGGAAGATACATTTCTGGGCGTTGCTGATATGGAAGATGCCGGTTAATGCGCATAAAATCACCAGCTGCACCAGCAGTCTTTACAATATCTTGTAACCACCATGGAGCCCGTGCAGGTGTTCTTGAAGGAATAGGTAAATTCTCTCTTACCCAAGGATCTTTAGTAACAACAGGTTCTCCAGAGGCTGGATTAATAATAACTTTGTCAACAGGAGTTTTAGGAGCTTTTTTAACAGCTTGCCAATACTGTTTGGTTCTTTTACCAAACATCATATCTTCATTAGCTTTTAAATCATATTTAGTTCCTGTTGCTTTACCATGTGTTGTAATATCTTTTTCAGCATTGATAATCCTTCTTGCTTCATCTGGAAGTAATTCATGATATCGTTTTTGAAAGGCTAGAGTTTCAGCTGTCTTTTTATTGACATTACCTTGACTAGATTTTTCAGCTAGCTCATATAATTTTGCTAATTCATCATATTCAGCATCACTAACATACTTAGGTGGTTTAGTTCCTGCAATTCTATCTCTCTCAGCAATCTCTTCCGGAGTTAAAGTTATAGAAGACTTAGATTTACCCTGAGTAGCATCAATGATTTTCTTACCTTTAGTTTCAGCTTTTACTTCTTTATACTCAGGATTAGGTCTTACGTTTTTAAAAGATCCATCATCATACTCATCTCTAAGTTTTTTACCATCTTTTGATATGGTAGTTTTTACATATTTAGGTGTTGCCATATTTATTATTCTTAAAGATTATTACCAATCTCCTTGTTCAATTACAGGTGTTGTTTTTGTAGTATCCACTTTTGCCGGTTTAGCTTTCAATAAATTAGTAGTATCAGTTTTTGTAGTTTTCCAACTATCCTCAGGTGTTATTCCTGGACCAAGTAATCCTTTTCTTGAATCATAAGGAAGCAAGCTATCAGGACCAGCAAGATTCTTTTTAACTCTGAAATACTGACCAGGGACATCCTTAATTGTATATAAGGGTAATCCATCTTTATCTGTATAAGGAGCTAACTTTTGATTAGGTTCTTTCTTTTCAGAATTTTTTCCTTTGATACCTACAGCAAGACTTCTACCAGCAGGCATAACCGCTGGTCCAATATAAGGACCGGCTTCAGATACTGCTCCATAAGTATCTTCTAATCTTTGTACAAATTTTGGATAAGCTTCTTTTATTGGAGCAATTATTTTTTTAGCTCTGCTTTTTGTCGCACCCCATACTTTCTCTGCAATTTCTCCTGTTTCAGTTCCTAAGTTTTTACCAATTTGTCTTATGTTTTCTTTACTTGCTTCTTTAAGTGTCGAGTTTCTTAATTTCTCCACAAGTTTATCTTCACTCTTAAGAAGACTTGGTTTTCTAGAAACTTTATTAATAGCATTTTCACTAGCAGTTTCATAAGCTTTCTTAATGATAGCTATATTTTTTTCACTAGCTTCTTTTCCTGCACCAAGAAGAATAGCATCTATTTCTTCTGCACTTGGTTTAAGATTAATAACTTTCTTAATAAAATCTGGATGTTCTGTAGCAGCTTTAGCAACTCTTGTAACCACAGCTTTATTGATGGCAGGAGCTACAGCTCTTTGTGCAAATCTTGAAGCAGCTTTTATAGGTGCTGTAACCATACTAGGTGTTATAAAATCTGCAGCAAAAGCTAAATTTTCATGACCAGGATAATTCATATTAATTGCTTCACTTGGCATTTCCCATTTAGCACCATAAGGAACTCCGCGTTCATCAGTAGGACTACCGCTTCCAATTGTATTATGCCATAAAGAATTAGCTCCTGTACCAAGATACATGGCGGCTTGTTGAGGAAGACTTAAAAGATCTACTACAGTATTAGCTAAATTTATTTCAGCAGATTCTTCAGTAGCAAGTCTTCCTTGCTGATTTTCTTTTGGAGAACCTAATCCATAGGTTCCTGTTGCTGTCATAGCTGATCCTGTACTAGTAGGTGCGCCAGCTGTAATACTATTTTGTATTGGTGCCGTATTAGCTACAGGCATAGTAAATGGTGCAGCAAAAGGATTCTTCATAGAATCAACTAATTTCTTAGTAACTTGAATACCCGGTTGTGCTTTAGGCAATCCACCACCATATTTAGAAGTGCCCATATCAGCATCTGGTTCAGCAGCTCCTGCTAATTGTTGTTCAGCTTGTTCTGGTAAGAACTCAGATGGATCTATTTGACCACTCATAATATAAGGCATAGCAATAACAGGGATACCTTGTGGAAATCCTTTTATTGATTCTTGTATTAAAGCTAACTTAGCAAGCTTAAGATTGTAGTTAGAGATCATCATCTCAGCAGTGTCTCTATCTATATCTTCAGAATCAGGATCCGCAAGAACTTTTCTAAACTTATTTATATCATACTTCTTTGCAATCTCAGCCGGGGTATAACCACTTTTCTTTGGCACCATACCAAATTGAGCTTGAATAATAGGATCCTTAATTTTCATCTTAGCTGTATCAGAAAAGATAAAAGAATTATCAGGAAGATTTAATGGAGTACCACCCTTAGAGTGTCTCTGTCCACCAATCTTAAAATGAGCAGGCATACCTCCCATATTAAGTACAGCAGTTTCACCTTTCTCAGCTTCAAGATTAGCCTCATCTCTAGGGACAGGTCCCAAAGTTTGTCTAGCCTCAATAGGTTTCTCAGCCATCTTTCCACTCATGGCCAAACTATTTAAAGAAAATTGTCTACTACCATTAGTACCCATTGCTCCAGCTCCTAGGTCAATACCTCTCTCAGCTTTTGGAATTTTTACTATTCTAACTCTTGCCATAATATTAATCTAAAAATTCAACATCATATCCTTGTGCTCTTAAATGTGTTCTTAAATCTGCAATCTCTTCTGGAGATAGATCTAACTCTTCACCTTCATTGTACATACCACCTGTTTGAAAATAATCTTGATCAGTATAGTATCCACCATCTTGCATATATCCACCATACCTTGCTACCGATCCTGGAAACTGTACAGGTAACATATTCTGAGGTTGAAACTCTCCTTGTAAATAGGTTGCATAATCTCCCCTACTTCCCGCATTAAGTCTTTGCGATTCTATAGCATTCATACTAATCTGACTAGCATCAAGATTTTCTCTAGCATCTCTATAAGCTCCAGCATTAATTCCACTTCTCAAAGTGTCAGCAATTAATGGAGCATTCTTTAGTGCGGTCATACCTACACCTTTGGTTTGCTTTTTAAACTTAAACTTATTAATTCCATAAGGAGAGTTAGTATCAGGATTTCTTAATCCTAGATCTTCTGTATCTTGAATACTATCCTTTAATCCTTGATTAGCATAAGCATCAAATAACTCAAAGCTATTCTTAGGTGCTAAATAATCTGGTTCCATTTTTACTGAATTTTCAAAACCATCAAATGCTTTATATAATCCACCATAATTGTTACGAGGAACTTTAGCCATATTGGTATATGGATTAATAGGATCTCTTACAATATCTTCCCATCTAGTATCTATACTCGGACCCATGTTTGGAGTTTTATAAAGATTACTAGACATCATATCTTGAGGACTCATTCCAGGTTTATAAACTCCTTGAGGAAATAATTCTCCAAAAGCATTTTGATCATTTACTCCTGTATAATCTGCTGTATTACTTGGTAACTCAGTCTCAGGAAAAGGTCCTTGATAATCAGACTTCTTACCTTTCTTATTATTTTGTAACCAAGGCAATGCCATCTTTTCTGCAGCATGCATTTGATCTTCATATCTACCAGCTCCAGGACCGGTTACCCCAACTTCAATAGATCTTGGACCAATCCTATTAGGCATAAGTCGACCTACAGGGCCATAATTAAACTTGGCACCAGTTATCTGAGCATTAGGGCCCATATCATTCATTCTAGCAAAATCTTTTTTACCTAGAGTATAACCAGTTCTTATAGTATTGTTAGGAAGGTGGTTTTGATATTCCCAATTAGGAAGATGTAGACTGCCCGAAGTTCCATAATTTTGAGAATTAGTTTGTGGCTGCTTAACTGTTGACCATTGCCTACCATCCCATACTCTATCATTTAGAGTTTTTCCACCACCAGGTATATTATTTCTTTTAGCCCATTGGCTATAAGTCTCTCCAGCTTTAGCACTCATGTCTCCTGTTTGAATACCTTCATCTGCATACTGTGGAGTAAATAAATCTTTCCATCCACTATAAACATTAGATCTTTCATTCTGAAAATTATCAATCTGATCTTGATACATAGCTTGATTAGCTGCATTCATTGGATCTATCTGATTGTAATCTTGTCTATAAGACATCATACCACCACCAGTTTGGTATCCCATGCTTTGTTGTTGAGGAGTTGTTGCTTTCATAAAAGCATTTTGTACAGCTTCAAATTCAGCTTTACGATCAAAGGTATCTACATTTTTGCGGATAACATTCTTGAAGTCATCTCTATACTGTGTAAGGAAATCTTGATTACCACCCTGAGCTGTACTATTTCCACCAGTTTTTCTATAATTAGTATAGATTTCATCATCCTTTTTAAACATCTTTCCCCTATTTATATTTCTAGCA
>Ga0307376_10003112_pt1 | contig 15656 bp, 19 predicted proteins | sample TR2MG_FD_202536 | JGI IMG/M metagenome (GOLD analysis project Ga0307376, IMG submission 202536) | Soil microbial communities from Risofladan, Vaasa, Finland - TR-2 | ecosystem: Environmental > Terrestrial > Soil > Coastal area > Acid sulfate soil | place: Finland: Risofladan, Vaasa | collected...
ATTACTATCTTTATCTTTGACCTTTTTACTTGAATACATTTCTTTTAAAGCTGTTTTTAGATCAAGTTTTTTAATGATTTTTATTAATTTAAATGCATCTTTTGCAAGTAATTTTCTCATTTAAAACACTCCTTTATTTTTAAAAATGAAAAAGGGGCCTATTTTAAGCCCCTTATACTGAAGTCGTGAACTTGAATGTCTGTGGTGCAGATAGACTGTTCCCACCATAATCTTTCAGGCCTGTTCCTAGTATGATGTTGTAACTGGTTGATGCTGTTAGTAATGCAGATATCGTCATTGTCACAATTCCACTCGTTACGGTAAAGGAACCTGTAATCGTTGTTGAAGCTGTAGTGGCAATAAGCATGATATTTGCGGACGTAATAGTGCTGGAAAGTATTGGCTCACTGAACGTAAGCGTGATATTCGTTGTTTGAGTTGCAGTAGTACTATTAGCAGATGGAATACTACTTGAAAATGTTGGAGGTGTGGTATCAGCAGTAGTTCCGTAAACCGTAGTAAACCACGCTGTACCAATGGCGGATGTATAATCAGTAGCATCATCACGAGTGCTGGATTTAAACCGACCATCAAATATTCTAGCGACACCCTTCCATGACATTGTTGGTGTTTGCCAGTTAATTTTGTCAGCCTTAGTTTGAAAATCAGTTTTTGGTTTATTGAATTTTCCCTTTAGGAACCAGTAATAAGAATAACCACCATTAGATCGTTTTGCGCGGAATCCAAAAGCGCAATCTACTGGTTGATCGGTTGTTAGTTCGTTCAATACTCCCCCAACAATGGTATGACCAGCTAATGTGGCATAATCTTCCTGAGATATATCGGCGATATCAACATCAAGGTCAATCTCACCCATAGTCTCAGCCGTGTCATATGCTCCGTCATCGGCGAACAGTGTCTCTACCTTGGAATTAGGATTGTAAGATACCTTGATAGCCCCTCGTAGGGGTACAGGTGTCTGATAGGTAACTCCTGCCGTGGTGTCTGAGGTGAGGAGAGCATAGTAAAACTGGTCGAGACCAATAAGTACCTTCTTGGACAAATTAATCACCATCCTTCTTGATTTCGGGCATGAAAAAGACACCCATTAAATGAGTGCCAATACTTATTTTTTATTTGAAGTGTTTCTTAGAAATTAGGATCACTGTAATCCCTGCGGAATCTCATGCTTTTATGGAAAATCTGAGTATCAACTTCGAACAAATCTGTGGAAAATATTCTAACAAAATCCAATGTCGTCATGGCCGAATCAACTGCTAAAGCGTAATTCGAAAGACTTGTTTTCCCCCACAAATCAATCTGGAAAATGATCTCGCTTCCTATTTCCTGATTATCGGCATAAAGATTGCCAACATTGCCAAGTTCAAAATAGCTTAAAAGTGGAAGGTTGGTAAAAGCAGTGGGATATTGAAAATAAAACCCCGTCAGAGTTGACAGAGCGGAGGCGGTTTGCAGTGCCGACAAAACAGTTGATTTTAAATTTTGCATCACAAGCCAGCACCTTTCTTAAATGCTTTGGCTAGTTCTTTTAGGATTTTTTGCTTATTGTTGTTAAATGCAGGAAAGAGAAATGGTTGAGCGGGAAACTTAGAGGTTCCGAATTCTTGTGCGGCTGCGTAAACCGTATTCGTCCCTATTGTCACGGATGGATTATCAGAGCCGAAGTCCTCTGTTGTGTGTGACAGACTCGCACGAAGTCGGCCCGTATCGACGGGAGCATTTATTTTTGCATCACGTTCAACAATTAAAGCACTGGTTACAAGTGCTTCCTCGATAGCCGTTTTAGTTTCTGATCCAATCTTTTTAAGCCTTTCCGAAATCTGATTAGCACCTTCAACTGCCATATCAATCCACCACCGGTCTGACGATTACTTCATAATGAATGGGATATTTTTCTATACGATATATGGTATAGGTTCCATCGTTGTCAATGATTCGTCCATTTTCTTTTGCCGAAGTTGATGTTTTCAAAAAGAACAAATTCATTTCCCCTGCGGAAGAGATTCCATAATCCTTAAATGCCATTTCTCCAGATAGAGGTTGTTTATGTGACGCTTCAATGGTCTGAGATGCTGTCCAAATGTCAACCGGAATCCCTTCCCCATCAAAAGTAGTGATTTTGTTTTGAACAGTTACGGTTATATCTAATTTCATAGCATCACCTCTAAAAAATTTGTCGTTTATATGCGTCTAGTACATAGGCATACTGCTGAATTAGGGGAGCATTGTTGTAAATGAGCATCAGTTTTCCTTCCATCAATCGACTTAACCCAACACTTCGGTCTTGTTGCTGACTATGGAGACTCGCCACTATATCAATCGTAACGTCTTCTAAATCATTAGGTAACGTTCTTGATATCTCTGGCGATAGGGTATATCCTGCCGAATAAACCACTTCGATATTGTCCACTGGTGCTGTAGGTTCACCCACAAGCCCTGTTAGGTACCCATACCACGTCCAACCGATATTCCTGAACACAATGCCTTGATCGAGATAAGTCTGGTCGCTCGTGACATAATCCGTCCCAGCAGTAAATGACGCACTGTCAACTTTTACTGAAGTGATTTGATTTACTGGATACTGCTTCAGGATAAGCTTTTGCCTACCACTGCCTTTGTAAAATTCCGAATAGGTATCCTTTATGAATAGGCGATTGCAATATTTGGACACCATTGTGGACGCAGCATTTATATACCGCTCAAGCAGATTATCCATGCTGTAATCCCATGCAAAATATTTGTAGTTTGCAACAGTTATTACTCCGGTTCTGGTGGCCGTAAAAGTTGTCGTTCCTGCCACGTAATCAATTGTCATTACGGCTGTAGAAATAGAATCTGATGCTGTTGCGGTAGCTGTGGCTACTCCTAGTTGATAAAATGTCCCGAAGTAATTTGCGGCTAAATCGGTATGAGCGAAGCTAAAAGTAATGGTCGCCGTGTCTGCCGTTAGCGTTTCTGAACTTGTTACAGCGGTTAACGTATACATATTGAGGAAAAGCCTCACACTATTCATTGTCGTTAAAGCTTGGTCAATTAAGGGCATCGCATCCCCCTCCAAAATTTAATGGAAAAGGGACGATTGCTCGCCCCCTACTTTAATACTATTTTTTCACTTGATGGCTTTTTCTTGTTTTCAGGTTTAACCATTTTATCCTTATCTGGTTTTTGCATTTACATCACCTCTTAGGTAGCTGGTTCATCGACAGCGGTTCTATCGCCAAGGATGGCGGCAAGAGAAACCGTTACCGTGTTAGTCATGGCTCCGCTAGGAGTAATATAGAGCTTAATATATCTCTTATATCCTGCCAGATCAACAAACTCACCTGCGGTTTGTGCTGAACTAGTTGTGAATGTAGATGAAATAGTATCGGTAGCAGAATTTCTGATTGTATAGGTTCCGGTATTGGTGGCCTCTTCATAGACTGTGACAGCGGTATATTGAGAAGTTAACTGGCCAGTGGCTCCCATTTGTTGCAGACTAATATATAGCGATTCATAACCCATGCGGTCAATTGCTGCACTCACATGGGCACTAGTTCCAGCGGCTGAAATCGCTTCACCGTTTAAAGCATATTTACCTACTACCTGTTCAATTAATTTACGTCTGCTTGGCATTGAAATTCCTCCTTAAATTTAAAATGGGAAAGGGGACTCATTAATCCCCTTATGCATTCGGATAGTTCCAAACCAGGAATGAGGTATTATGTCTTAGTGCCATATCGTGCTTGGCCGTGATACGCAATACTGTCTGGTCAAGACTAAATGAGGATTGCAAATTGGTCCCATCAAACCATGATGCTTCCTGACTGGCTAGGAATTCAAATGACATCTCATCTCCAAACATAAATTCAGAAAAGTCACCAAGAAAGATGTCAGAGTAAGTGGAACCAGCCGTACTATTTGCGGAGGTAATTTGGTTGACAACTTTGAACGGGAATCCGTTTAGCATGTTCTTATCCATTTCAGCTCGATAAATATATTGATTAGTAGTAGTCTTTAAGTTGTAGAATGCACTCCACATCTGGCTATTGAAAATCCAACCCACCGAGAACATTGGGGTATTAGCCTGCATAAGTGTACCAATCATACTTCCTGGAATGTCAGCGGTTAAGGTGGCTGCTCCCGTTGCAACCGATATATTAGCCGTGGCTACACCGTTTTTAATGCCTAATGGAGTGAAGGCTGTGCCTTCTCCGTAAAGGGCGACATAGTCAATCTTGAGTTTCATTTGATTGACCATATCGTCTCTGACTAACATATCGGCAGCAGGGGAACTGTCCCTAATGAGATCATTGGAAACAGGTACGAGTGTGACAAGTTTCTTGGAGTTCATCTTGATACTTCCGAAACTTGGCTTGGAATTAGTAGCGTTTTGATTTTCTCCAACATACGTCGATGTTGCTCCACCAGTAAGTTTAGGGATATTGATATTTCCGCGTGGCATCGGAATGTGGCGGGCCCCAAGTTCCATGACCGCCGTTTTAGACAGCAAGAGCGGGATAATGTCCTGTGAATATTGCTCACCAATCAGGAAACCGCCCTCAGAAGGAGTTGTGGCAGATAACTGTTTGAGCAATGCCTGGACTTGCTTGTCTTGTGGATACATGCCTTTGGATGATCCACCATTGCCCCCATTAGCAATAAACAGGGCTTTTTCAGGATCATTCTTTGCAACGGTTAGGCATTTGATAGCTCGTGTGAAGGTTAAACTTGGCTCTTTCTTTTCCTCTTGCTGTTGTTGTTGCTGTTGTTGTTGCTCGAAAATACCTGCGTATTTGTGCTGAGTTTCTTCATATTGTGCTTGCTTTTCGGCATGTTCCTTTTGCTTTTCCAAAATTGGTGCAAGTTGCTCCTTGATAGTGTCATTCATAAGCGATTTAAGTTCATTGATATCCATTTAAATTCCTCCCTTTAATTGTTGGCTAATAATTTCTATCATCATGTTTTTGAGCATCCCTGGTTCAATATTTAGTTCATCTTTTGCAGCGTATTTTGGATTAGGGATATACTCTATAGCATCAAGGTTTATTTCACCCTTGGTTGCAACTTTGGGAATTAAAAGAGACATCTGATTTTTAATTTCATCAAATGCCCGCTTGAATTCTTCGCTTAATTCTATTTTTATCGTTGTTTCCATTAATGGAACTGTTCTGGTTCCTGACATCATTGGATTCATCGACATTGTCATCTGCGATGTCATGCTTGCGGTATCCATCGGGGTTCCACCTGGTTCCATCGGCATTGTTCCGTCCAAAAACTTTTTCATGTCCTTGTGGCAACCTTCGATTTGCTTATGAATTCCAGTTAATGTTTCTCGGTTTTGTGCTGATAACGTTGCACCAGATTTTCCTTTTGGCTTAAACGATTTAGGTAAGTAAACCTCTTCAATAGGCACGGGGTTTGTTCCTAAGGTCGCTACATCACTTGATGAATCATAGGTATATTCATAAAGGAATAACTCATCATCGCCCTTGAATATGATTACATAACCATTTGGATAGTTTACTGGATACAATTCTTCGACTCCTGATTCTTCCGTGTCCAAGGGGTCAACTAAGTCTTCTATGGCATCAATGATTTCCGATACTCCAACATTATTTTGTAAATCAAAAGTTTTAATTTCAGGAAACATTGCCTTGAATTCTGCTCCAGAATAATTTTTAAAATCAGGTGCAGTTTTTCCGAAGTCGTCATAGTGTTTTGCCAAATGCGAAAAAACTGCTTTTCTGTCAGTTTCAGGGATATCGACTCCGCCTCTTGCCCCGAGTAATGCTCCCATAGCAGTGGCAACGGCTCGCCAAACTGTCTTCTTGTCACTTTGTTCGTGATGTGGGAGTTTGTATGCACCCTTATTTTCGGCATTTGTGGAATCTACCCATGCACACATAATTTTTAGATCGTCAACAGATGCGGCCGCAATTTCAGTAGGTCCGTCCCATGTTGTTCCTTCATCGGCAAGAGGATATTTCTTGTAGGGGATTGCTGACTTGTTCTCCAATTGATTCAACTCCTTTTCTATAGCATCTAGATTAATGCCTTTTGCCTTCGCATTTTGAATCAAACTTCCAAAATTTGACGGAACAGGGACAACGCTCCATTCCAATAATTCCCAACTCGTATAACGTTTCCCCCACTGGCTACCATCAATTGGCTCGGATTCTATGCCAATAAATCCAACGCTGGCCGCGTTTAAAAAATTTCCTTCGCAAAGTTTCTTACAATCTTGGGCAAAGGCAGTTGGGGCAAATTCCACCTCGGATTCAATATAATCTGGATAAACTTTTTCCCAAAGAGATTTACCCACAGGTAAACTTGAATAATCATGAGCAAAAAGGACCACAGGATTATTTCTATAGTTTTCCAATTTTACACCCGATGGCTCAAGGATGTCGGAATCCCTATCGGGTACATTAGTTGAAATTTTAAACACTATATTGCCTGTTGAATTTGCCTTTGCTTCCATTGGCATTGACTTAAACATAGTTGGCATATCATCAACTCCCTTAATTTTAGGCATAAGAAAAACACCCCCGATCAGGATGCTTCTTTTTAAATTAACTATCAATTTGCTTCACTTCACTTGTAAAATTCTATTTATCTTGCTTATCTTATTATCATCCTTTAAGTGCTGAATTCATTCCATGTCCACGTAAATGTTAATGTCGCCGTAGAAGTTCCACTATTTGTTATCTTAAGAGCATACTTTACATTATTTTTCATCCCATAATTAAAATCGGCAGAAACGGAAGAAGCGAAATTTGTTGCACTTTTCAATAAGTTGGTGGATGGCAATAATGTTCCAGAAGCAGTAATTGTAGCAGGTGCATTATTTAAGGTAAAGGTTCCAATGCTTGTTAAATTTCGATTCATGCAAAATGATGTCATGTTTCCACTATTAGTTATAGTTGCAACATCCTCATACAAATCTATTTGCAACGATATGACAGACGATGAAATTGCCTGTATATATCTTTCGTGCATAAATGTCACCTGGGAAGAAACAATGCCTAAAATATATGCAGTATTATCTGCCGATGCTCCAACAGTAATAGTTGTGCCTGCCCAAAATTTATGTCCCCTGTATACTTCTTCTAGGTCAATATCAATAGTTTTTAAAGCATCGGTTATCGAACTTAAAATATTCACGGTTGCACTTGATGAGTTGACTAATTTACTTGAACCTGCCGCAAGTTCATTGAATAGCCCCATTTGTATCACCCCACCTTGAATTTATTAACCTCGTGGCATTGGCATTTACCACTTCAAAGTGTTTTAAAAGGGCTTGGCGAAATCCTCCGACTATTAAGGCCATTTCTTTTTGGGCTATTTCTTGTTTACACATGTCTAATTTATCTGTAATCATGATAATTCCTCCTTAATAAAGTCCGGCATAAGAGCCAAGCCAAGTTGTTCCGGCATCAAAACTTTTTAGATTTAAGATAAATGTTCCTACTGCTGTAGGATTAGGAGCCAGAGTGGATGATGCTGTGCCTATGCTCCATGTTATTGTTCCTGTGTAGGTAAATGTTGCAGTTGCGCTGAATGTTAATTTAACGTTCAAGTTCTGTATTGTATCTGTTGCAGTTGGAACATTAGTTATTTTTAATGTTTTGGCGGCTGTATCAGCATTAGTTGCGATGAAATTTCGATATGTCGTTAAGTCCAGCGTAAATACACCAGCATTTACTACCGCTGTCGATAATCCGTTTAGGGCTGTATTGTTGCTACTCAAGGTCGTTATGTTTGCGCTTATGCTGGATAAATTGGAATTTATTGACGCTTCTAGTTCATGCTCGTATTCGCTCTTTACGTAGGCCTTTGTTAAGCTTATTGGCATTCTTTATTCCTCCTTATTCTGGGATGACTGGAAGTATTGTGCAACGGCAGTTTATTTCATCCGGCACATCTTCGCCATTGCTAAATGGTTCATCAATGCCAACAACCTCACCGTTCATTTCTATATGGGCTTCCCTGGTACGATTGTCAATTTCTGACAACCACTCTTTCTGCTGTATATTGGCGGATTTGTAGGTATCCAGTGATCCATAGTTCACGGTTGTTATTGTTTCTGTTCGGGCAATTCGGGTTGCTCTATATCCTTTTGCATCAGAATAGACTTGCGAAATCCTGTCTCTCAATTTCGGGATACCCTCACCGTCTGCAATCCCTTCGCTCAATGTTGATCTCAGTTCATCCTTTGTGGTGTTATTGATATCTTTTACCCTGTCAAGTCCGTTCGCCTTAATCCATTTTAAGAATAGGGGTTGCATGAAGTCTTCCGTTAATCCAAAACTAAAGGTTACATTGACGGTGGCAAAACCCTCAGTCAGAGATGCTAACCACAAAGGCTTTAATGAGGTATAGAATAGATCGTCCTCTTCGTCCCAATCTGCATCGTCAATAGATTTTGTTGACTTTAAAAGTTTGCCGTTTATGCGATCCTGCTGTGCTTGGAAATAGCGTTTTAAGGCATTAATAAAAGGCCGCTCATTTTTTACAGCCGCCTTGTCCATGACTTTCCACATTTGACTTTTCATTTCAGGGGTCAGGGTCTTTTTTTTTATTCCTTTTGGGGGTTCAGCGGGTGGTTCTCTTGCTGGGAGATTGGTTGGTAAGGCGTCACCGCTATTAAGTGATGTCGGGATCATATTTAAGGGCGTATACAAAATTTGTCCTTTGCCATTAGGAAGCTCAGGCCATCCATTAGCCACGCGCCATTCATCTACTAATATACCGCCGTTTTTAAGACCTTCAGAGGCTTTTTCCAACTCAAACGCTTTGTCTTCAGGGACCACATTGTCATGCTCAAGATATTGATCTTTCGCAAATTCAGGTACAAGTTGAAGGTTCAATGTGTCGTCAATGAACTTCAGTTCTTTTCGCAATACATTTTTCGTGTAAAGATAATAGGCAGCGTCAATGGTGCTTCTGTTGGAATTTTCCAAGATACCCATTAATTCAGGAGGAATACTGAAATGCTGGTTTGAAACATCTCGCAAATACTTTCTAGACTCAATAAAATCCATATCCTTGGCGGTTTCTTTTAGTATTTGAGCCTTTAATTCCCAATTGACAAAGGCCGTTCGATGGCTGTTATTGTATCCTCCAAATTTAGCATTCCAGTTTTCTTCAGCCCTATCTATTGCGGTCTCATCGGCACCTGGCATTTGCATAATCATGTTTGGCACAGCATCATTGAAGAAAAAGCGTTTGGCATATTTAGCCATGTACTCATCGGTTTCGATTTCATCTGCTATTCCATTTGCTCGACCAATACCTCTGAGGTAGGGGTTTGAAACATCTGGCTTTTTGAAATAAACAATATCCTCTGGCAAGACATAAATTGGAGGTACTTGAACATTTCCTTGAGGGTAAATACTAAAATACGGAACTGAGACACTAGGGATATGCAATACCCAATTTGGGGGAACTGGCCATATTTCAGTTACCTTTCCCAATCCATTGCGTTCTTTAATCCAGAATGCTTCACCAGATGGCAAGAGTAGATAAACTTGTGTGATATAAAGTAGGGCGTATTCCGTCATTGTTAAATTTGAGTTTGGATGTTTTAATAATTGCTCAACTGGATTATTCTTTATTTTTTGCTTCTTAATATCTCCTTGTTTGTATAATCCATAGGCAGAAGTAGCGACATCTGAGGCTATTTGATGTACGGGATTCATGCGAGGGTTTTCATTATAAAGTTTAATCCACTGTGCCGTTGAACGACGTGGAGGTTCGCCATAGATTGGGGTAAAACTTTGTGATAAATTCAGTAAGGAAGATTGGGTTGGTAAGCCAGTAAAGGCAGATTTGATTGAATCAATCCTCTCTGATAAAGTCATTTTTTGCTTCATTGTATTTCACCACCTGCCTTTACTTTATGTAGTAGTTTGGTCTTTTTAGTGTAGACCAAAGTTTCTGCAAGGAATCTGCAGCATCATCATTTTTCGCCTTCGCATGGTATTTTAAAACTTCATTGTTATATTGAGTATTCAAATTGTTGAACAGTATATTTCCATTGTTCATATCGGGCTCCATCTGCAAAATCCTGTTATGTTTATTTGTTGTTGATCTGAAACCAGTTACTTTTCGATAAGTTCCTTTCTCAACAAGATATTGCCGTAATTGTTCAGTCCCATCTTCCTTGTAAGTGTTTTCTTCAAAAATAATTTCGTCTATGTCAGGGTATTCATTAATAAACCACGCTGTATGGTCCATAATGGCATTTAACTTATGATTTTTTAGTTGTCCTTCTCTTACTATTAATGCACCGTTTAAACTACCTCCTAATGTATACCCTGTGTTGTCTAAGCCTTTTCCTTCTGACGGATCAATGGTAAGTTTTAATTTTTGAACCTTGGGCGGTTCATCATACAAGCTCTGCCAATATCTTTGTACCTTAAACGGCATGTCACTTGAATTTCTCGGCTCCGATTGGTCTTCTTTCCAGAATGCATCTTCACCAAATGCCTCACGATCCAGCATCACATTATAATAACCACCTGGATAAATCGTTTTATCCTCCGGAACTTTATCCTCCCATAAAACCTCGGTACCCTTTGTCATTTCGTCTTTATTTTGTAAATAAAAATCCCAAGCATCTTCAAACCTATTTTCGTTTGCAATATTTCGGTAAATCTTTCGCCATTCTTCCCAAAGTTGTTCATTCTCTGGAAAAGATATAACTCTTTTCAAAATAAGTGATTTCCATGCTGGCATTTTTGTCACTTTTGCAAGCAAAGAATCTTCGCTCAGCAATGTCCCTATATAAAAGTAATCGGTATTATAAGTACCAAGTCTTCCTATTTCCTCGTTAAAACAAGTCTCCAGCTTTTGTCTTAGACTTTCTGATTCCATTACGCTTTTATCTTCTAAGTCATCAAGTATGATCAAGTCCGGCCTTGTATCCTTGTTTATTCCCCTTAACCCAGATTTCCAACCACTGCAGCAAATCCAAACATCATTTTTTAAACAAATTTCCTCTGCATTCCACGACCGCCCTTTTTGTACCCCAAAATCTTGTACAATATCCTGACTTTCTAAAGCCTTTTTTGTTTTTTCAAGAAAGTTAGCTGAAATATCTCCATTTGAACTTATAAAGAATATAAATTTTTTCTTTCGATACAGCGCTGCCCATGTTGGCATTGCAAAACTACTAAATGTTGATTTACCGTGTTCTCTAGGTGCGATGATGGCTTGCTTTTCTCTCGACTGTGATTCTATGACATTTTTTAATGTGCTTAATATTGTCCTTGAATACTCTGCGAATTCTCTTTCGAATTGGTCTGGCATGTATGCCTTGCAGAAAAATTCAGGGTCCAACTCCCCCAACATTCGTCTCAATCCACTAGGCCCCGTCAGGGGATAACTTGTCAATACGGCTTCAGCATTCTCTAGACCAAAATGCTTTATTACTGCATCAACGATTAGAGTTTTCTGAAGTTCATTCATACCATCACAGCCTTTATTTGAAAAATAAATTTAAAATATATTGATTTACCCCTTGCATAACCCAAGCGGTTAGGTTATAATAGTATTAGATAAAGAATTGAAAGCGAGGAAAACGAAATGAAAAAAGAACAAACACTTACATGGACCTCAGAAAGTGGGAAAGAAATCAGCCTTAAAATCGAAGTCACCCGCGCAATGGAAACCGAAGTAGCTTATGCCGATGGATACAATATCGAGCTATCCAAAAAACAACCTGTCGAGTCAATGTTTATTGAGGTCAGAGTAGACGGTGAGTTTTTAGGCCAAGGTTACAATGGACCAAGCGTTGTTACCGAGTTGCTTTATACTAAACAAACCTATAACCACATTAAATCTCAAGGCGGCCACTCGTTACTGCTGGGCAAGGTCATACTCAAAGAGGCTAAACATGATGAGATCGTCTCCACCATCGACTCAATGATTGCGGCCGCAAGTCAAGATCCTGAATACGCCGAATACAAAGGTATCGAGATTATCAAAGTTGCTAAGCAAGTTGAAGCCGTCGAGAAAATGAAGCAAGTTGAAGTTCCGCTCTACGCAGTCGAAGCCTACAATCAATACGCTGGAAGCTCAGAAAAAGCCTGGGAAGATGAAGACGAGACAGCCTGGGCGTTAATCAATAAGTGGGGTAAATATATCGAGGTCCAGCAAGGAGCTCACCCCGAAAAAGTCCGGGAGATATGGAAAGAAATGAATCGCGAACAATCATTCGGTATTCAAGACTAAGGGATAAGCTACAAGGCCAGCCGGGAGCCTATACCCGGCAATTGAAAGGAAGTACGAAATATGAATTACAAGCTAAACTCAGAATATGAGTTAACCACGGAATCCCCCGCATCACATTATGGAATACCTGTAGTCGTTGGTATTAACGGAGGAGCTTATGGACCCGCAAGCGAATTGCCGTTTCCTGAAAAATTTCGTACCGTTTTTGGAAATCGTCCAAATACATGTGATGCTTTTGTCTACAGTTGGGCCAACGAATTAATAAAGGATGATCTTCATAACGTCATTGGCATGGCACGGACAAAGGATGAAGTCGTTGCAGCATCAAAGTTTTTGGGACAATGGCCGGAAGGGAGACAAATCAATCTAGTAGAAGTATTTGAAGGCTGGGCATGGAAACTAAATCACGAGGAGGATTCCAAATGAAAACGATTAACTATGGCAAAGTCAACGACTGTATGCTTTTTGCTACGATGTTAAATGGTAGCCTCACCCCTCTAAGTAAGGTTGATATAAGGTTTGTAGATGCCGACTATTGCATCAGATACGACTCGGGGGTTTATCCTGGTGCCACGAGCGTCGAGCAACATATCTGTGATCAAGTTGCCGCAGATTTAGCGGCAGTTAGCCAGGCGGCGAGTGCAATGGGTAGGATAGGCGGATCGGCTAAAACAGATGTAAAGTCCACTGCATCCAGGACAAACGGTAAACTTGGTGGTAGACCACATAAGACTCAAACAGAGAAGGAGGAAAAATAAAATGACATATAAATTTAAACAAGCTATTGTAAACGGAGATCAATATATTTATGGATTCAAGTTTTATCAATCAATTATGAAATGGTATAAATAAACACCGAATTCACGCCACTCATCAGAGTGGTTTTTCTTTTGGGAAAAATAAAAAGAGCCATTCCATCTACCCGATAAGGTAAACGAAATGGCTCACAAAGAAGCACTAAAACGTTATATTAATTTCGATTGACAGACTTTCAATCAATGCACTTTCTGCTAAAACCGTTTGACCAGCTGAATATATCAAAACCGCTTTGCCACATTTAGGACAATTGCTTCTGTAGACTGAATCTGTACCAGTTCCCTTAATATAATGAGTGATTGTTCTATTGCATTTTTGGTCAGGGCATATGACTTTTTCAAACTCCATCATAAAAGTATCCTCATTCGAGAGATTCCTTTTCCAATTGTTCGGCATTTTCTTTCATAAACTTGCTAACCTTTTGATATCCTTCAGCATTATCCTTTTCATCAAAACCTCTGAACTTCGCCCTTGCAGGATAGGCATCGGATATACTTCCATCATCCTCAACTTCAACAACTATGACCCATCCGAAAGTATGCAGTATCATATTTATCCACCAGAATAGGCCTGACTCCCTAAACTCTTGCCAAGTTTTCTTTTCAACCATGATACAATTTCTCCCTTATACCGCAATACTTGCATAGTATTTATGGTATTTCATTTTCGCTGTTGCGTATGCTATCTTTGCATCTTCCTCGTGTTTAAAACTTCCAAGCCATTTTCTTTTCCCATTAACATCAATATATGTTTCATATTTATTACTTCTTTTGCGTAAATGATAACCTTTTGCCTTTGTGTTTTGACAATTTTCTGCATTTGTAACAACATTTAAATTTTCATCCGTGTTATCTAGTCCGTCATGATTTTTATGGTCAACTTTAATTTTAAAATCAGTAACTTTTTTTAACCATCTATGAAGTGGCATTGTTGTCCATTTCTCATTGATTCGAATATGTCCCCTTACGTAATAACCTTTTACGGTCGGCTCGTAGGCGGCACGCCATGTTCCGGGAAAATTATTTGCACGTTCAAAATCACACAAACTTATTTTCGTCTGATATTTCCCTTTCTGCAATGAAATATATACATATCCATCTATGATTTTATAATTATTCTTCATATATCAGTCCTCTTATAGAGTTTTTCCTTTGCTCTTGTGAGACTCTGTAAACATATTTCAGAAATATCACCCACAAAACAGAACCAATCAATAAACTGCAAAATGATCTGAGCGGGGTCAGTATGCAACATTACCGTACTCATCTCAAAAGATAGGTGAAAACTTTGAACCGTGTGCATCAAAAATCTCTGAAAGGTATCACTATAGGTTGTCTGTATTTCCATCCTCGGAGCAATTATCTCCTGTCGAATCTCAGCTAGCCTTTCTAGTGCTGGACCAATTTCCAATTCCTCTTTGTGTTTCTTGCAGGATTCAGCACCAACAATACAAAGATCAATTATTGACCTAACATCTGATTCGGTTTTTTCAACTATTCCTTTTAATTTTTCAAGATCATTGGCAACGCTGTTGAATTGCGATAAGTTTTCCTTGATGATTTCAAGCGGGTCAAATGGAACATGCATAAACCTTTCAATCGTTTCAGCAAATGGTGCAACATGGCATCCTGGGATGAATGCGCCACCCTCTGTACAATTAATCACGCTTCCCTTATGTTGTGTGATATCAACCTCATAAGCACGTAAAAAATTGTACCAGCCGGTATTCGTTTTAACCTGATCGGAAACGTTACCTTTAACAAAAAATATTCCTTCTCCCTCACTGGAAAAGGGAACTTCCGTTACGTGGGTTTCCCCATCTTCTCCATAGGCTAAGTCTTGACCGACAAGGATAATCGGATCACATCCCAGGGCCTCGGCAATTTTGAAAGCCATATTTGAAGATGAAAGCTTTATGTCCAAAATTCCTCGATCAATCTCCAGCCATTTGAAGTGGTCAAAGTTTCGATAAACGATGATTTGTGGGCCAGTGTAAGATTTATATACATGGTTGAAAAGTACTGGGCAAGCGGTCATGTAAACGTCTTTAACTTCTTCCGGATCAAAGTTATCAAAGAATTGTTGTACTTCATGTTCGCGCTCAAGACTTGTTACCATGTGTGGCTTGATGCCGTTCTTCATAAGATACTTAAATGATGCATCAACGCTGATAATTAATGCCTTATCTTCCAATCCCTTGAGCAAATGCATATTCTTTTTGAGACTTGGTCCCGCAGCCACGATTATGGCTGGTTTGCCCTTGAATTTGTCGTAAAGTAAATTGATACCGGGATTGTTCACGATCTCACTCACATTATCTAGCATATTTTCAAGCCCGATCAAACTATCCTCCGGACAGTTACCGAAGTTTTGTATGTTGTGATACATGGCTTCGAAAAGTATTTGCATGGCTTGAATGTAGTAGTCTTTGCCAATCTTCATTGCTGGGTAGAGAAATAACGGCTGTGTTGCTCCACACATCAGCATTTGTTGTATTTCCTTCTGATAGTGCTCACGAAGTTTTGTGTATAGTTGGTCGAGAGGTACGCCAACAAAGAAGTGAATGCCGGGATTGTTGATTAACTGAGTTAAATCTGTAA
>Ga0307376_10003113_pt1 | contig 15651 bp, 13 predicted proteins | sample TR2MG_FD_202536 | JGI IMG/M metagenome (GOLD analysis project Ga0307376, IMG submission 202536) | Soil microbial communities from Risofladan, Vaasa, Finland - TR-2 | ecosystem: Environmental > Terrestrial > Soil > Coastal area > Acid sulfate soil | place: Finland: Risofladan, Vaasa | collected...
TACCCCCGCATCTACAATGCTGGACTTCTGCCGTTGTGGACTACGTACTACTGGCGCGTTGATGAAAGCTATTACACGCCGTACCATGTGGTCAAAGGCAACGTCTGGAGTTTCACTACCGGTTGTGAGCCGATTGATGGCGACATCAACAATGACTGCGTGGTCAACTTTGAGGACTATGCAGCCATAGCCGAAAGCTGGGGAAAGAAGGAGTACTGGCCCGACGAAGACCCGTGAAGGGCAAATAGACCAAAGGCACACGGCAAGGCGATGCCGCCTTTTCGGCATTATCGACAGATTCTCTGAGCCAACCTCGAGCATTTGACTCGAAAGCCCACACATATTTGCTTCGAAAACTCATCCTGGCCGGTAGAGTAAAATTCGTAAATGGCCGTTGATTATTGTCAATTCGGATGCTACTTTATCGTCGTTCTTTATTTAAGGAGCTAAGTTGTGGAATTGTCCTGGCTGATGCGATTGCGGATTGGGGCTGCGTTTGGGACGGGTGCTATCCTGATAGGCATACTTGCGTGGCCGTTGGCCGCCCCGGCCGAGCCGTTCGGCGCGGTGTCGGTGGCTGGCGGCGCCGTGAATCTTGGCGGCGACGCGATTATTCTTGCCGGCCTGGCGTTCCTAAGCGGATTTATTGCCTATTTTCTCTGCTGGCCGTATGGCCGAGAAATCGGCATCCTTGCGGCGCCGGGCGGACTGGCCGTGTGGGCCATCCGTTCGGGCAGCATGGCGGACCTGATAAGGCAGAATCCAACGCTCGAACAGCGCCAATTGCTGCTTTCGGCTCTTAAATGGGAGCCGCTTTTCTGGCTGGCCATCGTAGCAGTCGGATTTGCCGGGGTACTGGCGGCCCGGAGACTGCTGCCAAGAAGCAGGGTTGAAAAGACGAATGCAAAAGCTAACACCAAGGCGAATACATACCTGAATGTAGCGATTGCCGTGATTTTCTCAGTCTTGATAGCTCAATTTGCCGTCAGAGTATTCGCTCAGGATGTCGAGATGGCCGATCGTGCATTGGGCTCGGTTGTCGCTCAGCCGCAGGTCGGTCAGATTGTTTTTGCCGTATTCGTTGCGTTCATGATAGCTGGTTTCGTCGTCAAGAAATTCCTTAACGTCGGCTATATCTCGCCAGCGATTTCAAGTTCTTTCGTAACTGCTTTTAGCATAACTACTTACGTTAAGCAGGGGGTGTTGGAGCATCTTGTTCAGTGCTGGCCGCCGGTTTTTTTCTCAAATTCGGTCGTTTCTGTTTTGCCCATACAAATGGTGGCTTTCGGCACATTGGGCTCTATTGCCGGCTACTGGCTCGCAGTACGGTATAGCTACTGGCGAAAGCACGCGTAAACAGGCAAGAAAAAGGGGGCTTTGGCAGATTTGAGGCATCTTTTTCCGGCCTTTTCCTTTAGATAAGTGCATATTTTTCAAGCAGTTATGCACAAAAAGTCTCATAACCGGCTGTCTGCTGGAAAAAGCAGACAAAAACAACTGTTTTCGCGCCCGAAATTGGCCGAAAATATATTTGTGCCAAAGGCCTGGAGCCTGGCGGTGTCTTACAGCAAGACGACGCGGAAAGGAACTCTAAAGGACGGCCGGGCGAACAGATAGCTGACTTTTTCGTAGAATATTAGGACCAGCCGACAAAAGGAGTTGAAAATGTTGGTTTTAAGCAGACAAAAAGATGAATCGATTATGATTGGCGATAACGTCGAGATTACGATAGTCGACGTGCGCGGCGATAAGGTGCGTCTCGGCATAACGGCCCCGAGGGAGATATCCGTCCACCGCAGAGAGGTCTACGACGCGATTCAGCGTGAAAAGAGCGAGAAGAAACCGGAGCAAGCCGAGCAGAAGTAATACGGCAGATGCGTAAACGCCCGGTTAGCATAATTTCGCGTTTTGTCCTATTTGAATAAGCAGCTCAAATAGGACTTTTTTATGCGCCTGGTCTGTCTATTAAGACCACCTTTTAGGCAAGTATCCTGACCACGCCTCGGTCGCCGTCAACCTGTATTGTCTGGCCGGTCCTGATGATTCTGGTTGCCGGGCCGACATTGACGACGGCGGGTATCCCGTACTCGCGGGCAATGATACTACCGTGGGAGAGCAGGCCACCCTGGTCCATAACAATGGCGGCGGCGGGAATGAAATACGGGGTCCAGCCGGGGTCGGTAAAGGGCGCCACAAGAATCTCGCCGGCTAAAACGCGCTGGTCGCTGTCGGCTCTGAGAATCACGCGTGCCTTTCCGGTAACTGCGCCGGGGCTGACTGCCAAGCCACTCAACACACGAGCATCGGTGTCTACTACTTGAGGCGTATAATTGTCGGGATTGAACTTGCCGACGACTACCGATGGTGGTTTAATGGATCTATTGTGCCAGTATTCAGTCCGGCGCGCAGCGACGACCTGCCTTACATCGAAAGCCGCCCGGCCTTCTGTCACCGGCTCAACCTCATCAAACCTTAAAAAGAAAATGTCGTCGGGATTCCTGAGGATGGCTTTGCTGTTCAGCCGTCCGCCAAGCTCCAGCAGCATGCGCCGCCAGTTTGCCACAACCCGAGACAGATGACTTTTTGAATTCTCGCGAAAGGCGCAGCCTCGCTGCGCATGATTAAGCAGATAATTGAAGCTCCATCGCCTTACGGGATTCTTGAGTCTCCGTCGGCATTGCACTTGCAGTTGACGGCTCTGCTCTGCGCATTTTTCGTATTCTTCGATAGGCTCCGTGTCGCCGATACAGCGGATGTAGCTCCGCACAAGTCCGAGCACATAATCTGGCGTCTCGCGCCAGCGGGCATTGTACGGTTCTATCTCGCCCCGGCAATGATGGCCGTGACGCCTCATAAACTCATCCCAGCGGGCAAGAAATTCTCCCGCTCGCTGGAGCTTCGATATTTTCTCGCGCGTCTTTGCCCAATTGTCGCCTTCAAGAATAAGCTGCTCTATGCCGGCGATTTCATGGGCCTTGAGCGTCAACCGCCACAGGTCCTGCCCGGCCCGAGCGCTGTCCATATCACCCACCCCCGCCAGAAGCCTGTTGGCAAAAGTGCTTGCATCCTCTCCAAACCATTTCCGGCAGACCTTATCAAGCATTAGAAACGCCCCCATTCCAATCATCGCATAAATTGCCCCATGCCGCACATCCGCCAAATGACTGCGCAAATCCGAGATTTGCCCCACAAGATGCTTTGCGAGATCCTGCTCGGACATAGTGGTGATATCCATCTCTTGCGACTCGTAAATCTTGTCCGCGAGCTCCGCAATCATCCGCTGGCCTTTCCTCGGCCGGTACAAAAGAATGCGAATCACAAGCCCCGGCATGTTGAGCATCAACTTGCCCAGACTGAATCGCAAACGCGGAATCTCCTCATCGGATATGCATATTTGCCCAAGTCTGTACATCTTTGCCTGTTCCCCCCCAAACAGCTTGTTTAGATCCCACAACCGTCCGCGCGGAAATTGCTTCCTCACGCCAATCAGAGTATTAACGTTAAAGTAAATCCTTCCCGCCACCATTCCAAATAGCGGGTTGTTACCTCGCTTAATACCCACCAGACCAAGTGTACGATCAAAGACTTCGTCCAGGAGTGTTTGAATCACCGACCATGCAAAAGGCGTAACGACATCAGGTATAACCTCGCCTGTGTTCGCATTAGTCCACACCTGAAGGTCCTCCCAGGACTTTGGCAGCGGCAGGGCGGTGATTGGTCGAGATTGCAGCAGATATATTTTCCTTCCTCGCAGGGCCCATTCAATGTCCTGCGGACAGCCGAATTCGGCATCAAGTCTCCTGGCGAGTTTGGCAAGCTTCCGAGCCATAGACTTATCGATGGAGGGTGCAGATATGCGTTCAGGCGGCACAGCCTGCTCTTTGACCGAGCCGTGTCCGTCCGGCACAGACTTGATTCTCTTCTCGGATATGGTTCGGGAAATGGCTCTTAGGTTCTTCTTGTTTATCACGAACCGGTCGGGCGTAACCTTGCCGGAAACCAGAGCATTGCCGAGGCCGAAGCAGGACTCGATGACTATTCGGTCTTTGCGGCCGGTGGCGGGGTCGGCGGTGAAGATTACGCCGGAGGCGTCGGCGGCCACGAGTGACTGAACGATTACGGCCATATTTACTTTCAGATGGTCGAAGGAGTTTTTCTGTCGGTACTCATACGCGCGCTCGGTCCATAGCGAGGCCCAGCATTTCTTTATGGCTTCCATACATTCATCGATACTGCCGATGCCCAGATAAGTATCATGAAGTCCCGCGAAGGAATGGCCGGGCAGGTCTTCGGCGGTCGCCGACGAGCGCACGCCGAGCCGGTTGGCGCGCAACATTTCATAGTGCCGGGCAATCTCTTTGCGCAGGGCCTGGGAGATAGACGCTTCAACGACGGCCTCGCGAATGCGGCACAAAATCGCCTGCTTGTTTTGAGACTTGCCATTTTCAAACTCGCTCAAAGCGGCTTGGATTTTGGGCGTTATCCCGCTACAGTCAAGATGGCTGCGATAGGCGGAACCAGGTACGCAAAAGCCCGCAGGGACCGAAAGGCCGACATGGTTGATGCGGGCAAGGCTCAGGGCCTTGGCGCCGACTGCGGCCCCATCGGTATCCTCAATGGCTCCCAAAGGTATGACTAACCTGGTTTTTGACATTTGACCTGTGCTCTATTTGTTTTCAAACCTATTGCCTATAGTATACCGAATCTATCCGTATAACACAAGGTGTTTTTCGGCTCGGTTTATCAGAGGCATGTCGTCCGTGACATCTTACCAACATACGTTGTACCCGTTAAACTCCGGTTGCATAACTCTGAAAGGAGATTCTTTCGCGCGATGCTTCTTACATTCGCTTGTATCGCGGTCCGCCGGTGCCTTCGGGGGCGGTCCAGCGGATGTTGTCGAAGGGACACTTGCGCTGGCAGGTCTTGCAATGGAGGCAATTTGAAGGATTGGCGGGTTTTACTTCGCCCTGTATCGTCTCATACACGCCGGCGGGACAGAAAGTGATGCAGGGACTATCGAACCTCGGCGTGCACTTTTTCTCGCAAACAGCCGAGTCAATAATCGTAAGATGTGAGGGCTGCTCCTCGCGATGCTCGGTGGCGGCCACCGCGGTGAAAGTGTCCTTATCGAAGTAAAGATTCGGCCTGAGGCGGTAACGAGCGGCGGTCATTGCCTTGTAGTCTTGTTCAGTCTCAAATTCCGGCAGCAGTCCTCCCAAGACCGACAGCGGCATCCCCTGCAGAGGCCCGAACTTCGCAACCGTTTGACGGAAATTTCTGGCGGATTTCATTTCTTTGGCGACATTCGATTGCTCTATCAGCTCGGTATATCTCGACGCGGCGGCCTGAGGACTGGCGAGATTTTCGGCGATTGCCTTTGCCGCCTGAATACCCGAGTCGATGGCGTTGTGCAGGCCCTTGATTTTGAGCATGTTAACAAAGCCGGCACTGTCACCGAGTATCATTACGTTGCCTTTGCCGATGGTCCCGGTGGCGGGGTCTCGGGGAATGGCGCAGTATCCGCCCTCCGGAATCATCTTCGCGCCGGCTTCCACGACCGTGCCGCCTTCGATAAACTGCTTTACAAATCTGTGATTCTTGAAATTCGTCAGGGCGTCCTGGGGATTGAAATCACAGTATTTCCAGTCCGCGCCGACAATCATACCAACGGAAAGATGGTCATTGACGCCCGCATAGACGATCCCGCCGCCGAAAATCCCCGGCCCTATAAACGGCGTCCAGATGGGATAGCCCATCGCGTGAACGACGCGGCCCGACGTGAACCTGTCATACTGCTCGCTGCCGACCTTTATAAGCTCCTTGACGCCCACCGAGTAGAGCTGGGGACTTTGCCTGTGCAAATTCGCCTTTTCCACGAATTTCTCCGTCACCAGCCCGTCGCATCCCTCGGCAAGCACGACAAAATCGGCGCTTATAGTTTCACCTTCGACGAAATTCGGCTGCTTGCGGCCCTCTTTGTCGCGTCCCTGGTCGACAAGCTTTACGCCTGTTGCGCCGTCAAGAATAATATCCTCGGCGGCAAACCCTGTTATTATCTCGGCGCCGAGCTGTCCTGCAATCTGGCCCATCCATCTGGTCAGCTTGCTTATCGATACGGAATAATCGCCCATGTGTATCATCTGTCCGAAGTTCAGGCGCAACGTCCTGGCAAGCTTGATTGCAAAGAGAATATTGAACGACAACTTCCTGCCCAGAAAGAACATCACGTCGTCCCGGTTTATCCTCTTTGCGAGGACGTCTTTAGCGGCGTCGCTGTCCCGCCATCCCGGCACGGCGGAATTTAGCAGCGTATGCACCGGCTCAGGCTCCAAAACCGCGCCCGAGAGATTGTGATTCCCCAGGTCGGCCGCTTTCTCGATTACGCAGACCTCAATTTGGGGCTTGAGGGCTTTGAGCTGTATGGCGCATGCCAAACCGGCCGGACCTGCCCCAACCACCAGAACCTGCACTCGGTTGTAGTCTCCGTTTTTTGACATTCTTTCAATCCGTCTCCAGTGCCCGGACCAGTTGCGGTACGGTCTCTTCCACGTTCCCTACGATATAGTAATCACACTGCCTGAATATCGGCGCATTCGGGTCGCTGTTGACAGCGATGATGGTCTGCGTGTTTGCAACGCCTATCATATGTTGAATCGCGCCGGAGATTCCCAGCGCAACGTAAAGCTTAGGTCCGACAGCGGTGCCGGTCTGACCTACCTGATGCACGCGTTCGACAAAACCCTGCTCCACGGCCGCACGCGAAGCCCCTCTTTCGACCGGAGCGCCAAGCTTTTTGCTTACCGCAGTGCAAAGCAGGCCCACAAGCCTTTCGTAATTGTCCCGGCTCTGCATTCCCTTGCCGCCGCTGACAATTACCTCGGCCCCGAAGTTTACATCGCCGACGCCAAGCTCCGTCTTCATAATTTCCAGACTGATGTCGGAATCGGACAGTTGGATGTTGTGCCTGATAAACTTACCCGTCCTTGAGTAGTCAGGGAGGAGTCTCTTCATAACGCCGGGCCTTGCCGTAGCCATCTGCGATTTTGAATTCTTCGTGCAGATAGTTGCCATGACGTTGCCGCCGAGGGCGGGGCGGGTCTGCAGGAGGATACCAATCTGGCCTTTCCGCGAGCTGTCTCTGATGTCGAGCCCGGTGCAATCGGCGGTCAGTCCGCAGCCGACTCTGTACGAGACCATTGGGGCCAGCATTCTGCCCTGAGGCGTCGCGCCAAACAGGACGATTTGCGGCCAGTAGGTGCTTATGGCATCGGCAACCGCCTTGCGATGCGAGGTCGGGTCGAATACATTAAGTAGTTTGTCGTCAATAATATAGACGTTGTCGGCGCCGGCGGCAATCAACTCTTTTGCCATCGGCTCAACATTATAGCCGGCCACGCACACGCCCACACTGGCTTCCAGAGAGTCGGCAAGCTCGCGGGCCTTGCCGACAAGCTCGAAAGTTGCCGGATGTACGGTGTTATCGCTGTGTTCGGCCACCACCCAGACTTCGCCCGTATAGCTTGGCTCGGTCGTCTGCAGGCCGGTCATCATGTCCTCTAACGCCTTGACGTGAAAGTGCTCGCCGGCGGCGGCAAGAACCTTCTGCTTGACATTCTCATCAATTTGCCCGACCTCGCTGACGCCTAATTCACTAAGCTTGTCGGTCAGTATTTCGAAATCTTCATTTTCTTTGCGTGTAGCCTCAAAGCCCCTGTCAAATTTATCCTGCCGCCTGCCCGGCAATATATATCGATTTATCCGGCCCTTGCCGTCGTTAGTGCTTTGGCCGTTACCGCTCTTGAAGCTGGTTACAAGCACTCTGGCCAGAGACACAACATCGCCGATTTTTTCGCATTTTCTGCTGGTCTTGCCCGGGGGGAAGACCCGTATTACGGTTGTTTTCGAACCCTTGACCCCGATGTGGGCGGCGGCGATATCATCGGCGCCCCAGCGAACAACTTCTATTCTGGCCGCTCTTCGTGTGGCGGAAAACGTGGGGAATAGCGGATACTCGTACTTGGCAACTGTGATTACGGCCGGCAGTTTCTTGGCGGCAACCACCTGGCTGCCGCCGCTTATGATGCGAGTGAATTCAAACCGGCTGTTTGTGTATTCGACATCAGTAACGTAGGCTATGCAGGGTAGTTTCAACTCTTCGGCAAGCTGAGGGGGCACTTGTGCTGTGTCGCCGTCCACAGACTGCATTCCGCAAACGACATAATAATCGCTGTCTTCTTTAAAGACGTCTTTGACTATTTTTCTCACGGCAAAAGCGAGCGGATTTGTGGTTGCCACCGTGTCCGCGCCGCCGAGGGCTCTGTCAGTCAGCAGTACCGCCATATCCGCGCATCGGCTCAAGCTATATCGCAGCACTTCCTCAGCCATCGGCGGCCCCATAGTAAGGCAAACGATTTTGCCGGCATCGTCGCCGCTGTCGTGCCTCATTCGGTTTGCCAGGGCCAAGGCCTGCGAGTCCAGGTCATTGATTACGCTGACCAGCCGGCTTCGAATAAGCGTGCCGGTTTCGAGGTCGAACGCGTTGTCGGTGATTTGCGTTACATCGGGGACCTGTTTGACCAACACTATGTAATTACTCATAATGCTTCTTTCATCAAGGATCCGTCTGCGAGACACTGACGAGTTTCTGCCATATCGCCGTCCACTCTATTATTGCTTTGTTAAGCCATAAACATCTACAAGAATATGGCTTTTTTTTGCCCTGTCACATCTGACATATTGTCAGAGCAAAGAGCCGCACAACGTCAAGAAGGCGTAGGTTATATTACTGTGTCGAATACGTCAATTGATAGAAATTTGTTTTTTTGTGCGGCTATTTGGCCGGGAACTGCTATTTCAGCCAAAAAGTTACATTTCGTGCTTGTCATAAGGCGCGGAATAATGTTTAATTTTGGCTTCGGTCGTCAGACGAATAAAGGTAAGCAGGTTAATCGGGTTTTGTTGAGGTGAACAAAAATGGCAGATTTGAAAGCATTAGCTGACGCGGTCGTCAGAGGTGACCAAAAAACCGCGGTCGAGCTGACAAAGGCCGCGCTCCAGAAGCGCGTAGCGGTCAAAAGCATTCTCGATGAGGGATTAATTGGGGGTATGGACATCCTTGCGGCCCGGTGGAAAAGGAACGAGGTTTACATACCCGAGGTGCTTATAGCCGCCCGGGCAATGAAGACGGCTATGGAAGTCCTCGAACCGGAGCTGGCCAAAGCCGGAGTTCAGCCGATTGGAAAGTTCATGATAGGAACCGTACAGGGCGATTTGCATGATATCGGCAAGAACCTGGTGGCGATGATGATGAAAGGGGCGGGCTTTCAGGTTACCGACATTGGCATTGATGTTCCGGCAGAAAAATTCGTTGAGCAAGCCAGGGCCTCAAAGGCTCAGTTGGTCGGTATGAGCGCGCTCTTGACCACAACGATGCCTGCCATGGAGAAAACCCTGAAAGCCATGCGCGAGGCCGGCGTTACCGCCAGGATACTGGTGGGCGGCGCACCTGTAACCCAGGCTTACGCGGACAAGATTGGCGCCGATGGCTATGCCCCTGATGCAGCTTCGGCCGTGGATTTGGCCAAAAGCCTGCTTGCCTGATACCGGCTGATTAGTCAAAGTCGTTCAAGAATCCCAGAAACAGCGCTTTTTGCGCTGTTTTTTTTTCGCAGAATTTAGTAAAATGGACACTTGGTTGTTGTGGGAAAATGGGCCGGCCAAATTACGTGAGGTTGGTATATGCGGCAAATAAAGAACCGGAATCTGGCACAACTGTTGATGCAGATTCGGTTTATGCCCCAGAAGCACCGACAGAAGCAGCTCGACGCCGCCGAGAAGCTTCTTACGATTATTGACAAGGATAAAGAGTATCCTTTCGAATTCGTCTGTTTTCGCATCACCGGGTATCATCCGAAGAACCTGGCACAGCAGGTCTTGATAAAAGGCGACGAGCTGGCGGAGGACCTCCGCGTTTTCATTTCAAAACTAAGCGGCCGGCTTGCCCGTCCGGCAGCCGAACAACAACAAAAAGTATATACCATTGACGAACTGGCGGAAACGCTCGGTGTAGCGACAAAAACAATCCATCGCTGGCGCAAGCGGGGCCTGCTCGTCCGAAAATACGTCTTTGGCGGCCGCAAGAAACGCTTCGGCTTCCTGCAGTCGGCCGTAGATAAATTCCTGGCGGATAACCCAAAACTCGTGACCAGAGCAAAGACCTTCTCCCAACTGACCAACAGAGAAAAACAACTGATTATAAAACGGGCGTCTGCACTTGCGGCCAAAGCGAAAATGAGCCGGTACCGGATAATAGAACAAATCGCAAGAGAAGCCGGCAGGTCCCACGAAACGATCAGGTACACAATCCTGAACCACGAGAAAACCAGCCCCAACAAACGCATCTTCAACAGGCCTTTCGGTGTAGTCAACCCGGCGAGGGCCGCGGAGCTCTACGAGCTTTTCAGGCAGGGCTCCAGCATCGAGGAGTTGATGAGGCGCTTCGACCGCAGCAAGAGTTCGATATATCGCATCATAAACCTGCGCAGGGCAAAAGCCCTTCTGGCCAGGAAAATCGAATTTATCGCCAGCCACGAATTTCTTGAAGAAGGGGCTGAAAGCAAAATTTTTGAAAAGCCTGTCAGCAAGGCAAAGCCGGCGGGGCCCGAAGGCAAAGAGCCGCCGGGATTGGCGACGGGCTCCCTGTCGGAATTCTTGCAGACTTCGAAAAACGCGCCCATACTCACCAGAGAACGCGAAATCGAGCTATTTCGAAGATATAACTATCTAAAATATCTGGCATGTATAACCAGAGCAGGTATAAACCCTTCTCGCGTCTCAAGTGCGCGATTAAGGAAAATAGAGAAGCATTTGGCCGAGGCCGAGAAAATAAAGAAGCTGATAATCGAGGCAAACCTCAGGCTGGTAGTCAGCATTGCCGGGAAACATGGCAGCAGCGGGGCGAATTTGTCGGATTTGGTTAGCGAGGGTAATTTTTCCCTGATGAGGGCGGTGGAGAAATTCGACTACACAAGGGGCTTTCGATTCAGCACTTATGCCTCCTGGGCCATAGCCAAAGATTACGCCCGCAAGATACCCGCCGAGGCGGCCCGGCCCGACAAGGCGGGCGCCGCCTCCTTCGCGGACATCCGGCGGGATTTGAGGACCACCGCGGCCGCAGGTGTGGTGGCGGTCGAGCGAGCGCGTCAAAGCCTTGTCCATGTTATCCGCGACGACCTCGACGAGCGCGAGCAGTACGTTATTTTGAATCATTTCGGCCTGCTGGGCCCGCCGGTGAAAAAGAAGAAAAAAACGCTCAAGCAAATCGGCGACGACCTGGGCCTGAGCAAAGAAAGGGTCCGCCAGGTCGAACTGGTTGCCTTGCAGAAGCTCCGCCACAGCCTCAGCCCGGAGCAGTTCGAGCTGCTGACCGGCTAAATTTCTTTAAGCCTTTCGTTTATATCGTTTCTGAAGGAGGCCAATGTTGCTTGAATACTCTTAACCAAGGGGACAATACGATCTTTGTCGAGGTCAAACGAGTAACCATGGGAGAAAAAATGCCGAAATCCCAAATATGGTCTCAACTCTCTCGCCGTGGATTCGGAAATTATGCCATTTGACGTCGCGATGTTTACGAGGTCCCGATGCCACGACGAGTTGTGAGGCAATTGCTTGCCGGACGAAATAACAACCTGCTTGAGAATGTTTTCTATGCCGTTGTAGAAATTGTGAATAAGGGCGGCAACTCCCGCCAATTCAAGAGATGAAAGGCTCGGCAGTAAATCACTGCCGGGCAACTCTGTGACAACATGCTCGATATTCTCGAACTCCGCTTCCACCCGTTTATGTACTTCGGCCATACAGTGGGATTCCTTCACGAGAAACCAATCTGCTGAATTTGGTATTGTCTGAGAGATCTATCAGATCAACAGGTTTGGACAAACCAAAAATCAGGTCCCCATAAAAGTTGAAGAACTCCTCAGGCACAATACCTTCGACGGCCAGGTCAATGTCATTTGCTTCTCCCTCCGGGGCGGCACCTGAACCGAAGAGCAATACTCTTTTGACACCATATCGGCGGGCAATATCCACTATAGTCGCCTTATCATGTTCTGAAATCATAACCTTATTATATTAGACAATACCACAGCCGTCAAAGAGAACTCTTTACAACTAACTTTCAGAAGGCGGGGTCTTGCCTGCCATCTCGGCGATTTGAAGCTGGAGCTGCTTTAGCTCCTTAAGGACGCCGTACTTGGTGTTGAGAACCCAGTACCACAGTTTCATCAGCACCGTACCTTGCGAGAGAATCACAATGACTATTGCGTAAGCAAACATATCCACAGTTTTCTCGCTGTGGGATAGACGACGTAAGCCATACACTATCATCGCAGCAAGCACCAGCAGGGATATCTGCGTTGCCAATTTAACCATCTTCAACTTTTTATCATACATCTGTACTACCTCCTTTCTTAGGGTTTCCGCCTTGGCAGCATCAAACTTGTCTGCACCGCTTAAAGTTGTTCGTAATCTCTGCTCAAGGTTCTCCATCTATTCTTGCCCCGTTAACTGCCGTAGTTTCTCGACCGTGCGGTGCAGTCGAGACTTTACGGTTCCTTCCGGAACGCCCAGTATGTCCGCTATCTGGGTTAGGTCGAAGTCCTCGCGGTAACGCAACGTAAGCAGTGCTCGTTCATCAGTCGGTAGTTTTTCGATGGCCGCCCGCAGAGAGTCGCGCCTTTCGCTGGCTCCTTTGTGCTCCTGAGCATTGTCTTGAGCCTGCTTTACAATCTCCTCGTCAAGCCGGGCCTGCAGGTGCTGTTTGCGCCGCCAGTCCGCAGCTTTGTTATTCAGAATTCTGAACGCCCACTGCGGGAAAGCGGGAACATCCTGAAGTTTCCTGATACCATTGATTATGCTAAGCCAGGTTTCCTGAACGACGTCCCAGGCCGGCGCATCGGAGCCGGTTATGCCGAAGGCATAGTTCCACAGACGTTCCTGCCACCTGCCGACAAGCTCGTCAAAGGCCTGTTTGTCACCTTCCTGGCACTTCAGAACAAGCAGCTCGTCATATATCCGGTCCCGGCTCTTTCGCATAATTCTATAATAGAAGTCGGACGGACTGTGGGAAAGGTTCCATTTTTCACTTCTGCCTTCCGATTTGAATTGGGTTTGATACCTATGGCATAAATTGGGTTTGTTTTCCCCGCGTCTGCGAAGTGGTAGATTTTCATAATCCTTTGTTAAGAAAGAAGTTACGTTCATTTGGACATCCGGCAAATTGGGTTTGTTTGGGTTTGTTTTTCCCAGCGTCTGCGAAGTGGTAGATTTTCATAAGCCTTTGTTAAAATAGAAGTTACGTTCATTTGGGCTTTCCGGAAATTGGGTTTGTTTTGCAAAAAAGGGCCAATTTGTAGAGGCTTCTCGACAGGTGTAGAACACAGAAGGCAGTTGCCAGTTGGCGGTTGCCAGTTGCCAGAGGGCAGATAACTGGTTCCCTGCCTACGACATGCAGGGATTCGAGGTGAGTTGGTAGGATGGGCAAGTTGTTTGGCGGAGGGGCCGGTTGGCAGTTGCCAGACGGCAGTTGCCAGTTGTCAGATGATTCCGGCGGAGGCGGACAAGTATTGGTTATTGACTGGATCATCATATTGGGTAAGGACTTGGGCGGAATGGCCAAATCCGAAATCCTAAGCACGAAATTCGAAACAATATCAAAATCGAAATTACGCAGATTCAAAACTTTGCCTTGCTTGCCAAATAGTGGTTTTTGCGTGTATCTGCTGATACGAAAACGTGCGGGGCCCCGCCTGCGGCGGCCAAGTCCGCCGCCCCCCCAGGGGAAGGGGCAAGCTACTGGCGGGTTACGTTTGCCCCCCCACAATGAGGTAGGGGCAAGCTACCGGCCCCTAAGGGGCAGGCAAATACGCGGGTATTATACTCGATTTGGGGTTGGAAGTAAAGGGAAAAGTCGGGAAGACTCAGGACGCGGGTGCACTTCACGTTTGTAGGTGGATTTTTCACGCAGCCAGTGGCTTTTGCCGCCATAGTTCGTCCCACCTGTTATTCAGCCAACAAACCCGTAAAGCTAATGTGGCCGACGAGCCGCGTCTGCTCCAGATCATCCCTGATTGCTTCAATCGCTTGCCAACCACGTTCTTACACGCACCTTCGACTGCACCGGAACCTATGTCATGACCTTTCGCTCTGAAAACGTCATAACGCATTTCTTCTTCATTGGTCGAAATATACCGAATCAACGTATCAATCGCCTCTCTCTTGGCAGCTCGATATTTCTTGAGATGCTCCTTCAGATCATCAAGCAGCTTTTTCGTCCGGCCATCCCACAGCCAATCCAGCCTCTTTTTCACCCAGTCTTCGGTTGGCTTTGTCCCCTCCCCAAGAAGCTTTTTGCCGCAATCCCACAGATATTCTGAGGCATGATACCAATCTATTATGAACGTCGCTTTGCCAAAATGTCTGTGGTACTCTGTGCGAATCCATGGTGCACCATCGCCAAGATAGATCACTTGCCCTGCCTGACGAAAACCACATTTACAAGCCTCAAGCCAGACATGCCAGCCAAAGGTCTCTGAGTTATCAAATCTGCCTATATAGCAACTTTTCCTTTGCTGTTGCTTATCTTCGAAATAAACCACAGCTACCTTGCACTCGTGCCAACCGTCCGTTTCGTGCACTGTAGTGCCATCTGTGGCCACGTACAACCTTTCGGGCATAGTCTGGGATTCAGGGATTTGTTTATCCTCCAAAAACCTTTGTAGCTGCCGATTCTGCTGTTCTTGCGTCACTGAACCGACCTGATAGACCACCCGCTCAATAGTATTGTCAGAGACCTTCTGTCCGGTCAACGCCTCTATCTTTCGTGACGACTGCTCAAAGCTGTCGTCAACCGCCAACAGGCAGCAAGCCTTTGCCAGACCGGGGCTTACCTGCTCAGAGCCTAATCCACTGGCAGCATCGTATGGAAACGAACTTTCACCGCAGTCAGAACAATGATAATAGGCCCGTTTGACTGTTATCCAGCCAAACAGAGTATGTATATCTTTGCTGCGGTGCTGCACAAATTTCATTGAACCGCCACATCTGCACGCCATCGAGCTGCCCTCATAACCATTACTGCCGTGATCGACCAACCGCTGCAAGAGCCCTTTTCCAACCACTTGCAGTTTCTCTCTCACCAAGCCCTCCAGCAAACCCAAGTCATTTCCGGCCAGCTTGATTTCTTCGGCAAAAGCCTCTTGCAACTGCTCCAGAATTTTGGTATCCATGATTGTGCCCTCCATAGCAAAATAGTATTTCGGTTTTTTTCTCTATTTTGCCCACTGGGAGGGCTTTTTTCTACCTACAAACATGAAGTGCACCCTCAGGACGCGGGTGCACTTCACGTTTGTAGGTGGATTTTTCACGCAGCCAGTGGCTTTTGCCGCCATAGTTCGTCCCACCTTTGATTCAGCCGGCAAACCCGTAAAGCTAACTTCGCCGACGAGCCGGTCCTGCTCCAGATTATCCCAGACTGCTTCAATCTCTTACCCACCACGTGCTTGCAGCCAGACTCTACCATACCCGAACCAATATCGTATCCCTGGGCTCGGAATAGATCGTAACGCATTTGCTCCTCATTGACCCAAATGT
>Ga0307376_10003114_pt1 | contig 15649 bp, 17 predicted proteins | sample TR2MG_FD_202536 | JGI IMG/M metagenome (GOLD analysis project Ga0307376, IMG submission 202536) | Soil microbial communities from Risofladan, Vaasa, Finland - TR-2 | ecosystem: Environmental > Terrestrial > Soil > Coastal area > Acid sulfate soil | place: Finland: Risofladan, Vaasa | collected...
CAGGATAACGGATAGGCTTAGTGTACCGTAAAGTCGACACTGAGATATATGGTGCGGATATATAGAGAACGCTGATATACAGCGATATGAAACCGCACCGGGCAGCGCAGAATTACCGCTCATGCCCCGATCGCCTGCTAAACCACTCATTATATAGGGGAGAGAAATCCGCTCACATTCAGCCCTCAGGCTGCCCTCGTAATACCCGATCCCATCGGGAGGCATTAAAGCTACGTAACATAAATTCACCAACTCGTAACACTTTTCCCTTGACAGCCACTAAATATTGTGCATATCCTAACCTCATGGCACAAGATAATAAAACTACAACTCTTGACCATAACTTGACCCCACAATCAGGTATTATCCCTACCGAAACACTCTATCACTACCGAAAAAAAGGCCTAAGTTACGCAGATATAGGTCAATTAGTCGGACTTACCAAACAAGCCGTCCATCAAAGACTTCATAAAGAAGGTCTCGCCGATACTTCCTTGAGTGATTTTATAGCCACACGCGCTGATATGTTCGCATTAGTACAGAGAAAGATACTGTATTCTATTGACGAGAACGTGATAAAAGCCGCGCCGTTAGGGGCTCGCACGCTTTCAATAGCTCAACTGTACGACAAAGAGCGCCTCGAAAGGGGCCTGGCGACTGAACATATCAGCGTCCAAGGCATGGTAAGCCGCATTACTACTACGTTAGCGGACTACGAGTCGAGGGTGAATTTATTGCAAGACGCCATGATCGAGCGAGGTATTAGTGTTACGGATTTGCAAGATCGTAGCACGATTGACACCAATTTGGGTATTTCGGATAATATCGACATTACCAATGAGCCATAACTGGTTGATATTACATGGATTATTTTCGAAGTTTACATAATATCCATTATCACACTCTGGATGATCCATCGGGATTGCCTATAACCCTTCTCTTTATCCACCCATATCAGATGGAGGTTATTGATGCAGATCAAGACGTCGATATTATTATTTTTTTTCTTTCTATCCACCCACAAAAACACATCGAAGACCCCCGGGCCCCCCTTCCTTCTGAGTCTTGAAGGTAGCCACTTTCCGACCAAACCTTACAAAAGGGGTTATTAGATGGAAGTTGTGAAACATAAAGCAGGGAGGCCGCGCAATGATGATTTCAGCAGGAAGAGTGACCAGGAGCTTATTGATTTATATTTAGAGGAGTTGGAGTATGGGAAGCGGCTGAAGGACACGTTGAAGATAGCGAAGGAGGCTGATCCGTTCTGGTTTTTCGAGGCGAATGATGGGGAGTTAAGTGAGGATAGGGTAGAGGTATTGAGGCGGTATTTGAGGGATGAGGACATACCGCGTGTAGTGGATAGCCAGTTGGATATTTTGCTGAGCAAGGCGAGTATAAAAGGTGTCTCAGGAGGGAACAGATCGAGCAAGACGATTTCCGGTACGATAGACGGGATAATCAAGAGTACCGGGGAATTGCCTGAGAGTTTAAAAAAATATGAGAAGACGCATTTTGAGGGGGTTTTGCGGAAAGCGCACGAGAAGTTTATTCATGGCCGGGTAACTGCGGTGGACAATAAGCAGTTACATCGAGTGGTATTGGATGCCTGGAAGAAATGGATGCCGAGAGGATATTTAAAAAAGGGGGATTGGGATCAGAGTTATTCTAAGGAATTTGATATTCTGACGCTTTACCGGAAAGGGAAGGCGTGTGCAACTATTGAGTTTTTGACTAACGAACAGAAAGTTAAGAGTGGGCAGGGTAATGATCTGGACTGGGCGAAGTTTGATGAAGAGCCAGAACAGGCTAAATATAAAGAGACGCTGATGCGTTTTGGGACGGCGGATAGACTAGACATCGAAATTGATTGGACTCCGACCGAAGGTTTATCGTGGGCAACCGACCTGTTCCATGACGGCATTTTCGTGGATGAACAGGGAAATAAACAGGAGATAAAAGATACCGTGCTTTACAAACTGACTACGGTATGCAACTCCTATGTGGATTTAAAGACGATAGTGAAAATAATGGACGAATACAGCAAGATTTCGTCTTATGAAGAGATGAAAATGAGATTGTTGGGTGAGGCGATTTCGCTTTCCGGGCTGGTTTACGGGAATCTGTTTCATGAAAAATTGCATGTTATCCCGCCGTTTTATGAATTTCTGGACAAAGAGAAGCAAAGGGAATACCAGGTGCATACCGGCTGGGATATGCATCTGGTAACACCGATGGCCGGTGTATTCATGCTTCTGGACAAGGAACTTAACGCCTATGTGGATCGGTGTTATTTTAGAAGCGTTGATACGGAGGATTTGAAACGTGATTTCTGGGAAATAGTGAAGGCATATAATTACCGACTGGGCTGGTCTGTGGTGGATAAATCTTCGGATTCAAATATCATGGCGTTTGGTGGCAGGAACATCTATCAGGAAGTGGCAAGAGGAAAGAATGCCATTCCCGGATTGATGGTATCGCAGAAGTTCGAAGGATCGATAAGAGCCGGAGTGGATGAGATGAAAAAAAGATTAAAGACCAGCGAAACACAGCCACAGCCCAGGCTTTTTATTGTCAATAGGCCTGAGAACAGGCCGCTTATAACCAGTTTTAAGACTATGGAACGCGATACCTTCGCAGATGAAGATGATAAAGGCCCTAAAGACAGGATCAGGGAAGGGAAACATCATCAGCATGCGGCGCTTCGATATGTCTTTCAGTATAATCTTAAATGGAATCCGGAGATAATAGAGACTTATGTACCAAAAAGAATGCCCAAAGATATAACCGAAGTGGCCGTGTTGGAACGCAAACAACTTTGGGAAGAAGCGAATGAGATTGGGAATGAAAACTGGCCTTAATTTTTTTTTAAGGGAGATTTTATGGATATCGCAGTTATAATAATTTTATGGCTTATCATACTTTATCAGATGGTGGAAAAAGTTCTGGATCGCCGGGAACGAATAAAACGTGAAGGTGAATTGATAAACCGGATAATGGCTAAGACATATCCTGAATATGCCGCGTTTGAACAGAAGAAAGAGAATAAGGACAGAGAAGAAACCGAACCGGAAAGAGGCATACCCATTTATTAAGGATATTATCTTATGAAAATATTCGAAATGTTAAAGAAGACAAAACAGGATAAGACGCTGATCACGGATATCAATAAATTATTCAGTGACCAGAACGATTATTCTAGGCAGATCCGGGAAAGGGAATTCTGGCGAAATTTATTATATTATGCTGGTGAACAATGGATTGAGTATGTACGTTCAACTGGTTCCTTCAGACGCCGGCAACTGCCGAATTTTATTCCTACACCGGTTTCGAATGAAATACGAAGTTACGTCCGGGCGGTAAAAGCTATGTTGCTCGGGCAACAACTTATTCCTAAAATATTTCCCAATACGAACGATCGGGAAGATATGGATGCCGCAAAATTAGGAGAACAACTCCTTATCTGGATGGATTCCATAAACGATAATGAAATTCAGGAAGAAAAGGAAAAGGTTGTTATCTGGTTGGCGATATGCGGCACGGGGTTTTTGCGTACATTCCCGGAAATGGATGGTGGCGAATGGGCGCTAACGAAATCAGGCGAGATGCTTAAAACCGGGGAAGTAGTTGTTGAGAATATAATTCCATTCAATATCAAGCTTGATTCTATCGGAGATTCGCTCCGTAAGAAAAGATGGATAGGGATTCAAAGTCTTAAATCCAAAGAATGGGTTGAAGATACGTTTAAAACAAAACTGAAAGGGTCCGATGAGACCAGGGTTATAGATTACGAAAAAAGACTTATGAAACTGGTCGGTCAGGTATCACCATGGAAAGGATATGGCTTGGAATACAGCATGATCGACGATCAGGATGATGATCTGGTCTTGTTCAGGGAACTCGAATTTAAACCTACTAATGCCTTCCCAAACGGCAGATATGTAGTTTCATGCCGGGATCAAGTGATTATCGATATAGACCGCATGCCGATTAAGGTTGAAAAAGGGAAGTGGTATTACAGCATAACAGATTTTCATTTTAACTATGTTCCCGGACGGTTCTGGTCGGATTCCGGGGTAAATGATCTTATATCAAGTCAGAATGCCATTAACGAAATCGACCAGGCATTAATAATAAACCGAAAAGGCCTTGGAAGACCACGAGTCATTACACCCGGGGATATAGGATTAAAAAGAATAAGCGAAGGCGGTCAGGGATTTATTTCCATGACCTATGATCCGCTTATGTCCGGCGGGCAACAACCCAGAATCGAAGGTGGAACGCCACTTCCAGTCCAGGTGTTGGAAGAAAGACGGATTCATAAAGAGCAAATCCAGGATATGTCAGGTGATCCAAAGAATATACTTCGTGGACGACCGCCGTCTGCCAGAAGTTCCGGCGTCCAGATAGATATTTTACGTGAAACTGCGGAGAAAGGCCAATATCCTGATGTCGATCGTTTTAATCGGGGCATTACCAGGGTTTATAAAAAACGTCTTTTGCTGGTAAATGAAGTCTATACTGAAGAACGAACCCTGAAATCGGTTGGACAAGGAGATCGAATAAGTGTAAGGGCGTTCAGGGCAGCAGACCTGAGAAACAATACTGATGTCCGCATGGAAGTGGATTCAGGCCTGGCTACTACTAAAGCAGGGCAGACACAGATAATTATGGATGTAGCAAGCAAAGGATTTCTGGGAAATATCGAAGAGAATCTGGAAATACGGCAACAATTATTGCGTAAGTTGGGATTATCGGGGTTCTCCGAACAGATAAATACTGATTATGAAAGAGCCCAGTCAGAGAATAATGCCATTGCGGCCGGAGACTTAACGAATATCTTTTTAGTTGAAAATGCCACTGATCCCGATTCTCAAGTTTTAAATGACGATCCTCTATTCAAATATGATAATCATGCCATTCATTATGAAGTGATACGTAGGTTCATATTATCGCCAGAGTTCAGATCGCTTCCGGCTAAAGTACAAACAGTAGCCATACATCACGCGGACATACATAATATTCTGGTACAGGCGGAAAAACAAAGAGCAATACAAGAAATGATTCAAACACAAGCAGCAATAAAAGGCGGTGGTGGTAGTGAGAAACCGGGTATTCCTCCGCCCATGACTTAATCGCCGTCACCTCAATAAAAGGAGTAAGACTATGGCAAATTGGGCAGGACCCGTTGGATGGTTAACGGAAAAGTTAACCAAACCGAAGAAAAAGAAAGTTGTTGAAGAAACCCCCGTAAAAACTAAAACCGGGTGGGGAAGCACAAAAGATATTATGCTAAAACGAAAACGGAAACAGGAAGAAGCCATAAGTGAACCAAGGGGATTACGGAATACCTATAGAAAGGCAAAAGGAGATTGAAATGTCCAATCTGAAACAAAGAAGGGGACTAAGGTCTGCCTATGAAAAAATCAGGAAAATGTCCCCTCCGGGCGCTGGCGGTAGATTCAAGGCTATAGAGAAAATCGCAGCTGCCGGTGGTGCAAAAAAACCAGGAGCGGTAGCCGCTGCCATTGGTATCAAAAAGTATGGAAAGGGAAAAATGACTAAGATGGCTGCGGCCGGAAGGAAGAAAAAATAATGCCATACGATATTCAAAAAACGGATGGATTTAAAGTTTACGGGCCTTCTGGAGCGAAGTCAAAGAAAGGGATAACTCTTAGAAAGGCCAAGAGACAACTTAGATTGCTTCAGGCTATAAAACACGATTCAAGTTTTAAGCCTAGAAATAAAAAATAAAAGGAGACTTATCATGCCAGATCCAGAAACCAAAGGAACCGCAGTATCGGGATCGGAACCCGAAGATAAGGGGGCAAGTAGCGGCATTCCCCCTGCCGGAACGGATGTTGAACTTGATGAAAACGGAAAACCATTACCTTTTGATCAGCATCCGAAGTGGAAAAGTGCCAGGATGGCTGAAAAGAAATTACAGCAAATCCTGGAAGCTAACGATCTTTCTGACATAGACGATCTTGTCGAACTTGTCAACAGTGGCAAGATAGTCAAGGGTAAACTTGGCGATCTTGAATTGCTTGATGAGATTATCGAAAAGGCTCTTACTTTGGAAAAGTACGAGGCGTATTGGAACGAACAAGAGAATCTGAAAAGAAAACAAGGTGAGAATCCGGAAGACACCATTAAACGTCTCGAACAGGAACTGAAAGAAAAAGACAGAAAGGTCAAACAGATCGAGGAAAGTGACGAGGAAATAAAACAAGCTAAAGAAGCCATTAAATTCTATGAGACGGAAGTATCTGATCTGTTAGGTAATGTGGACAACATATCAAAAGATCAGATGCCATTTCTTAAAGAATTTCTTGGCATAGACAATCTGTCAAACGAAATCGATATCACGGATAGAAGGGCCATTAAAGGTCTTGTAGCCGGCGGTATCAGGAAATTCGAGGCGTTGAAACAGCAAATAATCAAAGATTACCGTGATGGAAAAGAAACCATACCAAAGATCGGTAGTGCAGGAACCGGTGCTGAACCGGAAAAACCAAAGATCATGTTGAAGGATGCCCGGAAAGCCTTACGGGAAGCCTTCGGTGGTTCTGGATAATAAAAGGAGAAATAGACTATGACTGCTTATGCTGATTTAACCAATCTTACTGATATTCTCAAGAACGTCTATGGAGATGGACTAAGAAATCAGTTTGAAGATGAAAAACTTACTTATAACCAATTTACGAAATCCGAACGAAAACCGGCCGGAAAGGGATATGTGTTCGGTATCCGATATGCCAGGGCGCAGGGGACAGGTGGACGTGCGGAATCCGCTAAGTTGCCCGATCCCCTTACTGGTAAAAAGGATCAAGGAGTTATCGTTCCCAGGTATTTATACGGTTCTCTACGGATTACCGGGCCGGCCATTGAAATGGCCAAAGGAAACAGTGCCGCTTTTGTCGATTCTCTTTCTGATGAAATCGATGACATCTATCAGAGCATTGTGGTCGATATGAACCGTCAGGCGCATTGGGATGGTTTCGGACAGATTGGCCGTCTCTCTGCTGCTGTGACTTACCCTGGTGCTACCGCCTGGACGGGAACCTTCGATAACGATATCGGGGTTATGTATTTCCAGGAAGGTATGATGATCGATTTTTATTCATCTTCAGGTGCTTCCCAGGTGCTTGACAGTGCTGCCGGAGCCATTGGTTGTCGTGTGGCCACCGTAAATCCTTCCACGAAGGTAGTATCGTTTGAGTTAGGTGCAGCCGCCTATATCGCCAATCACCCGAACGCGATCGCCAGTGCCACTAATGTTACTGAGATTACTCTCCCGGAAGGCGCTCTGGCAATAAAGATGGGTCAGAGGGCTTATACTGCTCACGCTACAACGGCTACTCCAACTGAGATTAGCGGACTGGCTGCTATCTATGACAACGATACCCTTCTGGCCACATTCGAGAGTATCGACTGCGGTAATTTCCCATCATGGAACGCACAAGTCATCAGCAATTCAGGTGTAAATCGCGAACTTAGCATTGACCTGATGCTGAACGCAGTCGATCTGGCCAGAATAAGGAGTGGAAAAAATATCGATACTATCCGCATGGGTCTCGGGCAGAGACGGAAATATGCCAATCTTCTTATGCCCGATGTCAGGTTTACCCCCACGGTGTTAAAGGGAGGGTATGAAACCCTGAGTTTCTCCGGTGGGGATGGTAGTCTGGAAATCGTTGTTGATCCGATGACGCAACCAAACAAGATTTTCTTCGAGCCAAAAGGAGTTATCCAGAAATACGAATTGACTCCGCTTGGTTGGGGTAATCTCGACGGTAGCCAACTGCATCAACGTGCAGGCTACGATGAATGGGATGCTTATTTAAGGCTGTATACTAACCTTGGGATAGAGCAGCGCAACTGCTTATGTTTACTTTCCGACTTGGTTGAGCCAGCGCTGTACTAAAATGTTGAGTAATAACAGGCACTTAACATGATTAGTAAAGAAATTGATTGACATAAACCAATTTCATGGTACTCTCTGATAAACTAAAAATTAAAGGAGAGTACCATGAATACAAAAGTGTGTATTAAGTGTGGTATCGAAAAAGATGAGAATGAGTTCTATGATGCGAAAGGTAAAAATGTAAAAAAGCCTAAAAAAATAAACACTTGTAAAGAGTGTTTTAATCGCATCACTCATAATCATACAAAGATTCACTATGAAGAACGAAAGCAAAGACATGCCGCATATTTGGAACAACATCCAAATGAAACAAAGAAGTGTCGTATTTGTAATAAAGAATTACTTCTTAAAAAATTTGCTTTCCATGCAACGAAAGGTGATTTGATGAGTAGTGAATGTCGAGAATGTCGGTTGAAACATGCAAAAAACCGATCATTAAAAAAGAAATCACTTGTCGAGTCCATATTTATACCAAAATGGAAAGTATGCAAGAGATGCGGTTTAACAAAAGAAATAGATGCTTTCAATTTTCATTATGGGAAAAAAGATTTACATCGTAATGAATGTAAGGATTGTCAAAAAGAATGGTCAAAAGAGTATTATAAAACAATTGCGGTAGAAGAACGTGAAAAAAGAAAACTTCACTATAAAAATAATCCTAAAGAAGCTCATAATCGACATTTAATGGGAAAATTTAAAATCTCTCGTATCGATTATGAAAGAATGTTACGAGAACAAGATGGGAAATGCGCCATTTGTGGATCAGACAAACCATCCATAAATGGGAAAAAACCAAAACATTTTGCAGTTGATCATGACCATATTACTGGAAATGTAAGAGCATTACTTTGCACTAAATGTAATGCAGGTCTTGGCAACTACAAAGATTCTCCCTCTCTTCTCCGCAAAGCGGCAAGGTATCTGGAATCTTTTATTAACCACTAACCAGTATCCGGGGCGGTGATGAGCCGCTCCGGGGACAACTACAAGGAGATTTAAAATGATTAAGAAAAGGAATTTGGATCCGAGTTTGATTCAATGGATTATGTCACAGACTGGCCTTGGGCCGGGGATCGGGGAGATGTTTTGGGTAGCTCCGGCTTCTTCTTCGTCCAGTCAGTATCGGACTCAGTTGCAAAGGTGGGGTGTCGAACAAAGTTATAAGATATATACGAACCCGGCCACGGCTTTTGCCAAAATGGTTGCTTCCAGAAATGATGTCATGTTAGTCATGCCCGGCGCTTATGATCTGGATGCGGAATTAGCCTGGAGCAAATCTAATACTCATTTGCTTGGCCTCGGTGGGCCGAACATATACGGTGATTATTCCGAACCTAATGTTTATATCTATTCTGATGCAATTACCGTCGCCTCGGTCATTACCGTAACCGGCAATAACTGCATAATGCAAAATGCCGGTGTCGGTAATTTTGGGGCAAATGCCGCTTGTTTAACCGCATTTACCTTAAATTCCTATGGATGTCATTTCAAAAATATGGGTTTCATGGGAACGACAGTGACCGAACAATGCGCGGTTGCGGCTGCGGCTTCCCTCTATATTGCCGGTGGAGGTATGTATCCGGTATTTGAAGATTGCCAGATCGGACAAAACGTATGGGGTATCAGGACAACTGCCAATAGCGGAGTTATCCGATTCAGTTCCACGGGTTCCAGGCCGAATGGCGGTATCTTCAGAAAATGCAGAGTAGTATCTGTTGGAGATGATACAGCCTGTGCGTTGGTTGCTATCCCCGCCGCGACTTCTTCCGGTCGTGGATGGTTGTGGGATGATTGCACCTTTGAGCATTTTGACAGTGTGGCCAATGGTCAGCAACTTGCCAGGGCATTTTACTCGGTAGGTACTAGTGTGCAGAAACAATCAATGCTTCTGCATAATTGTGGTCTATTTGGTGTGGATGAATGGCAAGATGCCGATGATGTAGTGGTATGGTCAGATATGCCGACCTCCTCTACAAGCGGTGGTATCGGTAGAGAACCTACTGCGGGTATAACATAACCGGACGGAACTAGCCTAGCCGTCCATTCCAGGGAAGCGGGGAACACTCCTCCGCCCCGCTTCCCATCTTTTAAAGGATATTCGATGTATCACGCTAATTTTGAAAAACATCTGCATAGACTGCAATCCACCGTATACCCGGAGAGTATATCGGTACAACATTCACATATCACAAAAACCGCGATAAAGGCCTTTGTAGAACCAAAGAAACAGGAGATTAAAAACGTGTTGGATGTAGGCTGCGGACAAGGCCCGGCGTTAGAGGAATTTAATATTTTAGGGTTAGAGGCTATCGGCATTACTCTTGATGATGGAGATTTGAATATCTGTCGAGAGAAAGGATACCTGGTAGAAAAACAGGATATGAACTTTCTCACATTTCAAGACGAATCATTTGATTTGGTATGGGCCAGGCATTGTTTAGAACATAGCCCCATGCCAATGATAACCTTATTGGAATTTGAACGAGTAGTAACACCGGGAGGATATGTTTATATAGAAGTTCCTCAAGATGATTCAGTCCATGTCGATAATCTGAACCATTATTCGATGTTGAGTGATAGAGCATGGCAATCCCTGATACGGAGAACAAAACTTAAATTATTGTACCGTGGCCAATGGACAATACAGTTAGACACCTGGACTGATATTTATTGGTACTACTGGTTGCAGAAAGGATAAAATATGATAGGGCCGGCACCGGAACGAGGATTTGTAAAATCCCTTAAAACGATGGATAAAAAACTCGGAATAAAGTTTAACGGAAAAAATTTCGTCGTCACCTACGATCGTCCTTATGGTGAACCGGCTAATATTCATCTGGTACGGACAGCAGATGGAGGGTTCCGGCAACCTGATACCAGGGATTTGAATTTTATTAAATCCGGGGATTTAGAGAATGATCGTCTCAAAGATCGTTTAGACAGGCTTGCCAGACATTGTGAGGATATAAGGGCTAAGATGAAAAAGAAAGGTCGAGAGGAAATAAGGGATATGACTAAAGATAACAAGGTACAACTCAAAAATGCTTTCATTAAGGCTAATAATCTAGGTAAGGCAAATTCAGCGTTCAGGAGAATATCTAAATGAAACCTGAACGATTAGCCATCATGACCATAGTTTCCGGGGCCAAGTATCAGGAAGTATGGAAACTTGTGGAACCTTTTTTCAATGCCTATGCTGACAGGGTTGGGGCTGATCTTCTTGTTTTGAAGGAACTTCCTTATGATCTTCCTTCTCCTCATTGGGCTAAATTCAGTATCTATGAACTTCTTAAGAAACAATATAACCGCATTGCCTTTATAGATGCCGATATTCTCATTCGTCCCGACACGCCAAACATATTCGATGTGGTCCCTGAAGAACAACTTGGGATCTTCAATGAAGGGACTTATACGCCTCGGGCTATGTGTATCCATGAAGTTAAGAAGGTATTTAACGTTCCCCTTCCAAGATGGAACGGAAAGGATTATTACAATACCGGCGTCATGGTAGTTTCCCGTGACCATCGACATATCTTCAGGGTAGATGAGGATATTAAACCGCTTAGGAATAGTTTTGGGGAACAGACCTATCTTAACATGAAGATCATGTCTTCGGACGTTAAAATATTCTCTCTTCCGTTTAAATTTAACCGCATGAGTATGATGGATCGGATTATCGGTGTCTCACGTCTGGATTCGTATTTTGTCCATTATGCCGGATTTGATGTTATGTTTGGTAAAGGAGCCATGCTGAAGGCGCTTAATAGGGATATCGCAAGATGGAAACAGGATGATCCGAGATATAAATACAAACGAAAAATCTTTCTATGGGCTCTTGGAGGACTTGGAGACTGTATATCTGCGGAACCGACAATAAGGTATATGCGAGAGACGCTTTATCCTGAAGCCGATATTTATCTATTAACCAAAAAATATTTCCATTGTCTTTATAGGCATATCGCCGGAATTACCTTTCTCGAAGAAGGTGAGATTTTACCGGAAGAGATCGATGCCGTATGCGAATTTAATACTCATCCGACAATACATGATTCAAATAACGAATTTGCGACAGCATTTGGCAATTTCTGTCCTCATCCAATGATTAATTCTGTGGATTGGGTATCTATCGCCTGTATCAACAGGCAACTCAGGTGTAAGGATAAGACAATAAAGATGGAATATTCTAAGACAGATCTGGATAATCTGTTAAAAATTTGTGAAAAGCCGGAAGAGTTAATCTTGATTCATCCCGGCCGCGGATGGGAAACAAAAACGTTCCCGGTGACATGGTGGCAGAAGATAATCGATTCGCTGGCCGATGCCGGAATGAAGATAGGATTGATAGGAAAGGAAGTCAGCGAAGAACATGGATATGTGCCTGTCGTATGTCCTTCCAATGGTGTAGATTTAAGAGATAAATTAGAACTTATGGAAATGGCGGCTTTGATTGATAAGGCACCGGTACTTATTACAAATGATTCCGCACCGATCTTTTTCGCCGGGGCATTTGAAAATTACATTATAATAATTCCAACATGCAAGGAGGGCGATTTAATTACTCCGTTTAGACACGGAGAGCAAACGTACAAATGCGTATGTCTTAACAAGAAGATTATACGTGATGATGAGCCGGTACGCATAACGGATCTCAATGGTTGGCAGATGTCTAAACTGCCGGCCGGACATACTATCGAGGAATATATCCCCGATACGGAAGATGTAATAAAACATGCTTTAAACTTTTTCATGCAATCTAAAAAGATAGTTTGCATGGACAAACACAAGGAGGCAGTAAATGAATAATCCATTCAGTATGGAAGCAACAACCGTTGGTCTTATGCTTTGGAACCCCACAAATGAAGACCTTGACATGCAGTATGCCGGTATTTCCATTTCGTTAAAGGCCGGACAACAGCAGACATTCGCCGTAAAATGTGCCACACATCTTCTTAATGGATTTGGGCCTCGAGGCCTTACTTCATTAACTTATGGAAGTGATGAAGAAAAAGTTGGAAGAGAAGCGATCCAGCGCAACCTGGACTTCAAGAAAAAACAGGTTGTAGAATACAACCAGAGAAATGAGAATCGAAAACATAGGGGACTTGGGTATCTTCCTCCTACTGAACATGTAAAAAAATATTCCATGGAGTTAGGCCTCGGATTACTTGAACCATATACCATAAAAGATGAAGAAAAGGGCGAGTTATCCAGACTGGCCAGCGAAAACAGAGAACTCAAAGAACAGATGACTAAACTGATGGAAGCGATGAATGGCCTGATAAAACAGACTGGAAAGAAGGACTCCGAGGAGATTAAAGAATCAGAAAATGCACCTGGACATGAAGAAGAAAAAAAGCCACGTGGGAATCCGAACTGGAGAAAATAGATGCCGACATGTACTATCTGTAAACAAATCAAAAAAGACAACGAATTCTGCATAGACAAACGGCGTAAGGCTGGAATGTCGAGTGAATGCAGGAAATGCCATGCAGACATGGTAAAAAAATGGGTGGGTCAAAATAAAGAAAGAATTCAGGAATATGGCAAATTGTATGAGGAGAAAAATAAGGAAAAAAGAAAGAAACAGCATCAGTTAGCGTATATATTGAATAAAGAACGATGTCTTGAGAACGGAAAAATATGGAGAAAAAATAATCCAGAAAAAGCAAGGGAACTAAGTCGTAAATCAGGAGCGAAATTAAGGAAAACAATCAAGGGTAGATTAAACTGTATTATGAGCAGCAATCTAAGAACTGCATTAAAGGGTAACAAAAAGAATCGCCATTGGGAGAAGTTAGTTCAATATACCGTTGACCAACTGAAAAATCATTTAGAAAGTAACTTTACTGATGGGATGTCATGGAATAATTATGGGACACATTGGGAAATAGACCATAAAATACCTATTGCTGTGTTTAATTTTGAATGTCCCGATGACATAGATTTCAGACTGTGTTGGTCTTTGAAAAATCTAAGACCTTTGGAAAAGAAAGTAAATCGCATGAAAGGTAAAAAAATAAACATTCAATTTCAACCTTCATTAGCAATATCTTCTGGAGGGCCTCATGCCTAGTTACATGGGAAATGCCTATGAGTTATTGTCTGAAGTCAGGATAGGATTAAATGAGTATTCAACGGCTTTTATGCAAGCCAGCGACACAACCGGGGCATATTCTAACGGCCAGATAATAAAAAAGATAAATGATTCTCAAAGATTTATATGGAATATCCTGTTTTCCCGGTTCCCGGATATATTTCTAAAAAGTACAACCTTAACCGGGGTGGCTTCTGTCTATACCCTGCCGGCCGATTTTTTCACAATAAAGCGATTTGAAAATAGCGATGGAGTTAAAATAAGTCCAATCAATCTTAATGAAAAACATATTTCTGATTCAGCCGGGAATGAATATCTCTATTATCGTAAGGATAATACTCTGATCGTGGATAAAGACGATATGACGGATACATTAACTCTATGGTATTTTGCCAGATGCAGGGATTTAAACCAGGGGATGTCCTCGGCAGGTGGAGCCTTATCTTTAACTTTGGCCAGTACGGCAAGAAAAGAAGCTGATTATTACAATAATATGACCATAGAAGATATTACCGACGACTGGACGGATACCATCAGTGATTATACGGCGGCAAGAGTCTGTACTCTTGTCGCGCAAACTGGCGCCGCAAGCAAATATTATGGCATTGTTTCTGAGTTGCCGGAAACATTTCATCATCTTATTGGTCCTAAAGCAATAATACTGATGAAGGATACGATTAAATCTCCGGAAAAACCTTCCTTAACAGAACTTAAGGCTTTCCAGGAGATGTTGGCTGAGACCCTACGTTCTTATGCCGGAACTCTGCATGGAGATGTATCTTTGGGCAGTGTATTTGAAGATTTTGAACCTCTAATGTGATCGAAATGGCAGATAAAAAACTAAAAATAATGACTGTTCCTTTCCGGGGTGGCGCGATAACGGCTGTAGAACCAGCCATGCTTCCTGCCGGCAGTTATTCCATGATTCAGAATATGAGGCAAATCCACTCTGGAAAGGATAAGGGCGCGTTTATAAAGCGTCCCGGTCAGGCCAAACTGCACACCACAACCGAAGGTGAACTTCACGTTAAAACGCTTTATCAATTCTGTAAGGGGAAAAAGACAGAAAGGCATTTTTATGCCCAAATGTCAGATGATGATGTTCTTGAAGCTACGAATGCTCCTCCTACCATAACCACCGGAGCTTTTGGGGCTGAAGTATTCAGCGGATCGGCAAACTCTTTACCGGCCTCCTGGTCAACCATAGATGATATGTTGTTATTTTCCAATGGCGTTGACCAACACCAGATTTATACAGGCACAGCCACTCCGGTATGGAAATTTGTTGTCTTTAAGGGTGCTGCCGCTCCCGCGGCAATACCGGCAATCGGAGAAGAATATACCGAACAAGTAACGGACGGTCTTACCACGACCGCCGCCATTCTTGATTCATTAGGCGACTTAGTCGCTGATTATGATTGCATCTTTATCATGACTCCGGTTCCTGTAGATACGTTCACATGGACAATGAAAGCGGTTAATACAACGGCATCGGTGGCAGCCATCAAATATAAGAAAAACGACAATACTTGGGCTGCCGTATCCGGGTTTCAAGATAATACTATAGTCAGTAGTTGCACTCTTGGTCAATCAGGGACCATGACTTTTACATTGCCTACCGAGCCTACCGA
>Ga0307376_10003115_pt1 | contig 15644 bp, 14 predicted proteins | sample TR2MG_FD_202536 | JGI IMG/M metagenome (GOLD analysis project Ga0307376, IMG submission 202536) | Soil microbial communities from Risofladan, Vaasa, Finland - TR-2 | ecosystem: Environmental > Terrestrial > Soil > Coastal area > Acid sulfate soil | place: Finland: Risofladan, Vaasa | collected...
GGCCACGATGGTCGTTGGTTTATTTGCTATGGTCCTGTTTGTGCTCTGGGAGCTATATACTCCCCATCCGCTCTTAGACGTGAGATTGTTTAGGAATTTCGTTTTTTCGATCAGCCTTGTGACAGTCAGCGTAATTTTCATTGGCTTGTTCGCTATAGTGTTTCTGGTACCAATCTATGCTCAGGATCTCCTCGGATACACCCCAATGCAAACGGGACTTCTCTTGATGCCCCAGGGTTTGGCCATGGGAGTGATGATGCCGATCAACGGGCGCATTTTTGACCGCTTTGGGGCTTTACCGATGGCCGCTATAGGCGCAGTTGTCTTAACCTTCGTCACCTTTTCCCTTCACAAATTGGACCTCAGCTCTAGTTACAGTCACATACAACTATTACTGATCATGCGGGGGATCGGTGTCAGTCTGTGCATGATGCCCGTTACCGCTTCCGGCATGAATTCCGTACCAAGGCGATTGGCCAGCGAGGCTTCCGCTTGGACCAACCTGATACGCAATATCGCTGCCTCGATGGGCATCGCCTTTTTGACCTACGTCATGCAGTTGCGGGAAGTGTACCACGCGGAGTGGCTTTCAGAAACAGTAACGCTGTCGTCTCCGCTAGTACCGGGCCTCCTTCAACGCATGCAGGTCGCCATGCACTTGCCGAATAAGACCGCCGTGCTGACCGTGTGGTCTCTGTTCGTGCAACAGCACGCCATGATGGCGGCCATTGACGATTCCTTCCTGGTGGCGACGGTCATTGTAGTTATAGCGATTCCGCTTGTTCTCCTGCTGGGCAAGAAACGGGTGGAAGCGGCGCGACTAGCCGAAACCCGGCGTTTGGAGGGGACTTCTTCTTAGGGCCGCACTTAGAAGGAGCGGGTAAGTGTGTACAGACCTTACAGTGCGCACTTCCTTCGATTGTACCGCACGATGGTGACGCAATAGCTGCGATACCGGCTCCATGGAGCTTAGCCAATCAGCAGACTTTCAAAACCAAGGCCGAAGAGAGCAACTTAGGGGCTCCTGAAAGGGGGCCCTAAATCGTGCTTCCTAAGTACATGGCTCATTGACCGGTGCTGTTTTGCGGGACCGCCTGGGTCGTTTTCTGGACGCGGATGATGCCGCTCTGCTCTGCTCGGCTTGGGCGCCGGCCTTTCCCGGGTCCGGGCTGTTCACAGGAAGTTCCAGACGCGGACGGCTAGACTGTCCTGCCTGTATGGTTCAGTAACTTTCCGTATTGCTGCCCGTGCGGTAGCAGTGAGTGCTATTCATCCACATGTGTGGTTTTCCATCCTCCTGGTCGACCACGGTGGCATTAGGTTGTCTTAGCTGTGGCGATCGTGGTGGATAGGTCTGAGGAAGCCGGCCGGTGGGGAGTGATCCTTGAATCTGCCGGTTCTGCTTTAAAGGTACATACCTGGACGAAAGGGATGTATTTTTTGTGACCCATTCGACGTATTTCGACTCATTCTCCCAAGAGGATGTTGTTAAGCAGAACCATTATCAATCCGAATATAATATTGGCTGTGCAGGTTGTTTTCCGTGGCGGGCACCCTACGGATAAGACGGGTACAAGCCAGGTCAACAACTATAGCAATATAAAGAAACTGGTTATTTATAACCCAATAAGTTCGCCGCAACTGTGGCGACTGGACGCCGTGGAGGCCTGAGCTAGAGTACCATTTATAACACAATTATAGGATGTTCTTGAAATAGAAAGTGGGGATGTCGGAGTCCGGAGAATTTGGTCGAAAATTGTTGAAAAAGCAGGAAAATTCAGTGGCGGCGTTTAATTATCCCGTGACTAGAGGGGGGGACGCCGCATTATGCTTGAAAAAGAAGTGCTCAATTTTATCCTGCAGGATATGCCTGAGAGCATTATTGGTGCCATGTTTTGCTTCGTATTTCTCAACCTCCGTTTTAGATGGAAGGAGATATTTATTATTGCGGTATTATTGTCCTTTGCAAACATGGCGGAGGTCATGCCGTTGGCCTTCGGTATTCGCATTATTATATTGTTAGTCGCTTACGCCATGTGCATTAAGGTATTTACCAAAAAAGATCTATCCAAGGTTTTTGTCGCTGTGTTTTTCTTTGCTATATTGTCCATTGTTGGTGATTCTTTATTGGGTATGCAGCTAATGCCGGTTACCGGCTTGAAATACCTGCAAGTTTACAATAATCCTTATTTGAGGGCTCTCTTCAGTTACCCCACTCTTGTCGTTAATCTGGTTGTAACCTATCTTATATTTCGCTACAAAAAGAAAAAAATGATTGAGTTCGAGTAGAAGGCGCCTGCCCATGCATCAAGGCAATACATTGGCATCAAAAAGGGCGAACAACGCTGTTAGAACTTAATACTGGCGGAGGTCTTGCAAGAATCTCCCGGTGCAGATGCGAGAGAGGCTTTGGTTTAGTAATACAGGTCTGGCATCTGCACAGCCATTGATTTGACAACTATACCCAAAACTTAAATTTGCTGTAAAAATTCAAAAGAGTCGGAAAATTTATTTCCGAACGAAGTTAGCGAGAAAGGAGAAATTTAATAGAACGTATAATTATCAGTTGCAGGGGGGGTGGGATGAAAAATCATGTTCGAAAAGGAACTATATAATTTTCTATTGCAAGATATTCCGGAAAGTATCGTTCTCATCGTATTTTGTTTTGTGTTCCTCAATCTCCGGTTTAAATGGAAACAAATGCTCATCATTGCAGCGCTCCTGTCGTTAACCAATTTAGTCGAGCTTCTCCCGGTGGCCCTTGGTATCCGGTCTCTAATGCTGATGGTTGCTTTCGCTGGATATATTAAAATATTTTCCAGGGCGAGCCTGTCTAAAATTTTTATCGCTGTATTTTTCGCCTTTTTAATAGAACTCATCGGTGATTCTACTTGGCTTCCGTTGCTCATGAGTGTTACAGGCTTACATTATGACCAAGTTTACAATACTCCTTATTTAAGGGCGCTTTTTAGCTATCCTACGTTGCTGACCATTTTAGCTGTAAGCTATTTTTTGTATCGCTACAAAAAGCATAGAAGGATTGATTTCCAATAGAAAAAGTTGCGAAAAATACAGTGTCTTGGTTTAACCTGCCTAAAAAGATGGCCGACGAATTAACAAGAAGCCTTGGTCTGGACGAGAACCAGGAGGCAATTGCCTATTACGGGCTTCAGCTAGTCTGGACGTATATTCTCAATCTTCTTGCGATTGGTTTACTGTCCGTCCTGACAGGAACCCTTGCCCAGGCGTTGGCAGGTGGGCTGGCGGGTGCCATAGTTCGGCTCTTTGCTGGGGGGGCCCACTCCAATTCGCCATGGCGCTGTGCGCTGGTGGGGGCGGTGGTGCTCACGGCCATCGGCAGGATGGCCATCTTCCTTTCGGCGTTCGGCGCGATGATCCTGCCCTACTTTATGGTCCTGAGTACCCTTGTCGTTCTGGTTGCGATATGGCTTCTGGCGCCGGTTGATTCACCAGCCAAGCCGATTATCGAGATTAGACAACGGCGAAAGTTGCGCAGTCGAGCTGTGGGGGTCGTCCTTGTGATCTTTGTGCTGGAAGCGATCTTCATTATCAAGTATGGGCAATCGGGATTTTCGGTGGCCTTCGCCGTGTGTATGTGCCTCTTGTGGCAGGGGTTCTCCCTGACCGGCACAGGACACCGGGCCCTGCATAGACTTGATAGTTTCTTTACCCTGAGAAGAAAGGAGGTGGTTTAGATGATGGCATTGCTTAGGCGTGCGCTGCTCGGAGCGACATTTGCAAGCCTGATGGTCCTGGCTACGGCCAGCGCCAAGCCAATGTGCGCGTGGTTTCTTCACCAGCCAGAAGTGCCGCAGGCACTGCGCAAGTAGTATGTATCACGGGAGGAGGGGCTGCGGCCAGCCCCTCCCTTACTTAAGGGGTGTCTTTAATGACCAACTGGCAAGAAGCTAGAAAAAAAAAGATAGCGGAAATTGTTACGGACACTTACATAATTTGCTTTTTGTTAGTCCTCGTGCCCGTCATGCAGTATTTCAATTTGCAACCGGATGCGTCTGTTGCGATGCTTTTTGTTCTTGGCCTGCTTCTCTGTATTGTGCTGACATTAGCCATTATTTATGCGAAGAATATAGCAGCTTCAAAGAGTGATTTTGGAGTCTCGTACCAGATTCTTGATGTGCTATTGATAATATTGTTTCTTGGTATTATTGTATTCATCATACATAAGACCTCTGCCACGTACCTCGAGATCCTCTTCGTCGTGCCGGTGCTAATTGCGACCATAGGTTTTCCCCGGCGGACCGGTGCGGTTCTAACCGGGTTCATTGCCGTTACCGTTTTGATTGTCAACTTCCTTTTGCCCAACGAAAGCTACACCAAGATCACCCTTATGGACCTGGTGGTGGGTGGGACCATCGTCCTGGTTGGCTGGCTGTTGGGAGAGCTGATCGCAATTGAACAGGATGGCCGTAGCCGACTCCTGGGAACGACCGACCTGGATGATCTGACGGCCCTCTACAACCACCGGTATTTTCAGGAGTACCTGCGTCGCCATATGCAGACGGCGATCACTAAAAGCAAACCCCTATCGCTGATCGTATTTGACATAGACTATTTTAAGTTCTACAACGAGATACACGGCCATGCCCATGGGGACGACGTGTTAAAGGAAATCGGCCGAGTTTTGTCCCTACGGGTGAAGCTACCCGGAATAGCGGCTAGAATCGGTGGCGACGAATTTGCCGTCATCCTGCCCGATACAACGTCGGAGGAAGCGATGACCGCGGCGTATGAGATCTACCAGGAAATCGAGTCGATCCCGGCACACGGGTTTCAAAACCTGCCCGGTGCCAAACTGCATGTGTCGATCGGCGTAGCCGCTTATCCCCAGCACGGCCGGAGCGCCGAGGACCTTCTCCGTTCCGTGGACTATGCGCTTTACAAGGCCAAAAATACGAGTACCGATAAGGTGGAACTATACTTCAACGTATTTGACTCGTTGCGTAGCGAAGTGCCAGTGTCGTCGGATGATCCCTTTACATACGCCAAGGTAATCATCAGCGTAATAAACTCTAAAGACCGCTATACATTCGGCCACTCGGAACGGGTCTTGGGTTACGCCACAAAAATGGCCGAATATTTGCAGCTGCCGGAGAGGGAAAAAGAAATCCTTTATTATGCCGCTTATCTGCACGACATCGGTAAGGTCAACATAGACAGTGAACTCTTAAATAAATCAGGAACTCTAAGCGAAGAGGAATGGTCTGTCTTTAAGAATCACTCGGTCTGGGGGAGGGACATCATTTTACCCTTCATGTCCGATGTTACGGTGGGGCTGGCGATCCTTCACCATCACGAAAATTACGACGGAACAGGTTATCCGCACGGAATCTCCGGTGACGAAATCCCGTTTCTGGCCAGGGTGCTCAGGGTCCTCGACAGTTTCGACGCCATGACCACGGACAGGCCATATAAGAAAGCGAAAACGGTCCGGAAGGCCTTGGAGGAGATCTTGGCCTGTGCCGGCAGTCTGTACGATCCGGTAGTAGCGGAGAAGTTCGTAGCCATGATGCAGGCGGAACCAGGTATGGGAGGGAAAGAGCATCGCCCTTAGGGACCCGGTAACCGACGGCGTGTGTTGGTTCACTGCTAGTTAATTAAATGTTTCTCCCTCCGACTTTCCTCATGTGAGGTCGCCTCCCTTCTGAGGCCCGGAAAACCTTCTTCCCCCGTCCATGGCCAGGGATCTTCATTCCTGTGACCAGAGAATGAAACCGTTCGGTCTGTTTGCGCGCCAGGGTGGCCCGTCTATCCTTATGCATTCCGCCGGGGCTTCGGAAGCCGTTCTCAACCGGAGTCTCGGGCGCATGGGCAGCCGGTGGGAGCGGTTGCGTTGCTTTGCCCTAAACATTAATTTAAAATTCGAACAATGTTCACTTAAGATCGGAGGAAAAGAAGCCGATTTTTATGGCAAGGGTTATTCAATACACCAATTATGGTAATCGATGGGTCAGGGAGTCCCAACTCTGCCGGCAACCGCCCGGTGGTAAAGCAATCCTGGACTGGTGAGGTGTTAACTTGTGAATATCAAGAAATTGACATTGTCACGGTATTTGCTGCGGACGGTGGTCGTGGCCGCACCGGCCGGGTTTGTTATAACGGGGCTTATAGTGTATAGTATCAAGTCGGTCATTGTGGCTGCCGTACTGGGATTGGTTCTTAACGCGGTATTTGGGGCCTTTATTTCACTTGGTAATTACAAGAAGTTGATAGCTCCCATGAAAGATACCATCGGCGATCTTGATATAATTATCGGGAAAAGCAATATAGACGAAATAGGCCAAATAGAGAACGCAACAGATGTGCGTCGTGGTTTTGGCATTGTAATAAACAGCATGGTGGAAAACCTCAAGGCTATGACTGGAAGGATATGTAACGCTACCGGTGCCATTATTCAAACTGCGGAGCAGACAGCCGCCGGATCCATTCAAATTGGCTCTAATATACATGAAGTGTCTGTTACGATCCGAGCCGTCGCCAATAGCACCAGGGAAATAGCTGATTTGTCCAATCAAACTGACCTATTTGCCAAGGAAGGAGTAGATGCAGTCAAGCGTATTTCCAGGCAGGTGGAAGTCATCCAGCAGGTGTCCATCGAAAACGGAAAGACTATTGAGAGTTTGCATCAGTCAATGCAGGAGATATCACAAATTACCAACCTTATTAATAGCGTGGCTGGTCAGACCAATCTCTTGGCCTTAAATGCTGCAATAGAAGCGGCCAGGGCAGGGGAACATGGCCGGGGGTTCGCTGTGGTTGCTCAGGAGGTAAGGCAGTTAGCTGAGCAGTCGAGCAATGCTACCAAGCAGATTCAGGATACCATTAATACCATTGTTGAGAATTCACAAAGGGCCGTTACGGGAATAGCGGAAGGGATAGAAGAAGCCAAGGCAGGCTTTGTTATTGTCCAGGAGGTGGAAAAGCGGTTTACGCAGATTATCTCTGCTATTGGCTCTCTTTTGGAAAGAACAACGTCCGTAGCCAGTTCGGCGGAGCAAGTCAGAGTGGCAATTCAAAACGTGTCTACGGCAACGGAAGGGCAGTCAGCTTCCATGGAAGAGGCAACCGCGATGATCCATGAATTTGATGTATTGACTGGCGAACTTACCGGCATTGCCAATAAGTTTTCCTTGAGTCAACCGATGTCCTGAAGAGATAGCTGTGTGACCGAACCATCCTCCTTTCACCGGTCGTGACCGGACCCCCGCTTGGACCATGCCCGGCCAATTGGAGCCTTTCCCCGGACAATCATGCCGCAAAAAAGGTCAATGCCCGCGTGCCGCGGCTGGCGATTTTCGCTCATGCCCCGGGAGGGTGGCGGCGGGTGTCATTATCTGTCTCTCCTGCATATTCTTATTGCATGGGTCACGGGACAAATAATAACATCAGGTCATCGCCTGGAGTGATTTTATGTTACATCGTATACAAGCGAAGGGGGCATCCCTTACCCACTTTCAGCTGGCCGATAAGGATAATATGCAGGAAACAGAAAGCAGGCCGGTTATCACTGGGGGGAGCGGTGAGGAGAAGCCGGACTTTTTGGCGGGAAGGCCGAATTTTCTCATCCTGATGGTTGATGAAGAAAGGTTTCCACCTGTCTATGAAACTCCGGAGATTAAGGCCTGGCGCAAAAGGAACCTTAAGACCCAGGAACTTCTGCGGGAGAACGGTCTGGAATTCCTGCGCCATTACTGTGCCAGCACCGCCTGCTCGCCCAGTCGCGCCAGCCTGTTCACCGGCCAGTATCCTTCCCTGCACGGGGTGAGTCAAACCAGCGGGGTGGCCAAAAGTGCCTTCGACCCGGACGTGTTTTGGCTCGATCGCAACACCGTACCGCCCATGGGGGAATATTTCCGGCTGGGCGGCTACCGTACTTTCTACAAGGGCAAGTGGCATATTTCCGAAGAGGACATTTTGGTCCCCGGTACCAAGAACGCCCTGCCCAGCTACAACCCCGCCAACGGGGTGCCGGATCCGCAGAACGAGGCCTATTACCTTAATGCCAACCGTTTGGGCAAGTTCGGCTTCACCGGTTGGGTCGGTCCGGAGCCTCACGGCCAGAATCCCAGAAATTCGGGGTCATCGGCCGCCGTTGGCGTCAGCGGTCGTGATGTGGTCTATGCGGGCGAAGTGACGGACCTGATCAGGAAACTGGAAGAGGAGGCGCGGTCCGGCGAAGTGCCGCCCTGGTTGATCGTAGCTTCCTTTGTGAATCCCCACGACATTGCCCTCTTCGGCGCCTTCACGCGGTTGGAACCCACCTTCAAATTCACCGTCGAGGAGAGTATCCCGCCGGTTCCCCCGGCTCCAACGGCCGGCGAGAACCTGCGGACGAAGCCCCGCGCCCAGCGCAGCTGGCGCCGGGTCTACCCCAAAGCCTTTCAGCCCTTGCAGGACACTGAGTTTTACCGCCGTCTCTACTACCAGCTGCAGAAGAACGTGGACAGGGATATGCTGCGGGTTTTCGAAACCCTACGCCATTCCGTTTTTTACCGAAACACCATCGTGATCTTCACCTCGGACCACGGTGATCTCCTGGGGGCCCACGGCGGCCTGTTCCAAAAATGGTACTGCGCGTACGAGGAGGCCATCCATGTCCCGCTCATAATCCATAACCCGGTCCTGTTCCAGGGACGTAACCAGGTGGAGATGTTGACGAGCCACGTAGACCTCCTGCCGACCGTGCTGGGGCTGGCCGGTATCAACGTGGAGGAGGTTCAGGAAAGACTGCGCCGGAATCACACCGAGGTCCACCCTCTGGTAGGCCGCGACCTCAGCCCTCTCGTCCTCGGCAACGGGGAACTTGAACGGGCCGGCGAACCGCTCTATTTCATGACCGATGACGACGTTACCCGCGGGCCGAACCAGGAGACGATCCTCGGCCAGCCATACGAGTCTGTGGTCCAGCCGAACCATATCCAAACGGTTATTGCCGCCGTCCAAACCAACCAGGGGAAACAACTGTGGAAGTACTCCACTTATTACGACAACCCGGAGTTCTGGAGTACCCCTGGGGCCGTCGACAAGGTCTTGCACCAGGTGGATCTGGATAATGGTGCCGGGAAGGCCGGGTCGTCATTGTGCGTTACGACGGAGAAAACGCGCCCCGTACCCGAACAGTTCGAAATGTATAACCTCACGGAAGATCCGCTGGAACTGGTCAACCCCGGAATCAAGGCTCATTGAACGGGCTTTGGCCCGCCTCCTGGTGGAACAGTGCCAACAGAAAAGGCTGGCCCCCACCAGCGGGACCGTGGCGGGTATGCCTTCCTGCAGCCAGTTCGACCCGTTTGGCAGTACCAACCTGCTGGTTAACCGGTTTGTCGGCAAATAGGAAGGTCAATGGATAATATTGGCATGAATTTCTTTCGTCCGCTGGTTGCATTAAAAAAGTCTTTGTGGTAACATAAACGGTACAGGCAATAGAAAAAGCCGGCGTGCGGAAGTGGCTCAGTGGTAGAGCATCGCCTTGCCAAGGCGAGGGTCGCGGGTTCGAATCCCGTCTTCCGCTCCAGCCAGTGAACGAGAAGGTTCCCGTCCAGTACGGGAACCTTCTCGTTTTGTTGCGCGATGGCGCCGGGCAAACGTCCCCGGATATGGGTGACTGCCGCCTCCAGGGGCTACGGCCTGCCGGCCTGTTTGCCGGCTTCCTGGTCCACCCGGGCGACGAAGACCAGAATGCGCGCCACCACTTCGTAGAGACGGGGCGGTATTTCCGCGCCGTAACCCAGCTTGAAGAGGGTGTCGGCCAGGTTGCTTTCCTGGTAGATCGGTATGTCCTCGGCCCTGGCAATCTCAATGATCTTCTCCGCCACCGCGCCCTTGCCGGCCGCCACCACCACCGGGGCCTTGTCCCGGGCGGCATCGTAGCGCAGGGCCGCAGCGACGGCGGGCTTTTCCTTCTCATCCATTTGGCTTCTCCCTCTCCGCTCAACTCCCGGAGGTTAACGCGCCTATACCTCAATATCGATCAGGCTACCGAAACCCTCGTCCGGGGAGCCGGGCCGCTCCAGGTTCTCCAGAACCGGGTCGGTGAGGCTCAAAAGGTCTATTTTCCCGAATGCCAGTTCCTCCAGGGTGGATTTCAGACCCGGGAGGCTGGCCCGGATGAATCGGCTCACCTCTTCTTTTTCCGCAAAGCACTTTATCAACAGATCATTGCTGCCGGCCGCAACATTAAACCACAGTTGGCCCAGGTTTTCCGTGTCAATGCCTATTACCAGGTGACTGGAAGGGGATTTATCCTTACCCCCCGCCGTCTTGCCGCCGTCCTCCTTGGTGGCCAGGAAGAAGCGGGCGTTCGGGTAGAGGGGGCTGTTGATCGGCAAGGGTATGAAGAGCAGGCCGGGCGAGGGACCTTCCTTGGGCTGGCTGGCCGGAGGGCCGGTCAAGACGGCGGTTTTGAGGGCCAGCAGGTCCTCCTTTTGTTCCGGCGAAGGGCTGACGGCTGATCCCGGCGCGACGAAGTTGACCCGGGTGGCGCTCTTGTCCCTGATATCCCGGATTACCATGTCGATTACCCCGACCAGCAGCGTATCGTCAGCCAAGAGACTCCCCCCTTTGACCGGTCATAGTTCGACATGAGCGATGTTTATTCCTTCCGGCCGGACAGGGTGCCTTTGCCTCCGCATTGGAAGGAATTCCGGTTGCCGCCTCGAAAGTTATTCTCTTAATCGGCTTTCGGGCTAAAAGCCTTAACTGCATACCTCCACTGAATGTCGAGGTGTGTCAAATCATTTGACTGGTGGCTGCTAAAGTGTGCAAGAGGGGATTAAGGTGACACTGCCCCTTATTTTTGGTACTTCCTTTCTGGTGGGTTTTTCCGGGGCCATGATGCCGGGGCCGTTTCTGACCATGACCATCGGCGAGACCTTACGCCGGGGCTTTTGGGCCGGACCCCTCATGGTACTGGGCCACGGCCTGCTGGAAGGAGCCCTGGTGGCTTCTTTCGTGGCCGGTCTGGCCTCGCTGGTAACCCAGCCGGCGGTATCCCATACCATTGCCGCGCTGGGTGGCTTTTCCCTTTGCCTTTTGGGTTTCTGGACGGCCTGGGACGCCTATATGGGCCGGGTAAAGCTGGCCTTGTCCGGCCCGGAGGCCGGGGAAGCGGGGCCCCGGGAACGGGGTGCCAAGCTGCATCCGGTGCCGGCGGGGGCCCTGGTCAGCCTGGCCAACCCCTACTGGGTGCTATGGTGGGCCACAATAGGGCTTAACTACGTCACCATGTCGATGACCCGGGGCCTGACCGGCCTGGCCGTCTTTTACGGCGGGCACATCTTGTCCGATTTGACCTGGTTTTCCCTGGTTTCGGCCGCGGTGGCCGCGGGAAGGCAACTGTTCGGCCCGGCGGTGTATAAGAACGTCCTCATCGCGTGCGGCGGAGCGCTGGTGGTTCTGGGCCTCTATTTCCTGTACAGCGGCCTGGGCGGCCGGACATGAAACGGGGGGCCCGGGGCAAGACTAGGAAGGAATTTCAGGAAGGAACAGGGGGGGCTGCCGATGCCGGTGGTGTTGCACGGGTTCTGTCCCCATCCGCCTATCATGGTGCCGGAAGTGGGGCGGGGAGAAGAAGTCAAGGTGGCCGCGACCCGGCGGGCGATGCTGGAGCTGGGGCGGCGGATCGGGGCCAGCGGGGCGGAGGTCCTGGTAATGATTTCGCCGCACGCCCCCCTGTTCCGGGATGTTATCGGGATCAGCGGTCAGGAGGAACTGAGCGGTCATCTGGGCCAGTTCGGGGCGGCCGGCGTACGCTTGAAATTCCGCAACGACCTGGGGATGGTCCGCGAGATCGTCAGGCAGGCCGGGGAACTCGGGGTGCCGGTGCGGGAACTGGACGCTGCCCTGGCCCGGCGGGTGCGTTTTGACCCCGGTCTCGACCACGGTCTGGCGGCTCCCCTGTATTTTATCAGGCAGGCCGGGGTGGATCTGCCGCTGGTAGCTGTATCGATGGGTCTTTTCGACCGTCCCCGGCTCTACCGGTTCGGTCTGGCCGTGGCCCGGGCGGCTGGCGACAGGAAGGTGGCCTTTGTGGCCAGCGGCGACCTTTCCCACCGGCTGAGCGAGGAAGCACCCGGCGGCTACAGCCCCCGGGCCGGGGAATTTGACCGGGCCCTGGTGGACTTGGTCCGGGCAGGGGATGTGCGGGGACTCCTGACAGTCGACGGACAACTGGCCGAACAGGCCGGAGAGTGCGGCTACCGCTCGCTGGTTATGCTGCTGGGTTCGCTGGACGGCCGGGACGTGACTGGCGAGGTCCTTTCCTACGAGGGGCCCTTCGGTGTGGGCTACCTGGTGGCGGAGTTGAAAGCCGGACGGGAGGAGGAGTCCCTGCTGGGTACCCCGGGGGGCGAGGGCAGCTTTTTCGAGCGGCCAAGGGAGGGCGAGAGCTTTTTGGTCCGGGTGGCTCGGGAAACCCTGGAGCGGGAGCGCCGGGGAGAAAAGCCGCCGGAGTATGGGCCCGGGAACATTCCACCCGAGTTTGCGCGGCGGGCCGGGGTCTTTGTTTCTCTGAAGAAGGATAAAGAGCTGCGGGGCTGCATCGGGACGATCGGGCCCGTGCAGAAGGATGTCGTAGCCGAGGTCATGGCCAACGCCGTGAGCGCCGGGACCGGCGATCCCCGCTTTTACCCGGTGCAGCCGGAAGAACTCCCCGACCTGGAGTATTCGGTGGACGTCCTGGGTGATCCGGAGCCGGTGCCGGACCTGGCGGGTCTGAATCCCGGGCGCTACGGCGTCATCGTCAGGAGCGGGCGGCGCAGCGGGCTTCTCCTGCCCGACCTGGAGGGCATCGACACCGTCGAAGAACAGGTGGCCATCGCCCGCCAGAAGGCCGGGATCGGGCCGGATGAGCCGGTGGAGCTTTTTCGCTTCGAAGTTACCCGCTACCATTGAGAGAAGGGACAAACATGCAGGAAGCCCTCTTTTATGATAAGTTGCCGGACGGCGTGGTGCACTGCCGCCTGTGTCCCCGGTTGTGTACCATCCGGGAGGGCAAAAACGGCTTTTGCCGGGTGCGCAGGAATGCCGGTGGTACCCTGATTACCGAAAACTACGGCCGGGTATCCTCCTGTGCCCTGGATCCCATCGAAAAAAAGCCTCTCTACCACTTTTATCCCGGCCACTACATCCTTTCCCTGGGGACTCTGGGCTGCAACCTGCGGTGCGGCTTTTGCCAGAACTGGCAGATCGCCCACCGCGACGCCCCGACGGAGTTCCTGGCGCCGGAGGAGGCCGTCCGTGCGGCCGAGCGGTCCGGTGATGCCCGTCATCCCAACGTGGGTATCGCCTATACCTATTCCGAGCCCCTGATGTGGTACGAGTACGTTCGGGATACGGCCCGGCTGGCCCGGGCCGCCGGGCTGAAAAACGTGCTGGTGACCAACGGCTACATAGAGGAGGAGCCCCTGCGGGAACTGCTGCCCCTTATCGACGCCATGAACGTGGACGTCAAGGGTTTTACCGACGAATACTACCGCGGGTCCTGTGCCGGCCGTCTGGAACCGGTCCTGCGCACGGTGGAATTGGTGCACGGGCACTGTCACCTGGAGCTGACCACGCTCCTGGTGACCGGTTTAAACGACAACCCGGAGGATATCAGCCGCCTGGTCGATTGGGTGGCAGCGCTCGACCCCGCCATTCCCCTGCATTTTTCCCGCTACCATCCCGACTTCGAGTTTGACCGGCCGGCCACTCCCCTGGAGGTTATGGATCAGGCCTATCAGGTCGCCAAAGCCAAATTGAGTTACGTGTACCTGGGAAACGTGAGAGAAGCCAACGACACATTTTGCCCGTCCTGCGGCACGCGGCTCATTCGGCGGGAGGGCTACCGGACGCAGGTCGGCAACCTGAAAAGCGGCGTATGCGCCGGTTGCGGCATAAAAACGGACATCGTGGGGGAGGTCAGGGGGGATTGAGGACGTAACAAAACCGCCCGTAAGCGGTTTTGTTACGATGTGCCTCAGTTAAGCAGCTTTTTTTCCGTGGGGACGGCGTCCTCCTCGTCTTCCTCGTCGTCGGCGCTGATCAGGTCCTCGATGGGCAACATATGCCCGGCTACCTGGTCGCTTACGTATATGGGAGCGGTTACCCGCAGGGCCAGGGCGATGGCATCCGAGGGACGGGCATCGAAAACCAGGTCCTTCTTGCCTTTCTGCATATGCACCTCGGCCAGAAAGGTGTTTTCGTGAATGTCCGAGATGATGATCTTGGATATCCGGGCCCCCAGTTGTTCACACACGGTTTTGAAGAGGTCGTGGGTTAGGGGACGGGGCATCTGAATCTCCTGCATACCGATGACGATGGCATGAGCCTCCAGAAGACCGATCCAGATGGGCAGGACGTTGGCGTCTTGCAGGTCGGACAAAAGAACGATAGGATTGCCGTTGGTGCTGTACGCAATATTCTTTACCTTCACCATGAGCACCGGGGATCACCTCGCTCGTCATCTTATTCCCCTGTTCGGCGCTGCGGCACCATGAACCGGCCTGTCGGCCGGACGCCCGGGGCCTGGTGCGGCATGATAGACCTCCGGCAGCCTAATTATAGCGCACTACGTCCTCAGGTACAATAGGCCGCAGTCCGGAGCCGGTCTGCCGGTCCCGTTTGTTCCGATCCTTATGCCGGGAGGAAGTGCTTTCATGCCCGAACACGTCGCCTCTCTGCCCTGGCCGCCCCTGGTGGAAGGCATATTCCTGGCCCGGGAAACCCGCTTCACCGCCCGGGTGGACCTGAACGGCCGGGCGGTGGTGGCCCATCTCGGCACATCCGGGCGCCTGATCGAGACGTTGGTGCCCGGACACCCCGTTTACCTGGCGGCCGGGCACCGCCCCGGCCGGCGCACCGCCTGGGAACTGGTGCTGGCCCGGGTGGGACCGGTCCTGGTATCCGTGGATTCTCACCTGCCCAACCGTCTGGTGGCCGCGGCCGCGGCCCACGGCAATCTGCCGCCGTGGCAGGGTAGCCGGCCGGTCGGCGGTCTGGGCTACGGTGCCAGCCGTTTGGATTTTCATCTGCGGGGCGGCGGGCCTGAGGTACTGCTGGAGGTCAAGTCGGTTACCCTGGTGGCGGATGGTGTGGCCATGTTCCCGGATGCCCCCACCCGCCGGGGTACGGTCCAGTTGGCCGACCTGGCCCTGGCCCGGGCCGGGGGCTACCGGGCGGCGGTGCTGTTCGTTGTCCAGCGGGGGGATGCCCGGGTTTTTCGCCCGGCCGACCACATCGATTCCGCCTTCGGCGCCGCCTTGCGGGCTGCCCACGCCCGGGGCGTGGAGGTCTACGTCCGGCGCCTGGACGTTACCCTGACCCAGGTGGCTCTGGCCGGCGAACTGCCGGCGCGGCTTTAGGCAGGGTTTCGTTTGCCGTCCGGGTAGGAAGGGGCCCGGAGCTGAAATGAGCTCCGGGCCCGGAAAAGGGGGGGGGAACTTAGCTTGGCACGTTCCTCCGGCGCAGCTACAGATACTTCTTGACGTACAGTTCGGCTTGTTCCCGGTCGCTCAGGTAGGTTAAGGCCCTGTCGACGACCAGGTTGGTACCAAGCATCTGATCGCATTCGGTAATGATGTTCTCCCGGCCCAGGAGTTTGACCAGATTCGCCCTGAGCATCAGTG
>Ga0307376_10003116_pt1 | contig 15642 bp, 4 predicted proteins | sample TR2MG_FD_202536 | JGI IMG/M metagenome (GOLD analysis project Ga0307376, IMG submission 202536) | Soil microbial communities from Risofladan, Vaasa, Finland - TR-2 | ecosystem: Environmental > Terrestrial > Soil > Coastal area > Acid sulfate soil | place: Finland: Risofladan, Vaasa | collected...
CTGGTGCTGAATCTGCTGGTCTAGCGGTTAAAACAAACATATCTCTCTGTCCTTCAGCTTCGCTTATGAATTTAGCTACATCAAATAAAGGTCCTTTCTTGCCATCAATAACCTGGCTAAACTCTGAGAAATTAAATGTAGCTCCTTGTTGTTCTAAGTTACCAGCTTCTAAAGCAAACTCTGTAGCATTTATTCTTTCTACTTTAGTAGAGTTTATTCCAGCATAGACTTGATCTAAGAAGTCTTTAGGTAGCGGCTTACCGTACTGTATATTTTCTGTATTTATTTCATATAGTCTACCACCAAAGTCTTGCTTATACTTAGCCAAACTCTCTTGTACTTGATCGTATGTTTTTCTTACCACAAAATCAGGTAATGATCTTTCTTTTCTAGCCTTGTTTCTTTCTAATGCAGTCTCTAACGGAGTGTTAGCTACAACCATGTGCACTTCAAAACCTTTGTCTTGTAGTTCTTTTATTTTTTTAGTAGTAGCATTGTATGAAGCTCCTGTGCCATCAATAACCATACCATTTCCAGCGTCAGCGTATTTATCAAACTTAGCTACAGCTGCTTTTCTAGCGGCAAATCCTAGCTTGGATCTAGTTGATCTTTGCTCTGCCGTATAACCAGACTCGTCACCAGGTAGCCCCGCTTCAGACTTCATAGCTTCTAGTGCTATATCTTGGTTAACAACCTTATAACCACGTCTACCTAATTGTAATCCTTTACCTACATTTGTTTTACCAGCACCAGGGCCACCAACCATAAATATAGCTTTAAGCTTTGTAGTGCCTTCGCTAAAGCCTCCTTCAGGGTTTGGCTTATTAACTATGACCATACTATTAGACTGAGCAAGTGTATCGTCAAAATCAAATACCCTAGCTTTCTTAGGTTTCTCAGAGTAAGGAATACTATTTCTAGCATTAGCCATCGCTTTGTCTGCTGCGTTGTTAAATTCTATTTTAACAGGAGCATCTGGCTTAAAAGATTCGTTAAGCTTATTTATTACAGCTACAGCTTGCTTGCCTTTAGCCCGTGCCTCTTTTAGCGTTATCTCGCCGCTAAAAAACTCTTTTATTATTTGATCTTGCGTAGCAACTCCTTTTAGCTTAGTTTCAGTGGGCACACCATTAGTACCAAAGAAGTATTCAGACATTGTCATATCTTCCGGTAAAAACTTGTACGAGTCTAAGTTTACGTTTGCTGCGCTTAATCTTGGAACAGCACCTAATCCCTCTGGTATAATCAAGTCACCAGATAGTATTCTAGGAACTACTGTTTTCCAGAAAAAATCAGGCATGTTAACAGATAAACCTCCACTAATTTTTTTAGCAAACTTATAATGATCTTTAGAAAACTGACCTTGAACGCTAGTTGCATCTATGCGCCTATCATCTGTCAATAGTATTGGACCTTGCATATAAGCTGCGCTTACAACTTTCATGGTATTTTCCATCTCACCATTCATAGCAGCCCAAAGCATCAATGTACCTACATTATTAGAAGGAAAATTATGCTCCTCTCTAATACCTGAATCATAGTCTATGTTGCCGTTTTTATCTAAGGCTAAATATAGTACCGGTGGCGCTATTCTATTTAAGCCCTTCATGTTGTCTACGGTATCAACTAAAAGCTCTTGCCATACCCAAGCATAAGACATATTGTCACCTTCTTTTAAAAATGTTTCAACATCTTTCCAGAAACTTTCAAAATAACCTAGCTTAGCGTATTGGTCTTTTACAAAGTCAGGTTTGTTAGTTTCTTTAACAAATCCCGGCTTTTGTTTTTTATTAGTTGTGTAATTGTCACGTTTTATTTGATTCTTTATCTCCGGTGTTAAATTGATCATCTTTGACCAAACTTCAACGGTCCCAAACAAGCCTACACGTGTACCATTTGTTAAAGATTCTTTTAATATTTTATAATGCCTAGGATTAGTTTCTAAGAATTTATTTAATATAGAAGCAGCTACATCTAGTTGACCTGACAAAACTCTATACCCAGACTTTTTTATATTCTTAAGCTCGTCACCAGGTTTAGGCTTAACACCTATTTTATTTTTCATATCAGCAACAGTGAATATGCCATCAGCATTCATCATCGTTATTGTTGATCTATGTATTGGGCTTTCTAAAAGTCTAGAGGTTTTAGCTATTTCCTCAAATTTAAAAGCAAGGTCTATAATTCCCTTAGTTATATTAGCATTTTTACCTTTTTCACTAAGCTGCAACTTAGATCTACCAGCACCTATATCAGCCTCTATTTGCTTAGCGCCTTTAGATGTTTTTGTATCTAGTGTTGCTATTTTATTTTTAGCAACAGCAACAGCTACCACGGATCCTTTTACTTTAGCAAATCCCTTTAAGAACTGTCCTATTGTTCTATTGTATTGGTTTAACTGTCCTGCTGGAGTTATACCCATTTCCCGTTGAACCTCTTTTAATACTTGAGGAGTTGGATTATCAAACTTAGCTTTCTTTTTGTACACCTTTGTTTGCGAAGTTGTACCCTTAGATCTCTTGCCTGTGTCTTCGTAGAAATACTTTATAATTCTATTAGGTAATCCTAGCGATCTACCTTGTACATCTCTAGTAACAGGAACTTTTTCACCTTGCTCACCAACTCTAGATTCCTCCGATGTAACATTTGTATCAGGAAGTAATCTAATATCTCTAGCAAGAACCTGTGTATCTGAATATAATCCCTGTATGTTACCAGCTTCAGAAGGCTCAGGTACCCCATCAACTATTTTTTTAGCGTAAGTTAGGTTTTTAGCACCGTCATCAATCTTAGTCTCTGGGACATCAAATATTATACCGGCAACCTTTCCTCCGTAATCCTTAGATATGCTCTTAAAATCAGCGATAGGCGCCATGGCTGGAGTTATAACAACCGCATCCTCTATAGCTTTTCTTTTTGTACCTATTTCTTTAGCAGATAAAGGGTTTATTAATTTTCTTCTAGACTTATCTTCTTTTGCTTTTCTTTCTTCTAGCTCTAGTCCAGACTCAGCGGTATCAGTTGATACTAATCTATTTTCACCAGCATCAGTTATAGTTACTCTTCCTTCTTTACTACCTAGTTCTTGCTTGAAAAACTTATTAGCTCTACCCCTTTTAAACACCGCGTTAACATAGGTTGTAAATGCAATTTTTTGTCCATCTTTAACTGGCTTGTAGTTTTTCATAACGCTTTCAAACTCAGTTGCAACATAACCCATAGCATCAGCAGCTGCTATATCTCCTTTGCTAACATCGTAACCCATAGCATCTAACGCTACAGATTGAAACTGCATAAACAAATCGCCGTAATCCTTACCCGCCATAAAAGCTTCAGGGTCTTTGTTAAAGTCTAATGCCAACTTATTAACGGTTGTTTTGTCTGAAAACTTAACGTTTTTACCTTTAAAGTTTTTTATAGCTTTTTTAGTTTTCTTACTTATCTTACCAGATCTAAATGCGGCGTTGTTTGCTGCTAAGTATTCTAAAGCTTTTTCAGGAGTGTTTAAGTTGTTAGGATCTGTACCGTTAAATATCCTAGTCATCAAGTTATCTTCTTTCTCTATTTGAACTACATCTTCATAAGCATACAAACTCTCTTGCATTACTTTAGTATATTCGTCTCTATACTTTTCGCTATTCTCAAAAGTTAATTTATCTTTATCATCTACACTTTCTCCATCTTCATTTTTGTTGTAAAGATTGTCTAGTATTTTTCTTACACCTGCATCTATACCTTGGATAGTTCTGTTTTTTGATTTAGCCGCGGCTGCTGCCAAGTTTTCAGCATACATCTTTCTATTTTCAGGCTTTATACTAGCGTCATCTGCAATGTGAGAGAATTCATGAAATATTACTGTACCTGCTTGTATGATACCATTATCAATATCTTTTTTTGCTTGATCAGCATTTTGGGTTACTATAGTGTTACCTATAACAGCCCCATACGTTCCATTGTTATTAAACTTTTCAATAGCCTCTGTAAACTCGGGCGTGTTTGTTTCTACACCATTGGCCTCTAACACTTCTCTCAGCTCATCTTCTGTTGTGTATACTGCGTAATTTACATTGTCTAAATCTGCAAATATAGTTTCAGCTCTTGTGCTTACACCTGAAGCCACGGATATAGCTCTTGACCTATTCAATGCCATTTGATCACCAAGCTCCCTGTATCTTACCTCTTTTTGTTTCTTGTTTAAAGGCTTACCATCTATGGTTTCACTTTCAACCATCTCAACAACTTCTGGATTTGCTTTAGCAGCTTTCTTGCTAGCTCTACCAACACTTTCTCTAACCTGATTTATAACAGCTACTAATTTTTCCTCAGTAGTCTTTTCGTTGTAACCGTCTTTGTTTGTTTTAGATAAGTACTTGTCGTTGTTAGTCCACAAAGATCCTAAGCTTTCTTTGGCTTTCTTAGTGCTTGTTGGCTTGTCTTTTAAATCTTTTATCTGCTTGTCAAGAACACTTAACTGAGTATCAAAAAGCTTTGCTTCCTCTTTACTTAAAGATTCTTTATGTAGGTTTATAGCTTCTGCTCTATCTACGTCGTTCATACCTGGTACAACCCCAGCCTGAAGCAACACGTCTCTTTTTAAAGTTTCTGTAGCAACTAATCTCTTTACGTCGTCAGCCTGCAGTCCAAGTATATGAACACCTAATTTATCTACTTCTAATCCTTGCTCTTCAAGGTTTTTAGTTATATCATTTATTAATAACTTTTTTTGTGATTCAGAAATTTTAGAGCTTTGTATTAAAGTGCTTAACTCATTGTTAGACATTCTAAGACTGTTTATTTCTTGCTCAAACTTTTTTGTAGCGTTATAGTTTACCATGCCAGAATAAGCTATTCCTGGGCTTTGTGATACGCCTAATGTAAGGACAGTTGCCATAGCTGTATCGTCCCAAGCGCTTAGATCTAAGTCTCTGCCAAGTATACCATATTCAGTTATAAACTGCTGACCACCATATATTAATTCTTCTTCTAAGACCTCTCCACTACCACGAAGTAACAGAGGCTTACCTATTAAATCTGCTATTTTACCGTATCTGTTAGGACCAAGTTCTCCAAACCTAAGGTTTCTAGCAATAGATGTAACATTTGTTGGAGATCTAAAATCTTTTAAAAGTTTTATAGTGTTTGGTGCGGTACCTAAAAACCTAGTAACAGTTCCTTCTATTATACCGTTAGCTAAGGAAGCGTTTAGTATCTGATCGTCAGATAGCTCATACATTGCTTTGGCTTGGTTTATATCTTTCATAGCTCTAGTGTAACGAGCAAGATCAATAGTACCTGACTCATACGCTTCTAAAGCTATCTTAGCCTGCTTGTCTGCAGTACCTTTTATTTGTTGTCTAGTTTTTAAGTCACGATAAGTCTGTGTACCAGAGGAAAGCCCAAAGACGCCACCAATAGCATTAGCTGTCATAGCCGAAGACAGTCCCATAGCGCTACCAGCGCCACCTGTTGCTATTGCTAAAGTTATATTACCTGATTGTTGACTTACACTTCTAAGAGCATATGTGAGAAAGTCACCATCATTATAAGTACCCATGGTCTCATAATACTCGTTCTTAGCATCTAGTCTTCTTTGCTCATCTACAGCCCAATCAGCATTAGCAAGTGTAGGTATAGCAAGTAGTAACCCCGCAAAAGAATCATTAACATCCTTCCTAATCAAAGCACCTAAACCGTATTCTACCATCGAGGTTCTAAGCACTTGCTCGTCAGCGGGATTATTAGCCTGAAACTCCGCTACTCTTTGCTGCATGTCATTTATAGTAGCAGATCTATCTATCTGTAGATTAGAGTAATCGGTTTGAATTCTAAACATGTTAGAATCTAATTGTTTTAATTGCTCTTTTTCTTCTTTGGTTAGATCATCTCTATCATTTGATATGTCAATTATAGATTGACCAGAGGGTGTAAATTCAAGACTTATAGTTGTACCTGCGGGTGAGTTGTTTGCCTGCTTTTTAAACTCAGCGTCAAAGCTGTTTTGAAATTCTTTTTGTACTTGAGTGAAAACCTCTACTTCTTTTTTTATTTCAGCTTCAAATATATTTTTCTCAATACCAGCAAGCCCCTGAGCAAACCTAACAAGATCTTTATCTCTAGCCGCCATTACTTGCTGTGATATTGTTCTAGATCTATTTGTTAATTCTTCTCCTTTTAATTCTTGTATACCCCTGTTTCTAATTTCTTTAATAAGCTGATTACCTCCTGCTTGCATTATCTTAAGCCCAATGCTTTCAGGTAAACCAGATAGATTTTTCATCTCTTGTAGACGGGTATCGAGAGAAGCGGCTATCTCCCTATACTCTCCGCCCTTAGACATATACGTTTCTCTCTCGCCTTTAACTCCGTTGTAATCTCTTATTATTTCTTTTTCTTCTTCAGTTAACTTATCACCTAATATTTTTATTAAGTCTTCATTAAAGCTTTCTTTAAAGTACTTAAGATCTAATGAGCTATCAGATTGTATAGCCTTTTTTTCTTTCTCTATAGCTATAGTTTTAGCTTCTAGATAATCAGAATTAGCCTTGTAAGAATTCTCGGCAATAATACCTTGAGCTTCTTCAGGTAATTCATTAGCAATAAATTGTCTTAGTTCAGCAGGGTTAACGTCTTTTACAAGAACACCATCTTTGTATATATCATACATGTTACCAAAACCAGATAATATGCCACCATCATCAGCCATTAAGGTTCCAGAATCGTCATTAAGCTCTACGTTATAACCTGTTCCTTCTAAGGCCGTGTTTAGAGTCTTAGTGCTATTTGTTTCTTCAGCTAGATTAACAAGACCTATCATTCCACTTTCAACTAAAGCTTTTGCATCTTGCGTTTTATAGGCCTTATCTAAAGCTTTTAAAATACGAACAGCCTCATCTTCACCATCTCTACTAGCTATATCTATGGGCTGTAAGTCTAGTTCTGTAGGTTTATCTGAACCTGGAAAGTATATGTTCAAAGCATTTCTAACACCTGTTTTTCCAACTACAAGTCCTGGGTATTGTTCGGTTAAAAAAGCTTGTGCTTCTCCTTCCCCTTTATTGATTATAGTGTATGGATTATCGATGTCCATTTCAGCATTTTGTCCAATGTCTGCAAGCCTGCTTTTAATGTTGTCTACCTTGATTTTTGCGGCTGATTTTTTTCGGTAATTTTTACCAAATATACCACCGTCTTCAATCCCATTTAAAACCGATAAAGCATCTTCCAATTGTAATTCCAATCCTGAAACCACCTCTTCTGCAGTGTATGCACGATCCGTTTCTTGAAATAAATTGCTTGGATCCCGCAACTCCCCATTTATTTCTTGAACCCGCGACCAGTCTGGATCCTCTTTTCTGGGTGTGTTTTCTTTTTCCGTCACTGCAGGTACACCCTTCGTTACAGCAACTTCTTGAAAATCTTCAGGTGACTTTCCATCTATTATCTGACTAAAGGCACTGGGTTGGGTGCTTACTTGCCCAGTATCTTCATCACTACCTTCTTTTATAGTTATATTGTTTGTGTCTTTAAATTCCTGAATGCTAACACCAGCTGCTCTTGCATAACTTTCCAACTCCGCTCCAGAAACCTCTTGACCGTTAAATATATAAATTACGTCTGCCATCTTATTTTATTTTATTTTATTTTCTTTTAGCTGCGGTAGAGTATATCGCTTGTAAAGCCGCCGTTGGAACAACTCCTCCACCAGTCTTTAACCCATTTTCATCTACCGCGTATATCCCAGCAGCGTTAGCACTGTCCTTAGGTTTGTATTGGTAAAATGTTTTACCACCTGGTGTACTTGTTACAGCTGTAAATAATGAGTCAGCGCCATCTCCAAAAGTGTCTTCCATTAAGGCACTTGCTATTCTCCCAAAATACTGTTGATTTTCAGTTCCGGATCCTGTTTCTTTTCCTTCACTATCTAAACGCTTGTCACGTGATTCTAGTTTTTCTCTCACGTAAATAGTATCACCGTACCTATATCCTTGCCCGTCTGGATCCGCGTTTGCTCTAAAAGGATTTACTATTCCTGCATCGTTGGCTGCAGCTAATAACTGTTCGCTTCGTTCATCACCCTTAACTAGTCTTACAGCTAATTGATTTACTGTTTCACTAAGCTCTACTCTTTCATCAAAACGGCCTTCAAACAAGCGGTTTGTCAAAGCATTGTTGAATATTTCCTTTTGCTCGCTTGGCTCTAGTTTTAAAAACTCCTCTCCAGCTGAGACACCTATTCCGTATAAGTAATCTTGAATTTGAGAAACAGATCTTCCTGATTTAAAGACTCTAGCGTATTCTCCTTCTAGTTGATCTCTAAATTCTTTGCTATTAGTTGAGGCCGCTAGGTTTACTATCTGTGTTTCACCTACTCTAAAGTAACCTGTTTTATTACCATTGTTATCGATTTCATATCCAGATGTTCTTATTGGTTCAGATAGGTTTGCAAAAGCAGCTTCTTTATCTAACACTTTAGCCTCCTGCAAAAACTTATTAGGCTCAATTCCAGATATTTTTTCTTGAAGCAAATCCATACCACCACGAGATTCATAATTACTCACGTCAATGCTATTAGAAAAAACATAGAAACCATCTTTTTCTACAATCTTACCACTTGAAATACCAGCCTGTAGTTGATCGTAAATACCTCTTCCACCACTGTCGGCAACCTGCTTAAAAAACTTACTATTTGTAGGTATTTTAACAGTAGAATTTATTATATTACTACCATTTTCTTCTGTTAGCTTTTTGTCAACTAAAACACCTGGACCATAAACCTCTTCGTTAACGCTACCAATGGCGCCTAAAGCTATTCTATTTACTAACTGCTCACCATTTTTAGCGTTGCCAACGACTATGTAATCTTTATTATCTAAAAGATCAACGTCAGCTGTAAGCATACCCAGTTGGTTTAAACTAGATGTAGCATACGCTTGAAAAGAACTTACTGAACCAGCATACATAGCTCTTTGCTCACTTGTAATATCAGTACCAAAATTCATATTCATCTGAGCTTCCATTGCCTCTTGACCTTTCCGTTTAATAACTTCTTGGTATTGATCAAATAAGCTACTACCAGCTTCTATACCAGACTTTTTTAAATTAGCATTAAATTTTGTTTTTAATTCAGCTTGATTAATAGCTATGGTATTTCTCATAGCGTTCTGAGTGTCTAGTAAATCTTTTGCCTCTTTTCTTTCTTTGTCTCTTCTAGCTCCATAAGCTGCGAGACCAGCTCCAAAGCTTTTACCTAGCTCAGCCCCTACATTTACTTGTAATGGTGGTAATGAATAATCTCCAGACGGTATAGTGTATCCCATGTTTTATTTTTATTTAATCAAAAACTCCTCCTGCAAGAGCTCCACTAGCTATACTACCTATGCCAGTAAATATACCTGCGGTGGCAGCGTCTCTGTTGGCGCTAGCTTGCGCTTGCCTTTGAGCAGCTCCAGTTTCCTTAGCGATGTTGTAAGATATATCGGCGTTTGTTCTATCTTCTTTGGCGTTAAACATAAATATGTTTCCAGCCGCCTCAGCTTGTTGCTCTCTAGCTCCTTCAGATATAGCTATTTGTTGTAGTCGTTGTTGTTCTGCGGTTTGTCTTTCTTGTAGGTTTTGTTCTCCTTGAGCTCTAAGTTTTTCATTCTGAGCCTCTTGTTGTTCTATACCAGCAGCCACGCCTTTTTTGCTTCTTAAAGCAGCTTGAGCTAAAGCAGTTGCACCACCTGCGCTAGCACCCGTAGCCATCATAGCATCAAGTGAATTAGCTAAAGCTATATCAGCTTGCTCCATTTGTATCTCTGCAGCTTGAGTAGCAACGCCTAAGCTAGCATAAGGATTAGACATTTGACCGGACAGGTCCGATGCTAAATTAGCTAGCGATGTTACACCTCCGTAAGGGTTAGTTATAGTCTGTCTACTGTTTTGAAGAGACTCAATCTTAGCAGAGGCCATAGCTTTTTCACCTCTAGCTCGACGCATGTTCTTGTGCTCTTTACCAGACTGAATTGCTCCGCCAATCCCTACTGCTGCTGCTCCTACTATTGCCGCGGTTACTGCTGCCATAATTTATATATTTTTTATTAATTCATATGATGGACTTTTATCTACTGTCCACCCTAATTTCTTATGTGTTTCTATTAGGTGTTTATTTCTACCTATACTAAACATGTGTTTTTTACCTGCCAATCTGCAGGTCTCTTCAGCTGTAGATATTAATAATTCTAAAGCTTGTTTACGGTCTTTTTCTCTATAGTCTGGGCTAGATACTATCCACTCTAATAGTACACCGTCTGAGTTTGTAAAGTATAAAAACCCAGCTACTATGGGTGTATCTTCTTTGTAAACCATTAAGCCTCCAGTACCATTGTCTGGTAAAAAACCTTTAGGCATAACTAGCCATCTCCACCACTTCCACCAACTTACTAAAGTTTCCCAATCAGTTTCCTCTAGCTTTCTAACTTGTAATTCCATTTGATTTAATTTAATTTAACTGCTTATACTAAAACTTGAGTTAACTGCAAATAATTCTTTTGCTCCTCCAGGATTAGTGTAGTCGTCGTTTTCTATTACCACTGTACAATAATAACCTTTTATACCAGTCATTTGATTACCAAACCTAACCTCAGCTGCTGTAGCCTCTGAGTTGTTAACTAGGTTTGCATAGTATTTATTTTCTTTTCTTGTAAACCCAGCATACAATCTGTTGTAAGGTGGATCATCAGTTCCAAATACACTTACATAGTCTGTTCTGTAAACTGCTGTATTAAATGTAGCAGCAGCTGGCCTAGGATCTATTATGTATTCTCCTTCGTAGTAACTATATATACCATTTGTTGTATCTCTAGTTTCTGGTGGTAACAACCATAAAGGTACGTTAGAGGCATTAACCTCTATACTATCAACACCCGTTATATCAGATACAAATGATACAACCTCCCAACCATTACTACCTTCGTAGTTCACGGTTTTAAACACTTTGCTTCTACCTACATCTGGATTTACTACAAATGTTATATTTGACTTATACTTAACACCGTAGAATTCTGCTCTATCAGAGCTAGAGCTATTATGTAACCAAAGAATATCACTTGCTCCGCTTCCTTTTGACACGCTGTAAAACCTACCACCTAGACTAAACATCCAAGTAGGTTCAAAGCTATAAAACGATGGCCAACCTAATACAGCCTCGTCAAACTGAAGCGTACTGTATGATGGTAAAGCTGTGTTCTTTGGATTTTTTTGTAAAGAAACCGTAAACTGTTTTGTGTAAATATCCCATCCACCAACTATTCTACCTGGTCCAAAGCTAACTGAATCTACAGTGCTTAGATTGTCTCTAAACCAATCAATCATACCATAGTTTGAAATTTCTGTAATACCGTCTCTAGACAGCCTTAAAACAGCATTTCTGTTCTTGTCTACAAAGTACTTTCTATATCCATACACAGCAAAGCTTCCTGGGTTATCTGATATACCAAAATTACCAGCGTAAGGTGTTATTTGTCCTATAACTAAGTTTAACTGACTTATAGGTACACCACCGCCTTCAGCTGTGTATATAGCATCTTTATCTATTAAAGCTCTACTTACTTTATTTTCAGAAAATATAATAAGATTACTGTCTTCAGCATATAGCCTTTGTATACTACCATTAGCTGGGTCAGTTCCTTTTGTTATATCGTTTGCTACCGAGAATTGATTTGTTTGATTTATACCTGTTCTAGAATTAAATATCCCAGAGTATATCATAGCATTACCTCTTATACTTCCTTGAGGTTCATCTTCTACTAAGTAAGCTTTAGCACCAAAAGAAACAGATGTATTATTATAACCACCTCTAATTCTTGATTCTTCTACAGCCCAGTTTAAGGTAGTGTATGGCGTTCCGCCGTTAAACCCACCTATAGCACCGGGTATACCTCTTGATCCATACCACTTAAGATTAGGAGTAAGAGCAGCTTGAAGGGTCTTCCTTAGTGTAAAAGAGTTAAAGTATTTTACTTCTATTAATGCCATTATATATTAGATTACATGTTTTAATATCACTTTACTAAGGTCCTACTCTACCTACAGAAGTTGTTGCGTTTTTTAAGCCTGTTGTTGGAACCATTTGACATGCCCAAGTTCTCAGGTTCTGGTTTGTATTAGGAGACGCGTTGTTAAAAGACGCGTTTTCAGCAGCGAATACATTGTTTTGATTATTCACACTAGAATCACCTGCGTTATAAGGCGTACTAAAGTCTGGTCCTGATAACTCTGCCGCTGTGTAAGATATGAAACCTGTAACAGCACTACTCCAGCTATGCGGTGTAGAAACATTTGTTACTAATTGAGTAAGACCTGTATCTGAGTAAAATCTACTTACATATCTATTAACACCTTCTTCAGCGTATAATACTACAGCATTACTCATGTTATTATCAAGAGCCTCTGCTTGAGTAGCATATATAGTTGTATCAACTAGATACGCAAAAGCTCTTGAAGAATTAACAGGTCGTAAGTCATAGTAAAAATCTCCTATATTTATTGTTCCTGCTTGAAACGATGATCCTTTAGAATATATATTACTTGAAATTTCACTTTGACAAGTTGGGCATTCACCACCTATGTTTTGTATAATAATTCTATACTCTCCAAAACAAGCTGGAATACCATATACAGCACTATTTCCTACAGCAACCCACTTACCAATTATATTTTCTGGTATATTTGTTTGTGGAGTTTGTTGTGATTCTGAATTTATTTGAAAAAAGTTAGCTGGAGGATTGTCGGATAATCCACTTGGCAACGTGCTGTTAGCAGATCCGTACACTTGATCCGTTGTTATGCTTGGCGTTGCTACTGGATGTGTAGCCGTGTGAATAGCTAAGCTTTCTTGACCTATTGGAGTACCAATACCGTCTAGCGGCTTACCAGAATGTTGTGGGTTAAGTTGCTTAGTACCAAGTAAATCTTGATTCCAAGAAAGTATATTACCCTCAATGTCCGTAGCAGCTGTCCAGTCTGCTGTTAAACCACCAATTGGTCTATATTCTACAGCCCAAGATATCTCTGATGTTTGATACTGATTAGGTAGATTAGCAGCTAATCCTTGTAAATTAGCTTCTATATTTATGAAACCCGTGCCAGCTGTTAAAGCGCCTTCACTAAACCCAGAGCTAGAACCTGGCTTTATCAATTGTAATCTCTGAGGTCCGCTAGGTCCTTGAGAATAACTACCACTACTAGCGTTGCTATAACTTGCTTCAAGAGTTGGTTGACCTGGGTACAATGCTATAGCTGCAGTATACGGATCAGGGTAGGTGCTTATAAATCTTTGTTTATAATCAGAAGAACCTTGACTTTGTGGTATTTTTTCGTAAGCGTCTACCGCATTGTTGTGTAAATTAAATATATAAGCACTATCATAAAACAACTCTATACTAAGATCGTTGCTAAAAGAACCAGTAGCTGTAGCTCTACCTATCGTTATGTTTATAGATAAATCTTGTTCTGTTCCATCACCTGAGCTTAATCTTATTACTAAGTTGTATAAACCTAAACCATCACCTTCATTTATTTCAGTTACTTCTCCAGTAACAGCATCTATTTGAAATATATTAACCGCAGTACCTAGTGGTTGTTCTTGAGAATGTATTGACCAAATTAAACCTGTTTGGTTTTGACTAGGCGAAACAAGAGGATTACCTCTGTTAGCACCATTCATACCATACAACTTCATTAACACTCCTGTTGTACCATATGGCACTACTATACCAGATGGCGGACTACCACCATCTACTACATAGTTTAATATTGGTAAAGTGTTTTGTCCCCAAGAAACTCCAGCAGGAGTTGACTCACCACCAACATGCACTGTGGGTACATTTTCTAAAAACGTACTGTTATATTCTGGAGTTAAAGTAAAAGTTTTTACAGGGGTTAATGGTGCAATAGAGTTGTCTATAACTTTTATTGTTATATAAAAATTCCGTGCATCATCATTATCTGTTAAGTATAATCTATAACTTTTATTCACTAATATAAAAGTGTCATATACGGCGGCAGGTCCAGCTACTCCTTTGTAGTTTATATAAGTACCAGGTCCAGGTCTTGCGGGATCTGTACCATATATTTGTAACAAATCAAAGTCAGATGTTACATTAGTACCTGTTCCATCTATAACTTGAAAATCATCTATTGTTACATCAGTAATAGGAACACTAGCAACATCTACAAAGTGAAATTGGGAATGGCTGTCTGTTAAACCACCTATCACAGATCTAAATCTACCTAAATATCCATTAGCTGCCGCTGGTGGATCAGCTAGCAAAGTACCAGGTTCTGGTGATGCCATTAATACAGCAGGATTCCAAGGTATTGAGGCGGGTGTTTGTATACCCCAATACTCAGTAAAAGGTCCAAATTTAAAGTTTATTATTTCAAATATTGTTTGTCCACCTGTGGCTATTACTTGTGTGTTTAGTTCGTCTATTTTACCACTTGTACTTGTTTCCCAGTATATATCTAGCTTTGATTCTACAGGTTCTGTTTCATATATAGCTAGTTGTTGTAGCACACCAACTGGGCTAGAGTTTGCTAGTATACCTATTGTTTGGCTTGTGCTTATCCTGCCTATTAAAGGATCAGAATCAAGTTCATAAAATTGTGCAAAATCACCCGGCACAACCGGTGGAATCGGAACACTAAATAAATCATCAACAGTCGATATAGTAGAAACTGTATCTGAAAATCTTGAAGGGTAGTATTGTTGATTAACCGCTCCTAGGTTTGTAGCCGGTGGTCCGCCTGTTAGCGCTACAGCACGATTTTCAACTCTACCAAACATTTGAACAGAGCTTCTAAACTGTTTTTGATCAGGCCCAACTTCAGCTAAATCACGAGGTACTTTATTTATATTGTCGTTAATTAAAACTATATGGGATGTTACACCTGCTTCTTTAACTGGATCGTCAGGGTATGCATTCATTATACCAGGCAGATATACATTGTAGTAATCTTGCTCCTGCTGTTTAACAACTATCTTCCAAGTGTTAAATCCTAAAGGGTTATAAGTGCTAAGCGTAGGATCGCCTACATAGGTACCAGGATATAGAGTTGGTGCTACAGGGGTTTCGTTTATTGTATCATTAACTTGAATATAAAGAGCATCACCTGGCCAAGCACCTACATCGACAGTGTTATCATTGTAAGCTGAGTATACAGTTGATAATTGACTAACAGTTCCTGTACTAGCAATAGCGGCATTTGACAGTAATGTTGAGGTAGTTCTACCAAATCTGTCAGATAAAACAAAACCTGCTTGATAGTTTCTGTTTTGCTTTAGCGTATGGTTAGGATATTCAACAATACTTGTTCTCCACTCTACAGGAGTTACTGGCGTAGTTACATCGAAAGCCGCTTTAGCTTGTGTACCCACGTTATAACTTAGGGTTGAAGGGGGTGTATGTTTAGTTTGAAAATTACTATAAACAACTCTATTGCTTATTATTTCTTGACCTAAAGCTTTTACAGGTACTTTATCGTACACTCTAGTAAGCTGATCTTCAGGTAGTGTTCTAAAAGGTTTTGTACCAGAATACACATATTGGAATGTATTTGTTTGTGGAGATACAAATGGACTAGTTTGAGCTTTTATTTCAG
>Ga0307376_10003118_pt1 | contig 15637 bp, 17 predicted proteins | sample TR2MG_FD_202536 | JGI IMG/M metagenome (GOLD analysis project Ga0307376, IMG submission 202536) | Soil microbial communities from Risofladan, Vaasa, Finland - TR-2 | ecosystem: Environmental > Terrestrial > Soil > Coastal area > Acid sulfate soil | place: Finland: Risofladan, Vaasa | collected...
TTTCTAATTTTAATTTTTCAATTACGTTTCTGTTTGTAACCTCTGATAGAATTTGTGCTTTTATAAATTCTCTTTCTTCTTCATCAATATGAAGCAATGCTTTAGAAAAAGCATTAGCATAAGATTTAGATGTTTTGTTACTTTTTTCATATCTTAATACTGTATTTCCTACTTGAAACATTTGATCTTTCATTTCTCTTAGTAAAGGTTGAATTTTTTCTTCCAATGGACCTAATTGAGATAGTTTTGATTTTGCATCATCAAGTTGATTTTCTAAATTTTGTCTTGTTTGCATATATTTTGTTATTACATCCTTCGTTATACTTTCTGCATTCATCCATTCCTCTACTTGTTCCCCTGGAATTAATGGAACGGCAGGTTTGGGAACTTGTTCAACTTTCTTTGCTAATTCCTTTGGAAGTACTCCTAAGTTTTTAACACATTTATTTCTCCAATAAGCAACGCCTGCGCCATATCCAAATTTACTTCCTAGTTTATTAACTACATCATCCCAAAATCCTTCGTAATTTGCATTGTTTTTATCTTCTGGATGATCTCTAACATAATTTACAACAAATAAAGGCATTTTTTGAGCATACTTATACGCCATTGATTCAATATCAGTAAGAATTCTAATTGATGAACCGTTTACAATTTTTTCTTTATTCCCGATTTTAAGTTGCACCCAATCCTTTGTTGTTTTTAATACTTTCCCGTATTGTCCATTTACAATTACTATATCACCAGAAGTTATAGCAAACCTCTCCATAATTCTTTGTCTCACTTTCTGTGCAACACGATCCAAATTTTTCATATCTATATTCTCTCCTCTTTCAAATTTTTTCGATTATATCCCTTCTTTCCTTTCTTTGTCGACAAAGGTCTGCTCGGTTTTCCTATAGGAATTCTCAATTTTGTTTTAATCAATTTTATTTTAATCACAATTTTCTACCTTTGTAAAATTTAATGGCCTTCGAACTGATTCTTCGGAAATTCCATTTTTCATTGCCGATAATAATCCAGCAGCTTCTAAATAATTATTTACAATGAATAGTTTATCTTTCTTAAAAAGAAAATCTCTTAAATTATTTTTCATCATATTTTTATTTTCTTTAACAGCTACTACTGGAATCCCTTGTTCCAAAGCCGCTAATACTGGCAACCCTACAACACCGTCTGGAATAACCAAAGCACTTATATCATTTGCGCTAATTATTCCTGGTTTATTAAAAAAATTAATATCTTTTATTATTCTTGGGCTTTTATTTAAACCTTTCAATACACAGAAAAAAGCTGTAACAGATAACAACTCTGTCGATTTTCTAGGATCAACTTTGCCAATATCCTTTATCAAATAATCTCTGTTATCTATCATAGGGGCATGTGCTGATGGAACATCAAATAAATAAGATATAGCATGTGTCAACATTGCTTCCGCTCCGCCCCATGGATTCACTATATCATCTTGTATAAAATAATTCTTTCTAACATCTCCTGGAATTTTTAAATAAGTAGTCAATGCTATTGCATCATATTCTCCTTTATATTCTTCCAGTGCCAAACAAATATTTTCAAAATCCCCTACCTCTCCAGTAGCTCTTCCAGAAGAAGAATAAACTGATTTCATTTCAGTTTTAGGAACTGTAATAATCAATGGACAATCTATTCCAAAAGATGCTCTTGCACCGTTTACCTGATTTATAACAGCATTGTTAAAAAACTCATCTTCATGTTTATCCATTATAACTAAAATTCGATTCTTTCTAACTTTCTGCAATCCAATTGTTCCCATTAACAACCGTGTAATTATACTGCCTTCAACATATAAACTATTCTCTGGCATCTCATTGACATCGGCGGAATTAACTACATTTGGATGAATAATTAAATTATCACAAACCGTTCCTATTAATCTTGCTACTGGTGTTCCATCCCCCGAATGTCCTCCAATTTCAGCATGTATACCAGTAGGAATCAACATAACTATATTAAATTCATTTTGATTTTCGAAATCTCTTTTTCTAAAATCAAAAATAGTTTCTTTTGAAGAATAACTCATAATTTCCATCATCGCCAATTCACAATGATATCTACCATCTGTTTTCGTTACTACAAATTTAATTGGTTCATCAGATTCATCCACAAAACAACTAGAAAAATAATCTATCAAATCTTTATTATAAAATTTTTCAAATTTAAATGATTTTTCATATAGACGCATTCTTATCTCCAATATTTTATTTTGATGCTTTGTCAATTATAAATTTCATATTACTGCGAAGCTCAGAATTGGCATTGGCCATTCGCTCTCTTACAATTTCATTAAAAACTTTTGTAACAGAACTTGCATTTATGGCACGTTCGTTGTTACGAACTGCTATTATAAGTTCCTCAAAAGTAAATCCACGAAATAAATTATCCGAACCAGCCCGGAAAGCTTCTTTTTTAGTTGCTGCTATTATTTTTTTCATCGAAATTTTCATTTTTTCATTTTTTTCCTTGATGTGTTTTTAATCCCACATATATTTTGAATCTAAATAATTTCTAAGTTCTTTATGAGCGGTTTTTAATTTATTAACTAAGTTTCTAAAATTATTATCTCCTCTTGAACGACCAGTATCTTCCAAACCTATAATAGAATCACCTATTTCATACATTGGTTTTCTTACATTATCAAATCTTTCCTTTGCTTTTATTATTCTTTTCATAGAAATTTTCATTTTATCTCCGTTTTATTTTATTTGAATTCTATACTTATGAATTAATAAATTTGAAACAGCTTCTGCATCTGATCTTGAAATATGATGATTAAAATGACCTACCCTATCAATCCATTTCAAAATATCATCAAAACCAATACTATTAGTTTGTAATTTATCCAAATCCCATTTTATTTCTTCAACTGCAGAAATTATAGATGCTTTAATTTTTTGTTTCGATTCTTTTTTGCTATAATCTCTAAAATATCTTTCTCTCCATGAAGTTTCTTTTTCCTTTTTTTGTTCCTCTTCCAATGCCTTTTCTCTATCAATCAATTCCTCTATTTCTTTACGAGAAGGAATTGCACCTTTAAGAATTCTTTCAAACCCACTACCAAACTCATCTTCCAAAATCTGGGATATTAATATATCTTTGCTGGCTCCCGAAAAATCATAAATTTTATTATATCTTTTAATAATATCCTTTATCACACTTGTTGGTTGTTTGTATAAATCATCCATACGTTTTTTAATATTTTCTTTTGTTTTTTGCATTTTAACTCCTTTTAAAAGAGGTCCCTAGAGACGATATGTTTAAAACATATTTATGATACTCATTAAGCGTCACGTTTATTCTAGGATTTACCCTCCGCATCTTCTGAAAAATTCATCATACTCCCATTTTTTAATTAATTCTGTTTTTCCAGTCAAAGTATATTTGTAAACATTGGGCAAATTTATTCCATTAAACATACTAACTTTAACCATTGTATATGCGCCCATGAATAAAAATATTATCTTAGAACCAATTGATAAAGATTCATCAAAACCGTATTCTCCAAAAACATCCCCTGCCAAACAACTCGACCCTGCTAAAATATATTTATAAATTCCTTTTTCTGAACTATTCTTTATATATGGTTCATATTGATATTCAAAAGATTCTGGAATATGGTTTACAGATGTATCAAGTATTGCAATTTCCTTTCCATCACTTTTAAAAATATCAATAACACTAGATATTATACACCCAGCTTCATTTACAATTCCTCCACCGGGTTCAAAAAAGATTTCAAAGTTGTATTTGTTTTTTAAAAAATTTATAATTGATTTTAAAACTTCTATATTATTTTCATCAAAATAATATCCGCCGCCAACATTTAACCATTTCAGATTCTTTAACAAAGTAGGTATGTAAAATTCCAATTGCATTATAACTTCTTCCAAATTATTAAAATCTTTAGATTCACAATTGTTATGAAAATGTAAACCATCAATATTTTTTATTTCATAGCGATGTTCAAGAATACTAAATATTGAAACACCAAGTTTAGAATTTTTACTACAAGGATTATATCTTTTATCTTTTATAAATGATTTATGGGGATTAATACGAATGCCACAACTGGAATTATCTGTTTTAAATCGTTTCCATTGTTCCAAAGAATTAAAAGAAATGTAATCACAGATATGTGTTATTGCCTCAATTTCATCAAAACGTAATCCAGGAGTGGTAATATGAATTGTTCTATCTGCGTTTTTTATAATTTTTTTGGAAAGATACGCTTCAAAAAGCGAACTTGATGCAAATCCATTAACATATTTTTTAATGAATTTTAATCCTTCAACAATTGAAAATGATTTAAGTGGAAATAAAACCTTAATTCCTTGTACAGTTTTTAATAATTCCAACTTTTGCTTTATCACATTTTCATCGTATATAAAACTTGGCGTATAATCTATCTCAAACACATCACCTCCTTCTCCGTAATTTTTCTTTATAAACTACACATAAATGATAAAATTTAACAGATTATAACCTTCTGAAACAAAAAGAGAGACTATAATTAAATAATCTCTCCTTACAAGATTCAAATTCTTAAAATTTTTATTATATTTCAGAATATAAAATTAACTTAACTTACCCTTAATATTCCATATAAACTTTTCTCTTCTTATTCTATTCCAATACTTACACTTCCTTAATATCTATTACTTCTGGTTGAAATCCAAGTTTGTCAATTTCTTCAATTTCTTTCATGTCTTCTACTAATACTGTTAGAGTAACCTCATATACTTCACTCATTGCTATTGCCTCCTCCAGACGTAAAACAAGGTGTTGCACTTGGATTTATTATAATTTGATATAACATTTTTCCATCCTCTTTCAGATTCTTAAAACAATTCTTATCAAACATACAACAATAGGAATTATAAAAATTATTATTTCAAAACAATATACTAGCCATAATACTTTTAAATGCCTTAGTCTAATATTCTGATAATTTTCTGGTTTTTCATACGATAAACCATGATTTTCATATATTTTCATCAACTTTGTATCGGTTTTATGAATTCCTCCTGTAAAAATATGAAAAAGCCAATCTGTTAAATCCAAAAATATTCCAAAAAGTATTAATAATATTCCTATATCAATCATCAATTCTTTATATATTAAAAAACAACCAAATAAAGATGGAATATACGATCTTGAAAAGTTTGGTAATTTGCCTATTAATTTCGTAAAAAATGTCTTGGGGTTTGTATCCTTCATCATATCCTCCATATCTATCTCCTAAAACCATTTAAAAGCATAATTGAAAACCTTCCTTCTTTTAAAGCATGGGGATTATATACTCCCATGTGTGATAAATTAACCGCTGCATTATAATCTGCATCCAATATCTTACCACAATCTACACATAAGAATCTTTCACCACATCGGCTCTTCTTATCTGTAGACCCACAGACACTGCATTGTTGAGATGTAAAAGCAGGATCAACTCGTGTAAGCAAAACACGGTTTTCCTCACAAAGCATTTCCAACTTCTTACCACATTTTTGGTAACTCCAGCGTTGTAGTTTGTTCATAAAAACTTTTCTTATCTTTCTTTTCTTGCCTTTTTCGCCTTTTTTCACATTACATAAATTTTCTATCACCAGTTCTTTAGTAGAATCTAAACACAAATCTCTGTTAATAAAATAATTAATTTTATTATCACGTTCTACTAAAGCTCTTTTAAAACTTTTGCTTCCCTGTCTTTTCCTGGATATCTTTTCATACATACATTCCATTTCAGAACCAATCATCTTTCCATCTGAAGTTGCAAGAAGCTTTTTATATCCCATATCTATTCCTACAACATCTCCAGTCTCCTTCTTTTCAGGAGTTTCAATTTCATAAGTAAATGTAACAAAGTTTTTACTTATCTTAACACCTGCGGCTCTTTTCCAATCTTTGAATTTCAGACTTTGCCTATGTTCTTTTATAGGAATAAGGATTTCTATTCTTTCAGGTCTTTTTCCTTTTTCACCTTCTTTTATAAAAGGTAATCTCAATTTTACCCACATATCAAATTCATTAGTTTTTGATAATTCTATCTTTACTTGCTCAATATTAAAATCTGCACAAAAATTTTCTACTTTAGGTTTGCTCTTTTTACCTTTTTTAGCCTTCGCTCCTCTTACTATTTCAGAAGCTTGTTTATAAATCAAACTTTTATACTGACCACCTAAACCACCCATCCAATCTATTTGTTTGGAAGATAAATATTTTCCAGTAGGGACTTTCTTATCCCACATCAGATCAATGGTTTTCTGAAGATAATCTCCCCAGATAAGAAACATCTGGTTCAATAAATCTTTCTTTTTAGCCGTTACATATTTAATTGTATGTTTGCTTGATCTTTTCATTTTAAGCCATTTATATCACAATGAAAACAATGTGTGTTTGAACCATTTAAAGGCTCCTTTCAGATTCTCAAATTCACCATCTAATTGTGCTTCAAAAGCTTTTTTCAAAATTTCACCAATCTCCGGACCTGGTTTTAAACCTAATTTTAATAAATGCCTTCCCATTAAAATAGGTTGTGGGAACGTATTATTTAATTCCATATCATCCGCAACTGTTAATAATTCTGCAAACCCTTCTGGAAGTCCTTTATCTCTTTTATCAGCTTCTCCCAATCGAACCAGCATTTCAATCGTTTCATCGCTCTCTGCCAGCTTATAAGATAACCTTCTTATTATTCTTGGAGTGACCTTCTTAAATCTTACCATGTGCCTGCTTATTAATATTTCGATTCTTTTAATAATTTGAACAGACCCCCCGATTTTTGTCATAGCGCCCACAGAAATTTTTGCTCCAACAGTATCATGTCTCGGTGACCTTATTCTACCATCTTCTTCGCAGATTTTAGTTGTCGAAGCCTTCCCCACATCGTGGAAGAGTGCTGAGAAGATCATTGCTAACCTATCATTCCCAACCAATCCATCACGCTTCGCAATCTCTGCCGCTTTATCCACAACCAATAATGTATGATTCCATACATCTCCTTCTGGATGCCATTCGGAATCTTGCGGACAGCCTATTAAAACTTCTAATTCAGGAAGCATTTTTATCCAGCCAGTCTTTCTCAAAACTTCCAAACCAATGGAAGGCTTGTCTGATTTCAGAGCCCATTTTTCCCATTCCATCCATATTCTTTCTTTTGCTAAAGTCTCTGCTTCCTTAAACAATCCCTTACATAACTCTATTGTCTCCTCTGCCATTTCCATATTAAATCGACTCGCAAATTGCATCCCTCTCAAAACTCTCAATGGATCTTCGCTAAAAGCATCTGATACATGCCTTAAAATTCCATCTTTAAGGTCTCTGACGCCTCCAAAAAAGTCTATGACCTCAGTGGTAGCTGGATCGAACATAAGTGCGTTTATGGTAAAGTCTCGGCGGCTTGCGGCGGCTTTTTCGGTCATCTCTCTATCTAATTCTATCTTAAAACCTCCATGTCCTTCTCTGCTTTTAATCTCTTTTCTGGGGATAGAAAAATCAAACTCCTCATCCTCTATCTTTAATTTCAGAATTCCAAAGCACCTGCCAACCAAATCAACCTTGCCGAATTGAGAAAGTATGGATTCCAGCTTCTCAATTTCCATGCAAAAAACTTCAACATCAATATCCTTCGGCTCTTTATTGAGAAGCATATCCCTGACCGCTCCACCTACTATCAACGGTCTGGCATTCTCTTCTAATAATTTATCTAATAATTTTCTTATTTTATCTAACTTTTTGATCTTCATTATCTTAATTATATTCTCCTTATAAATTTCTCCTCTGCAGCATCTAACAATTTTTCAAGATCTTCTGTATTTATTTTTATACGATTAATTTCCATACCATTATCAAAAATCATATCATATCTTCCAACGAACACATGTCCACCATTGTTTTTTGCCATCTTAATTCCCGTCTTTAAATCCTCCAAATCACCCTTTGAATAAATTATAATATTTAAATCATCGCCATAACTTACACTTACACCACAATTCCGAATTTTCATACTCTCCTCCTTCTGTATTTATATAGGACTTATCGGCATAATGCTTTAAAAACTTTAGCTTTTTTATTCTAATTTAACTACATTATACCATATTTCCTAAAGGAAGTCAAGCGTTATCTGAAATATAATCGCTTGTGAGGCTTTTTTGCCGCTTTTAATCGGCTTTTTTGGCTTTAAACAGGCTATTATTATCACCGATAGGTAGTTAGACAATGAAAAATCTCCTTTTTAAGCATGGGGATTGTAAACTCCCATGTGTGATAAATTCACTGCCGCATTATAATCTGCATCCAATATCTTACCACAATCTACACATAAGAATCTCTCACCATAACGATTTTTCTTATCTGTAAATCCACAGACACTGCATCGCCGAGATGTATAAGCAGGATCAACTTGTGTAAGCAAAACACGGTTTTCCTCACAAAGCATTTCCAGCTTCTTTATGCACTTGGCATAACTCCAGCGTTGTAGTTTGTTCATAAAACTTTTTCTTATCTTTCTTTTCTTTCCTTTTTCACCTTTCTTTATATTGCTTAAATCTTCTATTACTAATTCTTTAGTAGAACCTAAGCATAAATCTCTATTAATAAAATAATTAATTTTATTATCACGTTCGGCCAAAGCTCTTTTAAAACTTTTGCTTCCCTGCTTCTTCATGGATATCTTTTTATAGACACATTCCATTTCAGAACCAATCATCTTTCCATCTGAAGTTACCAGAAGCTTCTTGTACCCCATGTCTATTCCCATAACATCTCCTGTATACTTCTTTTCAGGAGTTTCTTTTTCATAAATAAATGTAACAAAGTTTTTGCTTATCCTGACACTTGTAGCTCTATTCCAATCTTTGAATTTCAGACTTTGTTTATGTTCTTTTATGGGAATAAGAATTTCTATTCTCTCATTTCTATAACCGCTTCCTTTGATAAAAGGTAATCTCAACTTTACCCATTTATCAAATTCACTAGTTTTTGATATTTCCACTCCTATTTGGGCTTTATCAAAATTTATAGTAAAATTTTCTACTTTAGGTTTGCTCTTTTTACCTTTTCTTGCTTTAGTTCCTCTCACTATTTCAGAAGCTTGTTTATAAATCAAACTTTTGTATTGACCGCCTAATCCATCCATCCAATCTATTTGTTTACAAGACATATATTTACTAATAGGAGCTTTGTCTTCCCACATTCGATCAATGGTTTTTTGAAGATAATATCCCCATGTAAGAAACATCCGATTCAATAAATCTTTCTTTTTAGCAGTTGCGTATTTAATTGTATGTTTACTCGATCTTTTCATTTAATCATCTTTTCCTTCTCCCCAATGGTATTGTAATGTTTCTATATTAGTAAATGCTTTAAATTGGTCTCTATCCTTAATAATTATCTTCCTTGCCGACAATACCATTTTCATTTCTTTTTCATCCAAAACTTTATTAAAGGTTTTTTTAAAATTATCTTCCCCAAGTGTTTCTAGCCTATCAACTAATTTATCAAATTTTGGTCTATCTTCTTTATTTAAATGCCAATACATTACTTTAAAAGGTCTACCTTTAGTTAAACAAAGACCGTTATCTATTAAATACATGTGTCTTTTACCATCTTTACCAACCTCTTTGTCAACCAACCAATTAAGATTATGCCTATCTGTATTTAACATTAGGAGATCCATCATCCAGCTCTGTGCCAATTCATCTGCAGAAATATTGGAGGATTTATAATCACTTCCAAATTGTCTTTTTAACACATCACCAGTAATCATATCTTCTTTCCATTCTTGAACTGAACCCATTCCTCTTCCTGCTACACTTCTAATAGTAGTCGGAGGTACTAATTCTGTAAAACCCAAAAACCTGTTTAAACCAGATGCGAAAACCTCATGATTGGGAGTTCCATATCTCATTGCCTTTTTAGGTTTAAAACATCCACTTGTATTATCTTCAAATTTTATTTTAAATGATTGATTTATACCACCACCCGGAGCATTTACAACATTCAGCACTTTCATTTTTTTCATTTTTTTATCTCGTTCAGTATTGAAAACAGGATTATCAAATTTAGGTGTTATTACTTCTTCTACATCTTTGGGTTTTTTAACATCTTTGGGTTTAACATTGATTTGTCTGTTTATTACTCCAGGTTTAAAAATTCCAGCCTTTGCCAATTCTAAAAATCTTTCATGAAATATAAAAGCTAGGTTTTTATTACCTGCAGCTTTTGCCGCATTATATCTTCTGAAAGCTTTAAAAGCTCCTCCTATACGATTTGCCATTGTAACAGCAAGCCTACCTTCTTTGCCAGAATCACCTTTCGCTTTTGCGAGAATATCAGCTATTCTTTTTGCATCCTTGGGCTCATGCCATTGTTCTGGATTCTTGTCAGGAGGAATTTCTGCTTTTACTTGTTCCATAAAAGATTTAAAATATTCTTCGGAAGGCTTTTTAGGACGCTCCTCTTTTGGAACTGGCTTGGGTTCCGTCTTCTTTGGTTCTTCTTTAGGTTGTTCTTTTACCTTTTTTGGAACCATTCTATTGTTTAAAACCAATTCTTTTCTTTTCATTAACCAATATCCAAAAAGCTTTCCTTTTTCATCTTTGAAATGTATTTCTGCTATATTTCCTTCAGCATCTTTAACAGGTTCTTCGCTTTTCCATTCAACCCTTTTACCCCTTAATACATTCTTTGCAGATTCTAAGCTATTTACATTTGGAATTTTTTCTAATTTTAGTTTATCAAAATCTTGAGTTCGACCGCCTTTTTCTGGACTTAGGTAAACCAATTGTTTTTTATCGAAAGAAAAGAAAGCAACCGTCTTTCCTTTGTTTACCCATTTAACACCATTTTCTTCTCCTGTTACAGGAAGTACTTGATTAAATGTTATTCCATTATCGTCCAACAACTTTTCAGCATCCCTACTGGTTTCAACTCCATCAACAGTAATCGCTTTTCTATCTTTATCTTCTTCTAGTTTTGGTTTCCTATCTTTATCATCTTCTACTTTTGGTTTTTTCTTTGGTTCTTCTACTGGCTTTTTTCGCTTTAATATTTTAGGTCTTATTTGTTTTGGCTTTTTACTTGGACTGACAGGTGTTACACCAGGAACAGATGGTTGACTTTCCTCTACTTGTTTTTTATGTACCATCTGATTTAATCTATTTCGTTCATCTTTTGGCAAAGCCCAAAAGTGTACCATATTTCCAGTTTCTGGATGTTTAAAAACCCTTCCTTCATACCAAGCAGATGTTACATTTCTCATCGAAATTTTTAAATCTTTTTCACTCAACATAATTCCTCCACCTTTATTTTGTTTCCATTGTTTTCATTTCAGTGCAAAAAACGTAACTACCACAAAAACCAAACTGTAATCTTTCTAAAAAATACTTTCCATCGCTTATAATATATGTTGCAGACGGACCTGTAATATTTTCTAAATCGATTGGTGCTGTGATGCCATCTTCCAATACACTATCAATCATTTTCCTATCTTCTTCTGTAGCTTTTATTTGAATCTTGTTATCTTCTCCTAAAACAAATCGTCCTAAAATTCTGTGTCCATCATCTTCCATTATTATCATATCTACATAATTCATAAACAATCTCCTCCACATAAAAAATTTCGCCCACGATAAAAACTCGCAAAAATCAAAACTCTTCTTGCGAGTTTTTTCTATTCTTAATTATAGTTTATAGTTTTTTACTTTTAATTATTTTAAACTTTTATATTAAAATCTCGATATTTTACTTTTGTTATTACACGTCCACCATTTCTAGCAAAAAATTCTACTTCGGGTTTCAACACTAAACCTTCTGCTAAAAAATTACCAAACTTTTTGCTAAAGAAACTGGACATAATTTCTCCAGCAGCAACTCTTTCAACTGCCTCTGATAAAGTTCCTTTAAACAAAATAGGAACAACCAATAAACCAAATCCGTTAGCTATGTTTATTATATTTTCTCTATTCATCCACCATCGACCAATCTTTACATCAAAAAGTATAAAATCCACACCATCGGGATTGTATTTCATACCCATTTTACTTTGAATTTTAGAACCGTATCCCTCTCCGTATAAACAAATTTTCTGCAAACCATCCTGAAGATCCTTCGGAGGAAACATAGATTCAAATCTATCAGCCTTAAATAATTCCGTTAATTTTTTTAAAAGAATATCTGGGATTTGTGCCTTAACTGATTTACCACCAAAAGTAACATTTTCCCCATCCCACATAACTTTTATATTCATACCATCAATTTTTTCAGTTCCCACCCACCGATTATTCTTGAGATATTCAAATTCAGGTATTGAATATTTTCCATCAATAAAATTACCATCGCCATCTCTTTTTAAAATACTTTTTATTTTATGATACATTTTATGCTCCATCTTCAGATTTAGTGAGGAAACATATCCCAAAATTCTATCAAATTTTGTAAGGATATTTCTTTTTTATCCAATTCTACATAAACTAAAGAATCCAAAACGTTTATATCATTAATTTTTATTTTAAGGTTATATGTTTTAAAAATTTCATTAAAACATTTTAAAACATGGCTATCTCTTCTGGCTTTACAATCATCACATTGATTTGAATAAACTGGCATAAGTTTATACTTTAGTTACCACGTTTCAATCTTTTTGCACAAAAATCTGGCAAACCAGATTCCAATATTTTTGCCTGTGTTTTTTCAACAGGATATTCTATTCTTTTCCACTCAATCGTATTTTTGTTTAAATCATAAATTGAATAACAAGCTCGGTCATCTCTATCTCTTGGTTGTCCAACACTTCCAACGTTCACAATATAATGCATACCTTCTTTTCCAATTATTGATTTTTTATTAGAATAATCCTCAAAGGCTCTTTCATATCCTAAATAATTTCCCGTAAAAAACAATGTAGGAGAATGCGAATGTCCCACAAATAAGATATTTTGTTTATAGATGCTTCGTTCCGCTGTAATGGAATTGTCTATATAGTTAAATTCTTCTGGCCTATCTTTACTTCCATGAACAATCGTAAAACTTTTTCCGCCAATTTCATAGTTTAAAGAATAGGGAAGTGAATCTAAAAAAGAATAATTTTCTCTCGTCAATACTTTAGCTGTCCATCGAATAGATTTAAGCGCTAATTCATTAAAACAACACTCATTCTTTATAAGAGCTTCTTCATGATTTCCTCTAACACAATCTATTTTTAATTCTTTTATTAAATCCAAACATTCATTCGGATTAGGTCCATATCCGATAATATCTCCACAACAATAAACCTTATCTACATCCTCTTTGACTATATCATTTATAACAGCCATTAAAGCTTCCAGATTTCCATGTACATCAGAAATAAAAGCTATTCTTGGTTTTGATTTTTTGCCCGTTTTATTAAAAAATCTCCTTCTACTTTTCTTTAATAAAGCTCTTTTAATTTTTCTTAGTTTCATCTTGCTCCTCCCTTTCTCTTCTTTATATTACTCTTCGGCATAATGCTTTAAAAACTTGAGTCTTTTCTTTTATTTTTTAACTACTTATAACTACATTATACCATGTTTATTGGAGGAAGTCAAGTCTTTTTTCTAGAAAATAGAAGAATTTCTCCCGTCTTTCTAAGGACTTAGGCTTTTAAAAATATTATCTCATTGAATCCCTCCGCTTTTGTTGGTTTTTCATACATTAAATTAAACCTTTTCCAAACACCTTCCCATACATTTCTATCTGGATTGTCATGCGGATTCTGCATTCTTCTATTAACCGCAACCGCCATATCTAAATCTGGCATAACAAATCCAATAACTTTATAATTATTATATTTTTTTATAATATCAAAATTTTTCTTTCTGGAATATAGAGATAGGTTTGTAGCATCAAGAATAATATTTATACCTAATTCCATAAAACCATTTAACGCAAATCCAACAATTCTCCAGATCATTGATTCATATTTAGGATTAAAAAGATAATTTCCTCCACCAATAGAATATCGCATTCCATCCGCAGAGATTATTATATAATCTTTATTTTTTTCTTGTAAATCTCTGGCTGTTGTAGATTTACCAGTTCCTATGTTACCTATTAACATCACGACTTCATTCATCATAAAATCCTTTTCATCAAATCTTCTTCAGTTAAAACTATTACACCTAATTTGTTTGCTTTGGCTAACTTACTTCCACACTTATCTCCCGCCACTAAATAATCAAGATTTTTACTAACACTGCTTGCAATTGTTCCACCATTTTCCTCTATCATGGCTTGAATTTCTTTTCTTGGGCTCGATAAAGTTCCAGTTATACAAAAATTTCCTGATAGTTTCATCTTACTTCCTCCCTCTTTTTTATTATCTTTTATTTTCATTTGCGATCTTAATTTGAGAATTTCTACATATCTTAATTTTAATGCTTTAACTATTCTACCTTTTATTACTCCCATTCCTTCTATATCTGTATTTTCCAAATTTTCAATTATATCATCGATACTATTCCATCTTTTTGATAACTGCTTTGACAATCGATTCCCAAGATTATGAATGCCTAAAGCTGTCAAAAATTGCCACAATTCACAATTCTTTTTTTCTTGAATAGAATCATATATTTTTTTCCCCATTCCATCGCCGACTATCTTTTTATAAACATCCAATGTTATTTGATACATATCAGAAACTTCATTTAAATAACCAGCATCAATCAAAGAATTTTGTGCTGCAGGTCCAAACCATTCAATTTCCATTTTATCAATCCAATGCTGAATTAATGCCAATTTCTTTGCAGGACATTCATTGTTTTGACAAATTAAATTTGGTCCATCCCATTTTAACATCGTTGCACAACTTGGGCAATCTTCTGGAATGTGTACATTCCCAATCGATTTAGTAATCTTAACAACATGGGGAATTACATCCCCTGCTCTCTCCAAAAGAAGTTCTGTACCTATGCCTATTTGATTCTCCCTTATAAAACCAAAATTATTAGCCGTTACATTTACACAAACGGCACCAGAGAGCTTAACAGGTCGAACCTGTAGCACAGGCACTACTCTTCCTGTTTTCCCTGTTTTATAAACTATTCCTTCTACGTTTGTTATTGCTTTTTCAGATGTGAATTTCCAAGCTATTGCCCATTTCGGATAATGCTCATTCTCTCCCAATACTTCCTGAATTGTTTTTTTATTATATTTAAAAACCATCCCATCAATATCATAATCTAAATTAGGACGTTTTTCTTCCCATTTTGTAAAAATCTCAATAGCGTTATTTCTATCAATTATATCATGATCGACTACATTAAAACCTAATTTTTTTAATCTAAAAATCTCTTCTAACTCTGTTTCTTCCCCATGCCCATTAACTAATTGAAAGGCCTTAAAAGTAACATTTTTTATTCCAGCGCCACCATCTTTCCTTTTTATCAATCCTACTGCCAAATTTCTGGGATTTGCCGCACCTACTGATTCGGCATATTTTTTACTAACAATTCCTTCACCTCTTATTTCAATATCAATATTATCTTCTAAGATTAAAGGAACTCCATTAATTCTTTTTCCATATTCAATTAATTCACCAGTAATTCCATCGCCTCTCGTTGCTGCCTTTACAAAATTTCCTTTTTTA
>Ga0307376_10003121_pt1 | contig 15630 bp, 32 predicted proteins | sample TR2MG_FD_202536 | JGI IMG/M metagenome (GOLD analysis project Ga0307376, IMG submission 202536) | Soil microbial communities from Risofladan, Vaasa, Finland - TR-2 | ecosystem: Environmental > Terrestrial > Soil > Coastal area > Acid sulfate soil | place: Finland: Risofladan, Vaasa | collected...
GCCTATAAAATGGAGATGATCTCCAAGCCAGACCTGATTGACCTGATGAATCTCTTTATAGGCTGGGGATTCGCCATCCTGAAGAAGCAGTGGCTAGAGAAGGTTGGATACAAGTAGGTATCCGAACCCTTTTTATAAAAAAGTTTTTAAAGGGTAGGATACGGTAAATAATAAAAAGGCTAACGGTACCGTTATGTCAATCTTTTGCCATGATTAGCAAAAAAGATATTTTAGACTACATAGATGATTTTGCTCCAGTGCCATATAGCTACATCTGCCATCACTTCGAGGTTAAGTCGAACCGCATATCCCAGCAGATTGCGCGGCTTAAAAATCAAGGCATGATAAGAAGGGTAAAACCGCCGGGAGAAGGCCCGCTATGGATATTATGCAGTCGAGGATTAAGGAGGCTAGAACACTATGACGACAAAGGAAAAGGAAGAACCAACCATGGAGCCTGAAGATCCTATTGACGAAGAGGGCAAGGAACAGTTTCCCACCGACACCGCTGCGCTCAGGGACGATTTGAAAGCCTTCGGCGTCAGGGCATCGAACCGTGTGGCTTCGTACCTGGCCCAGGGGAACCTCGAGGACGCCTTCTGGCTTGACAAGGCGCTTAGCGACATGAATGTCGACGTCAACCAGAAGAGGCCCTTCATCAAGTACTGGCTGAAGAAAAAGGGCTCGGCGATACCTGAAGAGCTGGATCACAAGTTGAACCCCAAGGAGACCAGGAAGGAGGCCGAGGAGGCCGACAAAGCGGAGGTGGCCAGGTCAAAGTACTCGGTTGACGAGGAGACCGGAGCCATCAAAGTGGCCGTCACCAGCGAGAAGGCGCTCACCTGGGTCGAAGCAGAAAAGCTTTCCAGGGCGATCAAGAAGGAGAAGGCCGAAGGCCAGCGGGTAAGGCCGGTGAGTTACGTTTTCGACACCACCACAGGCCAGGTGAGGATGGCCGCCGAGGGCGAGAAGGGCGGCACCCTGGAGCAGGCCAGGCAACTGAAACAGATGGCCGAGGAGAGCCGCAAGGAGGGCGCAGAATCGCCATTTTCAATGGATAAGGATGGCAACTGGATATTAAATCCCAAAGCCACGATAACCGGTCTCGAGCTGATGGCCTTCGAGGGCATCAAGAGCGCCCAGTCCAGGGGCGAGAGTGTTAACCCAATTATGCAGATGGCCTCGGCGGCAGAGACAATGAAGGTTTATAAGGAGGCCTTTGGAGGCAAAGACCGCACCCCTGAATGGATGAGCGACCCGATAAAGCTTATCGAGGTGGTGCGAAACCTAGGGGGCGGATCCGGAGATGGCGCCAGAGCCACCCCGGAGTGGATGAGCGATCCCATCAAGCTGATACAGGTCATAAAGAGCTTTAGCTCTGAAGGAGAAGGAGGCAAGCAGCCGGAGTGGATGAGCGACCCCATTAAGCTTATCGAGGTGGTGCGAAACCTGAGCGCCGATGCAGCCGGCAGTGCTGATGCAAAGCCCGATTGGATGAGCGATCCCATCAAGCTGATACAGGTTATGAAAAGCCTGGAGACAAAAGATGAATCGGCTTCTGTGCTCAAGGATGAACTGAGCGGCCTGAAACAAGCCCTTGAAAGCATGAAAGAGGATCGCCACCGGGAACAGCTGGCTCTCCAGCAGAACCAGATAAAGCAGCTTAGCGACGGCCTGAAGGAGATGTCCAACAAGATTTCTGAGGTGGGACGAAACATCGGCTCGCGCAATGAGATAGACATTATCGACGGCATTGCCCGTGACGGCATCGGCTTCTTCAAACAGGAGCTGCCCCTGCTCAGGAAGGACGTCCGTGACGCCATCGGCAGCACAATCATGCCCGGTCCAAAGACGGTGACCGAGAGAGTTGCCAGAAAGGAAGTCTTCAGAAATGCGATACAGGCTGACAAGAACCTCGAGGAGATGGGCAAGCGGCTGTTCCTAGGCAAAAGTTGACCGATTTCGCATTACGGTTATAGAATGAAATAGAGGAGAAAGAGATGCCCATTGGATTGCCTAAACCTTCAGATATAAGCTTCCCGCCCAGCCCTCTTAGTCCGATAAAGGGCTTTATTCGCAAGGGCAGTGGTCAGATTAAAAAGGCCAGAAGCGATATACGGTCGCTGGCCAATGAGATGGGCGAATTATCAAGTAAAGTCACTGGAGAGCTCTCCAGAGACGATGAGAGCCATAAAGAGGCTCTTATTTCGGATGGCGAGTACACTTCTATTAACGAAATAAAGAAGGGTACGGCCTGCCTTCCATGTTCCAGGGATCACCTCTCAACTTCTTCATCTGCCCTTTCAGAGGGCGTCAGATTCGCCCGTGAAAAGGGAGTAAAAAACGCCGAAGTTGTCAAGCGCCTGCGCATCGCAATCGATGAACTCAACATTATGGAGAGGATTGACCTTGCCCCGTCGGAGACGACCCAACTTAAGGGCAAGGAAAAAGAGACAGCCAACTGGGTGCTGGGCAAGTCAAGGGAATTGAGGCATGACATCACGGCAATATCGAGCCCCGAAGATATGGAGAGGGTGGCCGCCAAGGCGGCAGATGTCACCGAGGCATTCATGGGGCGGCTCTTTCAAATACGTGAAGATGAAGGGTGCCCCGAGTGTGCAGAGATGAAGGAAAGCCTGAAGAGTTTCCTGGATTCAAGAAGGAAGAAAACCGAATAAAATATGGTGGGGTGAGGTGTTGTATGGTAATCAGTGTTGAAGAAAAAGCCGACAGAATGACTGCGATAACCATCAAGGGGCTGGCTTTTGACATGCTGGAACACGAGGCCGTCGGGAGTGGAAGGGTGGTTGACCCATGGCGAGCGCGACTTACGCCGTGCACCTGCTTTACCCATGACTCGGACCGGTACGCCTGGAGTGAAGGTGTCATCGGCCTGATTAGCGAGAAGAAGACTCCGCAGCAGTTCGAGGATGTATGCGCCCTGGGCTGTATTCCTTCCAAGGCCGTCACGCAGAAGAAGTTCGAAAAGATGAAGATGGCCATAGTTGAGGCTAGGGATAATTGGAAGAAGAATGGCGGCGGCGTTTCCGGATGGTGGCAGAGCATTACCGATTCATTCCAGAAGCATGGCGTAGAGGTATAAAATATACAAGGGGGCAAAATGGATATAACCAAGGCGCGTAAGCTGGTCAAGCTGAGCAAGGAAGACAAGGAGATTCTGGTGACCCTTTGGGATGGCGACAAGATTTCCACCTGTATGATTGAGGAGGACAAGAAACAGACCTGCGAAACCTGTCAGGGCGATGAAGAGTGCTGCCAGTCATGGATTAATCACCTAAAGGAAAAGGGCTACCGTGCCACCGAAATAGAGCTGGGCGAAATAGGTTTGGAAGAGAGCCTGCCCAAATTCCTTGAGTACAAGGAAAGGGCTGCCAGGCCCGAGGTTATTACGGTAGAAAAGGCTGAACCCCAGGTTAAGTTAGAAGTAGAAGTTGAACGAAAAGAGACCAGGCCGGAGGAGGCTGAAGTTGACCTCGGCGAAACCGATTAAACTATACCTGGAGGCAGACGAACGTCTCAGGATGGGTGACAAAGAACAGGCGGCCCGAAAGCTGGCCCAGTCGATGGGTTGCAATGAGCCAAGCCCGCTTATATTGAGTTCAGTTGCTAAGCTTATGTCCTACGGGAGCACACAAAATGACATCGTGCTCAAGATAATATCGAGTGAGGTGGCCAAGAGAAATGCCTAAGGGTGTTTACCTAAACAGTGAGGGCCTGGGCTTATCTAGCGCAATAACCAGGGAAATCGAAAAAATGAAAGGCGAGGCCGAGAAAAGCGATGGGATTTGTAGTATATGTGGTTCCAAGGGAGCACTCTATAGCGATGTTTGTGGATCATGTTTCATCGGATGGGTCACCCCTGCAGCTATAAAGAGATTAGAGAGGGAAAGCTAAGAATGACCAAGGTGAAGTGCCCCGTCAATTTAAAGCCAATGGCCAAGTGGGTTGCCGAACCGGACCCGAAGGGTGTTTGCCGCGAGTGCAATCTGGGGCCGGTAGTCCAGTGGTACGGCAGCGAGCTAAAAACAAAGGGCCACAAGAAGCTGGCCAAGGAGCTCCTCGACTTTGCCAAGGCCGAGGATACCGAACCTTTGCAATTATGTGAGAAACTTGATAAAATCAAAGATGAGGTGGAGAAACCATTGAGGGAAAGGCTTTTGGATTTTGATTGTGCGGTACAAGCCTATGAACCTGATGATTGATGATGACGAAGTATTAAACAAGGAGGTCCTATAGTGGCCAAAATACGAATGGCACAGGTGGCTGGCCTTCCAGTCCGAACCCTACGCCGAATGGTAGGTATACCGGCCCACAGGTCGAGTGCCTTCAACTCCTGCATCGGTGCTCAGCTCAGGGGCAAAACCTACTCGAAGCCCCCAGAGGGAATGGGTGGTCAGAAGGATAAGAGGATTCAATCGGCCTTTACCAGCGCAGCCAAATCTTGCGCTGGGAAAGCCAAGTAGGAATTTTAGTTCTCCGCTAAGAAGAAAAAGCGTCGGCAGATCTTTCCCGCCGGCGCTTTCCCTATTCAGAGATTATTAACTTATTATGTCTTGGCCAGAGTTTTGTCCTTGCGCTTTCTGGAGGCCATGCTGTAGTAGCAGCCTTCGTTATAACAAGATTTCCACATGTTACAGCCTGTTATTATGGCAATCTTGTTCTGCTCCTCGCTGCTGGTGACCTTCAGTGGCGAAATGACGATTGATACCTCTTTGTTCTGGCCCTGGTCGTCAATGAACTCGTTACAGATACCCTGTAATGCCTGGATGTTGATATCCATCACTTCTCCTTTTTGGTAGTGAGGGCCCAGGCCTTAAAACAATCCTCGCAGGCGCCGCTAGTGAGACATTTCACTTTAGCACCGCAGATACAGCATTGCAAGTTTTTACCTTTCTCGACAGCCGACTGCTTCCTCAGATTTTCTATGTGCTCCTCGTCCGGGATCTGGCCATTGCTGGCGATGGATTCAGGCGGCTTGCCGGTGACATCAATAAAGGCTTCTTTTAACCTGGCGGCATCGCCGCCATCGGCCTCTATCTGCTCGATTAATCGTTTTGTTTCCTTGAGGTTAAGCTTTAACAGGCTTGGCATTTCCCTTTTCCTTATTAATTATATCACGGAGGATTTTGAAAGTTTGACAATATTAGATAAATAATGTTATCTTTGGATATAGCCATTGTAGCATATGGAGTCAAGCAGTGCAAATCGAAAAGTTCATCGAAAGCATCGGGGGAATGAGCCCGAATACCGTAAGAAACTATGAGCAGACGCTCCTGCAGCTTGAGGCCTTGATTGACGGCAAAGAGCCGACAGACGACGAGATAGTCAAGTTTTTAAACTCTTATACGTCTTCCTCGCTGCACCGCCACAAGGCGGCCATCAAAATTTACCTTGAATTCAGGGGCGTACCCTGGCGCTTATCCAGGCGACAATTCGCCATAAGAAAGAGAAAGGTGCCGCACTACGTCAGGGTTGAAATAGTTCGGAAGATAATAGAAGCCGCCGATAACGAGGATGACCGCATGTTCGTCAATGCCCTTTTTACACTGGGTTGCCGCATAAATGAACTTATGCTTATTGAACGCAGAAAGATAGGCAAAAAGGGCATCAGGGTAACTGTCAAGGGGGGGTATGAGAAACTAAAACCAACCACGGCCGACTTCAACACAGAAATAACAAGGTTTGCCAGGGGCAAAGAGGGCAGGATTTTCCCCATGACCTACTCATACTACTACAGCAAGCTAAAGGAGCTGGCATTAAAAGCCGGCCACCCCGGGGTAACGCCTCACATGCTGCGCCACGCCAGGGCCGTTGACCTGCTAAGCAAGGGGATGCCGCTACCATTCGTGCAGCAGTTTCTGGGTCATACCAGCATAAACACGACGGCAATCTATCTTGAGATAACTGGCGGCGAATTAACCGAGGAGCTTGAGAAGGTAGATAGGAGGAACGATAAAAATGCCTGAGAAACTTAGGTTCCGCTGCCCCTGCTGCGGTATGGTGGCCGATGTGTCTAACCTGGAAACCGGTGAACCATACCGGCTTGAGGCCTTTTTGGAGAAGTATGGCGGCAAGCGCCCTTTGACCAAGGAGGATCGCAAGGCCAGAAAAGGACTGAAACTGGGCAGCGGATCGGCACCTGGAATTATCGAGTACCAGAATATAGAGGTGACCGATGAACTGAAGGGGCTTTTTGGTCAAAGGATTGCCGAGTTAGTCAAAATTTACTAGCCACAGTAGTTAAACGAGAGGTTATTTAAGAAAATTAAATGTTAGCTTACAGAGAAGAGGTGGCCCGAGCAAGGGCTAACAAGTTCATGAAGGAGTACAGAGAGACAGTCAGTGCGCTGCCTGGCGTAACAAAAGTAGAGTTTATTGGCTCGATAGCTAACGGTCGTTTCAGGCCTGGTGAGTCTGACATTGATATCTTTGTTCACTGTGACAGGTTAGCCAAGGAAACAAGGAAGAAGGCTATGCTTTTGGTAAGGGAACTCAACTCAAAGTATGAACTGGGCCTTGAAAGGGCACCCTGCCAGCACGAGACACCCTTTTTTATTGATGGCTTTATTCGCCGCAGGCTATATGTTATGCTTAAGGGCAGGAGCTTCCTCTGGTTTAGGAGGATGGTCAAAATGGCGGCTCCTCCCTACGGGCTAGTCTGGAAACTAAGGCCCTTGAAATAGAAGACAACATAATTTTTGAATCTGACCATTTGAAACGGGGAGCCTATGAGCAGAAGAAAACCGTAAAAAACAAGCGAGCCGCTTCCTGAGAGAAAACCGTAAGAAATGAGCGAGCCGAAGTAGTAGAGAAAACCATAAGAATAGAGCGAGCCATAAAAGGGGAGAAAACCGCTGTACCTGAGCGAGCCGATGAAAACGAGAAAACCAGCAGAATAGAGCGAGCAGAAGTAGTAGAGAAAACCATTTAGCAAGAGCGAGCCGATGAAAACGAGAAAACCAGCAGAAAAGAGCGAGCCAATATCAAGTATAGCTAACGATTAAGCTAACCATAATGGCCGAGCTACAAAAATCTAGACACTGCTTCAGAATTTAAGGCCAGATTTAGCAGGTATACCTTAGATTAAGAAGTATTTTAAACTTTACAGCCAAGCTGGGAAAAATTAATTTATCCCCTAATAGATATAAAATTCTGGTTTAATTCATAATGTTAATAATCTATGATATTCTAATTAAAGCTTTTGGATATATCCAAAGATAAGTTCCATTATCTTGTTGACATTCATGTTATAATGATAATGTAGATTTAAATTCATATTTAAATTGAACCTTAAAAATTTAATATCGTTTGGCTAATCCGACTTAAAAAAATAAAAAGTCGGTGAGGTTTAAAAATGGCAAAAATAAAAGTTGAGTATCGAGACATAGCTAAAATGCTGGCAAAGTCACTACCAGTCGAAGGCTCCGAATTTAAGGACGCTGTAGAAAACAATCTCAAGGCCTTAAAGAAAATGTCTCAAGAGTCCAAAGTAGCTTTGAAGTCGGCATATATCTTCAGTAGCAAAGCTCCAAAGCAAGACCGAGAAGACCTGTTTCAAGAGCTAGCAATCGCAATCCTTGAGGCCAAAACAAAAGACGAACCACTGGCCTATTCAATCGCTCGTTGTGACTGGCGGAACTGGTGGCAGAAAAGAATGACCAGAGCTAATTATCTCGGTGGCAGTCTTAACAAAACAGTCTCGGACGGTGAAGGCAATGAGGTTGAACTCGGCGAGTTGCTAGTCGGCGAGGTTGAGTTTGAAGCTAAAATATGCGATAAGCTTGAAGCTTCAAGATTATGGAATAAACTACCGGAGATAATTAAGCCGATAATCCAGAATAGACTACTCGGCATAGCTTTAGTACCTGTGCAGAGACAACAATTATCGAGGTACCTTAGAAAAGACGGTTATAAGCTCTTAATAGCTTAATGTCACGGAATTAAGACCACGTCGGATTAGCCAAAGTATAAGGCAATAAAAAATAACGGTTGAGCGAAAGTTCAACCGTTATGCTTTATAAGTCTTAGGCCAATACCCTGAATAAGCATAACAGGGAAAACGAGCCTATGCCCACTAGCTTCTTTTGCCTTCGGGCTGACCTTTAAGGTGGGAGCCATAGGCCTTCAGGCTAACCTTTTATGCCCCTGTTCAGGGCACACCGCCAGTTTACGGCCGTATATCGGCTAATCGGTGCTACGTGGCAACGTGGCTGGCGGGATAAGGCCAAAAGTCCGATAGCTAACACTGCTGATAGCTAACGTGGTGGGACTGGCTGGCCTAAATCAGCCTAGTAGGTCACAGGGATATCTGTGTCCGCCTTGTCAGGGCGTAAAAGTGACCGTAGGCGATAGCCGTATAACCTTGCGTTAACAGGTTACTTCGGCTCGGTAGAACCTAGCCTGTAGCAAGGCTGTGGTGGTACTCCCATCACCAAGAGAACGGGGTGCGGTCAACAAAGCCAGCATTCTACCCTGCCCATAACCTTATGTAGAGGCTCTATGGGATAAAAGGGGCGTGTGTCAGGCGGTTGACGTGGGCAGTAGCAAGCCCTTAAGACCTCGACCTGCTGCAGGGATAATTCGCCCTATAAAGTTCAGGGCAGTTCTATCGTAACGCCTTTACTAAATAGGACTTTTGCTTAGATACAGGCTCCCTATCTTGGTAGGGAGTACTCCGCTCTTTTTGAGCTTAAATACTGGCGCTAAGGTTTAGGCTTTGGTGCCAGTGATTAGTCTCAAAAACTTAAAAACTGAATAAGGGGGTGTCTATGACAAAGTGCAACGTCTGCGAGGCACGCCCAGCACGTGTCAAAGGCCTTTGCTATAACTGCTCTCGTAAAATCGAGGCTGAGAAAAGGCATAAGAAGGCCGAGAAGCCGGTATCATTTCTCACTTACAGGGGACACGTAGTCGGGCTATATCGCAACGGTGGCAGCACACTACTGCCAAAACTCCTGAACCGCAATCCTGACAACCTGCCTAAGTCGAAAACGCTCGACTTAAATACATATCTTAAGGGGTTTACTAGGGAAAAGGTAAAATACTTCAAGTCCTGCGTCCTAAAACTAGCAAGTGCTTAGCTTGTAATAAAAAGGGGGAACTATGATAATAGGCAGCATACTTATTATAACTGCCATTGTTAGACTCGTCACAAGACGCTTCAGGGCTGAGACGGCCTAAGCGATAAATAAAGAAGGGGGAACCATGAAGGAAACCGAAGGTAAGGCCAAAGGTAAGGCCAAATCCAAGGCCACCAAGGTCAACCTAAGCCAGCTGGTGGTACTGGCGGCCTATGAGAAGACCTTCTCCAGCGGCAAGAAAGGCTTTTTCGGCAAGGTCTTAGACCCTGCCACGGGCCAGCGTTATCAGGTCATTGGCGCCGTAGCCATAGGTGCCTAACCTCAACGCCCAAAGGGCGCAAGGGAGACTTTGCGCCCTCTAGCGGGGATGTTAGCACTGAAAACTGAATAAGGGGGTGAAACTTGCCAGATAGAGATTGTATCCTGACAAAAAAGGACTTCATCTACTGCGAGGACTGCCAGATGTACGTCGACTTTTGGAAGTACGACCATAACATCGACGACGCAGGCCATAATGGCTGTAACTGGCGCCAAGTTAACGATGAGGAACTGGCCCAGTGTATCGAGGACTGTAAAGAGCCGATACCACGCTGCCCCAAATGTGACTCCATCGTTGACTTCGAAATGACCAAGGGGCTTGAGGTATGTGGTAACTGCGGTGAGCCGATTGACAAAGACAAAGTTGTTTATACCTGTTGCCTTGATGAAATCTAATATAGGGGGGTGATGTCATGCTGTGTCCGTTCTGCGGAGCTGAGCTAAGGGAGCAGATTATCAATCCTGATACCTCTTGCCCAGTACAGGTAGTCCAGTGTACTGCCTGCCGGCGGGTCTTCGCCCTAGAAAAAGACCTTCAGGAAGGACGTCTCACCATACAGGAGATATTTGATTATGATAGCTATATATCGCCCTCGGTCGATAGGGTAAGAAAAACAACACTTTAAAGGGGTGACCTATGGCATTTTGTCCAGAGGACGGCGCTCAAATGGAGTGCACCAATAACTCGGTATCTTTCGCAGATTACCACTGCCCGATTTGTAACACTGATTGGCAGTATGACGCCGAGCAGGGTTGCTACAGGGTTATTGTAGAAGAAGAACAGGCAAAATAAAGGGGTGAAAAATGCATATAGGGGGTTAACTATGCGTATTTATGTGGTTATCAGCGTCTATGCTGGTGTTGTTGACGAAGTAATGGGCTTTAAGGACGCTGCCGAGGCCGAGACCGAGGCGGCCGGACTCAGGAAAGAGCTCGGCATCAGGCTTGGGCATGAGGAAGAGTCGGAGCACTGTGTCAAGATACACGAGATTGACGTTACCAAATAAAAGGGGGGCGGCGACAATGAGCAACGAAGAACCGTTTGAAACGGTGAAGCACAGAGGTTTTGATATTAAGCTTTATCAAGACGACAATCCTTTTGATCCCAGAGAAGATGACAATCTGGGCACGATGGTATGCTTTCATCGCAGGTATGACCTAGGTGACAAGCATGACCTGAAATCAGGGGATTTTGGTGGTTGGGCTGATATAAGGGAGCATCTTGTTGAGCAGGAAGAGGCGGTTGTAATCCTGCCGTTGTACCTTTACGACCACAGTGGCATAACCATGAGTACTGTCCGAAACTACCCTTTCAACGACCGCTGGGATAGCATGACCGTGGGCTTTATCTATGCCAGCAGAGACACTATCCTAAAAGAGTACGGCGTAAAGCGTATCAGCAAGCAGCTTAAGGACAAGGTTGAGCGATTGCTGGATGGTGAAGTCGGTACGTATGACGATTATCTAACAGGCAATGTCTGCGGATACATGGTAGACGATGTTGGTAGCCTCTGGGGATTTTATGGGGACGAAGGTAGAAAGGATGCCTTAGAGCAAGCCGAGTCTGAAATAGACTACCATATCAAACAGAAAGTAAAACACCACGCCGAGTACCTGAAGAACGCCATTAAGAATAATGTACCGCTAATGTACAGGAAACCATTGACTTTAAGGGGGTAAATAATGGCAACACTGTTAGAAAAAATGAGCAGCTTCGAGACTGGTGAGCTCATGCTAAAGGAAGAGTTCATAGAGCTCTTTCAGGAGCTAATCGACAATGGCCTTGCTTGGAAGCTGCAGCCCTACTACGGTAGGACTGCCAGAATTCTGATAAAGACGGGCCAGTGCCATGACCAAACAGTACAAATTGACACTAACAGACGAGTCAATTAAAGGGGGTGATATCGTGTTCTGTCCTATATGCGGCGCTAGTGTTAACCATATTAACTCTGAGAATGCAGTAGGTTGCTTGCTTGACAATGAGCGCTGCACCAACCCTGAATGCCAGAAGAAGTTCGAGGTAAAGACATTCCAGGAGGGCGTTATGATAAGCTATAATGACCAAGACGAGGAGCATAACGACCAGAATAACTAGAAACGAGGTTATAAAATGGCTACCAAGATTGAGATTGTTGACTTTTCTAGTAGGAGGAAGCGAGGGGACAAGATAACTTTTACTTGGAAAACGTTAGGTGAAGTAACTCGCCGCCGTACTTACCCGATAGCCGACTTGGAAATTGACGAGAGTGTGAAACCTAACAGAGTTTACCTCATAATGAAGACTTCTGATACAATCTGGCACTGTAAGTGCGAGACCGACAGAAAACTGGCCGAGCTTCTGGTTAAACATATCGATGATAGAACTTGGGTACAGCTGGCCAAACACTTTGGCAAGCCATACCCCTATGCGGAGCCTGCCAGGTACGACCTGGTGTACAGACTAATGGGCTGCAAGCAGGATGATAAAAAGAAGAAAAGGATAGTGCTTGACACCTACATTATGACAGACCAGCCTGAAGAATGTCGTAAGTGCCAGACCAGGGCATTGATACTGCGAGAAAATAATGATGGCTCTCAAATAATAAAGTGCCCTGAGTGCCAATACGAATACAGAATAGTCCCCAATTAGCCAGTTATTAAAGAGGATGCTTTGTAATTAAGAAGGGGGTGAAACATGAAAAAGGTCTTGGAGCAAGGCGAATTCTGCCAGATTGCCGAGGTAACACTGAGCGACGGCAGCAAGGTGTATAACGTCAGGCTTGGTAAATCTGGGCAGTGCACCGCAGAGTTATGCTGCGAAGATAGGGAGCACGCCGATACACTGTTCTTTCAGATTGAAAAGTGCACTGGCGTAATTTAATTATAAGGTGGTGAAATATGAAACTGCTGACCAAGGAAATATTGAAAAAGCTGCCCAAGCTCTATGCCACCGAGAAAGTGCCAACAGAGGAAAAGGTGGTCGTGGTAAAGTTCTTTACCCCTGACGCAGGATGGACTTGGTACGCCGTCGAGTTTGACGGCAAGGATACTTTCTTCGGCTGGGTACACGGCTTTGAAAAGGAGTGGGGCTACTTCTCCTTAAGCGAGCTCCGTTCAGCAAGGGGCAAGCTGGGGCTGCCGGTGGAGAGGGACAGGTGGTTCAAACCGACCAAGATTAAGGATATAAATAACTGAAAGGGAGTAGAAAATGGTCAAATGTAGTTACTGTAAACTGGAAATGAAAGAAGCCGACAGTTGCACCTTCCCCTACTTGGTAGACTTTAAACAGGTACACTACCAGCGCAGCAAAGTCCACTTCAAAGAGCCGGGCGGCCGCTGTGGGGACTGCAGCATAAAGCACGGCGGCATCCACCACTTCGGTTGTGATGTAGAGCGCTGCCCCAAGTGCGGCTACCAGCTTATAACCTGCAAGTGCTGGGGGAAAAATCTATACCTTGTCAGCGTGCTACCTAAGGGCACGAAGGCAAAAAAGGCCTGTCACGAAAAAAAGTTCCCGTCGGATTAGCCTTAGTATGAGGTAAAAAATGAAAATCGAAGTCCACGACACTTCGGGCGCCGATGAACTGGCACCCATGAAGCCCTTCCTGAAACCTGATTGGTGCCAGTGTGAAAACGCCGAGTTCCTGGTCTATGCAGATGATAACGCCTGCCCCTGTGGCGTAGCCAAGCACCACGTCCACTGCAAGAACTGCGGTGGCATAATGCAGGTAGGCTGAAAAGGGGGAACCTAATGGCAATAAAGAGAGTGTGCGCTTGGCACAAGAAGTATTTCGGGTTCGACTTAGTAATGGGTGAAATCCCCGGAGATGAAGAGGGGATTACCCATGGAATGTGTGAGGAGTGCTACAAGAAAAGTACCCTTGATCTTTCAAAGAAACGGCGAAAACCAGGCAGTCAGAAAGGAGCCAAGCCATGAAACATGCAATCATAAGTTCTAAAGACCTGGGCAAAAACTGCTGGCTGGCATGCCGTTTCACAGACGGCAGTAGATGCCAGAGGGTAATGCACTGCAGATACCCTGAGAAAAAGACCTGCCGGGCCGTGATAGCCGAGATTGACTACCTGAGAAACGAGTCTAAAAGGCTCGTTTCTGATATTAATAACAAGATAGACAAACTGATAAAAGAAAGGGGGTGAAACAAGAGCCTATGACACCAGTAAAAACATGGTCTCAGAAGCTAAAGAAGTGGCAGAAAGACTGCGACGAGTCCCGGGCCAAGGTCATCATGTCACCACCGGAAAAGAGCACCATCCTAAGGTCGCTGCCCTTCCCGGGAGTGGTGCTTATCATGGGTGCCAGGGGCAAGGGCAAGACAGGCCTGGCCCACGAGATAATGCGCCAGTTCCATAGCAGGAAGCATCTGGGCGGTGCCATCCTGTACCCTGAGGTACTCAGCAGGAAAAAGAGGAAGCTGGTCCCCGAGTGGGTCAAGATAGTGTCGTCCATCAACGCCCTGCCCAAGAAGTCGGTGGTCATAATTGACGAGGCGGCTCAGGTGGCACACTCAAGGCGTTCACAGAGTGCCGCCGCCGTCAAGCTGGACAATCTGATAAGCATATCAAGGCACCGCAAACAGCTTATCCTGTTCATATCACACCACTCTAGGAAGCTGGATATCAACCTTATCCACGACTCCGACAGGCTGGTCTGGAAAGAGCCCACCGAGGCCCACGCTATGTTCGAGCGTGACGAACTGCAGCTTTTTACCAGAAAGGCGCTTGACTTCTTCTCTACCATCAAGGGCGAAAAGGCCAGGATCAAGTCCACTTACGTCATGGACCTGCACCACATGAGGTTCTCGTGCTTTAACAACGGTCTGGCCGAATGGTGGTGCGACGAGCTATCAGACGGCTTCGAGGACATGAGATAAAAATAAGAGGGTGAAACAAAGAGTCTAAATCAAGAAAAGGAGGAATATGGACAGAGTACAAGTAATGGAAAGGATGTCTCCAATCATGGACATCAGCACAAGGCGCATTGACCACGGACCGAGGACCAGGGTGGCCGTCAGCCCTGAAATGGTCTCCTTCCGCCCCGGTGGTGGCAGTCGCCTTATGGAAATGACCCCTGAGGGGGTCAGGGGTATGGCCAAGTTTACCGGCCTACCGGTATCAATGGGAAAGCAACTTAGCCCCGACACCTTTGGCCGGGTGGCCACTGAGCTCCTGTCACGCAAGGGCAGCTACAGCGTGCTTACCAAGGAAGGCGCCATCATCGATTTCGCCAAGCCCACCGAATACCACAACCTCAATCCCGAGAGGGTGCTGAGGACGGTGGAGAGGACGATACCATCGGTAGACTTCCACCGGGTGATGCTCATGCCCAACCACTCGGTGAACATCGAACTGGTGGGCGAACGGAACCAGCCGGTGGTAAAGGGCGATATGGTTCAGGCAGGGGCCATGATGGCCTTCTCGCCGATCGGCACCATCGAGCCGACGGTACAGAGCTTCGTAGTCAGGCTGGCCTGCACCAACGGCATGACATCCAACGATGTGCTACGCCAGTTCAGCTTCAGCGGTGGTGGTGGTGGCGAGGGGGACGACGTCTGGCAGTGGTTCCGCCAGTCGGTCAGGGAAGCCTACCGCTCGGTCGACGGCATCGCCAGGCAGTGGCGACGCATGGTCAGGGAAAACATCAAACCTGCTGACCGGGCAATGATGCTTGAGGCTATGCTCAAGGATGCCCACATTACAGGGGACGTGGCCGACGCCGTCAGGGCGATGGCTCTCGAAAACCCACCCGAGTCGTCCTACGACATGTTAAACCTGCTCACCTACGCCTCGAGCCACCTGTTACAGGAACCAAGGGCAATCAGGCAGGCCCAGGAAGCGGCCTCAAACTACGTCAGTGCCGCCGAGCACGCCCGAGTCTGCCCTGTTTGCCACAGGCAGCGATAATTGACCGCTACCGTCAGTCCCGGTTTGTTCACCCCTTTCCGGGCTGGCGGTAGCATTGTATCAAAAGAGATTGCAGAAATGCAATGCTATTTTTTTGTCATAAGGGGAATATCGGAGGCTATTAAATGAAACTGTTATTATTAATTGCTAGTCTGGCCCTTATAGCACTGGCTACCGCCGGAATTCTTTACGTAGGTAGCATTGACTCACAAAGTGACAAACCATGGGAAGAGCCGGCCGATAGCATAATTATAGAGACCAAACCTACTTATCTCTGCCGAGACTTTGTCAGGGATATGAAATACTTTTT